>FWPU01008056.1_pt1 | contig 18436 bp, 22 predicted proteins | sample 2228361 | NCBI WGS metagenome assembly FWPU01 (sample SAMEA103939777, study PRJEB20133) | metagenome
CCGTCCGAAGTGGTCGCACGGCTCGAGCGTGGTGTAGAGGTCGGCGCCACGGGCAGAAGGCCCCGCCGTCTCGATGGCCACCACCTCGGCGTGCGGAGCGCCGGCCCGCTTGTGGTGCCCGCGGGCGACGACCCGGCCCGCCTTGACGAGGATGGCGCCCACCGCCGGGTTGGGGTGGGTGCGCCCGACCCCTCGCCTGGCCTCCTCGAGCGCCAGGTGCATGAAGAACTCGGCGACGGCGCGGTCGAACTCCTTCTCCCGCTTCTCTTTCGGCACGCGTCGCGCCGCCGCCCGGGCTCGCGTGATCAACCGCACGGCTACGGCCCCACCTCGGTCTGGCTCTTCACCTTGCGCGACTTGCCCTTCCTCGCCTGCTCGTCGAGCAGGTCCTTGAGCTCGGCCATGAACTCGCCGATGTCGCGGAAGCTACGGTACACCGAGGCGAAGCGCACGTACGCCACCTCGTCGAGGGCCGGCAGGCGGCGCATCACCTCCTCGCCGATGACGGTCGAGGGGACCTCCTTCTCTCCCGCCTCCTGCAGCTTGCGCTCGATGGCGGTGACCAGCTCCTCGAGCTGATCGATGGAGACCGGCCGCTTCTCGCAGGCCTTCTTGAGCCCCGCGAGCAGCTTGTCGCGGTCGAACGCCTCGCGCCGGCCGTCCTTCTTCACGATGAGCGGGTTCAGCTCCTCGACCCGCTCGTACGTGGTGAACCGGCGCTTGCACGAGAGGCACTCGCGCCGCCGGCGGATGACGGCACCCTCGTGCGACTCGCGCGAGTCGATCACCTTGTTCTCGGGCTCGTGGCAGAAGGGACACCGCATCGCAACTTGTGGCCGGCGGCTGATGCTCGATGGCCTGCGGTTACGTCTTCAGGCGCTGCTTGTACAGGGGGAATTGCCTGGTGAGCTCATTGACCTGGCCCTTGATGCGGGCCAGCGCCAAATCGTCGCCGGCGTGATCCAGCGCCTGGCCGATCAGAGTCGCGATGACCGCCATCTCGGGCTCCTTCATTCCGCGGGTGGTCACGGCCGGCGTTCCGATGCGCACGCCCGAGCTCACGGTGGGCTTCTCGGGGTCGAAGGGGATTTGATTCTTGTTCACCGTGATGCCGGCCTTGCCCAGCGCCTCCTCGGCCGCCTTGCCGGTGATGCGCTTGGGCCGCAGGTCCACCAGCATCAGGTGGTTGTCCGTACCGCCCGAGCACAGCCGCAGGCCCTGCGCCTTCAGGCCCTCCGCCAGCGCCTTCGCGTTGGCCACGATCTGCCGCTGGTAGGCCTTGAACTCGGGCGTCAGCGCCTCCTTCAACGCCACCGCCTTCGCCGCGATGACGTGCATCAGCGGGCCTCCCTGGATGCCGGGGAAGATCTGGCTGTTGATGGCCTTCGCGAACGGCTCCTTGCAGAGCACCATGCCGCCCCGCGGCCCGCGCAGCGTCTTGTGCGTGGTGGTGGTGACGATCTCCGCGTACGGCACCGGGCTTTCGTGTACGCCCGCCGCGACCAGCCCGGCGATGTGGGCCATGTCCACCACCACCGCCGCCCCCACCGCGTCGGCGATCTCCCGGAACTTGGCGAACTCGAGCACCCGCGGATACGCCGACGCGCCCACGACGATCACCTTCGGCTTGTGTTCCTTCGCCTTTGCCTGCACCTGCGCGAAGTCGATCGTCTCGGTCTGGGGCTTCAGCCCGTAGTGAACGACCCTGTAGAGCTTGCCGGAGAAGTTGAAGGACGCTCCGTGGGTGAGGTGGCCGCCGGAGTTCAGGTCGAGCGACAGCATCGTCTCGCCCGGCTTCATGAGCGCCATGTATGCGCCCATGTTGGCCTGCGAGCCCGAGTGCGCCTGCACGTTGGCGTGCTCGGCGCCGAAGAGCAGCTTCGCCCGGTCGATGGCGAGCTGCTCGACCACGTCGACGAGCTCGCAGCCGCCGTAGTACCGCTTGCCCGGGTACCCCTCGGCGTACTTGTTGGTCAGCACCGAGCCGAGCGCCTCGAGCACGGCGGGGCTGACGAAGTTCTCCGACGCGATGAGCTCGAGCCCCTCTTCCTGCCGGACCGTCTCGTCGCGAATCGCCTGCCAGATCTCCCGGTCCACTTCCTTGAGCACCCTCGTGTTCTCCATGTCACCTCCCGCCAACGCTCCCGCTCCCGCTCCCGTCCGTCGAGCTACGGCAACACCCACGCGTTCGCCTTCAGCGTGCTCGGCTCGTACTCGTCCATCTCCCGCACCCAGGCGACCTGCGAGATGGCGTCGCCGCCCATCTCACACACCTTCTGCCTGAGCAGGAGGAACGTCCCCTCGTCCGTCTCGGCCTTCTTCACCGATACCCACCCCAGGTTCCTCGCTCCGTCGGGCAGGTCGGTGGCCGACTCGAAGTCGTAGACGTTGCACTGCCGCTCGCCCACGTAGACCACCTTCGGCTCCGGCTTCTTGTACGGAGCGATCTGCGTGCGGCAGCCGCCCGACGAGGCCGCGAACAGCAGCACCGCCAGAAACCGGCTCATCGCTCGCTCTCCTGAATCAGCTTCACCCGCCGCTCGTGCCGGCCACCCTCGAACGGCGTGTCCACGAACGCCTCGAAGATGTTGCGCGCCAGGCCGGGCCCGGTGACCCGCTCGCCCAGGCACAACACGTTGGCGTCGTTGTGCGCCCTGGCCATGCGCGCCTCGAACTCGCTACGGCAGACGGCCGCTCGCACGCCGCGGTGCTTGTTGGCCGCGATGCTCATGCCGATGCCGGTGCCGCAGACCAGAACGCCCAGCGTCGCCTGCCCCGACGCCACCGCCGAAGCCACCTTCGCCGCGAAGTGCGGGTAGTCGACCGACTCGGGGCCGCTCGGGCCCAAATCCTCGATCTCGAGCTTCCGCGCGCGCGCGGCCTCCACCAGCTCGCGCTTGAGCGAAAGCCCGGCGTGGTCCGATGCGATGGCCAGCTTCATGCGAATGGAAGCTCTATCGGTAACGCGGCCGGGCCGCAATCACCCTGGCGCGGCCGATGACTTCCACCTCGCGCGGTGGCCCGGGGCGCTCTCGAGGGCGCAATCGCGCGTCGGCAGCGGAGCGTCCAGCGCCTCGGCGAGGGCCGCATGGAGATGGTCGTACACGGTCGGATTGTCGCGGAGCTCGAATGCGCGCGGCAGCAGCGGCATGTGGGCGTACCGCACAATCGCCAGGCTCGAGAGGTCATCGATGACGCCCGTGGACGACGAGCACCGACGCGTCGACGACGATCAATGGCGGCTCTCGCGCTCTGCCCGTACCGCGGCGGCGGTGTCGAAAGGCTTCGACCGCGGCCCGCTCTTCGCGCGCGGGCGAGCATGTCGTCGAGGGTCGGCCGCTCGGCGAGGTGGCGGATTCCCTGGCCGCCGCCTACTTGAAGCGCTTGAACAACAGCACGGCGTTGGTGCCGCCGAAGCCGAAGCTGTTCGACATCGCGGCGTTGACCCGCACCTCGCGCGCCTGGTTGGGCACGTAGTCGAGGTCGCACTCCGGGTCGGGCGTCGTGTAATTGATGGTCGGCGGCACCACCCCGCGGGCCAGGGCCAGCACGCTGACGACCGCCTCGGCGCCGCCGGCCGCGCCGAGCATGTGCCCGGTCATCGACTTGGTCGACGACACCATCAGCTTCTTCGCGTGCTCGCCGAAGACGGTCTTGATGGCCTTGGTCTCGTTGGCGTCGTTGTACGGGGTCGAGGTGCCGTGGGCGTTGATGTAGCCGACCTCGTCGGGGCTCATGCCCGCGCTCTCCAGCGCCAGACGCATGCACCTGGCGGCGCCCTCGCCCTCGGGAGCTGGAGCGGTGACGTGGTGCGCGTCCGAGTTGGCCCCATAGCCCACCAGCTCGGCGAGGATGTTGGCCCCGCGCTTCTTCGCGTGCTCCAGCTCCTCGAGCACCACGATGCCGGCGCCCTCGCCCATCACGAAGCCGTCGCGGTCCTTGTCGAACGGCCGGCTGGCCCGCTGCGGATCGTCATTGCGCGTCGACAGGGCCTTCATCACCGAGAAGCCGGAGATGCCCAAGGGAGTGATCGCCGCCTCGGCCCCACCGGCGATGACCGCGTCCGTCTCGCCGATGCGAATCGACTTCCAGGCCTCGCCGATGGCGTGGGCTGACGTCGAGCAGGCGGACACCGGTGACCAGTTCGGCCCCTTGGCGCCGTACCGCATGGTGATGAGCCCCGGCGCCATGTTGATGATCATCTGGATGATGAAGAACGGCGAGACCCGGTCGAAGCCCTTCTCCAGGGCCTTCTTGTGCGTCTCCTCGAGGCTCTGCAGGCCGCCGATGCCGGATCCGACGATGACGCCGACCCGCTCCTGCGCATAGCCGTTCGGCTTGTCCGAGCCCACCGGAAGCCCGCTCTCGCGCATGGCCATCTCGGTGGCGGCCACCGCGTACTGGCAGAAGAGGTCCATGCGGCGGGCCTCTTTCTTCTCGATGAACTCCTCGGGGTCGAAGTCCTTCACCTCGCCGGCGAAGCGCGTGTCCATCTTCTCGGCGGAGAAGCGGGTGATGGGGCCGATGCCGCTCTTGCCGGCCAACAGGGCCTGCCAGTTCTTCTCGGTACCGGTGCCCAGCGAGGTGATGAGCCCGGTTCCGGTGACGACGACTCGACGGGTAGACACGCTCTTAGCCTTTTGGGTCGACCGTCATCCGCGGTCGGCCGACCGAATCTGGAGAACACGCAGCGGCCGCCTCTCACTCCGCCGCCTGGGCGGAAGACGGACGACGGACGACCGCCCCTTTCGCCTGTCAGGACTTCTTGTGGGTGTTGATGTAGTTGATGGCGTCGCCGACGGTCTTGATGTTCTCGGCCTCCTCGTCGGGGATCTCGACCTCGAACTCCTCCTCCATCGCCATCACCAGCTCGACGATGTCGAGGCTGTCTGCGCCCAGATCCTCGATGAACGAGCTCTCGGGCTTGATCTCGTCCTCTCCCACGCCGAGCTGGTCGGCGATGATGGACTTGACCTTCGCCTCAATTGCAGTCGTCGCCATGTGCTTTCTTCCTCCAGAAGGACTTTCGCGGCGGGCTCTTTAGCACGCCTGCTCTACGGTCGGTCGACCTTCCGCTACATGTACATGCCGCCATTCACCTTGAGGACCTCCCCGGTGATGTAGGCGGCTTCGTCGCTCGCCAGGAACACCACCGCGTTGGCCACGTCGTCGGCGGAGCCCAGGCGGGACATGGGCACCGCATCCAGCATCTTCTTCTTCGCTTCCTCGGGCAGCCTGGCCGTCATGTCGGTGTCGATGAAGCCCGGCGACACGGCGTTCACCCGGATGTTCCGCGACGCCAGCTCGCGCGCCACCGACTTGGTCAGCCCGATGAGGCCGGCCTTCGACGCGGCGTACGCCGCCTGGCCGGCGTTGCCCATCTCGCCGACCACCGAGGTCAGATTCACGATGGCCCCGCCCTTCTGCTTCATCATCGGCCGCGAGGCGGCGCGAATGAGGGCGAAGGCTCCCTTCAAGTTGGTGTCGAGGGTCTTGTCCCAGTCCTCGTCCTTGAGGCGCATCACCAGCCCGTCGATGGCCACGCCCGCATTGTTGACCAGGACGTCGAGCCGGCCGTGCTCCTTGACGATCTCCTCCACCGCCTGGGCGCACGAGGCCGTGTCGGCCACGTCGAAGCGCATCGCCTTGCCCTTGCCAGAGGCCTGCTCGATGAGCTTCAACGTCTCGTTGGCCGCCTCCTCGTTGCCCACGTAGCTGATGACCACGGTGGCTTTTCGCTTCGCGAACGCCACCGCGCACGCCCGGCCGATGCCGCGCGAGCCGCCGGTCACCAGCACCACCTTCCCCGAAAACGAGCTCATGCCGCCCCCAGCGCGGCCAGCGTCTTCTCCAGGCTGGCCTTGTCCTCGACGTTGAACGTCTCGACGTCCTTGGCGATGCGCTTCACCAGGCCCGAGAGCACCTTGCCGGGGCCCAGCTCGACGAAACGGGTGACGCCCTGGCGCCTCAGCTCCTCGACGATCTCGATCCACCGCACCGGAGAAGTGACCTGCTCGACCAATAGCGCCACGATGCGAGACGCGTCGGCGTTCGGCTTCGCCTCCACGTTCGTCACCACCGGAATCACCGGCGCGCGGAAGGTCATCTTCGACAAGACGTCGAACAGCTTCGCCTTCACCGGCTCCATCAGCGGGCAGTGGAAGGGAGCGGACACCTGAAGCGGCAGCACGCGCTTGGCGCCGGCCTCCTTCAGCTTCGCGCTCGCGCGCTCGACCGCTTCGGCGTGGCCGGCGATGACCGTCTGGCCCGGCTCGTTGTAGTTGGCCGGCTGCACCATCTGGCCCTGCGCGGCCTCGTCGCAGATCTGCCTCACCTTCTCCGGAGCGAGCCCCAGCACCGCGGCCATCGCCCCGACGCCCTGAGGCACGGCCTCTTGCATGAAGGTGCCGCGCGCGCGCACCGCCCGCACCGCGTCGGTGAGGGCCATGGCCCCCGAGGCCACCAGCGCCGAGTACTCGCCGAGCGAGTGGCCCGCCACGAACGCCGGAGCGTCGAGCCGCTTGGAGACGACCGCGTGCACCGCGGCCGACACGGTGAGGATGGCCGGCTGGGTGTTGGCGGTGAGCTTGAGCTGCTCCTCCGGCCCCTCGAAGCACAGCTTCGAGAGCTTCTCGCCCAACGCGTCGTCGGCGGCGGCGAACACCGCGGCTGCCTCGGGGAAGGCGTCGCACATCTCCTTGCCCATGCCCACCGACTGGCTGCCCTGACCTGGAAAGACGAATGCGATCTTCGACATGGCGCTCACCACCGGACCACGGCGCTGCCCCAGGCCATGCCCGCGCCGATGGCCATCATGAGAATGATGTCTCCGGCCTCGAGCCGGCCGGCGCGGTTGGCCTCGTCGAGCGTCATCGGCACCGAGGCCGACGACGTGTTGCCGTACTTGTCGATGTTCATCCAGCACTTCTCGCGCCCCACCCCGAGCCGCTCGAGCACCGCGTCGACGATGCGCACGTTGGCCTGGTGCGCGATGACGTGGCTGACCTCTTCGGCGGTGAGGCCGTTGGCCTTCAGCGCCTCCTCGCTGGATTCGACCAGCGCGCGCACGGCGAACTTGAAGACCTCCTTGCCGTTCATGTGGACCTTGTGGAGCGCCTGGTCCAGCGCGGCATGGTCGAGCGGCTGCTTCGAGCCGCCGGCCGGAATCTTGAGGATGTCGACCTGCGTGCCGTCGGTGTGCAGGTGGGTCGAGAGAACGCCCCGGTTCGCGTCGCTCGAGGGGCCGAGCACCATCGCGCCGGCGGCGTCGCCGAACAGCACGCAGGTGTTGCGGTCCTTCCAGTTGACGATGCGGGTGAGCAGCTCGACGCCGACGACGAGCGCGCGCTTGCACACGCCGGCCTTCACGTACTGGTCGGCGATGGACAGCGCATAGAGCGAGCCGGCGCAGGCGGCGGAGACGTCGAACGCGAACGCGCGCTTCGCGCCCAGCTTGGCCTGCACCGTCGCCGCGCACGAGGGCATCGGGTAGTCGGAGCTGATGGTGCCGACGACGATGAGGTCCAATTCCTCGGCCCGGGTGTTGGCCATCTCCAGCGCGCGGATGGAGGCCTTCACCGCCATGTCGCTCGAGGCCTCGTCGGCGGCGGCGAAGCGGCGCTCCTTGATGCCGGTGCGCTCGGTAATCCACTCGTCGGACGTCTCGACGATCTTCTCGAGGTCCTTGTTGGTGACGACCTTCTCCGGCGCGTAGCTACCGGTTCCGATGATTTGCGTCCTGGACACCTGAGGCTCCATCTGGCGGGGAAGCTCGTGGTCCCTTCGGAACCGCCGAGGCCCGCCGTGGCTTTCGCGGGGCGCCGTGTACACGAAAACGCGCGCGGCTGTCACCCGCCAGCTCGCCTTTCGTGCTGCGTAGCGAGCTACGCAGTGCGTAAGCGGCGACTCACCCGGCGGGTGATGCTGCCGCCGACCGGTTCGCGCGCCCCCTGATCAGGCGCGCAGCAGGCGCGCGACGCCACGGAAGTACGTTCGAAGCCTCTCGAGATCGTCGACGTCGGCCGTGTAGACGACATCGCCACGGTGCGCCGCCGAAGCCATCACCACGGCGTCGAGCGGGGTGGCCCCCGAGATCGCAGCCAGTGCTCGTCCAGCGCTCTTGGCGAGATCTTCATCCAACGGTGATTTCCAGCCCGTCTCGAGTCGCAACGTCGAGCACCTTTCTCATCCGGTGGCGCCGCCGCTCCAGGCCCAGCAGCGCGCCGGTGTCGAAAGTCAGACCCGGCGCCATTCGCGGCGAATCTCCTCGACGTCTCGCGCGGTGGCCCGTTCGTCGGCTGCAAGCTTGTCGAGGAACGCCTGCCGGGCCTCCTGCTGCCGAAGCTTTCGAAGCGCCACGGTCATCACCGACGAGACGCTCACGCGAGCTCTCTTCGCGCGCGCACGCACCCACTTCACCTCTTCGACGGCGATCGAGACGCTGAGCTTCTTCGTCTTGGCCATGGACCTCACGACGGCTCTCGCCGCTCCCACCATCGATGCCACCAACGGCCCGATCGACGACAACGCCACCTGGGTGCAGAAGCCGATGGGAGCGCAGCCGTGCAGAGCCGACGGCCGGTGCGACACCAGCGCTCCGTTGGAGCGACCGCACCGTCGCGTCGACGCTACGGAGCGGCGAACCGGCTCGGCAGCCAGGCCTGGGCGCGCGCGATCGCGGAAGCAATCTCCGGATGCAAATTGGCCTGCGCCGTCTCCAGCGCGGCCCGCAGCGCGTTCTTGATCGCCTTCGCGTTGGATCGCCCGTGGGCGACGATGACGTTGCCGGCGACGCCCAGAAGCGGAGCTCCACCGTACTCTGCGTAATCGACGACGCGTTTGAGCCCGGCGAACGTCGGCGAAAGCAGCAGCGCCCCGAGCCGCTCGGACAATCCAGCCCTCTCCACCGCCGAGCGAATGAGCCCCGCCACGGCCATGGCGGTGCCCTCCGACGTCTTGAGCACCACGTTTCCGGTGAATCCGTCGGTGACGACGACTTCGACGTCGCCCGAGAAGATGTCCTTGCCCTCGACGTAGCCCAGAAAGCGCAGATCGCTTTGCTCGAGCAGCTCGTACGCCTCGCGGGTGAGCGCGTTGCCCTTGGTGCGCTCCTCGCCGTTCGACAACAGGGCCACCCTCGGCCGATCGACGGCGAGCACCTTGCGCACGTACGCCTCGCCCATCACCGCGAACTGGGCCAGGTGCGTCGGCCGGCACTCGACGTTGGCGCCGGCATCGAGGAGCAGACACCTGCCCTCGCCGCGCAGCGCGGGAAAGAGCGCCGCGAACGCGGGACGCTCGACGCCTTCGGTTCGGCCCAGCACCAGGAGCGAGCCGGCCATCACCGCGCCCGAGTGGCCGGCGGAGACGAACGCGTCGGCCGTTCCGTCGCGGAGCAGCTCGAACGCGACGCGCATCGACGAGTCGCGCTTTCGGCGAATCGACTGGGCGGCGTGCTCGTCCATCGCCACCACCTCGGAGGCGTGGCGAATGGAGAGGTTCGGCACCGGCCGGCCCTTGTGCTGCTCGAGCGCCTTCAGCAGGCGGCCCTCGTCACCGACGAGGACCACCTCGTGAGCAGGATGCTCGCGCGAAAAGAGGAGGGCTCCCTCGACCGTCGCCGAAGGAGCGTGGTCCCCGCCCATCGCGTCGAGGGCGAGGCGCATGCGCTACTCGACGGCGATGACCTCGCGGCCGGCGTAGTGGCCGCACGAGCTGCACACGCGGTGCGGCAACACCGGCTCGTTGCACTTCGGGCAGGAGATGACCTGCACCGGCGTCTTGAGCTTGTTGTTCGCCGCGCGACGGCGATCGCGGCGCATCTTCGACGTGCGCTTCTTGGGGACGCCCATGGCTACCTCGTGACGTTGGCGCGGGCCGAAATTCGGCCCCGCATCAGTTCAGCTTGATTTCCTTCAGCTTCGCGAACCGCGGGTCGATGACCTTGCGTTCGCAACCGCACTCCCTCTCGTTGAGGTTCTGCCCGCACAGGGTGCAGAGGCCCTTGCAGTCCTCGTGGCAGACCACCGAAATCGGCAGCGCCAGCAATACCTGCTCGCGCACGATCGGGTCCAGATCGATCGTCTTGCCGTCGAACGGCTCCTGGTCGGCGTCGGCCAGGTCGAACGAGCCGGCCCGCTCGTTGGCCTCGTCGTCCTCCTCGCCCTCCACCGCCGACGCCTCGAGCAGCTCCTCGGGCACCAGGTTCAAGGTGAACGCCACCGGCAACTTGAGCCGCACCTCGATGACGCACCGCTTGCACGGGGCCACCACCGACGCCTCGAAGCGCCCCTCGAGCAGAACGCCCCCGCTCACCCGTTGGAGCTTCGCCTCGAGCTGGGCGGGCGAGAGGGCGCGGAAGCCCGTGTCTCTTCCCTCGGTGAGCGCCGCATCGAGCAGCTCGAGGGGAATCGCCTCGTCCAGAACGAGGCCTTCCTCGAGGATTTCTTCAATTTTTACGACCATTTGACGACTCGACGCCCCAAAAGGGCCGCACACTGTACGGGCCAAGGGCTCGCCAAGTCAACGCCGCGGGGTGCCATTTCAGTTCGCGCCAGCGCGAAGAGGCCCGCACGGGCCGGCGAGGTGCCACAGTGGTGCTCGCGCCATTGCTAGGTTACGGTCCCTCCGACATGCGGCTGGCTGCGCTCATCGCATCGATCGCCACCGCGTCGGGGGGAACCGAGGTCGCCTGGCTGTTCCCTTCGGATGCGGCGCTTCTGGGGCAGCTGTCGCCGAAGCTGCCCGAGGTGGAGAAGGCCCAGACGCAGATCGAGGCGGGCGACTTCGAGGAGGCGGTGAAGACGCTCCAGCGCGGGCTGTCGCAGCCCGACGTCACCGACGATCAGCTGGCCGAGCTCTACCGGCTGTTGGGCCTGGCCCAGCTCTATTTGGGCAACGAGGACAAGGCGCGCGAGGCATTCGAGAAGCTCTTGCAGGCGCGGCCCGACTTCGAGCTGCCCCGCTCGGAGCCTCCGAAGATCCGCGCCCTCTACGCGCGCATCAAGGAGGACATCAAGACGCGGAGGCTTCGGCCGGTGGTGATCCACTTCGAGCCGCTGCCCGACGTGCGCGGCGGCGGCGCGCTGGAGGCGACCGTGCGCATCGACGACATGGCCCTCGGCGCCAAGGCGAAGCTCTATTACCGGCGCGCGGGAGGTCAGGCTTACAGCTCGGTCGACTTCGCCCGGCAGAAGGGCTCGAAAGACCGCTTCCGCGCGTCGATTCCCTCGTACGAGCTGCCCGACGAGGGCCGAGCCTACGAGATGGAGTACTACGTCGAGGTCGCCGACGCCGCTCAGCGCAGGCTGGCCGGCAAGGGAGATCCGTACAACCCGCTCCGGTTCCAGGTGGCGCCGCAAGAGGTCGAGCCCATCGCCACCGCTGAAGGCGAGAGCTGGTACAAGCGCCCGTGGGTGTGGGTCGGCGTGGGGGTCATCGCCGCCGGAGCCACCGCCGGCATCGTCATCGCCGCCACCTCGAAACAGACCGGCACCCTGCCCATCACCATCCGCGTGGAGGGTGATCGATGAGGTGGGCGGCGGCGCTGCTCCTCGCCGGTTGCGGCTCGGGCGTCGACGGTTCGGGGCAATTGCCGCTCGAGCTGACCATCTCGCGCGCGCACGCCGAGCTCATCTCGGCGTTCCAGGTGGCCGTCGTCTCGAACGGCCGGAGCCTCGATTGCGCCGCGGCTCAAGCCAACTGTTTGGTCGAGCAGGTTCAGCCCCCCTTGCAGCTGTTGCCCGTGAGCGACGGGTCGGGCCAGCCGAAGAAGGCGGCCGTGTTCCCCGCCTCGCTCTCCAGCGATCAGCAGGACGTGAGCGTCCGCGGCATTCCCGTGGGGAAGAACTACGCCGTGGTCGTCGAGGCGCTGTCGAAGGACTCGCCGCCGAAGCTTTTCGGCAGCTCGTGCAGCTACGTGCAGGAGATTCGCGAAGGCACCAACGCCACGGTGGTGGCGCGCATCGCTCCGTATCCGAGTGGCCCTCTGGCCTGCGACCCGCGCATCGAGCGCTGAGCCAGTCACTTGCCCAGGTGGCGATCGATGAGCGACTCGATGCGGGCGCGGTCGGCGTCCTTCATGCCCACGAACTGCACGCCCATGCCAAGGTCCTTGGCGCTGACGATTTCGCCCTGGCAGTAAATCTCGTGCGCGTCGGACGGCAGCGTGAACTTGAGCTGCACCGAGGTGCCCACCGGCAGCGGAATGGTCTGCGCGAAGTAGGCCCCTCCGACCGAGAGGTTCGCCGCGCGCTGGAAGTAGAGCTCTCCCTCGCGCTCGACCTCGATCCACAGCTCGACCGGAATGCGGCGGTGCTCGCGCTTGTCGCTGGCGGCCATCGACGGCCGAGCTTATGCCACAGCTCGCGATGCGGTAGGAAGACGCCGTTCGAATGCAACGAGGGCCAGTCGAGACATGGCGCGCATCCTGATCGTCGAGGACGAGGAAGACCTCGCCAGCCTGCTCGAGTACAACCTGAAGGCCGACGGGCATCTGCCCGAGGTGGCCCGATCGGGAGCGGCGGCGATCGCCCGCGCGAGGGCCAGCCGGCCCGACCTGGTGCTGCTCGACCTCATGCTGCCCGACATCTCGGGCACCGAGGTCGCGCGGCTCCTCAAGGCCGACCCCGAGGGTCAGAAGACGCGGCTCATCATCGTCACCGCCAAGGGCCAGGAAGCCGACCGGGTGCGCGGCCTCGAGCTGGGCGCCGACGACTACGTGGTGAAGCCCTTCTCGGTGAAGGAGCTCCTCCTCAGGGTGAAGGCCGTGCTCCGGCGCGGCGAGGGCCACGACGAGCCTTCGGTGCTCGCGGCCGGGGCGATTCGCCTGGACGTGGCGCGGCACGAGGTGACCGTCGACGGCCAGCCGGTGTCGCTCACTGCGCTCGAGTTCCGGCTGCTCAAGTGCTTCCTCGAGCGGCCGGGCCGGGTGCAGACGCGGGAGACGCTCCTGTCCGACGTCTGGGGCATCGAGGCCGAGATCACCACCCGCACCGTGGACACGCACATCAAACGGCTGCGCGAGAAGCTCGGGCAATCGGGCGACATCATCGAGACGATCCGCGGCGTCGGGTACAAGCTTCTGGGCTGATTCGGAACGTGGTCCGACGCGCCATTCCGCTGCTGCTGCTGCCGCTTGTCACGGTCGGGCTCGCACTGCGCCTGATGGGAGCGCCGACCGGCTTGGCGCTGGGTGCGGCCGTGCTGGCGGCGCTGTCGGCAATCGCCGTGGCGTACGTGGTGGCCCGCCCCCTTCTTTCGCGCGTTCAGGCATTGACGGCCGAGGCGAAGCGGGTCGAGCTCGAGCTTTTGGGACAGGCGGGCGTGAACGGCGCCGCCCAGACGCTGCCCTCGAGCGATCTGGCCGAGCGCGCCCGAGAGCTCACCCGGAAGGTGAACACCCTGGCTGCGGTGGTCGACTCGATGGCCGAGGGCCTGTGGATCACCGACCGCTCGGGCGTCGTCACTCTGCACAACGACGCGCTCAAGGAGCTGCTCTTCGCCGGAGGCGAGCTCGTCGGGCGGCGGCCGCTCGAGCTGATTCGCAGCCAGCCTTTGGCTGAGGCGGTTCAGAGGGCCTGCGAGCACGGCGAGGCCCGCACGCTCGAGGTGAAGATCGCGGGAGTGCGTCCGCGCATCGCCTCGGTGCGGGTGGCGCCGCTCTTCGTGGGCGGCTCGTCGGCCGTGTTCCACGACATCACCGAGCTGCGGCGCCTCGAGAACGTGCGGCAGGACTTCGTGGCCAACGTCTCGCACGAGCTGCGCACGCCCATCACCGCCATCCGCGGCTATGCCGAGACGCTCAAGGCCGGCGCCCTCGACGACCGGGAGAACGCGGCCAGGATGGTCGACGTCATTCACCGCCAGTCCGAGCGGCTCAGCGCGCTGGTCGAGGACCTGCTCGAGATCGCCCGCCTCGAGTCGGAGCAGATCCAGCTTTCGCGTCAGAAGGTGTCCGTGGCGGCGGTGGCCTCTCGCGCGGCCGAGCCGATTCGCCCGCGGGCCGCCCAGAGGCGCATTCGCCTCGAATTGTCGGTTCCCGAAGGGGTCGTCGCCCTGGCCGACGAGCGCGGGATCGAGGACGTGCTCCTGAACCTGCTCGACAACGCGGTGAAGTACACGCCGCCCGGCGGGCTCGTCGAGATACGCGGGCAGAACCAGGACGGCCGGTGCATCATCGCGGTGCGCGACACCGGCATCGGCATCGACGGCAAGCACCTGAGCCGCATCTTCGAGCGCTTCTACCGCGTCGACAAAGGCCGGAGCCGCGAGATGGGCGGCACCGGGCTGGGCCTGTCCATCGTCAAGCATCTCGTCACCGCGATGGACGGCGAGGTCGAGGTGCAGAGCACGCCGGGCGAGGGCTCGGTGTTCACCGTGACGCTGCCCGCTCCCTGAGCCGGCCCAAAGCCGAGGCGACGTCCGGGCGGAACGCGCGCGGGTTGGGTTAGTATCGACTCCGTGCGGGTCGCCATCCTGGCCGACATCCACGGGAATCTGCCTGCGTGCGAAGCCGTGCTGGAGGACATCGAGCGCCAGAGCCCGGACTACGTCGTCGCCGCCGGAGACTTGGCCCTGCGCGGCGCCTGGCCCGCCGAGACGGTCGATCTGCTCTTCGACCGCTGCGACGCGTTGCTCATGGGCAACACCGACTCCTACATCGCCGGGCACTACGTGGGCGGCGCCTACCGCGACAAGGATCATTGGAAGACCAGCTTGTTGAGCTGGACCCGCGACCAGCTCGGTGAAGAGCGGATCCAGCGCCTCGCCGCGCTGCCGTTCTCGGTGCGCTACTCGCCGCGCCGCGGGCAGGACCTCTACGTCTGCCACGCCAACCCGCGGAACCTGGAGGAGTCGCTCGACCCGACGCTCGACGAAGCCGAGGTCAAGAGGTACCTGGCGCACGTCGACGCGGCGGCGGTGGCGTTCGGTCACCTCCACTTCCCCTACCGCCGGCGCATCGGCCGGCAAATCATCGCCGACGTGGCCTCGGCCGGCATCCCCCGCGATGGCGATTTGCGCCCGGCCTACGGCGTCTTCACCTATACGCCCAAGGGCTGGCGCGTGCAGATCCGTCGCGTGCGCTACCAGGTGCGCAAGGCGACGCAGGCCATCACCGCGCGCAAGGTACCGGGCGGGCCGCTGCTCATCCACAAGTTGATCGAGGCGCGCTACCGGCACCACCAGGCGCTGCTCGAGGCCGCGCGACGTCACTCGGGGCTGCCGCCGGTGCCGGCGCTGCGGCCTCCCCCCGGAGCGCGCAACATCGACCCCGCCGTCGAACGCTGCGAGCTGGGCAACTCGGTGCCGCAGCCCTCGGAGGCCGAGCTCGCCGCGTACCCCGAGGACTCGATCCCCGAGGGCACGCCGTTGTCCATCGAGAACGTTCCGACGGCGCCGGCCATCCCGCTCGGGCTGCACGACGACGAGGATTCGATCCCCAACGGCCGCGCGATCACCGAGGGCGAGGAAGAGACCGGCGAGCCGACGCCGGCGGTTCCTTCTCTCAGGAACGGCTGAAACCGGCCAGAGCGACAGGCACCGGGTCGAGCGCCCGTTGCCACGATGTCACCGAACGGCCGCTGTTCGTTCACGGCGTGCCACTACCTCTCCGCCAACCTCAACGGACGGAGAGCATGCGAACGCTTGCAATGGGACTGTTGGTGATGACGGGAGCTTGGGCACAGACGCAGGACGGAGGCACCGGACCGGCGCCGAGCGAACCGGACGGCGGGCCGGCCCAGGCGGCCGGAGCACCCTCGAGCGAGGCCGCGCCGGCGGCGGATGCGCCCACGTACTGCACGCAGGACCAGATGGAGGCGGCGAAGGCACGCCTCGTCTCGCTCGAGGAGCAGCTCTCGGAGACGAAGAGCTCGCTCTCGTCGATGTCGAAGCTCAAGCTCTCGGGCTACGTGCAGGGCCGCTTCCAGTACGCAGACGACTCGCAGCCCGCGACCGTCAAGGACGGGTTCAGCGTGCGGCGCGGCCGGCTCAAGGGCACCTACAAGACGGACTGGGCCCAGCTCGTCCTCCAGGTCGACGCCACGCCGAGAGGAGTGACGCTGAAGGACGCCGAGGCGACGTTGTTCGAGCCGTGGACGCCGTTGAAGCTCTTTCTCACCGTGGGCCAGATGAAGTGGCCGTTCGGCTACGAGGTGGTGCAGTCGTCCTCCGACCGCGAGCTCCCCGAGCGCACGCGAATGGTGCGGGCATTCGCTCCGGGCGAGCGCGACCGGGGCTTCAAGCTGGGCTTCAAGGCCAAACCGTTCGACGTCTCGGTGGGCGTGTTCGACGGCAACGGCACCGACGACCGGGCGTTCGTCGGCGTGGACAACGGCCGCGAGAAGGACGTCGTCGGGCGAGCGTGCGTCGACTTCGGGACGTTCTCCGGCGGCGTCTCGGGCTGGTGGGGAAAGACGTACAACCCATCAGAGCTGATCCACCACCCGCGCAACCGCATCGGCGCCGACGCCCAGCTCGAGCTCGATCTGCTCGGGCTGGGACGCACCGCCTTGAAGGGCGAATTCATCGCCGGCACCACCTACTCGAGCGGCGGAAGGGAAGTCTTCGGCCAGACGGCGCTCGGCTGGTATTTGCTCCTGGTGCAGAACGTGGGGCAGAACCACCAGATCGGCGCGCGCGTCGACTTCTTCGACCCGGCCACCGGCACTCCCGACGGGGTCGACCCGGCGAGCCCGGAGAAACCGCTGCCGACGAACGGCATCACCACCCTGGGCCTGGTCGGCGTCCACCACGTGAATGGAAACCTGAAGCTCACCGCTGCGTACGAGATTCCCATGACGGCGACGGCCGGTTCGGCCACGGATCCGGCCGACAACCTCTTCACCCTTCAGCTGCAGGCCCGGTTCTGACCGGCGAAGCCGTCACCCAATTGTCACCAAGTCGTTGCACGACCATCGCAGTGAGAGGGCACCCTGCCCGAAAGGAAAGCGCATGCACCGCATCACGCAGATCGCCCTGGCCGGCCTGTTGGCCCTGGCCGGTTGTAAGAAGGAAGCCGCCCGCATTCGGGCCGATGGCTCGAGCACCGTCTTCCCCATCTCCGAGGCGGTGGCCGAGGAGTTCCAGAAGTCGAACCGCTCCACGCAGGTGACGGTCGGCATCTCGGGCACGGGCGGCGGCTTCAAGAAGTTCTGCGCCGGCGAAACCGACATCTCCAACGCCTCGCGGCCGATCAAGCCCAGCGAGGTCGAGCTGTGCCAGAAGAACGGCATCCAGTACATCGAGCTGCCGGTGGGCTACGACGGCCTGGCGGTGGTGGTGAACCCGAAGAACGACTGGGCGACGTCGATGACGGTGGCCGAGCTCAAGCGCCTCTGGGAACCGGAGGCCCAGGGGAAGCTGGTCAGGTGGAACCAGCTGCGCCCCGAATGGCCCGACCAGGAGATCCACCTCTTCGGCGCGGGCGTCGACTCGGGCACCTACGACTACTTCACCGAGGCGATCGTCGGGAAGGAGCACTCGAGCCGGGGCGACTTCACTTCGAGCGAGGACGACAACGTGCTCGTGCAGGGCGTGTCGACCGACCCCCATGCCCTGGGCTTCTTCGGCTTCGCCTACTACCTCGAGAACAAGGAGAAGCTGAAGCTCTTGGGCATCGACGACGGCAAGGCCGACAACGGCGACGGCCCGGTGACGCCCTCGATCGAGACGGTGCGCAACGGCACCTACCAGCCGCTCTCCCGGCCCATCTTCGTCTACGTGTCGGCGAAGTCGCTCGACCGGCCCGAGGTCGCCGAGTTCGTGCGCTACTACCTGGCGAACGCGCCCAAGCTTTCCCTCGAGGTCGGCTACATTCCGCTCCCCGAAAGGGCCTACGAGCTGGCGCAGAAGCGCGTCGACGGTCGCGTCACGGGCTCGGTGTTCGGCGGCAAGGGCTCGCGGGTGGGCGTGTCCATCGAGAAGCTTCTGGAGGGCGAGGTTGCTCAGAACTAGCGCGTCCGCGGCGCGTCAGGCGCGCGAGAGGGCGGTAGGCCTCGTCCTCTTCGCCTGCGGCGCCGTCTCCATCCTCACCACCGCGGGCATCGTCGCGGTGCGCGTGTTCGAGGCGGCGCAGTTCTTCTCCGACGTGTCGCTGGGGCAGTTTTTCGGCGACACGCAGTGGACGCCCCTGTTCGCCGAGAAGCACTTCGGCATCTGGCCGCTGCTGGTGGGGACTCTGCTCACCACCGCCATCGCGGTGCTCATCGCGGTGCCGATGGGGCTGTTGGCGGCGGTCTACCTCTCCGAGTTCGCCTCCAGTCGCGTGCGCAAGCTGCTCAAGCCCGCGCTCGAGGTGCTGGCTGGCGTTCCCACCGTCGTCTACGGGTACTTCGCCCTGACGGCGGTCACGCCGCTCCTCCGATCCCTCCTCCGCGGCGGCGAGCCAGAAGGGCAGACCTTCCTCGGCCGGCGGGGCGGCCTCCTCCGCGGCGGC
>FWPU01008058.1_pt1 | contig 18432 bp, 10 predicted proteins | sample 2228361 | NCBI WGS metagenome assembly FWPU01 (sample SAMEA103939777, study PRJEB20133) | metagenome
CGCTGCGCGTCAAGCAGTGGCACACCGGGGCAGGTCGCGCGGGTTAGCCGCTCGCACTGCTTGACGCGGCGCGTCAAGCAGTGGCACACCGGAGCAGGTCGCGCGGGTTAGCCGCTCGCCCTGCTTGACGCGGCGCGTCAAGCAGTGGCACACGGGCGGGTTGTTGCGCGGGCTGGCGCGGCGGCCGCGGAGATCAACCCGATCGTTCCCGAATCTCGATCACGTGTGCCGAGGACGGCAGCAGCGCAAGCTCGTCTTCGTGACAGGTAACAAACAATATTTGCAGGTTCTCGGCGGCCTGCTGCAAGATGCGGAAGAGTTCGGGCCGGCGCAAGGGGCTGCTGTGCACGAGCGGGTCGTCTAACGCTATGAACTGCCGTGTGCCATGGTGGCGTGCCAGATCCTGAGCGAGGATCAGCCGCAGCAGGAAGGCGAGCTGGTCCTTAAGGCCGGCCGAGTGCTCGGAAAAGGGGAGGTGGATCTCGCGGCCGCTGCGTTGCGAGACCAGGTGCGTGATGCGTCCCTCGTCGGGGTCGAAGTGCACAGAGGTGGCCCTCCCGCGTATGGCCGTCAGCCACGGCCTCAGCCGGCGATTGAGCGGCTCGGCCACCAGATTGCTGAGCCTGCGGCGTTCGGCCTGCAACAACTCGTAGAGAAGCACCACAGCGGCCAGCCGCCGCTCGTGTGTCTCGAGTCTCGCCAGCAGGTCGGCCCGGCGCTCTTCCAGCTCGTCAAGCTGGCCTTGCGGATCCTTGTCGGCAATGGCTTGCAGCTCGGCTCGGGCCCGGACGAGCCGCTCGCGGTTCGACTGATGTTCTTCTTCAAGCTGTTTCAGCCGCTTGCGTAACTGGTCGACGTCGGCATCGGTTACGGGCGCGCCTAGCTCCTCGCAAGCGGCTTGGCAGTGGCGCAACTCTTCTCCAGCGAGCACTTCCTGGCGGCGGAGGTCTCTCAACTGCCGCTCGCGCTCGGCGTCGTTCAACCCGTCTCCCGAGAGTTCCACGATCTTCTCCTGGCACAGTTTCAAGGCAAGGCGTGCCTTGGTCTGCGCCTCTTGGGCCTGTTGCAGCTCGCCGAGCAGCTTGTCGAGCTGGCCTTGCAAGTCGTCTGCATGTTGCGTGGCGGCCCGGACCTGTGCCTCGCGCTCTGCGATCTGCGAACGCAACTCCTCAGCGTGCTGATCGAGGCTCTCGCTGTCGAGTCCGTATAGCGAGACATGCCCTAGAGCTTGCAGACGTGCATCCGCAGCCTGCAATTCCTGGCGAAGTGTGGCGAGGGCATGGCGCAGTTCGTCCAGGTCTCCCCACTCCTGTTGCGCGGCGTCGAACTGCTGGCGAGCTTGCTGGCTGGCACGCGCGGCTGCTTCTCCCTGAATGCGTAGCTCTTCGAGGCGGTCGAATCCCGTTGGCGAGGCCAGGTCGCGACAGGTGAAACCCAAGGGTGCAAGCTGTTGGTCCAGGTCTTTGCGGGCGCGGTCGATTTCGGCGAGCAGGTCGGCCAGCTCCTCGGCACCGCAATGGACGCTCAGCCTGCCGACACCTTCTATCTCCAGGCGTAGCGAACGCACGGCCTTGAATGTTTGCGCGCTGCGGGGCTCTACGGAGACTGCGGGTTGGGGCTGAGCGTCGGCCCACCAGACTACAGGGGCCGGTGCATGCAGTTCCAAGTCGAGCTGGAGCTGGTTGGCTGCGTCGCGTTGCAAGGCGTCGAGCTTGGCAAATTCCTTGCGCCAGCGGCCGATCTGCTCGCCCGTGGGCCAGCTTCCCAGCGCGGCGAGGTGTGCGGCGGCCTGCTCTGCCTCGTGCTGAAGCTGCTCTAGATCTTGAAGTTGCCGGCCGCCCTCTTCGAGGCGTGCAGCGAGGCGCGACTTTTCGCGGCAGATTTCGCAAGCCGTTAGGCGCCGCTTGAGTTCATCGACGATCGCTTGCTTGGCATCGCGCTCTCGGCGTGCGCCTGCGCGGGCAGCTTCAAGGTCCTCGCGTTTCTGAGCCAGGTCGGCCACGTGCTGTTCGGCCCTTTGTGCTTCGGTCTCCAGGTGTGCGACTTGTTGCCGGCATTGGGCCAATTGGCTGACACGCTCTTCGAGTTTTTGGCATTGCACCTCGGCTTGTTGGCTGCGGGCCTGTGCCCGGGCCAGGCGTGCTTGGGCCTCGTGTTGCTGTTTGCGCAGTTCTAGCCGCTTTTCGAGCGTCGTTTGCGCTTCGATACGAGACGGACCGGTCTGTTCGAGCTGCTGCTCGAGCCGCAAGATGGACTTGCGAAGATCGGCAACGCATTCCAAGAGTTTGTGGTTGGCGGCGATGTCCTGTTCGACGGAATCGAGTTCGTCTCGCAACAAGGCAGCATCGGTGCCGGCGCGGGCTGCCTTGCGGAGCCCTCCAGAGAGATTGCGTTGCAGGTCGCGTTCGCGCAATTCTTCTACGCGCTGTCGCACTCGCTCGAGGCGCGGGCTAATCGTAACCTGACCTCCCGCGTGGATCGAAATAGCCGCACAGGCATTCTGGGGCAGCCCCTGTTGCAGCCAGTCCAGTGTTTCGCCCTGCAACGAGAAGAGCGTGCTGCGAGACTCGGGCCGCCAAGACAGAAGTTCGCTCAGCCTCGCTTCGGCCTCTTCGCCAGAGAGTTTCTCTACGTGTGCGCCCTTGCGTAGCTCCAGGTGGCATGCCCGATTGCGCGATTCTACTGCGACCACCTTCGTGATGACTAAGGTCAGGGGGGGCCCACCCGTGCTATCCGGCAGCTCGATTTCCAACGTTACCGTGGGCCGCTCCGTGGGCCGGTGTGCCGGCACGATGTACTCCAATCGGTCGGTGCGTGCTCTACGCGCCGCGTGGTTCCAGTGAATCGCCTTGTCGATCGCTTCGACCAGCGAACTCTTGCCGGTCTCGTTATCGCCGCGCAGGACGTTCAGACCCGGCTGCAACGAGACCTCGACGTCGGAAAGCTCTCGCCAGTGCTGCACTGCCAGCCGCTTAACGATCATCTGCTGCCTCCCGCAACAAGCGATAGTAATAGGCCCGCACCTCCCGCTGCACATCGGCACGGACTGCCAGCCGGGCCGGCAGCCCGTCTTCTTCCCACCTGCACACCCGGGCCGCCTCGCCAGGGTCTGAAATCAGCCGCAATATGCGCTGCTCGCTTGGATCGAGCCGCAGCTCGGAGAAATCGGCATCGTCAGGCTCAGCTACGAGCCGGCTACGGTCCAAGCTCACGCCCAAGAACGTCTGATATAGTTGGCCTTCCCAGGCGTCGAACGCTTCTAGCTCCGCAGGGGTTAACGCGCCCCCCACTTGCAGCCCAAGCCACACATTCTGCGGCTCTGGTACCGCCTCGACCGCGGCCCGCACGTCTTGCCAACCGGCACCCGGGCTGACTTCAAAGCTGCCCAGCCAGACCGGCTGCATGCGGCCCACGCGCAGCGGCGTTACATGCGGGTCCGTTCCGGGCGCATCAATTTGCACCAGCAGCACGTGGCCTGGCCTCTGCTCGTCGATGGCAGTGCACTCGATCGCCCCACTATAGTAGCTGCGCCGCCGCGCAGCAGGATGATCTTCGGTCGTGTACGAGTGCAGGTCTCCCAGCGCCAGGTAGTCCAGCCCGGCCAACTCGGCCCGCATTGCGTGAATGAAATTCTCGTAATGCTCCTGCCCGTCATAGCCCTGCAAGATGCCATGCGCAAGGCCGATGCGGTAGACTTCGCCGCGCTTGCCGGCCGGAATCCACGCCGATTGGTCGTGCGGACTGTTTTTCCTCGCTACCGGGCAGGGAAAGATCTGCACCTCGCCATCCGCAAGCGCCAACGGCTGCGGCTGCAAAGCTAGCCGGATGTGTGGGAGATGTTCGAGCCGCCGGCCGAATTCTTCTCGCAGCCAAACGCTGCCGGCTTCAAGCGGGTCGTGATTGCCGGGAATGAGCACCACCGTGCAGGGCGCGTCTTGCAGCAGTTCCAACGCGTCGTTCACGGTGCCTTGCGAGGGCATCTCGCTTTGAAACACGTCTCCGGCCACAAGGATGAACTCGGCCCCGCACTCTACTGCGAGTTCATACATCCGCCGCACTGCCGAGAAACGCCACTCGTACGACTCGGCGCTCCGCGGACCCAGCCGCGTCAGCCGCCGGCCCAGGTGCCAGTCTGAAGTGTGGATGAATCTGATCGCCATGGCCCGCCTCTCCGCTGCCTCGCCCCGACTCGCTAGCCGTATTTATGGCAGCAACTTCGGCCCCTGGCAACCGGCTGATGACAGACTACAAACCATCGGCCCGTCATTAAGCACTTGGCCGACGCTGTGCAGGCTGGCAACCGGCCCCCTCGCCTACGCACCATTTCCCTGGCACCGAAGCCCATCCAAATATGCACGCGCCGCGGCCAGCCGCTCCCACACGTCCTCGCCGGCTGGCAATTCAAAATGTAGCGATCCGCAAAACCCAGCCCGATCGAGCACGGCAAGCTGATCTGCCCAGTCCACGTCGCCCTCTTGCACACCGGGGGCGAGCTTGCCGCAAATGGTCTGCTTGGCATGCACAAACCCAAGCTCATCGGCAGACAGGTCTCGGACCGCTTGCCTTGCCATGTGAGAACTCGCAAACAGGTGCAAGTTGGCCGGATCAAAGCAAACCATGGGCGCGCGCACGCCCGGGCCGGCCAACGCCCTCGATGTGCGAAGCATGCCCAACCAGTTCGGCCATTCTTGCCTCGCATGCTCGACGGCTAGCCTTACACCGCGAGCCGCAGCCCGCCGTGCCAAGAAGCTCAAGCGCAGGGCTGCCTCTCTCTCAGCGGTCGTAGATCTCTCGGCTGTCGCAGACCGCGGCCACGCAGCGCTTAAATCCACGACACGCACCCAACCGCACTCTTGCGTTGCAGCCGCTTCTACATACACTGCAAAGCGATTCCAATCTTCCTCTGTCAGCTCGCACAAGTAGGCCAGTTCCATCGCCAGGATCCAACGCAGCCCTGGCAGCCTGCCCATCACATCTCGAAACGCCACAACGTCGATCCCCCCGCTGGACTTGCCAAGCTCGCCAAGGCTTCCCTCACGAAGCTCAACCACCCGATAGCCCAACTCCAGGGCCTGTGCGGCCAGTTCGCCGATGCTAGCACCGCCGCCGAGCTGCACGGCCCATGAATTCGAGACGATTCCCACCGTATTCATATTTTGGGCGTGACCTACGCGGTCCGTTGGGGTTATATATGCATCATCATGTGGTCTGCTCGCTCGCCTTGCACGCCTATCGGAGGTCGAACGCCATGAAACGCCTGCTGCTCGTGCTGCTGATTCTGGGACTGTGCCGGGCAGGATGGGGGCAGGACGCACAACGCGGCCCCTCCCACGCACCACATGGCCCGAACCTGCCAGAGGGGTCGCACGCCGGCCATCTCTCGCTCGATGGCGATAATCTGTCCATGCCAGCCGGCATGGAGCAGTTGAGGGATCTGGTGCGTGGCATTGTGGCGCAAGAGTTGCGCCGGCTCGGCCGGATGGCCTTTCGCCCCAGCAATGTAGACTCTGGGAGCACTCGACGCCAGCCTCGCCAGGACCTGGAAGATCGGCCAGCGGCCGCACCAGCGGACGAGGACGTGCATCGTCGCGAGCGCCGTCCCCGTTTCGGAGGGCGTTCTCCGTTTGCCACCGGTTGGTTGAACTTCTGGCCGTTCGATGGCGGCCAGCCACAAGACGACCTTTGGGTACAAGCACACAAGCGGGCTATGCTCCGCAGAGGCGCCAACGATGCGCCCGACCGGCACGCAGGCGAAGATCATGGCAGACCAACCGGCCGACGAGACGGCAACCGTCCCCGTGACCAGCGCCATCGCCAGCCAGATGCTGCACCCGAAGGCACGCGGCATGATGGCCCGCATCACGATGGACCCCATCACGATGGACCGTATCACGATGGACCGTATCACGATGGACCACATCACGATGGACCACACCACGACGGCCCGCGGCACCATAGTCCTGATCACGACGGCCATCACCATGCCCACCACAATCCGCACGATATGCACCATGCACCACATGGGCCAACCAGACGCCACGGCCCGGGCGGCGCTAACGCACCGCGGCGCCATGGCGCCGTGCCGCATGGCCATCGCGAGGGGCCTGGGCATCATGAGCACCACGGGCATCATGAGCACCACGCAGATCACGCAGCGCATGAGCACCACGGTCACCATGAGCACCATGAACATCAGGATCGCCATGTGCATCACGGGCATCACGACGATCACGGGTATCATGGGGGCCACGGGCATGAGCCGAGACGCGGCCACGGGCATAGGCCAGCCTGTCGTCAATGTGGCCATTGCCCACACTGCTGTGCCGCCTGTGCGGCGGCGCACGCATGCTGCGCACGTGGCTGCTCGGCTTCAGCCGGCAGGGGCACCTGCGTTCAGTGCGGCCACTGCCCAACGTGTGGTCGCCTGCCTCTGCCCGCGGGCTGCGCAGCGTGTGGTGCGCAAGCCTGCCCCGCCTGTGCTGCCGGCGGCGATACCGAGTGCGCGGCATGCGCCGGTGAACCGTCTGGGCGGCCGCGCAAGACGCGGCGAGATGTGGTGCGCATGCGGATTCTCGTCGGCGATGAGGACTTCGCGCTAGAGCTTGACGGAGAGGAGAACGCAGCCGTTGCCCCGAGTCGGATCATGGCTCGTGTGGCGGAGAGGCTCGGCCATGCGCTGCGCATGCCGGCACGTGTAGCCGTGGCAGAGGGTTCTGAGGAAGATATGGCGCGTGGCGTGCGCGTACTTCACCACTCGGAGGCGGACGCGGGCGAGCCGGCAGACCTGGCACACACGGTGCGCGGGCTGCGCGAAGATCTCGACATGCTGCACGCGCGCGTTGAGGAGCTGCGCGATTCGGTGGCCCAGATCACCCGACTGCTTCAGCGGCTCGCCGACGAAGACGACGACGAGGCCGATGACAAACACGACTATGAGGGCCGCCGCAACGAAGAAGCGGGCGACGATGAAGATTAAGTGTGGCGGCGAGAGACATGGTCGCAAGCAAGCGGCTGTTGGCTGAACGGGCTGGCTCCCTCTCAAGTGGGTAGTGCAGCGAACATGCACCGGCACGCGTGTCGGTGTTGCGCCTGTGGGGCTCGTTTCATCCGGCATTGGCGCCTGGTTTGACGGTATGTCAGAAAGACTGCTCGTCGGCTGCGAAGTGCATGCCAAGTCGCCGCAGTCCAGCATTGTGAGGTTATGCCGTCAAGGCTGCCGCACAGGCCGCCTTTCGCGCATGTGACCGAGGGAGGGCACCGCTGGTGCAGCGGCTGTCTACTGAGAGCGCCGGCATGGGCGCACTCGCGGGTGCAAAAGGGAGGCCGCAACTCGGGTGATGCCGGTGCACTGCTCGAGGGCTGGCCTACTCGCTCACGTATTCGAGAGTGAGTACCCATTGCTGGAAGCGCGCGTCGAGTGCTTCCCACGTGGGATTGCCGAAGACGGCTCGTACCGCGTGCAAGCCGCGAGGATCCTGTTTGCACGTACATTTCAAGCGGCGGTAGAACTCGGTGAGCACGCCGCATTTTTGCATGAACATGCAGAAGTAGCGTGCATGTGCGTAGTTCAAACCGATTTGCGAGCCGCGAAAGTCCGGCTCCATCAGCAGTGCCGGCAGTGAACGCAAGCTGCCGCGGCGAATCGCCTTTTGCAGCCCAGGCAGCCTCCAGTTGGGCAGACCATCGAGATCGGATCCGTCAGCGCGGAAGCGGCACTCTTCGTGCAGCGAGGCCAGGCCCTCGTTGAACCAATCAGGCATCTCGGGAAAATCGAAGCTGGCCAGCGCATGAGTCAACTCGTGCACAAGCGTACCGCGGCCGGTGGCGGCATTCAGCACAAGCGTGTGCTGATCGGGCTTGTAATAACCATAGACAGAGACCCGCTCGTCCCCGAATAGGTCGCTGGCATAGTGGCTGTACGAAGCCTCGTCGGCAAACAGCAACACCGAGACGGCCTTGTGCGGAAAAGTCGAGAAATAGGCAGTGTGCAGGGCGCGTGCCGACGGGCGGAGCGTTTCGTCGTACCATTCAATGAGTGTCGCCGCATCCACGTTGCCGGCCAGCACGAAAGGCTCGCGCACGACGACGGCACAAGCATCGCCCAGACGGCGCCGCCAATGCAAGGCACGCTGTTCGCAGTCGGTGGCTAGGGCCTCATCCTGCACCTCCCGCCGGTGAAGGGCACGGGCCGAACCGCCCAAGCGTAACGATCGGGCTTGCATCACGCGATTAGCCGCCACACCTGGCTCTGCCGCCGGCCTGGCCAACCGCGCAATTGCCAGGGCACCAGTAACGATTGGCACCGGACCCAACAGTACGATCAGCCACTGCCTACGATCCATACGGTGATTCTAGGCCGCAGCCCCGCTTTGACCAAACAACCACCCGTCGACGATACTCAACGCCTTGCCCAGTAAGCACTTGCGATCCCAGATGCCGTCAATCGCCGGCGTGGCAGCACGTTGACAGCATGCCGTAACGTGTTTAGAGTAAACTGGTTGTATCGTAGTTCGTAAGCGCAGCCGGTTACCCGGAGGGTCGCAGTGACCAACCCCACTTGGGGTGGCGTGTTTCAAGAGGCCACGGACCTCCGTGTGCAGCGGTTTACCGAGAGCATTGCCTTCGACCGCCGCCTTTTTGCCCACGACATTGCCGGCTCTATTGCCCATGCTCAAATGTTGGCCAGTGTCGGTTTGTTAACACCCGCAGAATGCCAGCAGATTGAGCAAGAACTAGTCCGGATACGCCAAGAAATTGAGCAGGGCAAACTGGCCATGTCTCCGGATCTGGAAGACATTCATATGCACGTCGAGCATGCGCTCGTCGAAAGGCTCGGAGACGTGGGCCGCAAGTTGCACACGGCCCGCAGCCGCAACGATCAGGTGGCCACAGACCTGCGGCTCTGGGTCCGCGAGGCCATCGATCAGATTGATGCCCGCCTGCACGCTTTGCAATCTGCCTTCGTGGGCCGTTGCGACCAGGACCGCGACTGTGTCTTGCCCGCCTACACGCATCTGCGGCGTGCACAGCCCGTGCTAGCCGCCCATTACTGGCTGGCGTATTGCGAGAAGTTCCAGCGAGACCGCGACCGGCTCGCCGATTGCCGCCGCCGCACCAACGTGCTGCCGTTGGGTTCGGCCGCCCTGGCAGGTACAAGCCTGCCAATCGACCGGCACGACGTGGCGCGCCGGCTGGCTTTCGACGAAGTGGCAGCCAACAGTCTGGATGCCACCAGCGACCGCGATTTTGCCATCGAGTTCGTCTTCGCCTTAAGCCTTACTGCTGCCCACCTGAGCACACTGGCCGAAGAATGGATTCTCTGGTCCACGCTCGAGTTCGGCTTTCTCAAACTGCCGCAGGCATTTTGTACAGGCTCGTCGATCATGCCGCAAAAAATCAACCCGGACGTGCTGGAGTTGATCCGCGGCAAGACCGCCCGCGTGATGGGGAATCTGACCCGGTTGTTGGTGCTCGTCAAGGGCCTGCCGCTGGCCTACAACCGCGACCTGCAAGAGGACAAGGAACCCCTGTTCGACTCATTCGATACGGTGCGTGATTGTCTGGATCTTGCCGCCCCGTTGGTGGCCGCGGCCGAGTTGGACCGCGAGGCGATTGCCGCCCGGCTGGATGAGGGTCACCTGGATGCCACCGCGCTCATGGAGTATCTCATTGGCAGAGGCACGCCGCAACGCACGGCCCACGCACAGGTTGGCCAGCTCGTCCGCCTAGCGATCGACCGGGGCGTGCGGCTGCAAGACCTTCCGTTGGCAGAAATCTGCGCCATAGCCCCCGCGTGCGATGACACGGTCTACCGGGTACTCGGGCCGCGCCAGGCTGTCGCCGCGCTGAGAAGTTATGGCTCCAGCGGTGCAGCACAAGTCAACCAGCAAATTGAGCGTTGGAAGCAACGCCTGCGCAGCTTATGATCCGACGAACTTATGCAGGGTGTGGCCTGGCGCACCGCGCACACCGCAATGCACGGGCACGCACTCCCGCACGCCGCAATTCTTCGGTTTGCACAAAGGAGAGCACAGCAGCCCGGGATGGCGCTTTCACTGCCAGAGAAACGCACCATGCGCATTGAGTTTTGCAGCGTGACGATCCAGAAGCCCGGGCAGACCGCTTGCTTGGCGCTTCTGCTCATGTTCTCAGCAGCTTTGCTCGCACCACCGGCGGCCGCACAGCAGGACCCAGAACCAGGTGAAGAAGCGGCTGCCGATAGTCAAACGCCCGCCGCGCAGCCCGTCGTACTTGACCCCGCAGTAAAGGCCCTGCTCGAATCTCGTCCCACTTCTCCAGAGGAACTGCTCCAGGCGACACTTATTATCATCGACCTGGGCCAGCCCGCGGCAGCTCAACCGCTAGTGGCCCAGCTCCTCGCCGCAGGACTAGACGATGCAGCCATGGCAGATCTGGTTGCACGCTTCGGTTCAGCCGCTTTCGTGAAGCTCGGCCTGGTCGAAGAACTCAAACCGGCCGGGGCAGACTTCGCACGCCAGGTGCTAGATGCCGTTGCGCGAATCGCGCAAGACCCCGCCCGACTGGCAAACTTGATCGAGAAACTTAAGGATCCCTCCGCCGATGTGCGCCACGCCACCGCCTTGCGGCTACGCACCGGTGGCGACCAGGCCGTGCTCGCACTTATCGCAGCCCTGCAAGATCCCGCCTTCGCAGAACATCTCGGTGCCATCCGCGCGGCGCTCGCATTACAAGGCTCGCCCGCTGTTGGCCCCCTGACGGCCGTACTTGAGGGAGCGCCCGCTGCACTCGCAAGCCAAGCCGCCATCGTGCTGGGCCGTCTCGACCACCAGGGTGAGCTGTGCCTATACGCACCAGCACTGGCCCCCGACACGGCCCCCGGCTTGCAGTCGGCCGCTCGCTCGGCACTTGAGCATGCACGTGGGCAGCTTCCGCTGCCCGGTGAGGCCGCCGCCGAACTTTACAAGCTGGCCAGGACCTACTTTGACGGCACCGAAAGCGTAGCTGCCGATGCCACAGGCCGCTTCGCGATCTGGCAGTGGGACCCACAAGCGAACCAGCCCGTGCGCCAAGACGTCGATGCCCGTGCCGCCACACTGCACCAAGCCCTGCTCCATGCTGCCCGCGCACGCCGACTGCTCCCGACAAACGACCGCCTCGCCCGGCTGCACCTGAGCATACTGCTCGAGATCGCCGGGCGCCGGCAGGCCGGCGCTCCAGGTACCACCCTGACCGAGGCCCAACAAGCCGAACTAGCCGGTCTGGGGCGGCTAGACCTCGCGACCCTCGAAGCCCTGCTGGAAGAGAATGCACGGCACGGGCACGTCGCTGCGGCCATGTCAGCCGCCGACATGCTGGGCCGCACAGGGAATATCGACGTGCTCTACACGCGCCAGCCCAAGCCGAGTCCGCTGGTGCAGGCCGTGATGCACCCGAGCCGCCGCCTGCGCTTCGCCGCGCTCGCTGCGGTAGTGAATTTGAACTCGCCGCATCCCTATCCCGGCTCGAGCTTTGTCGTCGAGAGTTTGGGATATTTTTCCGGTTCGCTGGGGATGCCGCATGCAGTGGCGGCTGCGCCTCGGCTGAATGAGGCACGCCGCCTGGCCGGCATGCTTGTCGAAATGGGCTACGAGGCAGAGGCTGTGACCACGGCGCGGGATCTGGTAAAGCTGGCGACCTCGTCTCCGGACTATGAATTGGTCCTTATCGATGCCCGCCTGGCCATACCCGCTTCTGGTCAGGTATTGCAGGAACTTCGCCGAGATGCGCGCACAGCGACCGTGCCGCTCGGCATCGTAGCATCGCTCGACGATCTGCCTGCGGCACAGCGGCTCGCCGCCACCATCGAGCGCGCTGTGGCCCTTGTGCGGCCCCCCGACTTGGCCGCATTGCGGTTCCAGGTCGATACCCTGCTGGCAAATCTGGACACGCCCCCATCGCCCCCCAGCGAGCGCATTGCCCAAGCGCAGCAGGCACTCGCCTGGCTCACGACATTGGCCGAGACGCGCCGCGATCTCTACGACCTGCACCGCGTCCAAGCGCAAGTCGCGCTGGCCGCCTGGACGCCTGAACTCACCCTTCCCGCCACACGCCTGCTAGGCAAGCTCGGTACGCCTCTGGCCCAGCGCACCTTGCTGGATCTCGCCAGCCACACCACCCAGCCGCTCGACGCACGCCAGGCGGCCCTGGCTGCACTCGGCGAATCTCTCGCCGCCCACGGCACGCTCCTCACCGCCCGCGAAATCGAATTGCAGTATGAGCGCTACAACCAGAGTGAACGCCAGGACCCCCAATCGCAGCAGATCCTTGGCCGCATTCTCGACTTGATTGAAGCCCGCGCCGAAGCAGATTCGCCGGCGCCGGAATAACCCCGCTCCCCACCATCGCCACACGCCACCTCGGACACGCAACACCTGGACCAACGGACACATACAAATCCAAGCCTCGCAACTCGGAGAGGCGCTAGCACAGGCTTGAGACCAGTCGCCACCGTCCCAGAATCGCAAGGGGCGCCGCCGATCCCAGGTATCATCGGCACCAGCCCCGCTATGCAGCAGGTCTATGCACTCACTCGCCGCGTGGCCCGTAGCAATGCCAGCGTGCTGCTGTTGGGAGAAACCGGCACCGGCAAGGAACTCATCGCTAAGGCCCTCCATCAGCTCAGCGCGCGCAGCGGCGGACCTTTTGTGCGGGTGAACTGCGGCGCCCTCACCGAAAGCCTGCTGGAAAGCGAACTCTTCGGCCACGTGCGCGGCGCCTTTACCGGCGCCATCGATAACCGCACCGGCCGCTTCCAGGCCGCACACACCGGCACCGTGTTCCTCGACGAAATCAACAGCACCACTCCAAAACTGCAAGTCAAATTGCTACGCGTCTTGCAAGAGCGCGAGTTTGAACGCGTCGGCGATACGCAGACAATCCGCGTCGATACTCGCGTCATCGCCGCGAGCAACCGCGACCTGCTCGAAGAAGTCGAGGCAGGACGCTTCCGCGAAGATCTCTACTACCGCCTGAACGTTGTCCCCATCCATCTTCCACCCTTGCGCGAACGTCGCGAGGACATCCCCGCCCTGGTTGCGCATTTCTTGAACCTCTACAACGAAGAAAACGACCGCTACGTTGTCCACATCCAACCACAAGCCATGCAGGCCCTGCAAGATTATCACTGGCCGGGAAATGTGCGCGAGCTGCAAAATTATATCGAGAGGGCCGTCGTCATGGCTGCCGGAGACGAACTTACCGTCGAACTGTTGCCAGATGTCGTCACCAGCGGCCGCCAGCCCCGGACCAGCCGCTTGCGGCCCATCGACCTCGAAACCCTCACCTTCGAACTCGTACAGCAGGGCCTGGCGCAGGCTGGGCCGCAGGACGATAACCTGCACAGCCGCATCGTCAGCCGCGTGGAACGCGAACTCATCGCCCAGGTCATGGCTGCGTGCGAAGGCGTACAAATAAAAGCCGCCGCACGCCTTGGAATCAACCGCAACACGCTCCACAAGAAGCTCAAGGAATACGGACTCGACCAGGAACAGTCCGGCTAGCCCCGCCGCGGCAAACGCTTGCGCGCAGGCAAGATACGCGCGTCCGCGCCGCCCCCCCCTTTGCTAGGGGGAAAACAGGCGGGTCAGAACCGTGCCATTTGCCGCATTCCGGTGGGAGGCGTGGGAGAGTCGAACCCCTTCATCCCCCGCGTTTCTGAGGCAGGGCAATGCCGGGTCGAAGCGCCGCACGCCACGCCACCACCAATGCCCCCCACGCGTTCGCCATTGCACCCGCTGCGCCCGCTCGGCATTAACCCGAAGGGGTTACACATTCCAGCCCAGGGTAAGCTTAGCGCCGCCCTGGGAGCCTAGCGATAGCCCTGCAGAAACTACCGATTGAATGCGGCCGGAGAAGAGCTTCCTTAAATCCAATCGCCTCGACGTCGGCCGCACTCAAGCAGTGCTGCGCCTGAGGGAGACGTGGTTAGCGGGACGCACTGCTTGACGCGGTGCGTCAAGCAGTGGCACACGGGAGAGTGGCCGCGGTTTTTGGTGCGATCGCACTGCTTGACGCGGTGCGTCAAGCAGTGGCACACGGGAGAGTGGCCGCGGTTTTTGGTGCGATCGCACTGCTTGACGCGGCGCGTCAAGCAGCGGCACACGGGAGAGTGGCCGCGGTTTTTGGTGCGATCGCACTGCTTGACGCGGCGCGTCAAGCAGTGGCACACGGGAGAGTGGCAGCGGTTTTTGGTGCGATCACACTGCTTGACGCGATGCGTCAAGCAGGGGCACACGGAGCAAAGCGCCCTCACCACGGGTGCTGTTGGATGGCTACTGTGTTGTGCCGCAGCCTGTCCAGTGCGATAGCTTTACAGGGCATGCTTGCGTCACCCGCTTCTGTCTCCGTCGACACCGATAGGCACGTACTGCAGCGAGGACGCCGCCCTTATGCCATACCACGTGTGAATGCGGCTCCCGAGGCCGCCGACGTCTCTGGCTATTCAATCTCTTCGGCCTTGGCAACGGGTGTGCAGCCTAGCAAACTAGAGAGGCCGCAACCTGGCGCTGCGCCAACCAAACTATAAGGCGGCTGCAAGCTGCCCCCACCAATGTTTGCAAGAGGATCGAATGCACCGTTGCACGATTGCTTGCCGCGCGTGGACCCACGAGCTGGGGCGTCGCCACCGTGTGGTGCAAACAGCCAATGCCCTGCGAGCATTCCTCTGGCCTTTGATGTGCATGCTCGTGCTCATTGCTTGCCCGCACCCACTTGCGGCGCAGGCGCTGGGCCCCGGTGCTCCGGCTGGCCAGACGGCGGTCGGGAGCCAGTCGCTCATCGCGGCCCTTCAAGCCGAACCGCTCGAAGAGCTGGCCAGGGCGGCACGTGCTGAGGGAGACGTGCTGCGAGGCGCCGTCCTCTTCCATCAACCCTACTTGGCATGTACGCGCTGCCATCGCACGGACGATCGGTCGGGCGTACTGGCCCCGAACCTGGCAAGGATTTCGTCAGATATCAGCGATGCGGAGCTTGTCGAGTCTCTTCTCTGGCCATCGCGGAAGATTGCCAGGGGATTCGAGGCTGTGCGGGTCGTGACCACCGACGGGCGATCGCTCGCAGGGTTGCTTGTTGAAGACACGCCGGAGGTCCTAGTGCTGCGAGACGTATCAGCAGACGGCGCGCTGGTGCGCATCTCCACAGATGAGATCGATGAACGTGCCCCGAGCAACGTCTCGCTCATGCCTGCCGAAACGGTGAATCTGCTGGCCTCACGGCAGCAGTTCCTCGATCTGGTGCGCTACCTGATCGAGCTGCACGAGGGCGGCCCAGACCGCGCCGCCCGCCTGGTGCCCCCGCCCTGGCTGCTGGCGCAGGTCCCCGAGTACGAGGCACGCGTCGACCACGCGGGCCTCATTGCCTCGTGGGATGCCGAGAGCCTAGCACGCGGCGAAGCAATCTACACGCGCGTCTGTGCGAGCTGCCACGGCTCGCCCGCGCGCGAGGGCTCCATCCCCACGGCCATGCGCTTTGCAAAGGGGCGGTTCAAAAACGGCTGCGACCCCTACTCCATCTACCAAACGCTTACCCGCGGCTTTGGTCTCATGGCACCACAAACCTGGATGGTGCCTCAGCAAAAATACGACGTAATCCACTACCTGCGCGAGGCGTACCTAAAACCGCACAACCCATCGCAGTACGTGCCGGTAGACCCAGCCTACCTGGCCAGCCTGCCGCCGGGCGATACGCGCGGGCCGGCGCCTGCCAATCTTACGCCCTGGACTGCCATGGATTACGGCCCCAGCCTGATCCACACGTACGAGCTGGACGATGGCGAGCAAGGCCGCTCGCGGCCCCATCGCTCGGGCGGACTTTCGACGGGTGCCCCGGACGTTCCCAACATCGCCTACAAGGGTATTGCCATCCGACTGGATCATGGCCCTGGCGGAGTGGCCCAAGGGGCGGTGTGGATGGTGTTCGATCACGACACGCTGCGCATGGCCGGCGGCTGGCAGGTCGAAGCGGCTTCGCAGCGGTTCATCGACTATCAGGGGATCCAGTTCGACGGCCAGCACGCGGTCCATCCGCACATTGTGGGCAAGCTCTGCTGGCAAACCCCACCTGGGCCTGGTTGGGCCGACCCCTGCACGGGCAGCTTTGACGATCCTCGCCCGTTGGGACGCGACGGCCGTCGCTATGGCCCCTTGCCGCGTTCCTGGGCCCGGTACCGGGGGCTTTATCATCACGGGCTAGATGTGGTGCTAGAGTATACGGTGGGCGATTGTTTGGTTCGCGAGCTGCCGCGGCTCGTGGCAGCAGGGGCGCCAGCGCCTGTCTTTGCCAGATGGTTTTGGGTGGGGCCTTCGGAGCACGCACTCGCCGTTACGATAGCCGAGTCTGGGACGAACGCGGCCCTGGTTGGCGGAGAGGGCTGTGAGATCCGTGAGCTGCATGGCCGTTGCCTGCTGTACGTTCCCCCGCGCGATGAAGCGCTGTGGGTAGGCGTGTTGCTGGGAGGAGATTCGCCACAGGCTCTGGCACACCTGGCAGCCGAGCAGACACAGCCCCCTGCCATCGACGACTTGCTGCGCGGCGGCCCGCCGCGCTGGCCCGAGCGGTTGATGACCCGCGTCCAACGCGCTGTCGGTGACGCCCCGTTTGCCGTCGACGTGCTCACGCCACCGGAAGACAATCCCTGGCACGCTCGGCTGCGTTTCACCGGCCTCGATTTCTACGCCGACGGCGATCGTATGGCCGTGTGTACCTGGGATGGCGACGTATGGGAGATTTCGGGACTGGCAGGACTAGACGCGCCTCAGGACCTGCCGGGCGAAGAGCAGCAATCACAGCACGCACGTCACCGGACAGGCAACACAAGCGCAGGACATGGGGCTGGAGCAGAGTCGGCACAGACAAATACTGAGCCGCGGAGCGCAGCAGGGAACGAGCCAATCGCGTCGCCAGCGCCGACCAAGTCGACGGAACACAAACAGGAGCAAGCGGTTGGGCAGCTTGTATGGCGGCGCATCGCCAGCGGTCTGTTCCAACCGCTAGGCCTGAAGATTCTGAACGACCGCGTGTATGTTGCCTGCCGCGATCAGATCGTCCGCCTGCACGACTTCAACGGTGACGGCGACACCGACTGGTACGACTGCTTCAACAACGATCACCAGGTGACCGAGCATTTTCACGAGTTCGCCATGGGCCTTCAGGCCGATGCCGAGGGCAACCTGTATTACGCCAAGTCAGCCCGGCACGCACTGCCAGCGCTGGTGCCGCATCACGGTACGCTGCTGCGCGTGAGCGCCGACGGCGCGCGGACGGACATACTGGCCACGGGCTTTCGGGCAGCCAATGGCGTGTGTCTTAACCCGGACGGAACATTTTTCATTACCGACCAGGAGGGTCATTGGACGCCGAAAAACCGCGTCAATTGGGTGCGTCCCGGTGGCTTTTATGGCAACATGCTCGGTTATCACAATGTCCAGGACCCCTCGGACGATGCCATGCAGCCCCCCATGTGTTGGATCACCAACACGTTCGATCGATCGCCTGCGGAGCTGCTCTGGGTGACGAGCACGGCCTGGGGGCCGCTATGCGGCAGCCTGCTCAATCTTTCCTACGGCCATGGCCAAATCTATGTGGTCCCGCACGAACGCGTGCCTCATCCTCGGTGGGGGGAGTGTATGCAGGGCGGGATGGCGGTCTTGCCGCTGTGGCCCTTTCCCACGGGCGTAATGCGCGGGCGATTCCATCCCTTGGATGGTCAGCTTTACGTTTGCGGCATGTATGCCTGGGCGGGCAATCAGCAGCAGCCGGGCGGGCTGTACCGCATTCGCTATACCGGCAAGCCGGTGCACGTACCAGTGGCCGTGCAGGCCCGGCGCGGACGATTGTTATTGCGTTTTTCCGGCCCGCTCGATCCTAATGCGGCCAGCCGAGCTGAAAACTACCTTGTCCGCACCTGGGCCTTGCGCCGCACTGCCAACTACGGTTCGCAACACTACGACGAGCGGGAGCTGCCCGTCGAGGCGGCACGCCTCGAGGCCGATCGCCATACCGTGGTCCTGGAGATCCCCACGCTGGCTCCGGCCTGGTGTCTTGAGACCCGCTACTCGTTGAGCGCACCAGACGAACAGCCAGTGACCGGCAGCTTGCACCATACGATCCACGTGCTTGCAGACTGAAGTGGCCACTGCTTCGCGCGTGGAGCGTGCGGCGCGGCTCCCATCTCTCCTTGGGGCGTTGATATATACAGAACTGCACCGCTCGTAGAACAAGCGTTCTCGCCGTAGAGCAAGCGTCCCCGCCGTAGAGCAAGCGTCCCCGCCGTAGAGCAAGCGTCCCCGCCGTAGAGCAAGCGTCCCCGCTTGCTCAGATAGGCCAAACACCCCCGGCGAGCGCGCACAAGCGAGGACGCTTATGCTACGGCGGCACGCTTATGCTACGTAGAGCAAGCGTCCCCGCCTGCGCAAA
>FWPU01008059.1_pt1 | contig 18427 bp, 18 predicted proteins | sample 2228361 | NCBI WGS metagenome assembly FWPU01 (sample SAMEA103939777, study PRJEB20133) | metagenome
CCTTCTCTCCCTGATGCTGCCAATATCCTATTTCTGGCACTCTTTCGGATGGGAGAAAGTGGTCTTTTTCAACCTATTCATCGTATCCGCGTGCACCCTGAGTGTTATAAGGTTTTATGTGCTCACCACCAGGGAGGTTCACGGCAGGGAATGGACCAAATACTTAAAATATGTACCCCTATCCATTGCCCTTGGAACCGGAATCGCCATAAATAATTCAAAAGCGGTGTTCGAAGCCATCCTTGGTAAGAAGTCAGAATTTAAACGCACCCCCAAATTCGCCGTTACTTCTAAAGGCGACAACTGGCGCACCAGGAGCTATACCTCTTCCAAAGAGATTACCAGCCTGATAGAACTCACAGTAGGTATTCTTTTCGTGCTCCAGACCGCCTACGGCGCTTTTATCGGCTATATCGGATGGATACCGTTTCTCCTGCTCATTCAATTCGGCTTCATATACACCGGGTTGCTCTCCATAATCCACGGCTCGCAAAGACAGGCGGCAAAATTAAATTCCTTTATCTCCAAGCCGGTGCTCCAGAAGGAAATCAAGAATCTATAGCAAGCTTGAGAATTCCCTGATTTACCACAGGGCTTCCGCTGTCATTGCGATGCAGTTACTCGGCTTCCTTCGGCGGTGATCCACTACTCCCTGTCATGCTCGTCCCCCGGTTAAACCGGAGGATCGACCGGGCATCCTCTCCGCATGTCATACCCGAATTCTTTTATCGTGGATCCATTTTTTGAGAAATTGGCGGGGGATTCCCACTTCCGTACAAATGACTGGTTACAGGGACTCAGAAGGGTTTTTAGGGTAAAAACAAAATGATGGAAGAAGGACTATAAAAGTAAAGCGTAGACGTGTTTATCGCCATCCAATTCAGGCGTGCCACGTAATGAATAGACTCGTTTAGTAACAATTGATTTAAATTGTCCGACAATAGCACCAATAGAACCTGATGCATGTCCTTTTGGCCTTTCCGTAGGGGCGACCCGACGGGTCGCCCCTACATTTTCATGCACCTTAATATCTTTGGACTCAGTTGTCAAATTAACCTCGTCTCCATACCACTCCACACGAGCGTTAAAAAAAGCACTTGACAAACCGTATAATATATACTACATTGGTGACTGACTAGTCAGTTCACCGGGGTATAGCAATATGGCAAAAGCAAAAGAGGCAATAGGGAAAAGACTGGCAAGGGTTAATTACCGTAGTAAGAAAACCGGGCGGAGGAATGAGATCATACATACTGCCGCCCAGTTGTTCTCCGAAAAAAGCTATCATGACGTAACTATGGATGAGATAGCGGAGAAGGTAGGCGTGGCCAAGGGAACCATCTATCTTTACTTCGAGTCCAAGGAGAAGCTCTATTTAGAAATTCTGGAAGAGGGGTTTGAATCCATCGAGTCCCTGATCGAAAAAGAGATAGAAAAGGGCGAGCCCGCTCCGCAGAAGATGAAGAAGGTACTAAAGCTTATTTTTTCCTTCTATCGCCAAAACCTGGACGTGCTTCGCATCCTGAGCCGGGATGAAACCCATCTCATTCGAGAGCACTTTGAGTTCACCGAACGCTGGAGACACAGAAGGGTGAAGCTTTACAAAAAAATTCTGGAGAAGGGCGTCAAGGAGGGCTCCTTCCGTCCCATAAACACGGAGCTTACCTCGCTGATAATCTTCGGCCTGGTAAGGTCGGTATTGTTTTTCTATGAAACGGATAGGAGCGCCGGGGATATGGCAGACGAGGTGTTTTCCGTGATTGAAAAAGGGATTCTGGCCACGGCCGAAAAGAAATTATATTCACAAGACAAAAACGGAGAAAGATCGACAAGCGACGGATGATGGGGATTCAGATAATAACCTAACAAAAGGAGGTACAGTCCATGTCCATAAGATATCCATTCAGTAAAAGGATACATCATTTTGTCCCGCCAAAACAATGGGCCAGTATGAGAATAGCCAAGGAGCTCGAGAAAAACACTGGCAAGAAGGTAATCCACTTCGAAAAGGGTGATTACCAGGGGCCCGATTTTGAGACGCCGGAACACGTTCTCGAGGCCACGGTGAAAGCACTCAAAGATGGTTATGTAAGGTATGACCCGGGACCAGGTCTTCCCGAGCTTAGAGAGGCCATAGCCGAAGAGATGAACCGGAGAGGAAGACCGACCACGCCCGACGAAGTTATAGTAACAGCCGGAGCCAAGCAATCCCTTAATATGGCCCTTTTAACATTCCTTGAAGACGGAGACGAAGTAATCTTCCCAAACCCGGGGTATCCTCCAGATGAGGTTTGGGCAAAGTATGCCAACGCGCACATAAAGCACACACCGTTGACAAAGCCGGACTGGCAGTTTGACCTGGACAAGCTCGAACGCATGATTACTCCGAAAACAAAACTCTTGATCATAAACACCCCGCAAAGGCCCAACGGTCACTTGGTGCAGAACCCGGAAGAGATCGCCGAGCTTTGTTTAAAACATAAACAACTCATGGTTATCTCCGATGAAATATTCTCACACATAGTCTACGATGGCAAGCAACACAAGACCATATCCGCCGTGCCCGGTATGGCCGAGAGGACCATAGTAATCGATACCTTCTCCAAGACCTATGCTATGACCGGATGGAGGATAGGCTGGTCGGTCGCTCCCAAGCCGGTCATCGAGAAGCTGTCCATATTCTTACAGGACACCATTACCAACGTCGCCGCATTCATTCAAAAAGCCGCTTACGCCGCAATGGTTGGCCCCCAAGACTGGGTGGATAGAAAACTGGAGATGCTACAAAGGAAGAGAAATAGAATGGTAGCAGGGTTAAACTCGATTCCCGGTATAAAATGTGATACTCCTGATGGTGCTTTCTACGCTTTTCCGGACATCAGCGGAACCGGCCTGACCTCACAGGAGTTCACTAACAGGCTGATGGAGACAGCCGGGGTTGCTGTAGTGGCGGGAACAGCATTCGGAACCCAGGGAGAGGGCTACGTCAGAGTGACTTATGCCGTATCCGATGACGACATCGACGAGGGAATCAAGAGGATAAGCCAAACGAACCTCAAAGCTTAGTTTGTAGGACGGGCTTTCATCTCGGTGTTTTTAAAAGCCAAAGCACCGTGGGTGAAAGCCCGTGCCTATTGCAAATCGGCCATATCAATCTAATCAAATACCCGATGCACCTTTTTTCCGGGGTATAATATTTTTACAATAATAATAAAGAGAAGGTTTCTTCCATGTATAGGTCTTCAAGAAAATCTAATTGGATATTAAAACCTTTTATTGTTTTATCTCTTGCAATTACGCTCGTTTTTCTCTTTATAACCTGTTATAAGGCTCCGGTCACCGGGAGGTCCCAGTTGATTCTCATCTCCCCGGAAATGGCCGCCCAGATGGGAGCGACCGCCTTTCAGGATTTGCTCAGCAAAGAAGAGTTATCCGATGACCCAAACTATAATGAGGCTGTCAGAAGAGTGGGCGCGAGAATAGCCGGAGTTTCGAATACACCCAATCAAAGCTGGGATTACAAAGTGATCAAGGACGATAATACGATTAACGCCTTTGCCCTTCCCGGAGGAAAGGTAGGCGTATACACCGGGATACTCCCAATTGCTGAGACCGAAGCAGGGCTGGCGACAGTAATCGGACACGAAGTAGCGCATGTCGCCGCTCGTCACGGCGCAGAGAGAATGTCAGCCGGGATTCTGGCTGAGCTAGGAGCCGTTGGCCTTAGCGCTGCTCTCAGAAACAGCGACCCCACCGTTCTTAATGCAATAATGCAAGCTTACGGTATTGGAGTAACGGTGGGAGGGATATTACCTTTTAGTCGCTCTCAGGAATCGGAGGCCGATAGAATAGGCCTGATCTACATGGCCCGGGCAGGGTATGACCCTAGAGAATCGGTCGCCTTCTGGCAAAGGATGGGCGAGGCAACTAAGAATAGACCGTCCCCGCCGGAGTTCCTGGCTACTCACCCCAGCTACGGTACAAGAATAAATAACCTGAATAGATGGCTTCCCGAAGCGATGTACTATTATGAGCGTTCCAATAAAGCTCCGAATAACCTGATTGCCACCGATACAAAGGATCAAAAAGAAGAAATCAATATAAGTTCTACTGCACGGCAGCACGTAGACAGGAATTAGGCTTAAACCCAGTTGTCATTCCAGCGTGTTGTAAATTAAATTGGTTGTATCAATCCCGTTGAATACCTGTTGTATAGCTTCAAACACATTTTTACTTTCATGAGGAGTTCATACTTCCCCCGGTTAGACCGGGGAATCAACCGGGTGTCCACCTTTTCTGTCATCCCCGTATAAGATTCCTCACATTCGCTCGGAATTGCGAGCCGCTTTCTTTTGGCGGGGAAGCAGTCTCTTATTTTGGACAGGTTTAGTACTAATAACTGATAGGACTTCTATTAAGAAATTCCCTCTTCCATGGCATGGTGCTTTAAGACCTTACCGCTGGCTATGTAAAAAGTATCTTCGGCTATGTTCGTCGTTAGGTCTGCAACCCTTTCCAGGTCTCTTGCTAAAAGAATGAGATAAATTGCACGGTCAATAACGGTCGGGTCTGCTATCATATAGGTGATAAGCTCCCTTATAACCTGGGTTTCAAGTAAATCCACTTCATCGTCTTTTTTACAGACCTGGACCGCAAGCTCCTCATTCTTATTCACGAAGGAATCCAGGCTTTCCCTAAGCATCTCCATTGCTTTTTCTGCCATTTTAGGTATATCGATGAGCGGTTTCACAGGGGGTTTATCGGCCAGGTAAATGGCCTTCTCGGATATGTTGACTGCGTGGTCGCCTATTCTCTCCAGGTCGTTATTTATTTTCATTATCATGGTCACAGTCCTTAGGTCTTCGGCCTCCGGATGATAGAGCGCCAATATTTTTATGCACAGTTTATCTATCTCTATTTCCATCTTGTTTATCTTGTCGTCGCTTTTTATTACCTCTTCGGCAAGAATCATATTTTTTTCTTTGAGTGCCTTTATGCTTTTAGCTATCATCTCTTCTACAGAACCAGCCATTTCCAGGAGCAGCTTTTTTAAATTAGTTATTTCCTCTTCGAATTTTATCATGACGTTATTCCCTTTGTTCTAAAATTAATTTATTACCAGTATTTTCACACACTCTCCTCAATCACATTCATTTCTTCAAAGTTATCTTTACATCAGTTCTTCTATAAGATTAAAAAAAAGATAAGACCTTGCTTGTCAACCGTTATCAGCCGAATTTTCCTGATACGTAATCTTCAGTTTGTTTATTAGATGGAGTAAGGAATATCTTTTCTGTTAGATCGTATTCTATTAGCTTTCCCAAATACATGAAGGCAGTATAATCGGACACGCGGGAAGCCTGCTGCATGTTATGGGTAACTATTACTATGGTGTAATTCTTCTTGAGCTCGATTATCAAATCTTCTATCTTCCCCGTGGCTATGGGGTCCAGAGCTGAGCAGGGTTCATCCATTAAAAGCACTTCCGGCTCGACGGCAATTGCCCTGGCTATGCAAAGCCTCTGCTGCTGCCCTCCGGATAGTCCCAGGGCGTTCTCGTGAAGCCGGTCTTTCACCTCATCCCATAACGCCGCGCCACGAAGGCTTCTCTCCACTATCTCATCCAAAACGGAATGCTTATTTATACCGGCTATTCTGGGCCCGTAAGCTACGTTCTCGTAAATAGACTTAGGGAAAGGATTAGATTTTTGAAATACCATGCCCACTTTTTTTCTTAGTTCAGTGACATCGAGGTTGGGGTCATATATATCCAACTCGTCTATTTTTATCGTTCCCTCTATGGTTACATTATCTATCAGGTCGTTTAAACGGTTCAGGCAGCGAATGAGCGTGGACTTTCCGCAGCCGGAGGGGCCAATATAGGCAGTGACCTGATTTTTAGGAATGTCCATGTTTATGCCTAATAAAGCAGGCTTACCGTCATATTTTAGCGTTAGGTCTCTAATCTCGACTATGGGGTCGGGAATTTCTACTTTCTGGCTCACTGTTTCATTAATATTATCATTTTGCCGGGCTGTCTCAACCGCCTGATTTTTGACCACTATGTCTTCACTTTCCTTTATTTTGCTCTCGGTTGCCGATTTCACAAATGCCTCCCTCTTCCTAAGGGGATGACCCAATTTTTTGAGCCTGCCCCTCCGAAGCGTTTATTATAATCTAGAATGCAGAGTAAACATACCTTTTCCTCAAACGGTTCCTGATCGTTATGGCCGCTAGATTTAGGACCACGACTATCAGTATGAGCAAGAGCGTAGTGGCATAAACCATGGGCTTTGCCGCCTCGACGTTTGGAGATTGAAACCCCACGTCGTAGATATGGAAGCCCAGATGCATAAATTTCCGCTCCAGGTGTATGAATGGGAAGTGCCCGTCGATGGGGAGCGCCGGGGCGAGCTTAACCACGCCGGTAATCATCAGCGGCGCCACCTCCCCTGTGGCCCTGGCTATGGCCAGAATAAGACCGGTCAGAATAGCCGGCATTGCACTGGGAATAACCACCCGCCATACGGTCTCAAACTTAGTGGCCCCCAATGCCAGCGACCCTTCCTTAATATTCCGGGGAACCGCAGCAAGTCCTTCTTCGGTAGCTACAATAACCACCGGAACGGTGAGTAGGGCCAAGGTGAGTGAAGCCCATATGATTCCACCGGTGCCATAAGTCGGGTTGGGAAGGGCTTGGGGGTAAAACAACTGGTCTATTGTCCCACCGATTGCGTATATAAAGAACCCCAGTCCAAAAACTCCGAACACTATAGAAGGAACACCGGCCAGGTTGTTGACACATATTCTTACTATCGTGACCAAAAGACCCTGCTTTGCATATTCTCTCAGGTATAGTGCGGCAAGAACTCCAAAAGGCAAAACGGCGATGCTCATTATGAATACCATCATCACCGTCCCAAATATGGCCGGAAAAATGCCGCCTTCGGTGTTCGATTCCCTAGGGTCATCGGATACAAACTCCCATAATTTGGACAAGTATAGCCCGGCCTTCTCAAACCAATTCATGGCGTTGGGCTGATATGCGCGGACAATCCCACCCAAAGACATCTCTTTTTCTCTGCCGTCTACAGTAGTAATAAACACTTTATCCTTGTTTAGTTTTTCATATAATTTGGAAAGCTCTTCTTCTTTAGCCTTATAGAGCTTTTTTTGCTCATCTATTTTATCCTCAATGCTTTTAATCTCGGCTTGAGCAGAAGGATTGCTTATAGCCCCTTTTAGTTCTATCTTGCGTATCTTTAGCCTAAGGCTTTCCATCTCATAATTTATGTCGCCTATATCCTTCTTCTCGATTTTTTTTATCTCTTTGTATATCTCCTGTGATTCGGGAAGATAAGTGTTAAGTGCAACCCATGAATCCTTGTCTCCCCTTGCCACCACCTTTCCGTCCGCGGTAACCTCTTTTATAAACCCGTACATGTTTCCCCATTCGCGCCTCTCGAAGAGGACCGCATCCCTGGGATAATCTATGCTTTTAATCGTTTCCTCATCGACCCACCTAAAATCGAGTCCGTACAAATCGCGGTTCCCAATCTGAAGCTGTATTCTATAAAGGTCCGGTGTTCCAACTGGTGCTCCCGGCTGCGGTATCTTCTCCCTTCCCCTTATCTGTCCTAAAAGCATGCTTCCATCTTTGAGCGTTACCTGGGCAATGTCTGATGGCCAAAAGAAACCTAAACCTTTAGCCATGATCAAAAAAAGCAACCCGGCTATCATCAGAAGGCTAAATATGAAAGCCCCTCCGGTAAGCCATATAAAAGGGTCTCCGCTTTTCCAGAAATTCTTCATTTCTTCCTCAACCAACCTGCATCCTCCCCCGTAAAGGGGGAGAAAGACAAAAGCAATAACTTAATAAGATTGAATTTGGTACATTATTCGCTTTTTAAAACTTCCATCACAACTGCCCAAATTTCTTCCTCAGCCTTATTCTTATCAACTCAGCCACGGTGTTTAAAACGAAAGTCATGAGAAATAGTAGAAGCGCCGCTAAAAATAAAACTCGATATAGGGTTCCGCTGTGTGGAGCTTCCGGTATTTCAACGGCTATATTTGCTGATAGGGCTCTAAACCCATTAAAGATACTCCACTCCATTACCGGCGTGTTTCCGGTAGCCATCAAGACAATCATGGTTTCTCCGACCGCCCGGCCAAAACCAATCATCACCGCCGAGAAGATCCCCGCGGCGGCAGTGGGAAGAACAACCCGAATTGCCGTCTGCCACCTGGTCGCGCCCAAGGCCAGAGAACCGGAGGTCAAATGTTTGGGGACATTGGAAAGAGAATCTTCAGATATAGTAAAAATAATGGGTATGACCGCAAATCCCATAGCGAAGCCCACGACCAGGGAGTTCCGCTGGTCATATTGAAGCCCCAGTGTGTTAAGCAGCCAGGCTTTGTAATCTCCGCCCAAAAGCAAGGCTTCAACCGGGTCGTTCAGCCAAAGACAGATTTGCACCCCTAGGAAAAACACCGGAATAAGAAGAAGAAACTCAGTCCCGTCTCTAAATTTTCCTCGAATTCCCCTTGGAACAAACGACAACCAGATAAACACGGAGATCAAGGTCATTATCGTAAGAACAAGCGGCATCATAAAAACCGCAGGCACTATTTTTTCGACTAGTGGTGCCATCCAAAGCCCGGCAATAAAACCTAGTACAACGCTGGGCAAAGCCGCCATTATCTCCAAAACAGGTTTTACCGTATTTTTGATGGAAGGATGCATAAACTGGGACACACATATAGCACCCAGAATTGCCAGGGGTATAGCAAAGAGAAGCGCATAGAAGGTTCCTTTCAGTGTACCGTAAGCAAGCGGGGTCAGGCTGAACTTAGGCTCAAAATCATCCGTTCCACCGGTTGACTGCCACACATACTCCGGTTTATCGTAACCTTCATACCAGACCTTTCCAAAAAGGGCTTTCCAATTTGTCTCCGGATGAGGGTTTTCGATTTTCCAGTCATAGAGGGTTCCTTTCTCATCCACTGCCAATGCACCGTTTGCCTTCGGAGCAAAGGCTAATGCTCGGATAGGAGATCCTTCCCCTTCTATCTCCAGTAGTTTTCTCTCAGAAGTAGCATAGTGAAGGATGATGTCTCCTTTAGAATCGGCGCTCAAAAAACCCTTGTCTCTGGCAGAAGGGGCGACCACCGTAACCGGAGCTGTATGAGACGCAAGCTCATGAATCCTGGTCAACGCCCTACCGGTAGGAGACGCCGCGTTTCTGACCTGAAACCAGGTAGAAGTCTTGCCGGCTTCATCGGTCACTATAAGGGAGCGGTCTCCTATCAGGAACCCAAGCGAAGTGACAGCTACTCCCGGTTTTCCCGTGGCATCTATTACGTCTACGAGCTTCGGAGCAGCCTTATTCCTGGTATTCCAGTGGTAAATCCTGCCCTCCCTAGTCCCAGCGTAGAGATTATTGGTAAAGCCATCCAGGGCTAAGGCTGTCACTATGTTACCGTTTAGGTCAGGGGTCAGGTCATACTTGAATTCTTCTTTTGTTTCTTCACCCAATAAAGATTTTTTAACCTGCTCTGAGACAAATAAGAGCCTACCGTCCGATGTAACCACGGCGAATGCCCTGGTGCTTTCGTCAGAGGGTTTATAGGCGATATGCGTCAGAGCCTGGGTATCCGCTTGAATCGGATCCCCCTCTATCACTTCCGGGGTTATTATCCTTTCACCGTTATCGTTGAAACTGACGTCAAACCTGATTTCAACCGGTAAAACATATCCGTCGTTGGTGGCCAGGGCATATTTGGTGTTGTCCAAAGAACCGGAGGCTGACGTTACCTGCCTGCCTTCTAAACCCTTGAGCAATGTCTTTTTAATAACCTTCCCATCTTTGAGGGATATGAAATCGATTTCGCCAGGCTTGGTTACGATATACCCTATCTCCTGGTATTCCTCTACACCCACTGCCAGGACAGGAAAACCAGAACTTTCCGGCCCATCAGCGGAAGCCGGTTGAGTTTCCAGGGATTCGCTTTGGCCGCCTGTAACCTTGTTTTGGTTTTCAGCAAATGATGGTGGTCCCTCCGGTAGCTGAAGCTTATACCTTCCAGTTAGCTCGGCTTTAGCCCCCTTCCAAAGCGGATAAACCTCAAGGGAGATGAAAACGAGTATAGCCAAAATGCAGAGAATAATCCCGATACCGCCGACCGTAACCACGCCCCGGGCAGTAAGGTCAGCAAGCCGCCTTCGCCCAAGCGAGAAGCTCCTGGCGGCTTGCTTATCATCCTTTGTTTTAAGCTTAGGCATCAGAGATTGTTATCCATCAGGACTTATTGAACTTTTGTGACCTCTTCAGCAGCTATACTTGCCGGAAGCGGGTCATAGCCATCTTTAATTACCACCTGCTGGCCCTCACTGCTCATTATGAACTTGACGAATTCTGAAACCAGAGGATCGAGCGGCTTGTTAGGGGCTTTGTTTATGTAGATGTATAAAAATCTACCCAGGGGGTAAGTCCCATCCAAAACATTCTCCGCATTTGCCTCTTTGCACGGCTTTCCGTCCCCGGCAGAAAGGGGTACTGGACGAACGCCAGAGGTCTTATACCCGATTCCGCTGTACCCAATCCCGAAACGGTCCTCCGTTACTCCTTGCACTACCGATGCTGACCCAGGCTGTTCCTTGACCTGGTCCTTGTAATCCCCTTTGCAAAGGGCGTGCTCTTTGAAAAACCCGTAAGTTCCCGATGCTGAGTTTCTGCCATACAAGCTCAATGGGCGGTTTGCCCAGTCTCCGTCTAGGCCAACCTGACCCCATGTGACTATATCTTCGGTGGCTCCGCAGCTCCTGGTTTTTGAAAAAATAGCATCGACCTGCTCCATAGTTAGACACTCTACTGGATTATCTTTGTTAACATAAACTGCAAGAGAGTCAAGAGCGGTGCGGATCTCGGTCGGCTTGTAGCCAAACTTCTTCTCGAATTCGTCTATTTCCGAGCTTTTCATGGGGCGGGACATAGGACCGATCTGGGCGGTTCCCTCAATTAATGCCGGAGGAGCAGTACTGGAGCCTTTTCCCTCTATCTGGCACCTCACGTTGGGATAATACTTGGCGAAACCCTCACACCAGAGCGTCATGAGGTTATTCATCGTATCCGAACCGATGCTGTTTATGTTTCCGGATATGCCGCTTACCTTCTGGTATGCAGGGATATTGGGGTCAACCTTGACTGCTTCTTGAGCTTGTCCTGCGTTGACACCAAAGATTAGAAGAAGCACTAAAATCAGCGTGATGTTAATGCTTTCCCACTTTACGTTTAAACCCTTCATAACTCGTACCTCCTTCAAACTCGATTTTGATGAAAATAAAACCCAGAGATTGTTAAGAAACGGTTAAGAGGCCATTAAACCAATGTTAATGGAGAAGTCTCAACCTTTCATACTATACTTGCCAGCCGGCTATGCCCTTATTTTACTGGGTTCACCAAGGGTCTCTGCAATTTTAATAAAAAAAGAGAAGTTAGCTCGAGAATTCCCCATGGGCAGCCTCCTTGCCACAGGGTTTCCGCTGTCATTGCTGCGAGCACATTCGTTTCACTCAGTGTAAACTCCGCAAAGCAGTCTGACACAGGGTGTCATTCCGAACGAACGTGAGGAATCTAATTAGATTGCTTCATCGCTGAGTCTATCCTGAGCCTGGCGAAGGACTCCTCGCAATGACACGTAGCCTGCTTGCCTTGGGTAGTGCATTAACAAATATCGCACCTAAACTCGGCCTCCGAAAAATCACAGTCAGAGCCAATTTCGTTGTCTGACCCGGACTTGGGTGGTATTGCCAAATTAACTTTAGATTAATGTCTTTTTCATCTCAGCTTAACTTGGTCCTGATAGCATGATACCCCCGATAAATCCTCTAGGAGAATAGACATGGCTAAGAAAAGGAGGTTAAAAAAGATGGATGAGGTAAATAAGGACATTAGTCTTGAGAAAATGGACGAGAAGGTTTTTGAGAAGAAAGGAGACGAAACCCTTAAGATCCGTGATTTTACGGATAGGGCAAGAGGGCTAACCGGACTGGTGAAAGACACCTGTATTGCCGGCTTTCAACTGTGCTTGTCCTTTTGGGAGACAAACCTGGGGATAATGCAGGCTCAGTCCGAATATTGGATCGCCGCCCAGGAGGAGCAGGCAAAGCGTAGCGGAGAGATGTTTAGCCGGCTTCAGACCGATGCAGTTGATTTCTGGTCCGGCGATTCAAAAAACCAAATCGGTAACATAATTTCCTTTCAGAAAAATTACTACGATGGCATCTTCAAGGCCTCGGATAAGATTATGAAAGAGAGCCTGCAAGTCATGAAGAAAAATATAGAACAAACGTTTACGACCATTAATCAGTATCTCAATACTTATTGAAAGTCGAATAGGCCTCAGGGTATGGGCAATAAGGAGTCAGGGGTTTTACTCCGTATAGACTCCGCAACGAAGCAATCTGATAAGGTGTCATTCCGAACCTTGTCCTGAGCTGAGGCGAAGGAGCAGTGAGGAATCTTAACCTATCCGTTTAGTAAGATTTCTCCCCTTCGACTGTGCTCAGGGTCGAAATGACAGGAAGATTAGTCGAAATGCCTGTCCTGAACCCTTCGAGTTCCCTCAGAGCTTGTACTGAGTGAAACGAAGGAATAAATTCTGGTTAGGAATCTAAGCAGATTACCCTGCAATAACAGTGCATTAGAAGCTCCATAGATACTCTATAAAATCATCGATTTAAATTTGAACATGGAGATACAAACCGAATTTCAAGTACTGAGAAGGGAATGGGAGAACATAAAGCTATCGCTCGAAATATGCGGCGACATAGGGGATTTTGATTTCGGAAACGGCCCATGTCTAAGCTCCGACCTAGCCAGAAACCTCATGGAAATGGACAATAAAATCCTGGTTAACGATTATCTCACCCTGGAGGCGGCCTATGTTTTTACTACGCTGGCCACAAAGGCAGGGGAAAACCTGGGACTTTCCGGCGAGTTTGCCAGAACATTCGGCAACGGTTATGGATGGGTTCGAACGGGCTGGTTTGACCTGAGATGGATTAACCACTCAAAGAGGGTTCGTTTGAAGGACTGCGTCGTAAACCAGGTCCTTTTCTTCAAGCTCTTCTTTCCCTCCTCCGAATGCGACTTCTGCTGGGACTTCGACTCGCTTCCGGTCAGAAAAAAACTGAAGATAATATTCGACAAGTTTTTCACCTGGCAGAACGACCCCAGAAACCACGTAGAGGACTTCATGTACTACAAGTCCGAATTGGTCCCTCTATGGCATGGGTTGGTACTTACGCTGGATTCTCTCGCTGGGAGATGCTAGGTTAGAATGGAGGAAAATAATTTATCTAACCAGCCTGGGAACTGCCGACCATGCCAGGCCCTGCCCCTCGACTCGATTACCGGCAATTCACTTATCGTGAAAAACTTCAAAATGGATGATTCTACCTTTCCTAATTTGAGTATCTTTGATAAAATAAATCAAAGGTAAATCTAAAGCATGCAAATGAAGGAGAGGTGAGCTAATATGCCCGGTATGATGATAACGGTGAAAGCCAAGACTAAAGAAGAGCTAAAGAAACTAGCAACAAAAAGGATAAGAGAGGCAGCTAAGAAAGGGCTTCAATACGTCAAACAGGGTTACGACGACAGGAGGGTAAAGAAGATAAAAGACGGATACGAAATCGAAATTTCAGTTCACTCCTAAAATATTCCCAAATCGATAAGATGGGGGGAAATAAATTAGAAACTTTCCAGAATCAGTATAGGGGCAGGGAGTATGAGATCGAAATAACCTGTCCTGAATTTACCTGTGTGTGCCCACGCACGGGACAGCCTGATTTTGCCGTGATCAGGATCAAGTATGTGCCGGATGAGCTCTGCATAGAGCTAAAATCACTCAAGCTTTACATGTTCTCATACCGGGATAAAGGCGAGTTTCACGAGCACGTAACTAATAAAATCCTGGATGATATCGTCGAGTCATGCAAACCGATTAGAGCGGAAGTGATCGGAGACTTCAACGTCAGAGGCGGAATCAAGACAGTGGTGAAAGCCAGTTATTCGAAAGGATCTACCGGGTAACCGAGCCAGTTACGCAGTATTTTTTTTTCGAATCAAGACGATAGAAGAGACAGGGTCATAAAATCGAAAAAGAACAACAATAGAAGTAAAAAAGGGGAATTTGGGAAGGATAATGGAAAATGTCCCAAGTGCGGGGCACCCATCCGGGCAGGATATGACACGAGAGAAGGGAGAATCGTGGTCTGCGAGAATTTCCCCACTTGCAACTACATCCTCATTATCGGCAGAAAACCAAAAGGGAAGAAATGACCCCTTGCGGCTAGTTCGTTATCGTTAGCGGAGAGAAGAAAGTTGCTGTTAAAGGTTCAGGTCTTATCGACAGGGATTATCATAATTCTGATAATTTTTGTGGCGGCGGCGGCCCCATACATTTCACCGTATGAATTTGACCAGGCCGATTTTGCAAACACACTCAGCCCACCCAGTAAAAAGCATCTCATGGGAACAGACCAGGAAGGCAGAGACCTCCTCAGCAGGATCATATATGGGGCCAGGGTTTCCATCACCGTAGCGTTGGGCACAGCATTCATGGCCATCGTTATCGGGACGGCTTATGGGGCGATATCCGGATATGTCGGGGGCAAATTAGACGAGTTAATGATGAGGATCGTAGACGTTTTTTACTCGCTCCCCGACCTGCTCCTCATCGTTCTTATTACCCTTATCGTGGGGAAGGGCGTGGAGGGGATAGTGTTTTCACTGGCATTGACCGCATGGATGAGGGTAGCAAGAATCGTGAGAGGAAGCGTGATCCAACTGAAGAACCTGGCATTCATAGAATCGGCCAGGAGCCTGGGAGCTTCTCCATTCAGAATCTTCACAATACACATCCTACCGAATATACTTAGTCCGCTTATAGTAACCCTTACCTTTTCAATACCTTACGCGATACTGGCAGAGTCCACCCTGAGCTTTTTGGGCTTGGGAATAAGCCCGCCTCAAGCAAGCTGGGGAACACTGGCCAGCACCGGATGGCAGGGGATAAGAACGTTTCCCCATCTCATAGCCTTTCCCAGCCTGGCTATATTTATCACCGCATTTTCTTTCAACCTATTCGGCGAAGGACTTAGGGATATGCTCGACCCAAAAACTATAAGGGGGTGACGCCTTTGAAGTCGATAAGAACCAAGCTTCGGAGAAACCTCTTTTATTTATTTTTTTTATCGTGCCTATTTTTGATTCTTAATTTCCCGGCGAGGGCGGCGGAGGAAATAAATTGTCAATGGCTGGTGAACGAACCAATCAAGCAAAATCCCAAAGAAAAATACAAGAAAGGCTATTGCAGCATACAAATGGGGAGGTTCGACCAGGGAATCACCCTCCTGGACGGGCTTGAGGATGAGCTTCCGATTATCCAGGATTACATCCTCTATTACCGGGGAGTGGGAGAGAAGGGCTTGAAGAATAAAGCCCGTGCCCAGGAGCTCTTTAATTCCGTTCTAAACAACTACCCGGACAGCGGAATAGGAAAGAGAGCGCTTTCTCAACTGGCCGAAGTTTATACCGATATTGGGGATTATGATAAGGCGGAAAGAACATACCGATCCCTCTACGCCATGGAGAGCGATGCCTGGCTCAAATCAAAGTACCTAAACCACATAGCGGAGGCTCTGGAGAGGCAGGGCAGATATCAAGAGGCGCTCGGCACCTATAGACAGCTCTGGGTCGACTTTCCAGAGTCTGGCTATGCGGATACGGCATTCGGCAAGGCATCTCAGTTAAGCAAGGCCCGGGGGGTTCCATTCGTGGTTACGGAATATGATTACCTGGCGAGGGCGGAGAGGCTATTTAAACTCTATCGCTGGGAATCCGCGCTTAGAAACTTTGAGAAGGCCCCAAAAACAAATGACGTCAAGCTCAAAATCGCCATCGCCAAATTTCGCCTGGGCTTATTGAGTGAGGCATCGAGCTTGTTAGCCCAAATAATCTCCCCTGATTCGCTTTACTGGCAGGCAAAAATAAGCTCTAAACTGGGACAGGACGATGTTGCTTCACAAACCTACTATCAGATTTATCTCCTTTACCCCCAAAGCAGTTTAGCGCCCGAGGCCCTCTTCAACGCAGCCAGGCTCTACCAGATCAACTCCAGCTTTAACCAGGCAATTGAGCTATACGACCTTTTGGTAAGGACTTACCCTCAGAGCGATTACGCCGAAGACGGGGCATGGAACCTGGGATGGATTTATTACCGGATGGGGATGCTGAGAGAGGCCCTAGCCACTTTTTCCGCATACACCTCTTCCCGCTCTACCTTTAATTCCTCCCGGGCCAGCTACTGGAAGGCAAAAACCCTGGAGAGGCAGGGGAAGAAAGCCGAGGCGCAGGCTATATACCAAGCCTTATCCCGTCTATCCACTCCATCCTATTATTCTTATTTAGCACAGAGAAAAACGGGACTCACGCCCATTCTTTCCTCATCCGATGCTTCCGCTAAAGGAACCGTCAGCCAAATAAGGTCAGAGAAAGCCGAACTGTTGATAGAGCTGGGCATCCTTGAAGATGCCACCCTGGAAATAGACAAGATAAAAAGACAGGCAAATAGCAGTCAGGAACTGCTCTACGTAAGCAAGCTATATGCTAAGGCAAATGACTTCTATAACTCAATAGCAGTTGCCCAGGAAATCGGTCTTCCCGAAGCAAATGGACTTTCCTACCCTCAGGGATTCAACGAGATTGTAAAGGGCTATTCGGCCAAATACAGCGTGGATGAGTTCATAGTGTATTCGATTATCAGAGAGGAAAGCAGATTCCAGAAGAAGGCCGTTTCACCGGCTAACGCTATCGGCCTCATGCAGCTTATTCCCCCGACCGGAAGAAGCACGGCGGAGGAGGTGGGAATAAGCGGATACAATACGGACATGCTTTATGTCCCCCGGGTTAACATTGAATTGGGCATAGCCTACTTCAAAAAGGTCTTGGACCAATTTGGCGGGAATGTTCATCTTGCCCTAGCCAGCTATAACGCCGGTCCGCACAACGTAGCCAAGTGGATAGTTAGATTTCCCGGTTTAGACATGGATGAATTCGTGGAAGAAATCCCTTTTCATGAAACCAGGAATTATGTGAGAAGGGTCTTGAGGAGCTACGGGGTGTATAAGGCCTTATACGACAATAAGTTTTTCTAGCTATTGTTTAGTCCTATCGGACATTAAAGGAAGTTAAGAGATGCATGATGCATGATCCAAGATACAGGATGAAAAAACCACAATCATACAAAGACCTTGAGGGGTATTCGCTAGCAAAAGAGCTCGCAGTTAAGATTCACAGAATGACACTAGAAGAACTACCAAGATTTGAGATGTACGAGGAAGATGGTCAAATCAGACGTTCTTCAAAGTCTGTGGTCTCTAACATTGTCGAGGGTTTTGGACGAAGAAAATATAAGAACGAGTTTATTCAGTTCTTAACATATGCTGTCGCATCTTGTGATGAAACTAAAGTTCACTTGGGAATGCTCTATGAAACTGGATCTCTTAAAAAAGATATTTTTGAAGAGCTTTTTCGTGCTTACGAAGAAGTTGGTGCAAGGTTATATAACTTCAGGAATGCAGTGACTAGAAACCATCGCCCCTGATAGTAAAGTTAAATATCTATCTTCTATCATGCATCGTGTATCTGTATTTTCTCCCCGCACAAAAGAGCAAAGTTCTCCAGAATCTTTAACCCCATCGTGCTGCTTTTTTCCGGGTGAAACTGACAGGCGAATATGTTTTCACTCTCCACAGCCGAAGTAAACTCGACCCCGTAATGGGTTTGTAGTGCATTGATACTCTTATTCTCCGGCTCCGGATAATAAGAGTGGACAAAATAGAACCAGCTCCCTTCCGGAATTCCCTTTAACATCGGAGTTGACTTCTTTATCTCTATCTGATTCCAGCCCATGTGGGGGACTTTCAAGCCTTCTTTTTCAAACCTGGGGAATCTCACCACCTTTCCCCTTAAAACTCCGAGTCCTTTCACGCCGGGAGATTCTTCGCTCTCCTCGAAAAGGAGCTGGAGCCCGAGGCATATCCCTAAAAAGGGCTTTCCCGTTTTTAGGAAGGTTTTTATCGGCTCTACCAAATCGTATTCTTCCAGGTTTTTCATGCAGTCGCCGAATGCGCCTACTCCAGGGAGAACTAGTCCGTTTCCGTTCAGTATCTCCTTCGGATTTCGGGTTACACTTGCCGGAAAGCCCAGGTTCTCAAACGCCTTCCTCACACTCCTCAGATTCCCCATACCGTAATCAACAATGGCGATCATTGCGTTTATCCTAATAAATTAATCATATATCAACTCTAGTTCAGTGAATCAGCCGATCCAAGATGCATGATAGAACTGGATGCATC
>FWPU01008060.1_pt1 | contig 18425 bp, 19 predicted proteins | sample 2228361 | NCBI WGS metagenome assembly FWPU01 (sample SAMEA103939777, study PRJEB20133) | metagenome
CCCACCCCGACGGACATCCCCACCCCGACCCTGGTTCCCACCGCTACCCCCCTCCAGGCGGTGGATGGCACACCGGTCCCGGTGCCGGCCCTTGTGCCGCTCGGAGTGGGTTCAAGTGCCTTCCGGCTGGTGGATGGGGCGGTGATCGTGTTTGTGCCACAGGGCATCTTCCAGATGGGGACGAATGACCGGAACCGCAAATCGGATGCCCAGCCGCAGCACCCTGTTATGGTCAGCGATTACTGGATCGATCAGACTGAAGTCACCAACGCGCGCTATGCCCTGTGCGTGGCCGACGGCACGTGTCCCCCGCCAGTTGACCGGCGCTACTTCGATTCGCCAAACTATGCCAACCATCCGGTCACCTATGTGCGCCATACCAGCGCCGTCACCTACTGCCTGTGGCTCTCACGCAAGACGGGATTACCCATTGGCCTGCCGACGGAGGCCCAGTGGGAGAAGGCCGCCATCTGGGATCCGCTGACCGGCTCAGCGCGGCGCTTCCCCTGGGGGGACGATCCGCCTAATGCGGATCGGGCACGCTACGCGGGCAGCTCAGTGCGCGGCGCGGCCCCTGTGGGAACTTACCCCGCCGGTGCCAGCCCCTACGGAGCGCTGGACATGGCAGGGAATGTCTGGGAGTGGGTGGCCGACTGGTACAGCGAGGACACTTACAAGCGTAGCGGCGTGGCCACTGACCCTACCGGCCCCGCCACAGGCAACCGCCGGGTCACACGCGGCGGGGGCTGGTTCAATGACGAGTCGTTGCTCATCAGCACCGTCCGCAACTGGGCGACGCCTACCGGTGCCGGGGATGACCTCGGCTTCCGCTGCGCGGTCAACGTGCGCCGCCCCACACCTGAAAGCGGCATCTTCCTGACACCGCTTGACCTGACACGTGCTTTCCTGGCGATTGTCGAGGCGGCCCGCGAGGACACCACGGGCGATAGCGTCACACTGGACGAGTGGCAGGTCGCGCTTGAGATGCTGGAGGAGGCGCTTGCTCAAGGCTCGGACAGCACCGCGCTGGCCATCATCGACGACCGGCTGGTCCGGCTGACCGTCCACCGCAGCGCTAGCCTGCTGACGCCTGACCTGGCGCTGCGCCTTGACGGTGGCTTGCTGTGGATGCGCAGTCAGCTCGCGCCGCCCTCCAGCTAGGCAGGCAAAAAGGCTCACCCGCCGCGCCGGGAGGGGTGAGCCGCACCGCTCTGGCCGGGCTGTTAGCGGCGGCGACGGCGCCTGCCGCTTTCGCGCACGCCGAGTTGCTTGCCGGGCACAACCAGCTCAACGACGATCAGAACCAGAATGGCCCCGATGACGGCGTGAAAAATCCCGTTGAGGAACCCGGCCACCGGGCCGGTGCCAAAGATGTTGGCAAACCCGGGGAAGAACGTCCCCAGTACGAACCCGCCGACAAAGGCCCCGACAATCCCGAGGACGACGTTAATGAGGCAGCCCTGTCGCTCCGCCCGGAGCAGGACGCTTGCCACGTACCCGGCTATCGACCCGGTAATCACCCACCCGATGATGCTGATCAGTGTCGAGAATTGCATGATACTTGTTTCTCCTCCTCATACTCCCTTGAGATATCTCCCTGCCAGCCCCGAAGGCAGCCACACGAGCGCCTGTTGCACGCTATTCATCGAACAGCGCCCCCACCGAAATTCCCTTATGTGCCCGGAGAATGACCTCGCCCAACAGGTCGCCGACTGACAGGATCGTCATGTTATCCCGCCGCTTGTCGGGCGCAAGTGGGATCGTATCGGTGAAGATGAACTCCCGGACGCGGCCCTGAAGGCGATCCAGCCGCTCATAGACCGGCGGCGAGAACACAGCATGTGTGAACGCGACCGTAATATCGCGCGCACCCTTCTTATCGAGCAGTTCAACCGCCTCGACCAGCGATCCGCCGGTGTCCACCTCGTCGTCCACCAGCAGGACGTTGGCCCCCTCGACATCACCGATCAGCGAGCGGGCCTCGGCCAGCTCGCCCATGCGCTTCTTCTCAATGAAGGCGAGAGGCAGGTTCAGGCTACGTGCCCAGTTGCGCCCGCCCTTGGTGAAGCCCAGGTCAACCGTCGTCACCACAGTGTTGTCCAGTGGGACGTTCCGCTGGACGTAGTCCTTCAAAATATGGAAGGCTTTCAGCACATCGCCGGGGATGGTGAAGAAGCCCTGTATCTGCCCGGCGTGCAGATCGATGGTCATATACCGGTCCGCACCGGCGATCTGGATCATGTCGGCCACCAGCCGCGCCGTGATCGGCGTGCGCGGCTGGTCTTTTTTATCCGTGCGGGCGTAGGCCATGTAGGGGATGACAGCCGTGATGCGCCCGGCGGAGTCACGGCGCACCGCGTCCAACGCGATGAGAAGCTCCATCAGATTGTCATTGACAGGGCGGGCCGTTGTCTGGATGATGTACACGTCCTGACCGCGCACGCTCTCGCTGAGGCTGACAAAGGTGTTGTCGTTGGCGAATTTGCGGATGTCAACGGGGAGGAGAGGGACGGGACTGCCGCAAGCAGAGGAGAGATAGGCGGAGATGCGGTTAGCCAGATCGGGGCAGGCAGTGCCCGCGATGAGCTTGATGTCACCGTACATTCCGGGAACACGGGTCATGGGCTGCAAACTCCTCCAATCAGCGCGGGGGCGGAATCAAGTCTACGCCATCGAGCAGGGAGGCCGCTGCCTGGCGGGGCGTCAGCTCGCGGGCAACAACACGCGTGACAAGCGCGTCCAGACGGGCCGAGTCGACGCGGGCCAGCAGCCGGGTGAGCAGCGCCTCGCGGAGCAGGCTATCCAGCTCGGCGAGTGCGCGTGCCCGCTGGCGGCGGGCCAGTTCGCCACTGCGGGTAAGGTAGCGCCGGTGCTCGTCAAGACGGGCGGCCAGCGCCTCGATGCCCTCGCCGGTGAGAGCATTGGTCATCTCGATGGGCACCTCCCAGGTCTCCCCCGCCGGTTCGTCTCCGACGGAAGGCAGGGTCATCGCCAGAAGCTGGCCGTGATGGGCAACCATCGACGTGCGCGGACCGCGGCTGCCGTCCAGGTCGAGCATGGCCCGCAGGGCACGGGCAGTGTTGAGCGCGCGCGGATCGTCAGCCTTGTTGACGACGATTAGGTCAGCGATCTCCAGAATACCGGCCTTGATGGCCTGCACGTCGTCGCCCATGCCGGGGGCCTCAACCACGATAACCGTGTGGGCCAGCCGGGCGATGTCTACCTCGGCCTGGCCTGCGCCGACTGTCTCGACCATCACCACATCAAACCCGGCGGCGTCGAGGAGGCAGACGACATCGGATGTGGCGCGTGCCAGTCCGCCCAGGCTGCCACGCGAGGCCATGCTGCGGATGAAGATGCCGGGATCGCCCGCCAGATCGCGCATCCGGATGCGGTCGCCCAGGATGGCCCCGCCGGAAAACGGGCTGGTGGGATCGACGGCCACGATGCCGATGGTGCGGCCAGAAGCACGCAGCGCAAGGGCCAGGCGGTTAACCAGGGTGCTCTTGCCTGTGCCGGGCGGACCAGTAATGCCGATCAGGTGCGCCTGCCCGGTGTGCGGGAAGAGCGCGGCCAGCAGGCCAGCGGCAGCAGGCGGCTCCGCTTGCTGCGGAGCCGATGCCTCATTCTCAACGAGGGTGATGGCGCGTGCTAGCGCGCGGCGGCTGCCGCCGAGCACCTCTTCGGCCAGACCCATCGCTCAGGAATCCCCTCCGGCGGCGCCATCCCTGCGGCGGACAGATTCGCGGATCACGCGCACGATGTCCCCGGTGAGCGCGCCGGGGCCAAACACTTCAGTCACACCGATCTCCTTAAGGCGCGGTACGTCCTCATCGGGGACAATGCCGCCCACGATGACGGGAACATTCTCCATGCCACCCTCGCGGAGCAGCTGAATGACGCGGGGGACAAGCGCCATGTGCGCGCCGGAGAGGATGCTCAGGCCAACCACGTCCACATCCTCCTGGAGGGCCGCTTCGGCGATCATCTCAGGCGTCTGGCGCAGGCCGGTGTAGATGACCTCCATGCCCGCGTCGCGCAGGGCGCGGGCGATGACCTTGGCACCCCGATCATGACCATCGAGGCCGGGCTTGGCAACCAGCACGCGGATTTTGCGCTCACTCATGGGAGTTGGACGGCCTCCGTTGCAGGGTTCGAAGCTGTACCAACCTGAATTATACACGGGATGGCGAAGGAGGGAAAAGACGTTTTACAGGGGCGGGGGTTTGACAGACCGCTTGGCAGCAGTATAATTAGTTCGACGTATATCGAATTAGATAGAAGGATACTAACATGGCGGAACGGGAACAGGCTGCCGAACTGCTTGATTTCTTCAAGGCGCTGGCCGACGCGAACCGCCTCAAGATTGTCGGGCTGCTCGCGGCAGATGAGATGAGCGTTGAGGAACTGGCAGCGGTGCTCGACCTGCGTCCCTCGACCGTCTCGCACCATCTGCGTCGGCTGGCCGATGCAGGGCTGGTAAGGGCGCGGGCCGAGGGCTACTACAATATGTACCGTCTAAATATCCACGCCCTTGAGGTGATGGCCCGGCGGCTGCTCTCGGAGGAGGCACTCGCTCAGCAGGCCGTCGACGTTGACCTGGACGCTTACGACCGCAAGGTGCTGGAGAACTTTCTGACCCCAGAGGGACGCTTGAAGGCCATCCCTGCACAGTACAAGAAGCTGATGGCGATCCTGCGCTACCTCCTACGCGCATTTGAGCCGGGGAAGCGCTATCCGGAGAAGGAGGTCAACCGGATTCTGGGCCAGTATCACGAGGACACGGCCCGGCTGCGCCGCGAGCTGGTCGAGGCCGGTCTGATGGCACGCGAGGGTGGAGGCGGTGAATACTGGCGGGTGAAGTGAGCTGCATGTGGGCAGGTCAGCCGCGCACCGGCTTCATGGTAGCCACAGGCGGCTGTGGTCGCCTAGGTTCATTTTGATCGCCTTGGGCTTGCGCCCGTCCTGCTCGATGGTCGCGTGCCGCCCGATCAGGCTGTCCTGGATGCGGGTGCTGACGTTCCGGATACGCGAATGCTCAAGCACAATGCAGCGCTCCAGCTCGCTGTTCTCCACAATCACGTCGTGGTAGATGCTGGTGAAGGGGCCGATAAAGCTGTTCACAATCCGCGTATTGCGCCCGATGATCGTCGGCCCGCGCACCACGCTGTTGATGACCTCTGCCCCTTCCTCAACCGTCACCCGGGGATCGACGAGCGAATCGGAGCCGACCGTGCCCGCAATGCGCGGCTTGATCTCCTCCAGCACATGGGCATTGGCATCCAGCATATCAGTTGGTTTGCCGGTGTCGATCCACCAGCCCCGGTGAATGTAGGGGAACACGCGGTAGTTGTTGGATACCAACCACTGGATCGCATCGGTGATCTCCAGCTCCCCGCGCCACGAGGGGCGGATGGCGTTAACCGCTTTGAAGATGTTGCGGTCGAACATATAGATGCCGACCAGCGCCAGATTCGACGGGGGATTCTGGGGCTTCTCAATGAGCCGCTTGATCTGCCCATCGCCGTCCAACTCGGCCACCCCAAAGTGCTGAGGATCGGGCACCTCTTTGAGCACAATTTGGCCGTTCCAGTCACTTGAGGCGAACTGTTCGATCAGCCCGCTGATGCCGCCCTCGATGACGTTATCGCCCAAGAACATGACAAACCGCTCATCACCCAGGAAGTCCTGCGAGATTTTGACCGCGTGAGCCAGCCCAAGCGGGGCCTCCTGCGGGATATAGGTAATTGTGGCATCCCAGCGGCTGCCGTCGCCTACGGCCTCCATGATCTCCGGCCCGGTATCGCCGATCACGATCCCGATCTGGTCAATGCCCGCTGCCCGGATCATCTCGATAACCCGAAACAGCACCGGCTTGTTGGCGACCGGGATTAACTGCTTGGCGCGGGTGTAGGTCAGTGGGAACAGGCGCGTTCCCTTGCCGCCCGAAAGAATAAGCCCTTTCACGGTTGTCCCCCTGTTGGTGTGCGTTAGTACCCGGCACCTGGCGAGGCCAGGTCAGCTCAGTGTTTACACGCAGTGAGCGCCTTCATATCTTCAACCTGATACACCCGGATCAAGCCGTCGGCAAATACCGGGCTGACTCCATCAAATGCTACCGTAAAGTCATCCCCGGTAACACGCGGCGGTAGGTCGCTGTTATGCGAGCCGTCGCGCACGATAACATACCGGAAGCCGTCGTCCAGAAGCTGTGTGACCGCTGGCTGCACGTCCGCACACTCCGGCTCCTCAACTTCGCGCCAAGCGTGCAGAAGTGCGTTACCCTCGATGTAATCGTATGCTTCGGGAGGCATCCGCGCTGACATGCCCTCCAGGATCGGCTGGCCGTGAATGGTCTGCACGTACATATAGTACTTGGAGTAGTCCCGCCCCATCGGAAGCTCAATAAGGGCTCCTGCCTCCCACCCGCCCCGGCCAAGCTGCCGGTAGAAGTCCGGCACGTTGAGCCGATATATGTCGAGGGGAACAAATGCCAGCTCGACGACCAGCCCTGCCCCAATGGCCGCTGCTGCGCCTCTGGCCCAGGCCGGGCGCGCCGCCAGCCGCTCCCACAGCCCGCTCACCCCGTAGCCCACCAGAACCGCCCACGGCAGGCTCATCGCCAGCGTGAAGCGATGGGGTTCACGCATGGCGCGGAAGAGGGGGACCTCCTGCAGGTAGTAGTAAGGGGTGGGGACATCGGGATATGACACCCCGTTAACCGACAGAGGTACGCCCAACGCCAGGCCCCACAGCACCAGCGCCATGCCAAACCAGACAAGCCGCGAACGCTTCTGTCTCACCGCATCGACTAGCGCCACCCCCACACACACGATGCTGAGCATTCCCAGATAGAACGGGCCGTCTTCCCAACCATTTGGCGGCGTGGCGCCAGAGAGGAGGCCGACCAGGCCGGGAGTAAGGGGCCATTTTCCGGGCGCGAGCATGATGACCCCCACCAGATCGATCCCCCGGCCATCCCAGTATTCGCTGATTGCTGAGTCCAGATAGTCGGTGCGCAGGTAGGGCAGGTAGATCGGGAGGGCAAGCAGCAGGCTGAGCACGGCCAGCGCACCCACCGCCTCCCAGAACGCCAGGCGACGCCACAACCCGCGCGCCAGGGCCATGCCTGCCCCGTACAACCCGCACACAAAGGCCGCCATCACCCAGATTTTAAAGTTCACGTATGCGTTGAGCGCCCCCGCAATGGCTGCTCCGGCCACCAGCAGTGCCATCTCGCGCGTCAGGTGTTTCTGCGCCTGCCCGGCCTCCACCAGCCTGTCCAGAAGGACCGCCGTCGGCAGCAGCACGGCAGGCATCCACTGGATGCTGCCCGTGTTCGGCTGGCCCAGGGCGCGCACCACGTGCTGAGGGTAGAAGCCAAACATCAGCCCCCCCATCCACGCCGCCACGCGGTTCTGCGTCAGGTACTGAACCAGCCGATACATCACATACGCGCTGACGACTAGCCCCAGCAGCGCATTCACATTGTACGCCGCCACTTCCCCGAACAGCGCCGATAGTGGCAGCCACGTCACCATCCCCAGCCAGCGCCGGGGCTGAAGCGTCACGTCCAACCCCCGGGGGTGGAACAGGTAGGGGGTGTAGGCCGGGTTATAGCCCTCCCGGATCACCTGGCGCAGCCACCAGTTCTGCCAGTGCGCCGCCAGAATGTCCGCCCGGCCCGGGAATCCATCCGCCAGCATCCCCACCAGCGGATAGGTCGTGATCAGCGCTACGCCTGCATACAGCGCAACCGCCACGACATCATACCCGGCGAGACTTCTCAGCCAATCCCTCGCCCGGGCCAACGCGGCAGCACCCCCGATCGATACCTCTCCGCTCCGGCCCCCTCTGGCTATCAACCGGACGGCCCTTTCTCCTGATCGCTGGTGTGCAAACCCTGTGATCTTGTGCTGAACAGCGACGAGGGGGGTGTCTCGGCTTCATCCCTGGCAGACAGCTTCGCCTGCCGGAGATCGGCCCCGGCGTCCTCAGGGGTTGGCCCCTCAGCGAGGGTGGGATGACGGGGGAGCAGCGAGATATCCTCACCCGCCATTGCCCTCCGGATCAGCGCCGCCGCCCGCACCCCCCGCCAGCGGATTACGGCGGCCCCGATGTCCGGGTCAGCGTGCGCCGGGGCCGCGCCAACGTAGCCGGGCCACTCCGGCATGTTGTAAAGCTGATTCCATTCAATGGTGCGCAGCGATTTGTAGGACGGGTCAACCAGGCGCGGCTGGAGATGAAGCATCATCGAAGTCTCAAACATCGAGGCATGGATGCTGCCCTGGAGCATCACCTGCTCCTGGGCAGTGAGTGGCCGCCCCAGCAGCGTTGCCAGACCGGGCGTCACGTCCAGCTCGGCGCCAGCCATGACGTACCCGACCGGCTCAAACATCACCAGTCCCGCATGGCGGGCACGCATCTCGGCGCACACCTCGGCCAGCACACGGCTCTGATCCGGCCCACCGTGGAACCCAATGGGGAACACATAGCGAAAGCCATACCGCACCAAGTTGCTCACCACGTCGCCGACCAAGCTCTTAAGCGTTTCGCGACTGACCCACACGCTTCCGGCATGCTCAAACAGGTCAGGCCGCCGCCGGTCAACCGGGTCGGTGCCGTAGGGGATGGTAGGTAGCAGAACAACGTGCAGAGCCGGGTCGTGTTCCAGCAGCCAGGCAGCCGCCGCGAGTGCCAGCGCCTCGACGGCATAAGTGTCGGTGCCGAGCGGCAGGTGGTCGCCGTGCACCTCCAGCATCCCAATCGGCAGAAGCGCAACCGATCGCTCGCGGTCGAGGGCACGGAGCGTTTTGAGCGGTATCTCCTCCAGCCGGTGAAGGCGGGCATGGGTCAGGACCGGCGTCATGGCTGTTCCCCCCTCAATCGGCGGCCTGCGCCGCGCGGCTATTCGCCGTAGTAGCTTACCACACGCGTATCTACTTCAGCGTTGGTGAGCACGGCCCCAACGATCCTCACACCGATGCGTTCCAGAAGCTCCCTGGCCCGTTCGGCGTGCTCGCGCCGGGTGCTCCCTGCCCGCAGCACGAGCATCACCCCGTCCAGCTTTGTGGCAAGCAGGGCAGCATCTGTTACGGCAATGACCGGCGGCGCGTCAAATATTACAAAGTCCGCCTCGGTCTTGAGCCGGGCAATGATGGCATCCATCCGTGCCGAGCCGAGCACGTCAGCCGGATTGGGCGGCAGCGGCCCGCTGGGCATCACACGCAGGTTCTCCACCCCCACCTCCACGAACGGCGGCGTGTCCATGTTGCCCAGCGCCATCGAGGTCAGCCCCGGCTCCTGCGCGATGCCCCAGATGGTGTGCTGGCTTGGCCGCCGCAGATCACAGTCCACGATGGCCGTGCGGTGGCCGCCCTGTGCAAACGTCACAGCCAGATTCGCCAGCGCCGTGCTTTTGCCTTCTTCGGGCGCCGGGCTGGTCACGACCAGCGTATGGAGCGGCTCATCCAGGCTGGAAAATAACAGGTTTGTCCGCAGCGTGCGGTAGGCTTCGCTCGCCTGCGAGCGTGGGTCGGTCAGCGTAATCAGGTTTACCTGCCTCATATTGTCCCTGTCAATGGCTTGCGTGGGGTTTCATCAGCGCGCGCTAATTGTCGCTCGGCGGGATGGCGCTCAGCACCGGCAACGCCAGCGCCCGGTCAACATCTTCCGGCGACCGGATGATGCCCGACTCAATGTACTCCAAGACGAAGACAATCGCCAGGCCGATCAGGAAGCCCATGATGCCGCCTGCCGCTGTGTTGATGGCTGTCTTGGGCCGTTCGATAGCGTAGGTCGGATCATCCAGGATCTCAGCGTCGATGCGGTCCTCGCGCCGCACGGTCTGGTTCTGGTCAAAGCGCCACTGGATGAAAAGCTCCGCCCATTCGCGGGCGATGTCGTTCGCCACGTCGCCGTTCGGGTTCTCAACCTCGATCTTGAGCACGAGCTGATTGATGTCGCCTGCCACGCGCACATCGCTCAGAAGCTCCTGAGGGGTCATGTCAAGCTGGAGGTTGTCGATCACATCGCGGGCGCGGTAGGTGCTGTACAGCCACGCCTCATACGGCCCCAGAAGCTGCTTGGCCGCCTGGGCCTGCCCGAAGTCGGTGCGGGCGGGCTGCACCAGGATTTTAACCGTCGATTTATAGAGCGGCGCGCGCTCCTTGATGATCAGGCTAAAGCCAAAGGCCGCCACTGCCGTGATGACGGCCAGCAGCAGCATGATCCAACCGCGCCGCCAGAGTATTCGCAGGTATGCTTGTAGTTGCATGTTCCCTCCACCCCGCCTGTCTCACCAGAAGCGCCACCCACATGTTTTGGGGAACCCATCAGCGTGTCCGATGCCGGGGCACCTCGGCCAGCACCTCCAGCCCCAACGCTTCGACCTCGTGTCGCTCGCGCAGCGTCGGGTCCAGGTATTCGACCAGGAAGGCAAGCGCCGCGCCCGCCGCCAGCCCCAGCCCAAAGCGCATCAGCGGTTCAAGCCGCACACTGAGAGGCGGCGGCACCGGCCCGACCGATGGGACGTCGAGGGCGACGACCTGAAGGCTGTCCGCCCCTAACTGCGGGAAGTACACGGCGCTCCGCTCCTGAAGGACGGTGGTCGCCGCCGCTGCGATCTGGGCGATCTGCTCCGGATCGCTACCGCTCAGGTAGAGCACCATCACGCTGCGCTCGTTGTCCGCATTGATCGCCCCCTGGATCGCACTGGCGGGGATTTCAACCCCCTGCGCCTCAAGCTGTGCGCTGACCTCCGCCGCAAACGAGCTGGTCCGCACCCAATCCGTCAGCGCATTGACCACGTACTCGGAGGCGAGCCAGGGATAATACGCGCTGTCTTCGTAGCTCACCCCTTCTTCGCCGTTGGGTGGGGGAGCGGCGGTAAAGCGCATGCTGGTCCCGTAGCCAGCACGGGGCGGGTCGGCTGCATAACGGTAGACGGCGAGCGCCAGCGCCGCGAGCGCAGGCAGCGCAATCAGCCACCAGCGCCGCCGGACGATCTTCCAGACCTGGCGTAGTTCCATGACCACCGCCCTCTATCAGGCCAGGCTCCGCGCCCGGCCGGCCTGAACGTGCTCATCGTACCGCGCTTCGACAAACGCCGCCAGTTCACGGTCGAACACGGCCCGGTCGAAGCGCCCGGCGTTAGCCCGGCAGCGGGAAGGGTCAAAGTGCAGCGTTTCAAACCGTTCAAGCGCCTGGCACAGCGCATCAACCGACTGCCGATCGAAGAAGAGGCCAGTTTCGCCCTCAACCACTGTGTCGAGCGCGCCCCCGCCCCGGTAGGCGATCACCGGGCGGCCTGCCGCCTGCGCCTCGACGGGCGCGATCCCAAAGTCCTCCAGTCCGGGGAAGATAAACGCCCGGCAGCGGGCCATGAGATCGGGCAGCTCGGCGTCCGGCACCCGGCCCAGAAATGTGACCGTCGGCCCGGCCATCGCCTCAAGCCGTTCGCGGTCGCGCCCATCCCCGGCGACAATAAGAGGCCGGTCCAGCCGCGTGCAGGCCTGAACGGCCAGGTCTACCCGCTTGTACGGGATCAGCCGCGAGACGACTAGGTAGTAGTCTTCCGTCCGCCCGGCGGGCACAAAGCGGGCCGTTTCTACAGGCGGGTAGATGATAACCGATTGCCGGTTGTAGAAGCGGTCGATCCGCTGCTGGATTTCCGACGAAATGGCGATGAAGTGATCAACGCGCTGCGCCGCCTCGTAATCCCAGCGGCGTAGCAGCCGCACGACCGGCCTCAGGATGGCTGCAGTGGCCGCCGACAGCCCCTCACGCTCGATGTAATGATCGAGCTGCCACAGGTAGCGGGTCGGGGCCAAGCAGTAGCAGATATGCAGTGCACCGTCCACCTGAACACCGTGACAGAAACCGCTCTTGTTGGAGAGCACTACGTCATATTCGCCCAGATAAAGCTGACTCCAGGCCAGCGGATAGACAGGCAGGTAGGGCTGGTGATGGACATGAATGCCCGGCAGGCGATCCATCCATGTGGTGCGAATATCCCAGGTGCGGTAGCGGTCGGGCATCCGGTCGGGGGCATACATCGAGGTGTAGACCGGCGCACCGGGGTACAGCACAACCATCGCCTCCAGCACGTTCTCGGCGCCGCCGATCTGGTTCAGCCAGTCATGTACCAGGGCGATCTTCATCCAGGAATCTGTCCATCAGCGAGAGCTGCACAGGCGCGAAGCTGCGCCGGTGGGCGGGGCAGGGGCCGCGCTCCGACAGTGCCCGGATGTGCTCAGGCGTGCCGTAGCCCTTGTGCCGGGCGAATCCATAGCCGGGGTACTCGCCGTCCAGTTCAATCATCATCTGGTCGCGCGTCACCTTGGCGATGATGCTCGCTGCCGCGATGCTCAGCGAGGCAAGCTCGCCCGCAGCTAGGCTGCGCTGCGGAAGCCCGACTCCGGGCAGGCTCATCCGCCTGCCATCGATGAGCAGGCCCTCAGGCCGGACGGGCAGCGCCTCCAGCGCGCGCGTCATGGCTAGCTGCGTCGCCCTGACGATGTTGAGTTCGTCAATCTCCTGAGCGGACACAACACCGACCGCTGTGGCCCGCGCCGCCTCCCACACGGCCAAGTAGAGCACGTCTCGCTCGTCGGGCGAGCACAGCTTGCTGTCCCGCACGCCGTCCAGCGCCACGAGCAGGTCCGGGCGTTCGAGCGACAGGACGACCGCCCCCGCGACGACCGGCCCGGCCCACGCCCCGCGCCCGGCTTCGTCAAGCCCGGCCACAGCCCGGAAGCCCCGCGCCAGGAAATCCCACTCATGGGACAGCCCTGGCATGCGCGCCCTCACGACGATCCCCTCCCGTATGCCCCACGCCAGCCATTCAGACGCACTTTGATGACCTCCAGCAGCATCCGGACCGAGTCGCGGATCGGGCTGATGCGGCTCTGGGGGCGATAATACCACGTAATGGGCACCTCGATCAGCTTGTAGCCGCGCATCTGCGCAATGAACAGCACCTCCACGTCAAACGCCCACCCATCGATGGTCTGGAGCGGGAAGACTTCGCGGGCCACATCGCGGCGGAAGACTTTGAAGCCGCACTGCGTGTCCTGAATCCTGGGGATGGCGAGCAGGCGCACAATGAAATTGAACACCCGGCCCATCAGGTGCCGGTACTCCGGCTCACCCACACGCCGCGCGCCGGGGGCCTCGCGGCTGGCGATGGCCACATCGTAGCCCGACAACACGGGCGGCATGAACTTGGCAATCTCCTCGACCGGCATGGAGAAGTCCGCATCGCAGATGAACAGGTACTCGCCGCGCCCAGCCAGCACGCCGGTGCGCACCGCCGCGCCTTTGCCCTGGCGCGGCTCGTGCAGGGCGCGCCCGTAAGCATGGGTAGCGGCGAATGCCTCGGCGATCTGGGGTGTCGCGTCGCTGCTGTTGTTGTTGACGACGATGACCTCGACCTTGTAGTCCTGCTGCTCCACAAATGCGGCGACCTGCTCAAGGCTGGTCGGCAGACGGCTCTCTTCGTTGTAGGCCGGGATGATAATCGATAGGAGCGGCCTGTCTCCTGTTTCGGCCATAGGCTCAGCCTGTCCCTGCGTGCTCTCTCGGCGGAGAACCGCCGCCGAGCCAAACATTACCAGATACCGCCCCTTGCTGGCAAGCCTGCTCACGCGATCAGGGCGCGGATCACGCGCACCGGCGCACCTGGCCGGATACCGCGCAGGCGGGCGGCATCGCCCAACACACGCCCAACGATGTTCACTGGGCTGTAGGCGCGCGGCTGCTCGCCGGTGCTGACCGGCGTCGGCCCGAAGAAGATGCACAAAGCACGCCCAACCGGCCAGTATCCCAGCTCACCGACCTCAACCTCCGCGCGTGCATCGGGCGCCTGCTGCGCCACTACCGGGACCTCGAAGTAGACCTCGTCACCCCACACACTGGCGGCCCCTTCAAGGGGCAGGGCATCCCATATTGCGTCGGCGGTCGGGCTGTCGTTCAGTTCGGCGTTCAGCGTCTCGCCGCCCACGCTGATGACGATCATACGGTTCATGGGTTTCCTCTCCATTCGATACCGTTCCAATCCCAGCTTGCGGCGGCCTCGCGCCATATCTCGTCCGGCACGACCTGGCGGCCGTCGCACCCCCGTTCGGCAGCGAGCCGGTAGACGTGTCCCAGGAAGGGCATAATGTGGTTTGAGCCGGTCACATCGGTCAGCAGGCAGGCGCGGGCCAGCGCGCCACCCGCCGCGAGGTAGCCGCTCGTCACAAACGCCTCGCGCACGCGCCCTATATCGTAGGGCACTGCCCGGTGCTCAACGCGCCACTTCCCCCGATGGCCGGTGAGCAGCGCATACTGCGCGCGCGGATCGTCGTTGAAGGGCTGGCCGACCGACCCCGGATTGAAGGCCACCCGATCACCAACCCTCACCAGCCAGGGCTGATGGATGTGCCCGGTCACCAGCACGTCCTCGTGCACCATCCCCAGCGCGTCCGCCGCGCTCAGATCGCTGTCCTCAAATACTGGCTCGGCAGGGCTGCGCGGCGAGCCGTGCACGAAGCGCACCGGCGGCTCATCGCCTGTGTCAAGACGGTACTGCTGCGGCAAAGAGGCGAGAAACGAGAGGTCTGCGCCAGTTACATGGGCAGCGGTCCAGCGCAGTGGGGCAAACTGGAGGCTCTCCTGCCACCCTTGGGGCGCTCTGCCGCTGGCCAGAGCCAGCACATCCAGATCGTTGTCGCCAGCAACCGTCACATGGCAGACGGCACGCACCCGCTCCACACACTCATGGGGGTGCGGTCCTCGGTCGGCCACATCGCCCAGGCAGATGACACGGTCCACACCCTGCCGGGCCATATCGTCCAGCACCGCCTCCAGTGCGGGCAGGTTACCGTGCACGTCAGCCAGAACCGCTAGGCGAATCCCTGCCACCAGATGCCCCCTATCCGCCGCCCTCGGCGCCGACTGGCGTCAGGATGGCTTCTATGTAATCCAGCGAAACAGCTCGCGCCGCCTGGATGGAGCGGCGCTTGCGCAACGCGCGGGGCAGCCTCACCAGCCCGGCCAGCATACCACGCAGCCGGGCACGGGCGGCCCTGCCGCGCCAGGCCTTCAGCGCCTCCCAGGCCAGCCCGGCCTGTGCCCGGACTACCGCCCACCAATATCTGCGGAGCAGTGGGCCGGGGTAGTTCTTAGCAATCACCCACAGCATGTTGCGCCCATCGTAGAAGCTGGCGGTCACGTCACCGCCCGTCGCGGCCAGGCGGTGGTAGACGACGGCTCGCGGCGCATAGATGCACCTCCATCCGGCGAGCTGCGCTCGCCAGGCCAGATCAACGTCCTCCATCGAGAAAAAGAAATCCTCATCCAGCAGACCAACGGCATCAAGCATCGCCCGCCGGTAGGCCGCTGATCCGCCGCACGCGCCGAAGACATATTCCTCGCGACTGAAGCGCTCGCTGTCCCTCTGCCACACGCCCCGGTTCCCGGCGCGACCATCTACCCGGTAGAAGTCCCCGGCAGTGTGCAGCGTGTCACGCCGGTCGTAGAGCAGCATCTTGCTGGCGACCATCCCCGCCTCCGGGTGCCGCTCAAAGGCGCCAACAACCTGCTCGACCCAGTCCGGCGCAACCTCGGTGTCGTTGTTCAAAAGGACAGCGATCTCGCCGCCTGCCGCGCGTAGCCCGGCATTGCAGGCTCCGGTGAAACCCCGGTTCTCCGGCAGCCGGAGGACGCGCACCTCCGGGTAGTGCTCCTCAACCATCTCCGGCGAGCCGTCCACCGAGGCGTTGTCTGCCAGGATGACCTCGATGTGCGGGTAGGTCTGCGCACGCAGCGAGTCGAGGCAGGCAGGTAGGAACTCCCGCCCGTTCCAGTTCGGGATCACGACCGAAACGAGCGGCTGGCCCAGCGACCGGCTCACGCCTCTACCCCGTCTCATGCTGCGCCATGTACTCGGCCAGCGCAGCCTGCCAGGGGCGCAGTATGATGCCCTGAGCCGCCGCAAAGAGGTTGTCCAACGGCGCATATGGCGGCGGAGTTGAGGGGCGCTTGAACTCGCCGGATGTGATTGGCTCGACAGGCACATCCAGCCCGGCCAGCCGCACGACCTCGCAAGCGAATTCATAACGTGAGCAGGCACCCGCATTGGTGAGGTGGTAGATGCCCGGCTGCCCCGATTCAACAAGCCGGGCCAAGCCATCCGCTAAGTCCACTACATAGGTCGGCGTAGCGACCTCATCGGTGACGACGCGCAGCGTGCCGCCCTGCCGCGCACGGGCCAGAACCTTGTGGAGAAAGTTCGATCCGCCGGGCGCGTACAGCCAGGCGGTGCGCACGATCTGGTAGTGGGGTGCAAAGCGCTCCACAACCCGTTCGGCGACATATTTGGAGTACCCATAGGGGTTGGCCGGACAGCGGGGGTCGTACTCCTGATAGGGACGGCCTGCACGCCCGTCAAACACCTCGTTTGTGCTGATCGCCACCAGCCGCGCCCCGGCAGCCCGACAGGCCATCACGACGTTGTACGTGCCCACCCCATTCACCAGCACCGCCTCATCCGGGTGCTCGGCGCAGTAGTCCACGTTGGTCAGCGCAGCAGCGTGGATCACAACATCCGGCGCAAAGTCCTGGATGCGCGCCTGAACCTGCTGGGCATCGGTCACATCCCAGTCGGGCAGGCTGCCGCCTTCCAGGCTGTGATCGGCCAGGCGCGCCCACAGCGCGGTGCCAAGCTGCCCGATGTGCCCGGTGACGAAGATTCGCACGCGCTCCCCCTGATAGTGAGACGGCGCTGTTATCGGGCCGGAAAGCTGACCGGCCCCCGGAAGCCGCCCGGTGCTACGCAGCGAGGATTATACCGGCGAATCGGGCGCGCGCACAGGGGCAGGAGGCCGGGCGCGGCGCGCGGCGGCCCGCCAGGCGAGGATGCGGCCTGCCAGCCATGTGTAGAGCAGCGGGAGCAGAGCCTGACCTGCCAGATAAACGGCCAGCCCAGCACCAGCAATGCCTGCGACCGTCAGCACGCGGGACATGTAGTCGGGCACAAAGGGAAACGGGTTGGGAACAGGCCGGTAGCGGCTGGCATAGAAGGGATCATAGCTGACAAGCAGGAACAGGACGCCGGCAGCTCCGCCCCAGATCACGGTCAGCGCACCCGCCAGCCCGGCCCCGAGACGGGCGCTTACCGCCGCCCATATCCGCTGATCGCACTCACCGGTCAGCGCAGACGCCAGCGCACCCAGCGCCGCGCTGTAGCGCAGGCGCAGAAACGGCCCGGCGACAAGCTGGATCAGGCCGAGCAGGCCAGCCGCTACCAGCAGCGCCGGGCGGACAGCAAACGTGCGGGCAACCTGAGTCGCGGTTTGGGACGGGAGGCGCACGCCCAGCCACCCGGAAAAGACCAGCAGCCCACCCAGCAGGCCCACGCCGAGCAGCATCAGGCGGAGAAGTAGCACCGCCCAGGCTGCCACCCGCGCCCGGCGGCGGGCAGCCTTTAGGCGGGGACGCGGCGATATGCCCGGCCCCGGTACGGCTGCCGCCCCTACCACTGAGGCGTGCAGGCCGAGATACCATGTAGCCAGCAACTGAATCACCGCCAGCGTCCCCAGCGTGACGGCCAGCCGCCCGCCAAGCATGTAGCTGAGCGGATCGGAGACCCAGGATGGCACGTACCGGTACGTGACGAGGTTCACCAGCGCCACCGCCGAGAGGGCAGCCAAGATCGCCATTGGCAGGCAGCCAACCTGAAAAGCTGCCCGGCGCCTGCGGCGCGTCCAGCCGCACACGGGCGGCAGGGTCAGGCGGCGCGGTTCACGGCCTGCTGCCCCGTCCATCGACGCCTAAGCTCCCTGGCGGCGGGCCAGGCGCTGGGCGAGCGCCAGCCCCACCACGACCAGCCCGCCCTGAAAGGCCAGCACAGTCAGCACATAGGCAGCGACCGTTAAGCTGATAACAAACGCAATCTGCTCGTCGCTGGGCCGGGGCAGGCTGCGGAAAGCCCGGATAGGGGCATACTGGGGATCGGTCCAGTTCTCAATGATGAGCCATCCCAGCCCGTAGATCGTCCCGCCGTTCAGCACAATCGAGCCAACCCACGCGGCCAGACGCATACCTAGGGCGGTCGCAACTGCCCGCCCCCGCGACCGCGCCAACGACGAGGCACATACTCCCAGCGCCCCGTTGAGCAGGAACTGAACGACCGGCTGGGACAGATACCAGAGTACGAACACAAGACCCGCCAGTACAGGCGCTATCCAGAGGCGGTTTCCGACCACATGCAGCCAGGCTTCCCGATTGTAGTAGTAAGTGTCGCGAAACAGCAGGTAGGCCAGGAACAGCAGCCCCGTAACCGTGCTCGCCAGCCGGAGCGCCATCAGCCCGGCCAGAGAGCTGCGCAGGTGTGCCAGCGTCGCCGCATACTTGGCCAGCACGATCTCGCGCAGCGAGAGGGT
>FWPU01002979.1_pt1 | contig 18421 bp, 14 predicted proteins | sample 2228361 | NCBI WGS metagenome assembly FWPU01 (sample SAMEA103939777, study PRJEB20133) | metagenome
ACGCCGCCTTCATCGGCCTGGTCATCTTCGGGGTGAAGTTCGCGTTCCTGCTCGCCACCGTGGCCGCGCTGTTCTCGCTCATTCCCATCTTCGGAAGCATCATCAGCTCGGTGCCCATCGTCGCCATCGGGCTTTCTCAGAGCTGGAAGACCGGGCTCGGGATGCTCTTGTGGATCATCGGCATCCACGCGCTCGAGGCGTACATTCTCAACCCGAAGATCATGGGCTCGGCGGCGCGCATCCACCCCATCATCGTGGCCTTCGCGCTCATCGCCGGCGAGCGAACCTTCGGGCTGGTGGGAGCCCTCTTCGCCGTGCCCATCGCCGCCATCTTCGTCGCCTGCTTCGACTTCGCCCGCCTCAAGGCCCAGGCGATGACGCCCACGCCCGAGCCCGCTCCCGTGCCGGTGCGAAAAGTGGCCGAGCGGTAGATCCGGCGTACCGTTCGGTTTCAATCACTCGATGATGCGAACGGCATGGGTGTGTGTCCTTGTGTCGGCACTCGTGGGGTGCCGGACCGTCGAGCCCACGCGGCTGCGGTTCGAGCGCATGGCGTCGTCGGGGGGCTCCGACTCGAACTCGGGCAACTCGAGCCAGGGCTCGGGCGACTCCGGTGATTCGAGCCAGTCCAACTCCGGCAACTCCAGCCAATCGAACTCGGGGAACTCCAGCCAGGGCTCCGGAAACTCCAGCCAGGGCTCCGGAAACTCGAGCCAGTCGAACTCCGGCAATTCGAGCGAGGGCTCGGGCAACTCGAGCCAGGGCTCGGGCCAGAGCTCGAACAACTCGAGCCAGGGGTCGGGTCAGAGCACGGCCAACTCCAACGACAGCACGGGGCAGTCGGCGCCGTCGAGCGTGCGCTCGAGCGAGCAGACGGGAAACGGGGTGAACGGGTCGCTGCAGGCGTCGGCCGACTCGACGGCGGCAACGGGCGGACGGGCGGGCCAGTCGAGCGCCCAGTCGACTCGGAACAGCGCCGCCTGGAGCGTCCAGCTCACCATCCAGCCGATGCTGTCGACGGTGGTGCTCGCCGGCACCGCCGCACTGGTCGGCCTCGCCATCTGGGGCGGGTTGGGGCTGACCGCCGCCACCGCCGACCAGCCCGGCCAGCGCGAGAAGCAGGGAGCCGCCGCCGCGGCGTACCTGCGGGCGAACGAGAACCAGCTCCGGCAGGACCTGGCGCTCGGTGCCGGACGCACCGTGGAGGATCTGGCCGCGGCTGCGGGAATTCGGCCCGAGAACCTTCCGCGCTTCGGGCGGATGCTCCGGAGGCACCGGGCCGAGCTCTTGGCCCACCTCGACGGCGGGCCCATCACGCACGCAACGGCGCTCGAGCTTTTGGGCCGCATCGGCGAGCTGGCCAAGCAGGATCCGGCGCTCGCCGAGGATTACCGCGCCTTCATGGCCGCTCACGGCGGCTGACCAATGGTGTTCCTCGCGGCATCGGTCGCGCTCCTCCTCGCGGCGGCGCCGGACCTGCATGATGAGTCGCGGGAGACCACGCAGTCGCAGGCCACGCAGTCGCAGACCACGCAGTCGCCGAGCGCGCAGCCCTCGGCCGCACCGCCGCAGGCCCGATTCCGGCCGGATTCCAGTCGGACGCCGTCGCAGTCTCGCGCGTCGACGTTCGACGGCATCACCCTGATCGGAAACTGGCCGCCCGAATACATCGCCGACGTCGCCGCCGCCCTCGAGCGGTTGCCACCGAAGCTGCGCCGGCCGCCGGGCGAACCTCTCGAGCTGGCCCTGAGGCCCGAGCGCATGCCCTTCGCGATGGGCGATGGCTCGCCCGAGCGCCCCGACTGGGTGAACGGTCGGCGCCGATTCCTCGTCTACGCCGCAGGTCCCGAACGTGAGATGCGGGCCGCATTCCGGCTCGAGCGCCTCACCGCCGCCGAGCGCGCCGCGTTGTGGAGGAGGCGCGCGGTGGTGCACGCGGTGATTCAACGCTGGGAGGACGCGCTGCGGCTCTCGACGCGGACCGGGTGGAAGCGAGTCACAGGCTGGCTCGGCCCGCTCGAGCGCCCGTTCACCCTCTCCGAGCGGCCGCTCAACCAGTACGCCTGGGCGTACAGCCGCTCGCGGGGCATGGAGTCGGCGGCGATGGATCTCGTCACCTTCGCCGAGGAGCTCTTCGTCCCGGCGGAGTCGGTGCGCGAGGGCGCCGTCCCCGCCGACGACAGCGTGCGATGCCAGGAGCTCTCGAAGGCGCGCTTCCTCTACACCGAGCTCGCGCGCGAAGGGCTGCTCGAAGAGGTGCCGCCGCGCCCCGATTGCCCCGCGTTCGACGCGTGGGCCGCGCTCGACGATCTCGAGGCGATCGAGGTGCTGCTGGTGGCCGCATCCGGCCGTGCACCGGAGTCGCTGATGGGCCACGTGATGCTGAGGCCCGTGTACCGCGAAACGGGACGGGTGCGCGGCCCCGGCTTCGAGCGCGTCGTCCAGCTCGTGGCCCTCACCGGACCGCAGGATCGCGGGCTCTCGTACGCAATCCGCGGGCTGACCGGCGGCTTCTCGCTGGTGCTGCTCACGGTGCCGATGAGCGACGTCGTCCGGCAGACGCTCGAGGCCGAGCAGCGCACCATCCGCCGCTTCCGGCTCGAGCTGAGCGCCGCCGAGCGCGAACGGCTGCTCGAGCGCATCTGGGAGATGGAGCGCCGCGCGTACTTCCCGTACTACTTCTTCACCGAGAACTGTTCCTCGGCGCTGGTGTTTCTCGTCAATGGCGCGCTCGACGAGGCCCGCGAGGTACGTCGCCCCGGCTGGTTCTTCATGCTCCCTACCGCGGCGCTCGACGCGCTCGCCGACGTCGAAGTGGAGGAACGGCTGCCCGACGGCAGCACCGTCCGCCGCGCCATGCTCGAACCGGTGCACGATGACTTCGAGTCCACCCGCGACGTCGCCGCGCGCGCCGCCGCCGAGCGCGAACGACTCGTGAACGAGCTCGCCCACAGGCTCGATGCCAGCGAGGCCGCTCTGTGGCGACGGCTCCACGAGGCCAGCCGCGACGCCTGGCCGACCGTTCGCCGCGCCGCATACGAGCAGCTCGCCGACCACGCCAATCGAATCGCCCCGGGCCTCGACGCTCTCACCCGCGAGGCGCTCTACGCCTACTGGGCCCACACCGTTCGCCACGAGCGCTATCTGTTCGAGCGCGCCGAGGCCGATGCCGCCGAGGTCGAGAAGAACGCCGTCGACCCGGAGGCGTTGCCGCCATCTGCCGGCGCCGATGCCGCCACCGAGCGTCAGTTGCTGTTCCAGCGCGAGAGCGAGCTCGCCAAGGGCATCGCCGTGCTCGATCGGGTCTACCTCGATCGGGCATACATTCGTTCCCTGCCCCACCGGCCATACACCGAGGGCGAGCGGCAGGTGCTGACGAAGGCAGAGGAGTCGCGCCGGACGTTCCATCGCCTGACCCAGCTCCACGGCGCGCTGGTCGACCGGCACTTCGACGACGTGGACCCGCACACGTGGATCCGCTCGGACCAGCAGACCAAGGCCGAGCTCGAGCGGGCCGAAGCGGCGCGAGCGGTGCGGCGCTCGGGCTATGCGCGCACCGTGGTCGAGGCCGGAGCACTGGCCGGCTCGAACGGCCCTCGGGGAATCGTCACGCTTCGGTACGCCGGCTACGCCGAGCACCTGGGCGAGCTCCGGCTCCACGGGTTCCAGCCGAGCAGCGAGCTGCGGGCGCTCGACGGCGAGACGTCGTTCCTGGTGGGCCCGACGCCAGAGATCCACCGTTCGCGCTTCACCGTGGCGAGCTACCGCACGCTGCGCCGCGAGTCCGAGCTGGTGCGGGACAGCGTGCTGGACGATCTCGGCTGGGGCTTCGATGCTTCGTGGGACTATTTGCGCACGCGCCGCTGGGAGAACCGCGCCGCCGTCCGCGCCGAAGCGCTGGCGGTGCCCTTCGCCGACGCCGGGTTCGGGACGTTTGCCGCGCTCGGGCTGGGTGGAACGGCGCAGGTCCGGTTCGGCAAGCTCCACGGAATCGTCGGAGCCGTCGGCCCGCGCGTGTCGCTCTCGCACCGCGCGCACCTCTTCGGGCTGCAGGCGAACGCGCTGGTGGTGGAAGCTGCCTACGCCCCGGCATTCGCGGTCGGAAGCGAATCGAGGTGGCTCCACGAAGCCGGAGCGACGGCGCGCATCGACCTCGCCCTCCCGGTCGGCCTGCTCGTCTCCCCGCAGCTCCGGCTCGACTGGAACCGCGAGTCGAGCGAGCCTGCCGTTCCCGAGTGGACCATCGCCTTGTCGCTCGAGCTCTTGCGATGAAGCACCTGCTCGCTGCAGTGCTCTTCGTGTCCGGCGGCGCCGCGTGGGCTCAGACGGTGGACGAGCCCGAGGACGAAGCGCAGGCGGTGACCAGCGAAGAAGTGGCATCGAGCCTGCCCTCGGCCAGGCGGAAGAAGAAGCAGCCGCGCGGAGAGCTCGCCACGCGAATCCTGCGCGAGAGCGATCCGGGCGCGTGGGCTCCGAACGGCTCGAGCCTGTCGGCGTACGAGGTTCGGTGGACGGGCGACCCGGCGGCGGCCGTCTCGGCCGAGCTGGTACCCGGCTCGCTCGAGTGGACGCGCGTCGACGACGTGTTGGTGCTGCCTCGGGCACAACTGACGATCTCCGTGGCAGCAGACGGAGGCCACGTCTCGCACGGCGGCTTCGTCCATGCGCTGCACGTCTTTGGCGGCATCGGCTCGGTGCAGCTCCCGGTCGCGCTGCTGTCGGGCGCCGAAGCGGTGCATCTCACCTTTCGCAAAGGCGGAGCCCTTCATCACGGTTGGCTCTCCATCCGGCGGAAGCCGAACAGCGTGGCCTCAGCCGACCGGGTGCATCGGGACACCAGCTGCTCGCGGTACGTGGTGGACGTGAAGGCCGAGGGCGGCGACGGCGGCGACTGGCTGCAGCTCGGTTGCCGCCGCGTGTACGTGCGAGGCGCGGGAAGGCGCTCGCAGGTGGTCGAGGCCACGGTGTACTGGGACAACGTCGATGGGGTCGAAGTGAACGGCGCCGAGCTCGCCAACGCGCCCGGCCAGACGATCGAGCTCAGGCTTCTGCCCGAGGCGAGCCGCATCGAGCTGGCCTCTGGAGCGCGCCGCGTCACCATCGAGTACCGGCTCGACGAAGCGCGCTGGACGAACGCCTCGTGGTCAACCTGCTCGTCGGGGCGCACGCGGTCGCGTTCGAAGCGAGCGACCGCTATCACATCCGGGTCGGAGCGCCGCAGGGCATCGAGCTCGTCTTCCGCGATGCGCTGATGCGCGCCTTCGACGCGCAGCTCGGCGGCTTCGTCTACCCGCCGATTCAGCGCAAGGCGTACGTCAACGTGTACGTGCGGTACGGCCGGCCCGGGCTGTACGTCGAGCTCGACTACATCCACTGGACCGAGGTGCTCGAGCCCGACCTGAAGGTGGCGACGCACTCGGTGGGCCTGTCGGTCGGCTTCCCGGTGCTGAGCTTCTTGTGAGCGTTCAACAGCCGGCGCCGCTGGACCAGGCGATCGTGCAGCGCTGATTGCTGCAGACGGGAACGCCGCAGCCGCAGCGGATGGAATTGCGCGGGCACCGCCCGTCGCACCTCACGGCCGAGCAGTCGGGCGCCTGCGAGACGTGCACGACGTCTGTGCCCTGGCCGCAACATCCGTTGGGCACGCAGTCCGCGTCGGTGACGCACACGGGACCGGGAGGAGGAGGCGGAGGGCTCGGGTCAGGCCCGCAATCGACTGCCGCTGCCAACACCACCACCAGCGCCATCGCCGACAAGCCATTCATGGCGTCTCGTCCAGACGGCGAAGCCGGCCTCCAAATTCACACCACAACCGCAAGCCAGAAGCCGCCGGCACAGGCCGGGCGTTCACCGATTCATCGACCCGAGGAACTCGGCATTCGACCTGGTCGGCCGCATGTGCTTGAGCACGAACTCCATCGCGTCGATCGGCGTGAACGGGTGCAACACCTGCCGCAGCGCCGTCACCCGCGTCAGGTCGGCGTCCGACATGAGCAGCTCCTCCTTCCGCGTGCCGGACTTGTTGATGTCCATGCACGGGAAGATGCGCTTCTCGAACAGTTTGCGGTCGAGGACGATCTCCGAGTTCCCGGTGCCCTTGAACTCCTCGAAGATGACCTCGTCCATGCGGCTGCCGGTGTCGATGAGCGCCGTGCCGATGATGGTCAGCGAGCCGCCCTCCTCGATGTTGCGCGCCGCTCCGAAGAAGCGCTTCGGCTTGTGCAGCGCGTTCGAGTCGACGCCGCCCGAGAGAATCTTCCCCGACGGCGGCACCACCGTGTTGTACGCCCGCGCCAGGCGGGTGATCGAGTCGAGCAGGATGCAGACGTCGTACTTCTGCTCGACCAGGCGGCGGGCCTTGTCGATGACCATCTCCGCCACCTGCACGTGCCGCGTCGCCGGCTCGTCGAACGTCGACGACACCACCTCGCCGCGCACGTTGCGCTCCATGTCGGTGACCTCTTCGGGCCGCTCGTCCACCAAGAGCACGATGAGGATGATGTCCGGGTGGTTGGTGGCGATGGCGTGCGCGATGTTCTGGAGCAGCACCGTCTTGCCGGCCTTGGGCGGCGACACGATGAGGCAGCGCTGCCCCAGCCCGATCGGACAGAACAGGTCGACGATGCGGGTGGTGTACTCCTGCGGGTCGTACTCGAGCTTGAGCTTCTTGGTCGGGTAGAGCGGCGTCAGGTTGTCGAAGAGGATCCGCTCCTTGACCGAGTCCGCCGCGGGGTCGACGAAGTTGATCTTGTCCACCCGCTGCAGCGCGAAGAACCGCTCGCCCTCGCGCGGCTGGCGAATCGGCCCGGCCACCGTGTCGCCCGGCCGCAGGTTGAACCGCCGCACCTGCGACGGTGACACGTAGATGTCGTCGGGGCTGGGCTGGTAGTCCGAATCGGCGCTGCGCAGAAACCCGAACCCGTCGGACAGAAGCTCGAGCACTCCCTCGGCGTGTACCTCGTACCGCTTGTCGGCGATGCCCGACAGAATCGAGAACAGCAGGTCCTGCTTCTTGAGCCCCTGCGTGTCCTCGATGCCGAGGCTGTGCGCCATGCGCGACAGCTCGGTGATCTTCATGCGCTTCAAGTCGTTCAGCGCGATCAGTTGCATCGGCTCGCCGGGCTTCACCTCGACCAGGTGCGGCGGTTCGGGCGGAGGCGGCGGCGGAGGCAGCGTCGCGGCCGGAGCCTCCTCGGGCCGCTGGGGAGCAGGCGAGTCGCTCACCTGCGGACGGTCGGTCACCACCGGCGTCAAGACCGGGCGCACCGGCTGCTCGGCCGGCTCGTCCTCGGCACGCCCACGCCGGCGCCTGGCATCCACCGTCTTCCGGCGGGCACCCTTGCGCCGCGGCTTGCCGTCGCCGGCCTCGTCGGCCTCCTCGCCCTCTTCGGGCGCCTCCAGCTCCTCGACTTCGGTATCGGCCATGTCGTCCTTGCTCGTGCGTGCCTTGCGCATGGGGAGAATCGATGATGCGAACGCGGCGGTTGGCTTCGCGTGGCGAGCGGCCTGCCGGCCCGGCGCCAGAACCCCTTGTGCGAGGGCTGAGGAAGATGCGACGTTGCTTGAAAGGAAGTGGCGGCGGTGAACGGGAATGCCGCCGACGAACCTGAGGCAGGTTATTGACCGTCTCCTACCGTGTCAAGAAGCCTCGCGCGACGCCCGACAGCGACCGAGTCGCCGACGTCCAGGAGGAGTCACCCCCGTGGAAAGAGCCGTGGCGAAAACCCGCATCGACGAGCTGCGCAGCCAGATCGATCGGGCCGACCACCAGTACTACGTTCTCGACGCGCCCGAGATCAGCGACGCCGCCTACGACGCGCTGATGCGCGAGCTGGCCGCGCTCGAGGAGCAGTTCCCCGAGCTCGCCGCGCCCGATTCCCCCACCCGCCGCGTCGGGGGCAGGCCGGCCGAACGCTTCGCCAAGGTCGTCCACCGCCTGCCGATGCTCAGCCTGGCCAACGCCTTCGACGACGCCCAGCTCGCGGACTTCGACGAGCGGGTGCGGCGGCTCCTCGGCGAAAAACAGGTGGTGTACGTGTGCGAGCCCAAGCTCGATGGCCTCGCCGTGGAGCTCGTCTACCGCGACGGGAGGCTGCACCAGGGCTCGACCCGTGGCGACGGCGAGATCGGCGAGGACGTCACCGCGAACCTGCGCACGGTGCGAGCCGTTCCACACCAGCTTGCCGACGGAGCGCCTGCGTACCTCGAGGTCCGCGGCGAGGTCTTCATGCGCAAGGAGGATTTCGCCGAGCTCAACCGGCGCCGCGAGGAGGCCGGTGAGCCGACGTTCGTCAACCCGCGCAACTCCGCCGCCGGCAGCCTGCGCCAGCTCGACCCTTCCATCACCGCGTCGCGCCCCCTCAGCTTCTTCGCCTACGAGGTCGGCATCGTCGAAGGGCGCTCCTTCGCCTCGCACCTCGAGAAGCTCGCGTATCTGGCGGACGTGGGGCTTCCGGTGAACCCGGTGCGCTTCGAGGTCCACGGAGTGGCCGGCGTGCGCGAGGCTTACGCGTCGCTCCTCGAGAAGCGCCACCAGCTGCCCTACGAGGTCGATGGCCTCGTGGTGAAGGTCGACCGCGAGGAGTACCGCCGCCGCCTGGGCCAGGTTTCGAAGAGCCCGCGCTGGGCGGTCGCCTACAAGTTCCCGCCCGAGGAGGTCGAGGCGAAGGTTCTGGCCATCGAGGTGCAGGTCGGCCGCACCGGCGCCCTCACGCCCGTCGCGCACCTCGAGCCCATCTACGTCGGCGGCGTCACCGTCTCCCGGGCCACCCTGCACAACCGCGCCGAGCTCGAGCGGAAGGACGTGCGCATCGGCGACTGGGTCTTCCTCCGCCGCGCCGGCGACGTCATCCCCGAGATCGTCAAGGTCATCGAATCGAGACGGCAGGGCGACGAGCGCCGCTTCGAGTTCCCCACCGCGTGCCCCGTCTGCGGCGCCGCCACCGTGCGCGAGGACGGAGGCATCATCGTCCGCTGCTCGGCGCCCCCGTCACACTGCGCCGCCCAGCTCGTCGGAGCCATTCGACATTTCGCCGCCCGCCCGGCCATGGACATCGACGGGCTGGGCGACCGTCTGTGCGAGCAGCTCGTCGCCACGAAGCTGGTGCGCACGCTCGCCGATCTCTACCGGCTCGAGCTCGGGCAGCTCGTCGAGCTCGAGCGCATGGCCGAAAAAAGCGCCCAGAACCTGCTCGCCAACATCGAGCGCTCGAAGAAAACGACCCTGCGCCGTTTCCTGTACGCGCTGGGCATCCGCCACGTCGGCGAGGCCACCGCCCGCGCCCTCGCCGAGCACTTCCGCGACGTGCGCGCCTTCTTCACCGCCACCGAGGACGACCTGATGCGGGTCAAGGACGTCGGCCCCGAGATGGCGAAGGAAATCGCCCGGTGGTTCCGCGAGCCGTCGAACCGGAAGACCGTCGAGGCGCTGCTCGAGTCGGGCGTCACTCCCGAGCCTCCCGCCGTCGTCGACGCCGGGCCTTTCTCCGGCAAGACGATCGTCCTCACCGGCGGGCTCTCGTCGTTGACGCGCGAGCAGGCGAAGGAGGAAATCGAACGGCGCGGAGGCAAGGTGTCGGGCTCGGTGTCGAAGAAGACCGACCTGGTCGTCGCGGGCGAGGACGCCGGCTCGAAGCTGAAGAAGGCCCAACAGCTCGGCATCCGCATCATCGACGAGCAGACATTCGTCGAGATGTTGCGCTGATCCGCCATGCGCCATTGCCCGCCGGCCCTCGCTGCGCCAAATTCCCGAACGGTGAGCCGTAAGCGACTCCACTTGCGCATCAAGGGCCGGGTACAAGGCGTCTTCTACCGCCAGAGTGCGCTCGACGAGGCCAGGCGGCTGGACCTCGTGGGCTGGGTGAAGAACCTCCCCGACGGCGACGTCGAGGCGGTCGCCGAAGGGCCGGCCGCGAACCTCGAGCGCTTCGTCGCCTGGTGCCGCAGAGGCCCGCCGGCCGCTCACGTCACGGACGTGCTGGTGCGCGAGCTGCCCGCGACGGGCGAATTCACCCGCTTCTCGGTGGAGCGCTGATGGTCCCGATCCTCTTGGCGCCGCTCCCCGCCCTGTTGGGCATTCGCCCCGGCTCGAAGGTGTCGGTCATCAATCCCCCCGCGGGTTTCTTGGCCCGGCTGAACCCGCTGCCCGACGGCGTCGAGTTCCTCGAGCACGCCAGGACCGGCCTCGACGTCATCCTCTTCTTCGCGCAGGACAAGCTCGACCTCGTCGAGCGGCTCCCCAAACTCGTGCAGGGCATGGCCGTCACCGGCGGCATCTGGGTCTTCTGGTCTTCGGCCGCCCCGTCCGCCAAGGGCTCGCTGTCCGAGGAGTTCGTCCGCATGGCGGGCTTCGAGATGGGTCTGGTGGACAACAAGCTCATCCCGGTCGACGAGGAGTGGACCGGGCTGAGGCTCGTCTGGAAGCCGCGGGCGCCGCGCCCCGAGCCGAGAAGGTCCAGCGCCCAGGCGTGAAATTTTTCCGCAGTTTCCTTTGCATCGTCGCCCCGTTCGTGGGACTCTTCCCCCAAAGGTCCCGCGTGGCGGGTCCAGAGAGTTTCGACGGTTGCCCCGCTTGGCTGTTGCGACGCCGTGTCAGCGCGCGCCCGCGGGGAGGGCCAGGGGGCATGCGACCTCCTGGCCGACAGTGAAGTTGAACCGGCGGGGTTTCCCGTGGCCACAGGCTTCATCGCGCAATCGAGCCTCGACGAGCACCACCCGGCGCTCGGCCGCGTGACCCCGCCCATGGCGCGCCGCGCCGCGACCGATGCCGTCCACCGTCCGGTATCGCTCGAGGGGCTCGGCGCCCGGTCAGGTCTTCCCCATGGGCAGCATCCTCGTCATCAACGCCGCGGGCCGCGAGACGCGCGTCGCGTTGGTCGAGAACGGCCACATCACCGAGTTCTACCTCGAGCGTAAGAAAGACCGGGGAATCGTCGGCAACATCTACAAGGGTCGCGTCGTCCGGGTGCTCCCGGGCATGCAGGCCGCCTTCGTCGACATCGGCGAGGAGAAGGCCGCCTTCCTCTACGTCAGCGACGTCTTCTACGACCCGGAGTACTCGAAGGCGCAGTTCGACCTCACCGAGGGCGAGCACGAAGAGCCGCCCGAGGCCGAGATGGACCTGGGTACCGTCACCGAGGACACGCTGGCCGAGGCTGCCGCCGCCGCGCTCGAGCCCGCTGCCGCCGAGCCCATCACCGGCGAGGTCTTGGCAATCGACGTCGATGCACCGCCCATCACCGGCGAGCATCCTTCGCCCATCGCCGACGCCGCACCGCCTGCGGAACCCGCTGCGCATGAAGCTCCACCCGCCGAAGCAGCGTCGGCCGTCGAGCCGCTGGCCGCCACCCAGACCGCTGCCGAGCTGGCCGCAGTCCCCGGTCCGATTCCCCTCGAGCCGGTCACCGCTCCGCCGCCTGTCGCGGAGGCCGTGCCGGGCAGGCCCGAGACGATGCGTCCCACCGGGACGGAAGTCGTGCTCGCCGCGCTCGCCGAGACATCCCACGCGCCGCCGACTGCGTCCGAGCCCGAGAAAAGCCGCCCCACCGGCGCCGAGGTGCTCGCCGCCGCGCTGGCCCAGGCCCGGCCTGAGGCGAAGGGCGAGCGCCGCCTGCCGGATCGCGTGCGCGAGAAGCTCCGCCGCGACCGGCCGCGCTCGCGCGACGAGAAGCTCAAGGAGCGGAAGCAGGCGAAGATCGAAGAGCTGCTCAAGGTCGGCCAGGAGCTGCTCGTCCAGGTCTCGAAGGAGCCGATCGGCAGCAAGGGCGCGCGGCTCACCACGCACATCTCCATTCCCGGCCGGCACCTGGTGTTCATGCCCACCGTCGATCACGTGGGCATCAGCCGGCGCATCTCGAACGAGAAGGAGCGGCGGCGGCTCCGCGAGATCGTCGACCGCCTGCGCCCGCCCGGCACCGGCTTCATCGTGCGCACCGTCGCCGAGAACGTGCCGCAGGAGAAGCTCGAGGCCGACATCCGCTTCCTCATCGAGGTCTGGAACGAGACCGTCCGCAAGAACGAGAAGCAGAAGGGGCCGGGGCTGGTGCAGCCCGAGCTCGACCTCATTCTGCGCTGCACCCGCGACCTGTTCGCCGCCGACGTCGAGAAGCTCGTCATCGACGACCGCGACGAGTACGAGCGGGTGCAGAAGTTCGTCGAGACGCAGGACGCCGGGCTGAAGGAACGGGTCGTGCTCCACGACAACGAGGAGCCGATCTTCGACGCGTACGGCATCGAGCACGAGCTCGCCCGCGCCATGCAGCGCAAGGTGTGGCTCAAGTCGGGCGGCTACCTGATCATCGATCAGGCCGAGGCACTCACCGCGATCGACGTCAACTCGGGTCGCTACGTCGGCAAGAAGAGCCTCGAGGAGACCATCACGAAGATCAACGTCGAGGCGGCCAAGGAAATCGTCTACCAGCTCAGGCTGCGCAACATCGGCGGCATCATCATCTGCGACTTCATCGACATGGAGAAGCCGCAGAACCGGGACAAGGTCTTCAAGACGCTGCAGGAGGCCCTCGGCCGCGACAAGGCGAAGACCAACGTCTTGCGCATCAGCGAGCTCGGGCTGGTGGAGATGACCCGCAAGCGGGTGCGCGAGTCGATCGGCCGCGTGCTCCACGAGGACTGCGCGTACTGCGACGGCAAGGGCTACGTGAAGACCGCAGTCACCGTCTGCTACGAGCTCTTCCGCGAGATTCGCCGCGAGGCCCCCAGCTACAAGGATCCGGTGCTGGTCATCAATTGCGCGCCCGACGTGGCGCGGCTGCTCCAGACCGAGGAGAAAGCCGAGCTCCGCCACCTGATGGACCGGTTCAACAAGACCATCCAGGTGAAGGCGCAGCCGAACTACCACCGCGAGCAGTACGACATCTACGGCCGCACCGCTCAGGGCATCGAGCACAAGCTCGTCTCGTCCGGCGACGGTTTCGCCCCCGAGGGCTATGGCGCCCCCAGACGCACGCCTTCCGGCCCTCCCGAGCCGCGCATGAAGGGCCGCGATCGCCGCGACCGCGACCGCCGCACGGGACAACCACGGCCATCGGCGCCCCGCCCCGAGGGCAAGCAAGAATAGAATCCGCACCATGCCCGCTCCCATCGAGCGCCGGAGCGACGTTCGGCGGACCATCAACCGCGAGTTCCAGTCGGTCGACGAGTTCATCACCGAGTACGTGAGCAACATCTCGCGGAGCGGCGTCTTCATTCGCTCCGACGACCCGCTGCCGGTGGGCACGCAGGTGACGCTGCGCTTCACCGTCATCCTCGACGAGCTCGAGACCATCGAGGGCGTGGGCGAGGTGGTGCGCGTCGTTTTGCCCGGCGGAGATCAGCCGGCCGGCATGGGGGTCGTCTTCACCGAGCTCACCAGCTACTCCCGCCAGCTCATCGAGCGAATCCTCGTGCGCCGGTGAGGCCGTGAGCGAAAGGCCCGGGCAACCGCTGAAGACGTTCGGGGCGAAGCTGGCCGATTCGCGCGCGGGCCGGTTCGCCAGCGACGTCTTCGCGGCGCTCCGGGCCGTCATCCACGGCTTCCGCGGCGAGAGCATCAACCTGCGCGCAGGCAACCTCACGTTCATCAGCGTCTTCTCGCTGGTGCCGATGATCACCGTCGCGCTGGCGCTCCTGCAGCTCCTCCACCAGGAGCGCTTTCAGGGCCGCCTCCTCCGCTTCCTCCAGGACGTGCTCGCGCCCGGCATCCAGGACGAGTCGGCCGCATTCCTCCAGCGGTTCATGGACGCGGCGAGCTCGACTGCCGCGGGCGGTCTGTCCACCGCATTCCTGCTCATCTCGTCGGGAATGCTGCTTCGGCACTTAGACGCCTCGCTCAACGAGATCTGGGCCGTTCGCAAGGCGCGGCCGCTGTACGTGAGCGTCGGCTTGTACGCAGGGCTTCTGACGGTGGGCCCGATCGCGCTCGGGTTGTGGCTCGGCGGCACGCAGTCGATGCAGCGGCTCATCCTGGGCGCCGGCCTCCCCTTCAGCGCCCAGATGGTGAAGCTCGGCTCGGCTGCCATCTCGGTCGCCGCGCTCACCCTGCTCTACAAATTCGCCCCCCACGCGCCGGTGCGGCTCCGCTCGGCGCTCGCGGGCGGGCTGGTGGGCGGCATCGGTTGGGAGCTCGCCAAGGTGACGTACGCGAGCGTGGCGGGGTGGGGCTTCCGGTACAACCCCATCTACGGCTCGTTGTCGGCGGCACCGCTGTTCCTGATGTGGATCTACGTCAGCTGGTGGCTGGTGCTTTTCGGCGCCCGGCTGTCGTACGCGGTCGAGCATGCCCACGTCCGCGGCGTGCTGATGGACCTGGTCTTTCACCCGCGCGCCAAGGAGCTGATCGGCGCGCGCATCGCCCAGCTCGTGGCCGCCTCCCACGCCGAGGGCGGGTTGCCGCCCACCCCGCGCGACATCGCCCGGACGCTCCGTGTCCCGGCGCAGATGGTGATCGAGATCGTCCACCTCCTCGAGCAGGCCGGCCTGGTCGTCCTCCAGCGGGGCGGGCTGTTGCCGGCGAAGAGCCCTTCGGAGCTCACGCTCGCCGACGTCTCGGCCGCGGTCGGGGGCGTGGCGAAGCTGCTCCGCAAGCCCGGCGCGAAATCGACCGGGTTCCAAGAGGTTGAGCACCTCTTCTCCGAGGTCGACGACGCCAAGCTCGAGCGGCTCAAGCGGGTGAGTTGGGCGAGCCTCGCCCGGTCGGCTGCGCCGCCGGACGAAGGCATGGCCGAGCCGCAGGCCTCAAGGACCGAGCACCGTTGAAAATCCGCAGTCTCTTTCAGGCCTTGTGCGGTCCGCTGGCTTGCATCGCCCGAGGCACCTCGGTATGTTCGTGCGAGGAAGTGCCCTGATTCCGCGGGTCTTCTGGAGAAGACATGCTCAAGTCGGACCTGGTCAACATCCTCGTTGCCAAGCGCGGCGTCACGCAGAAGCAGGCGGAAGCGACCATCGAGACGATCTTCGAATCGATGAAGGAAGCGCTCTGTCGCGGCGAGAACATCGAGATCCGCGGGCTTGGAGCGTTCCACGTCAAGCACTACCCGGGCTACCAGGGCCGAAACCCGAAGACGGGCCAGGTCATCCCCGTGAAGCCCAAGCGCGGGCTGCTCTTCCGCACCGGCAAGGAGCTGCGCGACCGAGTGAACCGGGGCGTCAATGCTTCTTCTTCGGGGGAAGGCCAGACGCCCGGCTCGTCGAATCCGTAGGGGCGCGTCAGGCCGCCGAGAGCCTGCCCACCGGTCGAATCTGAAGGTCCGCGTCCAGCTCTCCGTACGTCAGCACCGCGAGGTCGGGGAATGCGCCTTCGAGCAGCCGGCGCAGCATTCGCCTCACGTCGGGCGAGGCCAGCAGTACGGCCTTCCCAGCCCCGGCGATGCGTCGAGCGCCTTCGAGGATGGCGGTCACGCGCTCCGGCTCGATCGCCGCACCGGGCCCGCCCTCGCGGAGCACCTGCTCCACCGCCGGGTCCACGAGGTAGGCGTAGAGCGGCCCGTTCGGCGCGTACTTGTGGCTGATGTAACGGTGGAGCGCCTGGCGGCAGCGCTCGGCGAGCGCGTTGGCGTCACCCTCCGTCGTCGGAGCCACCAGCGCCTCCAGAATCGCCCGCAGGTTCCTGATGCTGATCTCCTCCTGGACCAGCCGCTTGAGAACGTCGGTGAGGAGCGGCACCGGCACCTTTTCGACCGCCGCCTTCACCAGCGCGGGCGCCTGCGGCTCGAACGCGTCCAACAGCGCTTGCGCCTCCTGAACTCCGAGCAGGCTGGCGGCCCGCTTGCGGAGCACCACAACCAGGTGGTCGCATACGAGCTGGCTGGCGGTGCGCACCGGCACATGCGCCGTCTCGAGCCGGCCCCGGACATCGGCGGGCACCTTGCTCAGGGGCTTGCCCGTCGCCGGGTCGGTCGCGGGCTGCGCGTCGACCTGCAGGAAGGCCAGGTCTTGCGGCTGCCCGGACGCGTACAGCCCGTCGGCGTCGACCTGGCCTCTGGCGCAGGGCACCTCGTCGATGAGGAACGCGTACGTGCCGGGCCGCAGGTACGCCGCCCCCACCCGAACGCGAATGCCGGGCACCTTCACACCGAGCTCGTGGAAGATCTGCTCGCGCACGCGCTCGAGCTCGCGCTTGACGAAGCTCTGCCCGTCGGCTTCGGCCATCTTCGTGAGGTCGGGCGCGAGGTCCAACGTCAGGGGCGAGACGCCGATCGGAGTCTCGGCCTTCTGCTCCTGCTCGGCAGGCTCGGCGGCGCGGCCCTCCTCCTCCTTCGCCTGCGCCGACCCTTCCCCCTGCATGCGCTTGAGAGCGTAGCCCGCTCCACCCAAAAGGAGCGCGATGACGACGAAGGTCAGATGCGGCATGCCCGGCATGGCCGCGAGCGCCAGGCACAGCCCGGCCACGACGAACAGCGCCTTCCACTGGCCGAAGAACTGCGCGCCGATCTCGCTGCCCAGCGAAGCCTGCTCGTCCTCCGCGGCGACGCGGGTGACCACCAGGCCCGCCGCGACGGCGATGCACAGCGACGGAATCTGGGACACCAGGCCGTCACCGATGGAGATCAGCGCGTAGGTGGCGGCCGCCTCGGACGCGGTCATGCCATGCTGCAGCACGCCGATGGCGATGCCGCCGACGAGGTTCACCACCGCGATGACGAGGCCGGCGATGACGTCGCCCTTCACGAACTTCATGGCACCGTCCATCGCGCCGAACATCTGCGACTCGCGCTCGAGCTCGCGCCGGCGCCGGCGCGCTCCGGCCTGGTCGATGGCACCCGCCCGCAGGTCGGCGTCGATTGACATCTGCTTGCCGGGCATGGCGTCGAGCGTGAACCGGGCCGACACTTCGGCGACGCGTTCGGCGCCCTTGGCGACCACGACGAACTGCACCAGCGTCAGGATGGCGAAGATGACCGCGCCCACGACGTACTCGCCGCGGACCACGAACTCGCCGAACGCCTGAATGATGTCGCCGGCGTGCCCCTCGGAGAGCGCCAGCCGCGTCGACGAGACGTTGAGCGCCAGCCGGAACAGCGTCGTGAGCAGGAGCAGCGTGGGAAATGCCGCCACCTTGAGCGCGTCGCGCGCGTACAGCGCCGCGACCAACAGCGCCACCGCCGCCGCCAGGTTCAGCGCAATGCCCACGTCCAAAAGCCACGCCGGGAGCGGGACGATCATCGCCCCCAGGATGGCGGCCATGACGACCGCGAGCACCACGTCCGACGACCGCTTCGCCCGAAGGAGGATTCTGGAGAGCAATTCCATGGCAGGTCTCCCGCTCAGGACTGGCCGTTTCCGGCCTGGACCTGACGCTGCTCGAACGCGACCTTCAGCACCGCGGCAGCCGCCTGGTACAGCTCCTCGGGGATCTGCTCGCCGACGTCGTAGTGCACCAGGCTTCGGGCCAGGGGAACGTCCTTAACCACTGGAATTCCGAGGGCTTTCGCTTCGCGACGGATCTTCAAGGCGTCCTCCTCGCGCCCCTTGGCGACGATGTACGGAGCATCGGCCTCCGACTCGTCATACCGGAGCGCCACCGCGATGTGGGTCGGGTTCACCACCACGCAGGTGGCCTTCTTCAACCCCCGTGCCGGTCCACCCATCGCGAGCTGCCGGTGAAGGGCCTTGCGCTTGGCTTTGTGGTGCGGGTCGCCCTCGGAGCTCTTGTGCTCCTCCTTCACCTCTTCGCGGGACATCATCAGGTCCTTCAGATGGCGCCGCCGCGCGAGCGCGTAGTCGGCGACGCCCAGCACCACCACCACCGCCAGACACTTGCCGAGGAGCGGCCCGGCCCGGCGGAGCACCTCGTCGAAGGCGGCGTCGGCGCGCACGGCCCGGAGCACGGCCGGCGCGGCATCGCTGACCGCGTCCCAGACGAGGTACGCGATGACGATCGTGACCAGAAACCCGCGCACCACCTCGAACAGCTGCCGCGTCGAGAAGAGCCGCTTGAATCCCGCGGCCGGATCAATGCGCTCGAGCTTCGGAGCAAGCTCCTGGGGGTGGAAATGGAAGCCGGCCATCACCATCGAAACGGCGGCAGACGCGAGGAACGCCCCCACCACGGCTGGGGCGGCCATCCAGGCGAGCAGCTGCAGAGCCTCCATCAGCGCCGCGTCCGCCGCGACGTCCTGCCGCGACAGCACCGACGCGGTCCACGTCTTCAGCCGCGCAGCCGACTCGGGAGCGAACCCGAACAGGCCGCCCAATGCCCCGGCCGAGACGACCGCTGACGAGAGCAGGCGGCTCCGGGCGAACTGGCCGCGCCGGCGCGCATCGCGGAGCCGCTTCGGCGTCGGCTGCTCGGTCTTCTCGCTCATCGCGCGACCTCCATCAGGGCGGTCATCGCCGACTCGCCCGCCAGCACGCCGCCACGCTTCGCGCCTGGTTCGACCCCCTCGGCGTCGAAGTCGGGCTCTTGGCGGGCGGCGAGCCCCGCCGG
>FWPU01008062.1_pt1 | contig 18421 bp, 18 predicted proteins | sample 2228361 | NCBI WGS metagenome assembly FWPU01 (sample SAMEA103939777, study PRJEB20133) | metagenome
ACCCTCCCCCTTCCCCCTCCCCTCAAGGGAGAGGGGGCTAAATGGCCCACACAACTTTTGCAGAGGCCTCAGATCTTTATTGATGGAGGAGAAGGGGTAGGTAGGGTAACCAAGCCTGGTCTGAGGGTACCTCCGGGACAGCCGGCCATTAATCCAGTGCCTCGGGAGATGATTCGGGAGGCTGGGGCGCCACTCCTTAAGAAGTGGAACGGGCTGAAGGTTACCATTTCAGTACCGGATGGGGAGGGGCTGGCTAAAAAGACCTTCAACCCCAGACTGGGAATCATCGGAGGCATTTCCATTATTGGCACCACAGGTATAGTAAGGCCCATGTCCCAGGAGGCGCTAAAGGATTCCCTTACGGCCTGCCTGGATGTGGCCAGGGCGCAGGGTTACGAGACCGTAGTGCTTGTGCCAGGCAACCTGGGGGAGAGGGCATGCAGGAGACATTTCAATCTACCGCAGGAGCAGGTGGTGCAGATGGGGAATTTCCTGGGGTTCATGCTCATGGAGGCGGCCAAAAGGGGTTTTGTCAGGGTAATCCTGGCGGGACACCCCGGTAAACTGGCAAAACTCCTGCGTGGAGACCTTGATACCCATAGCTTGAAGTCTCTACCAGCCATGGATATTATAAACAATATATTAAAGGAAGAGGGCCTGGAGGAGGAAGCCCTTAGGATGCTAGAAAACTCTCCTACGGTAGAAGGCATATTGCAGGAACTCAGGTCCAGGGACAAACTTAGGCTTATGGACAGCGTGGCCGAGAGGATAGAATCGGGGGCTGAGACACTTCTACAGAACAGAGTGGAAATAGGGGTTATACTCTTTGATATGGAACTAGGCATTGCAGGTCTCTCCGGGGGAGCAAAGAAGTGGCAAGGAGGATGGGGAACAAGGTAACCATTGTGGGGTGTGGGCCTGGCTCCATGGGCTACATCACCCTGAAGGCCCTCAGGCACATCCAGGAGGCGGATGTCCTGGTAGGTAGTCGCAGGCTGCTTGCCCTCTTCCCCGAGGTGAGGGCAGAGAAACTCCTCCTTGGAAAAAATTACCGCCCCATGTTGAGCAAAATAGCCTCTCTCAGTACGAGGAAAAGGGTCATAGTCTTGGTAAGCGGAGACCCCGGATTCTTCAGCTATGCCAGACTGTTAGTAAACAAGCTTGGCAAGGAAAACTGCGAGGTAGTCCCCGGAATAAGCTCCATACAACTGGCCTTTGCTGCCATAGGGAGGTCCTGGAACGATGCCTGTTTCATTAGCCTCCACGGCAGGAGATCAGAACTTCCCAGACTGGCAGAAGCGATAAAGACCTGCGATAAGGTGGCAGTCCTCAATGATGCAGCGGTTAGTCCTGGCTTCCTCTGCCATTTCTTGCGCAAGGAAGGGATCAAAGATAAGAAGGTCTTCTTGTGCGAGAACCTCTCCCTGGAGAATGAGCGGGTAAGGGAGCTAGACCTCTCCTCCCTGGCTGAGGTGGAGGTAGAGGGTATGAACGTAATGATATTCCTCTCGGAGCGGTAGGCTGGGACAGAAAGAGACCTCTGAAAAACTCCCAAAACGTCATTCTGAGGGAGCGAAGCGACCGAAGAATCTCGTTTGAAATGGGAGATTCTTCGCTCCGCTCAGAATGACATAAGTATTGTAACATTTTCTTAAGATGACCACAGGCGATTTCTATGGCATAGGCATTGGCCCCGGTGACCCCGAACTCCTCACCCTTAAAGCAGTCCGCATCATTAAAGAGGTAGACGTCATCTTCGTCCCCAAGGCGGGCATCAAAGAGGAGAGCATGGCCCTGGAGATAGTTCAGCCATTACTGAACAGCAAGAAGGTGGTGGAAAAGGTCTTCCCAATGGTAAAGGATGAGGAGAGGCTGGAGGCCCACTGGAGGGAGGCCGCCCTTGCCATAAAGGAGGAGCTTGAGAAGGGCCACAGCGTGGCCTTCCTCACCATCGGAGACCCCTTGACCTTCAGTACCTATGTGTACCTCCTCAGATGCCTCAGGGGGATGATTCCTGAAGAAAAGATTCACACCATCCCTGGGGTCACCTCCTTTAACGCCGCCGCCAGCCTTGCTAATCTATCACTTGCCCAGCGTGACGAGAAGATAGCCATCGTCCCAGTCTCTGACAACGTAGAGGAACTGCGTCCCATCCTGGAAAATTTTGACACTATAATTTTAATGAAGGTGGCCAAGAGGCTGGATAAGGTGATAAACCTCCTGGAAGAAATGAATCTCGTTCAAAACACCCTCTTCGCCTCCCACGTCGGCCTTAAGGACGCCTATCTCACCCGTAATCTTACAGAACTAAAGGGGAGCGGGAGGGGGTATATGTCAATAGTCATAGTGAGGAAAAGACCTAAGAGCTAGCCAGATGGATATAGGGAAACTCAGAGAATGCATACTTGCAGATAAGTATCAATGGAGAAAACACACACTGGTCAGGCTGACACAAAGGGGGGTTCCACAAGAAACTATTTTGGAAGTTGTAAAGAATGGAGAAGTTATAGAAGATTACCCAGAAGACGAGCCATTTCCAAGTTGTCTTATCCTTGGATGGGTTCAGGGCAAGCCTTACCATGTAGTAATTGCCCTGGATTTTGAGGGACCTATGGCCTATATAATAACTGCATACGAGCCATCACCTAATAAATTTGGACCGAATTTTAAAACCAGGAGGAAATAGCCAATGGACATTTGTGCTGTATGCGGGGGCGAGAAAAAAAGAGGCGAGACCACTTATAGCGTTGAGCTTGGGTTCGGGGTGGTAGTGGTACGGCATGTACCGGCCTTAATCTGTGTCCAGTGCGGCGAGGAATGGATTGAGGCCGATGTTGCAAAGGAGCTGGAGAAGAGGGTTGAGGTAGCAAGGAAAAATAAACTTGAGGTAGAAGTGGTGGCCTTTAAATAAGACTGGCTTTAGACGAGTGCATCTCAACTTACTTCCCCTCTTTGCCTCTCACGTGGGGTTAAAGGATGCGTATCTCACTCGTAACCTTCCTGAACTCAAGGGGAGCGGGAGGAGGTATATGTCAGTGATTATAGTGAGGAAGGGGACGATTTGAGGGAAAAATGTTTGGCCCAGGTGTCGGAGCACCTGGCTATAGATTTTTGTGTGGTTGTATAGGGCCGCCGGTCTTCTCTTATAGGGCTGGGGCTCTGCCCCCCAGCCCAACGGGTGGGGAGGGAATGAAAAGGATACATCTCTCTTATAATTCGTGTAGCTATGTGACCTCCGTTACCCGTAATAGAATCCCCTTCTTTAGGGATAAAGAAAATGTTTTCGTCCTGCTAAACGCCTTCTCTTTCTACCGTAAAAGAGGGGATTTTAAACTTTTTGGATATGTGGTAATGCCAGACCATTTTCACGCCATTTTGCTCCCGTTGTGCGGAATAATTTCTGATATCTTGCGTAATATAAAGGCATACTCAGGCAATGCTATAAGGAATAAATTAGCTATTTGTTCTGACATCTGGCAGGATTCCTTTTACGACCACAAAATTTTGAACAGGGAAGAAATAATCAATAAGCTAAACTATATGCATAACAACCCGCTGAGGAAGTGTCTCGTACAGGAACTTGAGGCGTATCCTTTCTCCAGTTACATTAATTTCTATACAGAACATAAACCACTGCTTGAAGTGGATATCCTAGAATAGGGCTGGGGCTCTGCGGATATAGGGCTGGGGCTCTGTCCCCAGCCAAGCCCAGGTGACAGAGCACCTGGGCTATGTCTTATTTTTGGTATAAGCTGGGGGCTTTGTGATATAGGGTGTCCGCCTCAGGCGGATGTCCCCAGCCATTATAAACAATGAACGAATCCATTAAAGACCGATTCTCCGGCTGTATCCTTGGCCTTGCCATCGGGGATGCACTGGGGATGCCCTTTGAGGGGTGGTCTCCTGCAAGTATAAAAAGACTCTGGAAGGAGTCGGTTGCACCGACGGGCAGTTTAAAGACCTTCCTGCCCTCCCCCTCTCGTGGACTCGGCCCCGGACAATATACTGATGATACCTTGATGGCCCTTTGCCATACCCGCAGTCTCATTGAAAGAGGCGGGGTTGACCCTGAAGATATAGCCAGGAAATTCGTGGAGTGGTACGACTCTGGAAACCTCAGGGGTATAGGAGGCACTACAGCCTATGCTATTAGGAGACTTAAAAAGGGCTACAACTGGCAGGAGAGCGGGGCCACTGGGGAGTATGCGGCGGGCAACGGTGGGGCCATGCGTATCGCTCCAGTAGGACTCTTTTACCACAACGACCTTACTGCACTAAAAGAGGCTGTGAGGAAGGCGGTAATCATCACACATAACAATACGGAAGCAGTGGCTGGTGCCCTGGCGGTAGCCTACCTGGTGGCCAGGTCAATTCGTGAAGAACTCAACCCCGGTACTGCCATACAGGATGTATCGGACTTCATCGGCCCATGTAAGGTCCGTGAGAATCTGCTGAAGGCAAAAGAACTCCTTAATTCAAATGCAACGCCTGCGGAGGCAACCCGAATCCTCGGCACCTCAGGCTACGTGGTGGAGACCGTGGCTAGCGCCGTAGTTTGTTTCCTTTACAGTCCCAATGATTTTTACAATACTGTAGTTAATGCAGTGGAGGGAGGAGCGGATTCCGATACCACGGCGGCAGTGGCAGGGGCAATCAGTGGTAGTTATAATGGGACAAAAGGTATTCCAGAGGACTGGCTAAAGGGTGTAGAAGATTTGGCAGGGCTTCAAGCCCTTGGCAGCAGACTTTATGCAGCAAGTAGCCGCTCCGCCTGAGGCGGATAGCCTGCGTAAAATGCTAAATCCTAATAGCGCAACCTAAAGGTTGCGGCTACTCATTCGGAGAAAGAGATGAAGGTCTATTTTATCGGTGCAGGCCCTGGAGACCCCGAACTCCTGACGCTAAAGGGCAAGAGACTGCTGGAGCAGGCCGGCTACTGCCTTTATGCAGGCTCCCTGGTGAACGAGGAGATACTAAAAAAATACGCCAGGCCAGACGCCAAAAAATATAATACCTACAACATGAGCCTGGAAGAACAGGCAAAAATCTTCAAGAAGGCCAGGGCCGAAGGGGAAGACGTGGCCAGGCTACACACGGGAGACCCCTCCATCTACGGCGCCATCCAGGAACAGATGAAGGTGCTGGAGTCCCTGGGCATTGACTACGAGGTGGTTCCAGGGGTAAGCTCCTTCCTGGCGGCAGCGGCCAGCCTCAAACAGGAACTCACCCTCCCCGGGGTATCTCAGACCGTAATACTCACCCGACTCGGAGAGAAGACCCCTGTCCCCGAAAAAGAATCCCTCAGAACCCTTGCCCAGGCCAGGGCTACCCTCTGCCTTTTCCTCAGTGCCCGGCAATTAAAAGAGGCCGTGGAGGAACTACTCCCATTCTATGGTGCCGATTGCCCGGCCGCAGTTATTTACAAATCCACCTGGAAAGAGGAGAAGATAATAAGGGCGCCCCTTTCGGAGTTGGCCCGGAGGGCCAAAGAAGAGGGGATAAAAAAGACCGCCCTGGTAATAGTGGGCTGGGTACTGGCCGCAGGGGGTGGCCCTGCCACCTTTGAGAGGTCGAGGGTTTACCAGGCCAGGGTCAGGGGTCAGAGACCAAGGGGCAGGGATCAGAAAAATTACAGACTTTAAGTTTAATCCCGCCTGGAGTGGCTTAATTCTTATCTTACATTTCCTTTCTGAGGTTGCGTATTCATAAATATTTGACAAATATGCAAATATTATATATACTATAAACAAAGAGAAAGAATATCCCTCCTGCCGAAGGTAGATTTTTTGAACTCCTGGCTTTGTGTGAAATGAAAGGAAGGCACAAAAACATTAACCTTGAGGACTTTGTGGAGGGTATAAGCCTCTTAATCCTGGAACTGGGGCGGCATCCCGAGTCAGCCCCTGTTATAACACCGGGTCAGGAGGCCCTGTTAACCCTTCTCAACCAGAGGGGGAGGTTGTCCTTAAAGGAGATTAAGACCCTCCTCCACATTAACGCCTTCCAGATGTCCCGTCTCCTGGCCTCTGTGGAGAATTACGTAGAGAACCACCGCCCCACCCCGCTTGTGCTCAGGGAGGTGAATTCTCGTGACAAGAGGCAGTGGATTATATCGGCCTCACCGGACGGCAGGCGAGTGCTCCTTGATGAATGGAGGCGGAGGAAGAAGAGGGTGGAGACCCTCCTGTCACCCCTGACCCTGCAAGAGAAGAGGGTCTTTATGGACATTATAGACAAGATGATTTCCTCCATGCAGTCCAGATAGCCATGAGGATATGGCCCTTTATATTCTTTATCCTGTGCTGCTGCCTCTCTCTTGAGGCCGTGGGGGAGTACCGTGCCGATAGGGGGAAGCTGGTCAAGCCCGTCCAGGTAGTCCCTGCGGTCAAGCAGGAGGTGGTATACGTTGCGGAGACCACCGCTACCCTCGTGGCAGAGGCGGATTCTGACGTCAGCACGCAGGTGGACGGCACAGTGAAAAAAATCCTTTTCAAGGAGGGTGACCGGGCAAAGGAGGGCCAACTCCTGGTTGTGCTTGATGATGAGAGGTACAGACTGAAGGTGGAAGAAAGTAAGGCTAAAGTAAGTCGGGCGGAGGCAGACCTGGAACTGGCCCAGAAGACCTTAAAGAGGAAGGCCACGCTCTACGAAGAGGGGGTAATCCCGGTACAGGAATACGACGATGCAGAGACCAATGCCAACCTGGCCAAGGCTGCCCTGGAGACGGCCCAGGCCGTTCTCTCCCTTGCTGAAAAGGACCTTAAAGATACACAGGTATTTGCTCCATTTTCGGGCCTTATGGCTGCAAAGTACGTGGAGGAAGGTGAATATGTTAAGGAAGGGGACAAGTTGTTCAACATCGTTAAGATAGACCCCATCCGCGTGGAATTCCATGTCCCGGAAAAATATCTCCCCCTTGTGGAGTTGGGGAAGACCCTCAACGTCACTGTGGAGGCCTATCCCAAGGAAGAATTCATTGGTGAGGTCTATTTTGTGAATCCGAAGATTAAGACCGAGACCCGTCGCTTCCAGTGTCAGGCCCGCATAGAAAACACGGATGGCAGGCTGCGGCCCGGGTTCTTTGCCACCGCCAAGATAGTCCTCTCAAAGAATCCTGATGCCATTGTCATTCCCCAGGAGGCCATCCTTTCCGAGGAAGGTCTTGATTACTGTTTCACCGTAGAAGGGGGACAGGCCAAGAGGATAAGGATTAACCTGGGCATTAAACTGAAGGAAGGCATGGTGGAGGTGGTGAACGGGATTACGGAGGGTACTCCGATTATAGTCAGGGGACAGCACGTACTGGTGGAGGGTGACAGGGTAGAGCCCAGTCCTTTCAAAGTGGCTGGGGAGGGTAAGTAATCTGATTGTACAAATTACGTCCTAATTTTTCATTCTATAAAAATGTAAAGGGTTTCGCCCCTTACCATCCCAGAAAACTCCCCCTCGCCTTGAGTAGGGATGGTAAGGGTGAGTTCCCCTTTACATAGTGCAATCTATGCTTATAGGTAGTACAGGGTAAATAACATGTTCCTCTCAGATGTTTCCATAAGAAGGCCAATCTTTACTACCATGATGATGGCGGGGCTGGTCATCTTCGGGATAATTGGCTACCTGCGCCTCGGGGTGGATGAGTTCCCCAATGTGGATTATCCGTACGTGGGGGTATACACGGTCCTGAGGGGGGCGAGTCCAGAGGTAATTGAGGCGGACATTACAGAAATCCTGGAGGAGGAGATAAACACCATTCAGGGGATTAAGAACCTCACTTCCAGCAGTTCCGAGGGGGTCTCTCTGATAACCGTTGAATTCGAACTGGGGAGGGACATTGATGCCGCCGCCCAGGACGTCAGGGACAAGGTATCCGTGGCGATGGAGAAGCTCCCCAAAGATATAGAGAACCCCGTAGTGGAGAAGGAAGACCCCCAGGCTAGGCCCCTGATATGGCTGGCCGTGACTGGGGACAGACATATCAAGGAACTGAGCGATTACGGGCACTACGACCTGAAGCCCAAGTTTGAGATACTGGAAGGGGTAGGCTCCATAGTAGAGGGGGCCTTCAGGCAGAAGGCCATGAGGGTATGGCTGAATACTGCCAACCTTGAGGCCTATCAACTCACCGTGGCGGACGTCTTGAAGGCCCTCAGGGAGAAGCACATAGAGGTGCCAGGGGGCAGGATGGAAGGGGCGGTTATGGAGTTCTCCATAAGGACGGAGGGGGAGCTTCTGACTGCAGAGGAGTTCAACCGCCTGATTATCGATTACCGCAGTGGTGCACCCATCAGGCTAAAGGATGTGGGCTTTGCGGAAGAGGGCATGGAAGACAGGCGGATGATAGGGAGGTACCGCTTTGAGCCCGGGATTATTGAGCCTGCGATAGGTCTGGGTGTAAAGCGGCAGTCCGGTGCAAACACGGTGGCCGTCTCCGACAGGGTGAATAAGGTTTACAGGTCTGTAAAAGATTTTCTGAAGGAGAGGGTAAGGATGGACGTGGCGGTAGACCGTTCCGTGTACATAAGGGCTGCCATTCGTGATATACAGATTTCCCTCATCTTTGCCGTCCTCCTGACGGCGTTCAGCGTGATCCTGTTCCTGAGAAGTTGGTTAAGCACGCTCTTCATCTCCCTGGCCATACCTACCTCCTTTATGGGTGCCTTTGGGATAATGTATTTCCTGGGCTTTACCCTGAACAGTATGACTCTGTTAGCCCTCAGCCTTGCGGCCGGGGAGGTGGTGGACGATGCTATCATCGTCCTTGAGAACATATTCCGCCGCAGGGAGGCAGGGGAAGACCTCCTCACTGCCTCCAGGGAGGGTACCAGCCAGGTAGCCTTTGCCGCCCTTGCCTCCACGATAAGCACCGCGGCGGTCTTCATCCCGGTGGCCTTCATGGCTGGTGTGGCCGGGAGATTTTTTTACGAGTTTGGTATTACAGTAGCTGCCGCCGTACTGATATCCCTATTTGTGGCGCTCACCCTCACCCCCACGCTGTGTGCAAGATGGCTGAGACTTCCAGGAAAGAACCCGGTGTATCGGGCACTTGAATGGGCCTTCGTCAGGCTGGAAAAGGCTTACGAAAAGGTTCTGGCATGGGTGCTACGTTTCAGGTACATAGTGGTGATTATAGCGGTGGTAAGTTTCGTGGGGGGTTATTTCCTCTGGTGGGGGTTAGGGAAGGAGCTTGTGACCTCTGCGGACGAAGGTCAGTTCATGATAATAGTTAAAACCCCTGTGGGTTCCTCCATTGATTACACCGATGGCGTTATGAGGCAGGTGGAGGCGGTTCTTGATGAATTACCTGAAACCCGGTCTTACTTTGCCGCTTCAGGTTTTGGCGGAGGCGCGGAGATGACTAACAGGGGCATTACCTTTGTCCACCTGACTCCATGGTGGCAGAGGGATAGATCCCAGAGGGAGATAGTATCCTATCTTCGCAGGGAGTTGAGCAGGTTGCCAGGATTTTTGGCGATTCCCCTTGAGTTCGGTGAGGCCTTCGGGGCGAGGCGCGGTGCGGCCCTTGAGTTCAGCGTCTCCGGGCCGGACCTTGATACACTTACTCGTCTTGAACGTGAATTCACTAACAGGCTGAAGACCACAAAAGGCATCATTGACGTGGACTCCGACCTTGAGCTGGGACGGCCCACCATCAGGGTGTCCATTAATAGAGAAAAGGCTGCCGACCTCGGGGTAGACGTGGCTACGGTGGGAGATACCATACGCGCCCTCATGGGTGGACTGGAGGTAACCAAGTACAAAAGCGAGGGTAAACGCTATGACGTCATCGTTAGACTCTCGGAGCCGCAGAGGGAGACCGCACAGGACATCCTTAGACTGTACGTAAGAAATAACAGGGGAGAGCTTATCGGTCTTAATGATATAGTTACGGTGGAGGAGTACAAGGGGCTTAACATAATAAACAGGAGGAACCGACAGCGCTCCGTTACCATATCTGCCAACCTGGAGAAGGATAAAAAATTGAGCGATGCCCTTTCAGATATGCATCGTATTGCAAAGGAAATCCTGCCGGAAGGGTATACCGTCTCTCTATCTGGAAAGGCGGAGACCTTTGCAGAGTCCTACAAGAGCCTCCTCTTTGCCCTGGCCCTCGCCACGGTAATCACTTACATGATACTTGCCTCACTTTTTGATAGCTTTGTCCACCCATTTACTATCATGCTTGCCGTACCTCTAAGCCTGGTAGGGGGGCTCGGTATGCTGGCGATGACCCACAATACTTTAAACGCCTTCAGTGTCATAGGGCTTATACTCATTATGGGTATCGTTACCAAGAACTCCATCCTCCTTGTAGATTTTACTAACGCCCTGAGGAAGGGAGGGAAGGAGAGGAATCAGGCCCTCCTGGAGGCCGGTCCTATACGTCTTAGACCCATCCTTATGACGGCAGTAACTACCATATTCGGTGCCATACCCGTGGCCCTTGGTATTGGATACGGCGGGGAGACCCGTGCCCCCATGGGGATAGTCATTGCGGGTGGCATGATATCTTCCACCATGCTCACCTTGCTTGTGGTGCCTGTATTCTATACCCTGTTAGATGATTTTATACTGATAGTCACCAGAAAGAAACCGAAGAGGAAAAAGGTAGATAGTAGACAGCGAGCAGGAATAAATCTTTAACCCTTCCTTCTGACGCTGAATCAAAATGTCTCTTGCCATTATTGTCCTTACCAAAGAAGGTCTTAAGGTGGCGGAAAGGTTAAGAGGGGGCTTACCCGATGCAGACCTTTACGTTGCGGAGGGTGCTATGGAGTCCAGTCCGCCTCAGGCGGATGTCGCTGGTAGTCCATTGACTGTGTCAATGGACTACAAGACATTTACAGGCATTGGCCAACTTACCAGTGATATATTCCACAAATATGATGGCCACGTCTTTATCATGGCCCTGGGCATCGTTATAAGGGCAGTTGCGCCCCATGTGAAGGACAAGCGTTCAGACCCTGCGGTGGTGGTGGTGGATGACGTGGGGAGGTTCGTCATAAGCGCCCTGTCTGGCCACGAGGGTGGTGCCAATGCACTGGCAGCCAGAGTAGCCTCTGTCTTACGTACGGAGGCAGTAATTACCACTGGAACTGAAGCCAGAAAAGATATAATAATAGGGCTTGGTTGCAGGGCCAGTGCCTCTCGGGAGGAAATCAAGAAGGCAGTAGTGGAAGGGCTCAGGATTAGCGGCCTGCCCCTGGAGAGGGTGAGGCTTTTAGCCACCGTAAAGGAGAGGGCAGAACTGCCAGAGGTCAAAAAGGCAGCCCAGGAGTTGGGAATACCCTTGAGGGTCTTCTCCAGAGAGGAGATTGCCACCTGCGCCAAGGAATATACAGGCTCTAAATTTGTGGAAGAAAAGATGGGCATTGGAGGGGTCTCAGAGCCTGTAGCCCTCCTTGCTGGAAGGAAGACCAGATTAATACTAAAGAAGCAAAAATTCTCAGGGATAACCGTAGCCATAGCCCAGGAGAACTTAGCGTGGTAGTAAAGAGGTGGTAACATTTAAAGCTTTTATTTTTTGTTGATGTAAGGGGGCCAAAGCCCTCTTACCACCCCCAGAAATAGGGATGGTCTTGTAGATTCTTGCCTTGTTGTTTTGAGGTGGTAGGGGGAGCTCCCCCTTACATAGTGTAACCTCACCTATGAACAAAGGAAAACTTAATGTGGTAGGTATTGGGCCGGGCTCTGCGAAGGATATAACCCTCCGCGCACGCTCTGCCCTGGCTAGCTCGGATATTATCGTTGGATATAAGACCTATCTGGACATCGTCAGAGACCTAATAAAAGACAAACCCGCACTCGGCTCGGGGATGGGGGAGGAAAAAGAGAGGTGCCAGATGGCCCTGGAGGAGGCCTCAAAAGGCAAGACAGTCTCATTAATTTCAAGCGGGGACCCTGGGGTATATGGTATGGCCGGCCTTGCCCTGGAACTTGCCAGTCAGACCGGCTTAACCGTACCCATTGAAATAGTTCCAGGCGTGCCTGCCTCCTATGCGGCCTCTGCCCTGCTTGGTGCACCCCTGGCCCACGACCACGTTATTATCAGTCTGAGCGACCTGCTTACACCATGGGAACTCATTGAAAAGAGGCTGAGGCTCGCCGCCCAGGGCGATTTCTCTATAGTACTGTACAACCCCAAAAGCTCCCAGAGGACGTGGCAGATAGAAAAGACCAGGCAGATATTGCTGGAATACCTCCCTCCTGCCACACCTGCGGGCATAGTCAAGGATGCAGGAAGGCCTGGACAGGCCGTGTTTATAACCACCCTGGATAAGCTGCTTGAATTTCCAATAGATATGACTACTATCGTCATTGTGGGAAACTCCACCACCTTTGTCCATAACGGTCTTATGATAACCAAACGGGGTTATAAGCTGTAACGCCTAAGATGCTGCCCAAATCTCCTCCCCCACGATTGGGAGGAGAAAGATATAAATGAGAGTTCTGAAAAAGTCCGTGCGTACTCCCAAACTACCCCCTCCCTTGATGGGAGGGGGTAGGGGGAGGGTGATTGTCCAGTCTGATTAAAGTGGACAGATATGCAATGGCTTAAAAATCACCCTCTCCCTTCCCTCCCCCCTCAAGGGGAAGGGGATATTGCTGGTGGTCACACGTATAAGACTTTTGCAGAGGTCTCATAAATTTGTGAGAATTGAAGTTTTCAATTTTTGTTGAAGGTTTCAAGTTATGATACTTGTCATGTCAGGTACGGCGGACGGTAGAGAACTGGTACAGGAACTCAACAGGCGTGGGAAGAAACTCCTCACCACTGTGGCCACTGCCTACGGTGCCACCCTGTACGAGGATATAGGCCTTGGCAATCTATGCAGGGAGGGCAGGCTGGACAGGGAGGGTTTGATGAAACTCATTGAGGAGAACGGCATTGATACCGTTATTGACGCCACACATCCCTACGCAAAGGAGGCCTCTAAGAACGCCATAGAGGCCTGCAAGGCCAGGGGGGTCAGGTACATACGCCTTGAGAGGGATTCTACCCAATTGCCCCAATCCCCCCGCCTTCATCTGGTAAAGATGGCGAAAGACCTGGAGGAGGCCGTGGAACTCTCAGGTTCTCTGGGGAATCGTATCCTTGTTACCACAGGCTACAACAGTGTCTCCAGCTTTATAAGGCTGAAACACAAAAATGATCTCGTGGTGCGCATCCTGCCCGTACCCGAACACATCCAGGGCTGTATAAAGCTGGGTATACCTCCATGGAACATCCAGGCCCTCCAGGGCCCCTTCTCCAGGGAATTCAACCGCGCCACCATCAGGGAGTTCAACATAGACGTGGTAGTTACAAAAGACGGCGGTAAGGAGGCCAGGACGCTGGAGAAGATAGAGGCCTGTCTGGAGGAAGGCATACCTATTGTGGTCATCCAGAGGCCAAGCCTTGATTATCCTCTGGTGTGCTCCAGCATAAAAGAAGTCCTGGAACTTGTATAACCCTTGATTGACAAAAGCCACCCCTGTGCTAAAATACCCTTAAACCTTTTCCGCCCCAGGCGGATTGAACCTTTGAACTTTTTCCCCTCGGAGACCCTTAATATGCACAGGTTTTCTTTTTTTCTGATTGTTCCAGTATTTTTAGCCCTTTTAGAAGGAGAAACAATGGCCGAGCAGACGCCCCGTCCGCCTCAGGCGGATACCGCCCAGACGAGATTCAATAAGGCCTTTTTTGACGAAGTAGAACCCATAAAACTTGTAGACCCGCTTGCCGTGGCGCTTGGCGCTATAGATAAAGGAGAGCCACTGGTATATACCTACGGAGATGCGATAAAGATGGCAGGCCATTCCTGCCCCGCCATCTCCGGGGCTTATAAGCTCACCCAGCTGGCCCTCAAGGAACTTTACAAAGGCACGATGCCCGTAAGGGGCGACATAAGGGTGACGTTCAGGGGAGGTGTGGACCACAAGGTAAACGGTCCTATCTCCCAGGTGGTATCCCTCATAACGGGGGCCGCACCCGAGAGCGGTTTCAGCGGGCTTGGCGGAGGGAGGTTCAACAGGAAGAATCTCATGAGCTTTGATGAGAAGAATGAACCAGACCCTGTCTGCATCTGTTCAGTAATCTTTGAGAGGATGGATACCGGCAAAAAAGTAGAAATCTCCTACGACAACAGTATGCTGGGCGCAGACCCAAAAATGGGTGAACTCATGCCCAAGGCCGTAAAGGGGATAGCCTCTGATGCAGAACTAAGGGAGTTCGGCAACCTCTGGCACGACAGGATCAAGACCATCCTGATGAACCCACCTGATGGGATGTTTGTAATAAAAGAAATAAAGTAATGGGTGGGTCAGGTATCCTGATTTGCTATAGTACCCTGTGTCATTCTGAGTCCGCTTCGGCGGACGAAGAATCTGACACGGAGTGTCACCCTGTTCCGCCTTAGGCGGAGAAGGGTCTAGGGAGATTCTTTCCGCCTCAGGCGGATCCGAAACAAACAGATGAACCGTATCCTTATTGTCCTTCTATTCGTAGGGGCAACCCTTGCGGTTGCCCCTAAAGACGGGTCCGCCTCAGGCGGACAAGACCTGCCCCCACGCGGGACTGAAACTCAAGAACAGTCTGCCACCCCCCAGGCAGTAGTACCAGATAAAGAGGACTTCCAGCGGGGATTGGAACTCCTCCAGCAAGGGAAGGTAGACGAGGCCCTGCCACTGCTCCAGAAGGCGTTAGAAAAGATGCCACCGAGTGGTGCCGCCGATTGCTACCGCGCCCTTGCCCATGCCTATAGCAAGAAGAGGATGTGGGGAGAGGCGGTGGAGACCTACCAGAAATACCTGGGCCTTAACCCGACGGATGCCCAGGCCCACAATAATCTCGGTGTACTGTATAACATCAAGGGCATGGCCAATGAGGCCATAAGCTCATATAAAAAGGCGATAGAGATTAACCCAAAGTTCCTGGATGCATACAATAACCTGGCCGTGCTGTACCTGCAACACGGGTTACAGCTTGAGGCGCAGGAGGCCCTTTTGAAGGCCATGGAGATAGACCCGCAGAACCCCCAGATACATTTCCACCTTGGAATCCTCTACACCAGGTCTGGTATGGTGGAGCCAGCCAAAAATGAATACCTGAAGGCCATAGAGCTTAACCCCAGGTACGTTGAGGCCTACAACAACCTCGGCATACTCCTGGAGGGGGAGGACAAGTTAGAAGAGGCGGCCGTGCAGTGGCTCAAGGCCGTAGAGCTGGACCCTGGATTTATAGACGCCCACTACAATCTGGGCTCATATTACTTCAACACCAGAAAGTACAACGAGGCCCTCTCCACCTGGAAGAAGGCCGAGGAACTGAACCCAGAAGACCCCTGGATTTACCTGCGCCTCGTCGCCACATACAACAAACTCGGAATGACCAAAGAGGCCGAGGAGGCAAAGGCAAAGCTTGAGGAGCTAAGTAAAAAGGCAGGGGTAGGGATGGAGTAAAAGACCCCTTTCAGTCATTGCGAGGGTGAAGCCTGAATTAATCGTCATAGCCTTTCCTGATCTACCATTTGCGTAACTTTTTTCCCAAGAATCTTCTCGTAGTTCTCGGGTTTCGTCAATTCCTGGACTAAGAAATCGACCCATGCCGGAGTATAAATGTAGTCTTCATGAACTTTATCGTAGTAGCAGTACCTCGTGTCGCAGAATCCCGGGTTTGGGTCTCCCTTTTTGGGTCGGACGTTAAAGTGGCGGTAGCACGAGACATGTGAATGCATGGTAAACTTCTTTCCTAGCTTTTCCGCCACCTGTTTCACCACCTCACTGGGTTTCAGACCACCTAAGTTTGCAACTGATACGAATTTGGGCTTCATTAGCACTACTAGCCTTTCATACGTAGCCATTTCCTCAGGTTTTGAAGGGTCGTACTTCACGAATTCAACTGCCACATCAGAAGATTTTGCCTCGCGCCCTATCTTAGGCACTAAGAATACCTTGTAGCTGTACTCCTGCGACGATAGCACATCTGTGCTCAAACAACTCCGAAATTTATCAACATAGGAACTAATATCCTTGAGAACCTTCTTGCTTGCCGAACGAATAGCCTGGCGTTGAAGCGGGTGGCCCTCCTCTGAGAACTGGAGCGCAAATGCGAGGCCAGTTTGAAGCGCGTACTTTTCTCCAAACTCTTTGCATAACAATTTCTCAAAGTTTAAAAGGCAGGCCTGGCATTCCCCGAAAAGGTCTATATCAAGTTCGGGTAACAACCGGTGTTCTACCTTGTTCCGCAGTCCAACAAAGAATTCTAAGTTCTTTCTGACCGGTGGATTGTCGTTACTATAAAATTGGCGAAGACATTCCTTGAGTTCCCACGTTCTGTATTCCCCTTCAATTCTTTCGTACCGTCTACTCTCCCTTTTCTTGTGATATGGCTTTATTCCGCGTTTAAGGAAAATCGCATGGAATAGAGAAGTCCAGGCAATCGTCATCATTACAACATATGCGCCGGTGCGGAAGATGGTACCGGGTCTATTATAAGTCTCTACTGCTAGGAGAGCAGCCTCGCGGGCCTTCTCTATGTGATTACGAACATCTGACCCCATTTCTAACGGACCTTTGTTACCAATTCCTCAACCGCCACCTCCACGTCTTTCCTCTCAACCACCCTGGAGGCGTCTAATATCTCCAATTCTAAAGGGATACCTTTCTTGGAAAGATGCACTATTACTCCCTCTGCAATATCTCTGGAATCAAAGGGTTTACCTTTCCTCAATTGAATCACTAATACGTCTGCATCAGGTGAGTATTTTATCCTCATATCTCCCTTCTCCTTCAAAATAATGAGTGGTTGGTAGCCGCAGGCTTTAGCCTGCGTTATGCGCAACCTAAAGGTTACGGCTACTAGAAAAAATTCTAACACATCCCTCACCTATGGTGGAATAAAAAACTACAATCTGGTATAAAAGCCCTCCATGAATATCAAGCGCCTACGTAAAGAATTCCCCATCACCAAGAAATACACCTTCCTTGACCATGCCTGCATAGGGCCTCTGAGCCGAAGGGCGGTGGAGGGCATGAGAACTTTTGTGGAGGATATGCACAAGAATGGTGGCGTACATGAAGACCGCTGGGTGGAGGAGGTAGAAAAGGCCAGGGGATTGGCCGCATGTCTACTGGGTTGCCAGCAAGAGGAGGTTGCCTTTACCAAGAATACCAGCGAGGGTATCTCCTTTGTGGCCAACGGGCTTGAATGGGAACAGGGGGACAACGTGGTAATAACCAACGTAGAATTCCCTGCCAACGTCTACCCATGGATGAACCTCAAGGAAAAGGGGGTTGAAGTACGTTTCGTTCAGGAAGTAGAGGGGCGGATACCGTTTGAGGCCCTCCAAGCCATGATGGATGATAGAACCCGTGTAGTTTCACTCTGTTTTGTAGAGTTCACCACAGGGTTCCGCAACGACCTCAAGAGGATTGGTAACCTTTGCAAAGAAAGAAGAATAATCTTCGTTATTGATGCAATCCAGGGGCTTGGGGCCTTGAAGCTGGACGTGAAGGAGATGGGTATAGACTTCCTGGCGGCCGACGGGCACAAGTGGCTCATGGCCCCGGAGGGGGCAGGGATATTTTATGCAAGGCATGAGGTAATGAATAAACTCGCCGTTAAAGAAGTCGGTTGGGCAAGCGTTATCAATAAAGAGGATTATCTGAATTATGATTTTACGTTGCGCCCCGATGCCTCACGCTTTGAGTGCGGCTCTTTGAGTACGGTCTGTATTTTTGGGCTAAAGGGTGCCCTGGAACTCCTCCTTGAGGCAGGCATCGGCCCGATAGAGGAGAGGATTACGGAGCTTACCGGCCACCTCTGCGAGGGCTTAATGAAAAAGGGTTACAGTATCTACAGCTCCAGGAGGGAGGGAGAGACCTCCGGGATAGTCTCCTTTTATTCCACCAGACACAATAACTCACAAATCTGGAATGGCCTGCGTGAGAAGGGGATTATCCTCAGCCTCAGAGACGGCCGTCTCAGGGCCTCTCCACATTTTTATAATACCCATGAGGAGATAGACAGGCTCTTAAAATACCTGCCCTAAACTTTATTAAAACTCAACCAGTTAGCTTTTCTTTTTAAAGGGATTACCTTAAAGAGGATTAAAAACTTACCAAAAACCCCTGAGAACTATTTTTTGGAGTCCAGTCCGCCTCAGGCGGATGTCGCTGGGAGTTTCGCCTTGAATTATCCATCGACTATGTCAATGGACTCCAAATTTTCGTTTTTCAGCAAAAAGCGTAGAATGTCATTCTGAGGTGTCAAAGGTACCAAATGATCTCAGTCAAAACACGGGGTTCATCTCCGTCTTAGGCGGATCAAAATGAAAGGTAGTAGTACTTTTAAGCGTCTTTTAGAGTTCCCAAAGCAGGTAGTGTCAAGAAAATTGTGTAAAATTAAAAAGTTTAAAAGGGTGTGCCTTCCACTTTTTATTTAGAT
>FWPU01008063.1_pt1 | contig 18418 bp, 19 predicted proteins | sample 2228361 | NCBI WGS metagenome assembly FWPU01 (sample SAMEA103939777, study PRJEB20133) | metagenome
AGATATACCACTCGATATATACTCTGTCCTCGTGCTGAGGAAGCGTTACCGAAGAGCCGTATGCGGGAAATCCGCACGTACGGTTCTGTGAGGGACATTAAACCGAAAGGAGAGAAAATGTCTACTCGACCAAATGATATGAATAGGCTAGAGTTATGGGCTCCGCCTGTGATGCGGCTGGCGGCGGGCGCGATCTTCTTCGCGCACGGCGCGCAGAAGATGCTGGGCTGGTTCGGAGGGGCCGGCTTTTCAGGCACAATGCAGTTCTTTCAACAGGCGCTGGGCATCCCGGCCTTCTTGGCGGTAATTGCAATTTTAGTCGAGTTTTTCGGAGCCATTGCGTTGCTTCTCGGCGCGGCGACCAGGTGGGCGGCCTTTGCCCTGACCATCTTCATGCTGGTGGCCATGGTCAAGGTGCATTTGCCGCACGGTTTCTTCCTGAACTGGGATCTGGCGCCGGGGCGAGGGCACGGCTTCGAATACAACGTCGCCATGCTCGGGCTGACCATCGGGCTGGTGCTCCTGGGAGGCGGCAACCTTTCCATCGACAGGCTCATCAGGCGCAAGCGTTAGCGCGCCAGGAGCGCCTGACGAGCCATCAGCCGTCAGCTTTCGGCTCTAAGGCTGGGAAGCAGGAAAGCCGATTTAAATTCAAGCCACAGCCGGGCGAAATAGAGCGTTCCCGTACACGCAAATGAAAACCGCCATGGTCGCTAGTCCTCAGTCCAAGACTATCGGCTGAGGACCAAGGGCGTGATAAAAAACATCCTGGCTGATAGCCTGCCTTTAAAAACAAGTGGCCGTCCCACGCTGGCTTTGGTTTCAGGGTGGGACGGCCGTTCAGCTTATTAGCGGCTCTGTTGCTGTTGGCCTTGCACCTGGATGTTGGCGGCTATGCATCGCATGGTAAGGGTGAGCTCATCGCCTGGCTTTAAGTTTTCGAGCCTGACGGTCTGGCCGCCAAGCTGAGTCTGCTGCTCGAGCGAGACTCGAAGTTCGCAGCCCTCTTCGGTGCGGATGGTCAGCATGTTGTTGTTAGCATCAACATTCACGACTCGACCGCGAACGGTCTGAGCGCCGGCCGTCGGAGCGCGTCCGGGCTGGGGCTCTATTCCAGCCTCGGCGCCCCTCTGGCTCAGGTTGATCTCGGAAATGACAAGCTGGCCTTGCTCTCGCTCAACCCTGGTCCGGATCTGCGTTCCGGGCTGGAGCTGCTCGAGCTTCATCTCGGTTCCGGTCTCGCTGGTGATCTTGACGTCGGAAGCCAGGTTGAGGGTGAACTCGTGGCCGTGCTCATCGCGCAGGACTATCAACTGCGAGGGAGCGTCTACGCGCACAACTGTAGCAGTGATCTCTTCTCCCTCTCTCAGCTCGGTCTCAGTTCGGACCTGTCCCTGCTGCTCCATCTGCTCAGGTCTCTCGCGGCGCTCCTCCTCGATGCCGGGACGCGCGCGCCCTGGCTGTACTTCCTCCAGCATGATCATGGTCGCCAGGAGCTGCTGGCCGGAACGGCGCACCATGATGGTGGCGCGCTCGCCGGGCCTGAGCTGCGAGAGATCCGTTACCGTGGTCACTATGCGCGTTCTGTTGGGATCGATGGTTATCCTCTGTTCTTGTCCCTGTTCGTCGCGCACGATCAGGATGTTCTGGTCCGACTCGACCCGCTCGATCGTGCCCGTGATCCTCTGTCCGCGGGCTCGAGCGCCGGGCATGCGCCCCTCGCGTTCCGCGAGGCCAGCGCGGCCGCGCCCGATCAGCTCGATTCGACGGGCGATCATCTCGCCATCTTTTGTACGGAAGTGCACTGTGACCTGATCATCCTGGCTCAGGTCGTCCAGGTCAACCTTCTCTCCCGTCGCTCTGGTAACTTTCGTTCCTCGCTGCAGCTTAATGGAATGCTGGTTGCCCTGGTCGTCTTCCAGAGTCAGGATCCTGGTGTCGATGTTGATATCGCGGATGGTACCGCTGATCGTCTGTTGGCCCGCTCTCTCGGAGGGGACGCCAGCGGCCCTGCCCCTCTCCTCGGTCTGAGCGCCCTTGCCCTGCTTTTCCTTATCGCGATCGTCGGATAGTGCGGGCAGGGCCAAAGCCAGGCAGAGACACGCGGCCAAGACGAATAGGAAATGGCTCTTTCTCATGAGCCTTGACCTCCTGCACTTGGCATTGAGATAGTTTCGCGTGTGATTAGGAGCAATTTCTATACCAGGTGAGCACCAAGGGGATAAAGCCAGGCGGGACAAGAGGATAAGCCGGCGGCCGGGGAAAAATTCTCTGCGCACGGGCCGCTGCGGCGTGGGGATTTTTTCCCGCCGCTCAGGTCGAAGCGGTCGGGGGAACGGCCATCCTCCTTGCGGCGAATAGCCCGGCGCTGTGTTAAATTAATAAATTTGAGTCCGAAGGATATGGTCTCAGGGCCAAATCGCAGAGTTCTATTTGTAGACCTGCTGCGCGCGCTGGCCGTGGTGATGATGATCACCGGCCATACCGTCGATGCCATGCTCGGCGCGGCCTGGCGGCAGACGGAAGGGTTTTACCTTTACGAGCTGGCGCGCGGCATGACCGCGCCGCTCTTCCTGTTTATCTCGGGCTTCGCCTTTATCCTGGCGGTTGGCAGCAGTTGGGAGAAACATCTGCGGCCATCGCTGGTGCTCCTCAAGCGGATAGGCCGCGCCGCTCTCCTGCTCCTGATCGGCTACGGCCTGCACCTCCCCTACTTCTCCTTCAGGAAAATCGTGCGCGAGGCCTCGCAGATAAACTGGATCGATTTCCTCAAGGTTGATATCCTGCAGTGTCTTGCCGTGACCCTGCTCGCTCTGCTGCTGTTGCTCATGCTGGCGCGCGAGATAAAACGCTTAGCCCTGCTCTGCGGGCTGGCTGCCTTTGCCGTGGCTGTATCGACGCCTCTGGTGTGGGAGATTGACTTCGCCCGGTTTCTTCCCCTTACTGCTGCCAACTACTTCAACCAGAAGTATCTTTCCCCGTTCCCGCTCTTTCCATGGTCGGCATACCTTTTTTCGGGAGCAGCGGCGGCTTCGGTATTCGTGCTTGCCAGGAAAAAGCGTGCTGAGGATAGAGCCCTTGCCGCTTTCCCGTTAATCGGATTATGCCTTATCGTGCTGGCTTATGTTTCCTCCATGTTGCCGTTCGATATCTACCCGGCCCACGACTTCTGGCGCACCAGCCCGGCCCTGTTTTCCATCAAGCTCGGGGTGATCCTGCTGGTCTGCCATATCATCTACCGCTGCGAGAGCGCGGCCGGCCTCTCCTCGCTTTCCAGGCTGGCCATCATCGGGCGCAATTCGCTCCTCATATATGTGGTTCACCTGATGATCGTCTACGGCTCGCCCATCAACCGCGGCCTGGGACATCTTTGGGGGAGGATGCTTTCGCCCGCCGAGAGCCTTGCGGTTGCCTTGTCGTTGGTCTCGGCGATGATCGCGCTTGCCTACGTCTGGGACCTGCTGAAGAGCAACGATCAGAGGTACTCGCGGGCGATCAAGGTGGCAACGGCGAGCCTTATTCTGGTATCCTTCTTCACCCGAGAATATTGATGGAAGCGAGGGAAGGAGGCGCAGTTGAGTAAAAAACTACTAGCGATTGCTTTGTCGATCGGCTCAGCTTTAACCGCAGTCGCTTCGGAAAAGCAGGATGCAATAGACGGGATGATGGAGTCGGTCCGTCCCGAAGCGATCCGGGCCCATTTGAAATTCCTAGCGCACGACCTGCTCGAAGGGCGTGGCATCGGGCAGAGGGGCGGCGACCTGGCGGCGCTCTACATCGCCGCCCAGTTCGAGCGGATGGGGCTTGAGCCCGCCGGCGAGAACGGAAGCTATCTTCAGAAAGTCCCGCTGGTCGGAGTCGAGACCAGCCCCGAGAGTAAATTGGAAATCGCGGCCGGCGACCGGCGCCTGGAACTGAAGCTCTACGACGATTACATGCTCTGGACCGAGCGGCAGGAACCGGAGGTCGGGAGCGAGGGCGAGCTTGTTTTCGTGGGCTACGGGATAGAGGCGCCCGAATACAACTGGGACGACTATAAGGGGACTGATGTTGCCGGAAAGATCATAGTGATGCTGGTCAACGATCCACCCTCGACCGATCCGAAGTTCTTCGGCGGGCCGGGCCTCACCTATTACGGCCGCTGGACTTATAAATTCGAAATCGCCAACCGCAAGGGGGCGCGCGGGGCTATCCTGATCCATACCACCGAGTCGGCGGGTTACGGCTGGGAGGTGGTGCGCAACTCCTGGGGCCGCGAGCAGCCTTACGTCGCGCTCGAGCCCGGCGCTCGCGCCCTCGATCTGGCTGGATGGATCACAGATCAAAAAGCGAAAGAGCTTTTCGCTTTATCCGGACAGGACCTCGACGTATTGCGGCGCAAGGCCGCCGGGCGCGATTTCCGTCCCGTAGCGCTCGGCGCACAGGCCTCGGCCACCATCCTGAGCAAGATAAGACAGATCGAGACCTACAATGTAATCGGCATCTTGCGCGGGCGCGACCTTAAGCTGAGGGATGAGGCGGTAATCTACACGGCGCACTACGATCATCTGGGGATAGGCATGGCGAGCGACGGCGACAACATCTTCAACGGCGCCGTCGATAACGCCTCGGGCACAGCGACCCTGCTCGAGATCGCCGAGGCCTTCGCCCGCGGGGCGCGGCCGCGCCGCTCGCTCCTCTTCGCCGCCCTGACCGCGGAGGAGGGGGGGCTGCGCGGCTCGGAGTATTACGTGAAGCGACCGACCGTGCCGGCCTCGAAAATCGCAGCCAACATTAACCTGGATGTCGTCTCGGTGCTCGGCGAGACCGAGAGCTTCACGCTGCTCGGGGCCGAGCGCTCGACTCTGGAGCAGATGGCCGAGCGCGCCGCCGCTAAACTGAAATTTAAAATCGTCCCCGATGAGAATCCAGAGCAGGGCTTTTTCTATCGCTCCGACCAGTTCAATTTCGCCAAGGCGGGAATACCGGCCATCGGGCTAAAGCCGGGCCTAGACTACAAAGGAAGGCCGAAGGAGTGGGGCCGGCAGCAGTTCCTGGAATACCGCGATAAGCGCTACCACCGCCCGGGCGACGAGTATCAGCCCGACTGGGACCTTTCGGGCGCAGCGCAGATCGGGCGTATCGCCATGCTGCTCGGCTGGTATGCGGCCGAGTCGGACCAGATGCCGGCCTGGAAGCCGGGCGATGAGTTCGCGAAAGGAAGGAGATAGGGGCCGGAATCGTTAATCGTAAGTCGTAAGTGGGAAAATTACCTGCTTTTCAGGCTGCCGATGAACTCGTCGATTGGTATTGCGGGGAGAGTCATCAACTGCACCGTGCCGCGCGCGCCCAGTGCCACCGAGACCCGCGCGACCGTTTTATTGTCGGGGGCCTCTACGATGTTGACGAAATCGTAAGGTCCGAGCACGGCGTACTGGCCCACGATCTTTACCCCCATCGACTCGACTTCTTTGTTAACCTCCTTAATGCGCTCGGGTTTGTCTTTAATAGTCCCCCGCCCTTCGTCGGTAAGGGTGCTGAGCATAATATATGTGGCCATATATCACCTCCATCTCGTATTAAAACTATGACAGGGCTGCCGGGCTCAGGTCGAATTTGGGTTTTTCCGCGAAGTCGAGGGCAACGGCCGTCTGGCCGCCTTCGGTCCCCTCGATTCGCTTGACCAGGGCCGAGACCCGAAGCCAGAGGTCGAGGCTGCCGGTAACGTTTACAGGCGGCAGTATTTGCAGTTCCATTTCAGAGCCGAGCGCCGGCGGCCTGGTGGTCAGGGCCAGGACGCCCGTGCCGCTGATGTTGATCGTGTAGCATAGCTCGGAGAAGGCCCGGCCGGCGGCATCTGTCCCTTTGACCCTGAGGGCCAGCGTAATGGGAAGTCGTCGAGATCTTCGGCGATCCATAGTACATTACCCGTGCCTCGATATTACGACTTTAGCCGAGCGAGGTCAAGAGTTAAAAAACAGGAGCTAGGAGTTAGAAGCTAGGAGCTAGAAGATTGAGCTCGATAAAGCTACAGGTGTGGTGGTGTGGCAATGGGTGAAATGAGAGGAGCAGAGAGGTCCTCTTGCCCCTTACGTTTCTCGCCTTGCAGTACATGTATTTATTCTAGCTCCTAGCTCCTCTAATTATGGACGATTGGCTTGCTGAGCTGGGCTCGGGCCGGCGCGCGCTCGACCTGGGAGCGGGAAGCGGGAGTTTCGATTGCTCCCGATATTCATGCTCGGTCGTCGCTCTGGATATCGAGCTTGACCCTCTCAAGTGTTCCGGTGCTGCGCTTCGGGTGAAAGCGCAAAGCGAGCGCCTGCCTTTTTCCGACCGATGTTTCGATATGGTGATCTGCCACAACAGCCTCGAGCACTTTGCGAAGCTAGAGAGCGCTCTCGAAGAGATCGCCAGAGTCCTTAAACCCGGCGGTCGCCTCTATGTGTCGATACCGCACGGCTACGGGTTCGACGACAATCTCTATCGTCTTCTCGGCGGCGCTCGCCACCACGTGAACCGCTTTCGCTTTTCCGAGGCGGTTGCTCGCATCGAAAATAAAATCGGCGTGCGTCTGGTCAAATGGCGGAAACTCTATTCCTCCTTCACCTATTTGCGGAAGCCGCCAGCGGGTGTTCCTCTCCCCAGGCGGCTAAAGCCGATCGCGCTGCTGCCGGCCTCGGCTTTCGCGCTGGCCCAATTGCTGCTCAATGCCGCTACTCGTTTAGCCGACCAGCTGCTCGGGACCGACCTGGCCGTTTACGGCTGGGCGCTTTATTTCGTGCGTTCAACCGGCGGCATTTCGCGCGAGCCGATCGAGGAGCCGGCTTACTTGAACGTATGCAGGCACTGCGGCGCCGGTCATCCCGCCTCGAGCCTCGACCTGCGTCGCCGTTGGCGGCTGCTCTACGATTGTCCCTCCTGCGGCAGCACCAATCTGTACTTCGAACCGTTCGGCAACACGCTGTGAAATGCCGCGCCGGTCCCCATTTGACGGCTTGATTTCAGGCGTTATAATGAAATAAGAAACCTCATCATTTCCACCCACGCCGATATATCCCAAGGGAGGTTCGACCATGCTAAAGCGTGTGCTTCAGGGGCACTGGCTGAAGCATCCCCTCCACCCCCTGCTGGTGCACATTCCGGTCGGGCTCTGGATCTTGAGTCTTGTCTTCGATATCGCCTCTTTCAACGCGCGCGATGGGAATATCTTCGTGCAGGCCAGTTACTACACCATGCTGGTGGGAGTTATCGGAGCGCTCCTGGCGGCCCTGGCCGGCTTTGCCGATTTCCTGGATATACCCGGGGGGACGCGGGCCAAGACCATCGGCTGGACCCATATGCTGCTTAACCTGATCATCGTGCTGCTCTACGTTTTAAACCTTTGGATTCGCTATGGACAGTTGGGCCTCGATGTCGTAGCGGGCTTGCCGTTCGCCCTCTCCCTGATTGCCATCATCATGCTCGTGGTCTCGGGCTACCTGGGCGGAGTGCTGATCTACCAGCACGGTGTTGGAGTTTACAGCAAGCACGAGCGGGAGGAGGGTCGGCAGGTCCCGGGCTACCTGAGAGTTGAAGATTAACAGTGAACTTTCGGAGGCAAATTATGGTCACAGAGGATATCAAAGAGGACATTAAAGAGAAAGCCGAGGAACAGAGAGGCAGGGTTGAAGAGTACAAAGAAAAAGGGAAAGAGATGGGCCGGCAGGTGCAGGAAAAGGCTAGAGAGGCCATGGAGGGCCTTCGCTTAGAGGCCCCGCCTGAAAGCGTAGGCCGCGCCATGCCGCCGGGCCTCTTGAACTGGCTCACCCTGGGCTCGATATTCGGCTCCATCACCCTTTATTTCATGGGGCGGAAACAGGATGCCATCTTCATTGGCCTCTGGCCGCCTACACTCCAGGCAGTGAATTCCTGGCTGCACCGCCGCGACTAGTAAAAACCGTGAGTCGTAAGCGTTAGTCGTCGGTCGAAGAAAAGTTCCACTCACGGCTAACGCTTACGACTCACGACTTACGCTTCGCAGGGCGAGTTGTATCGCTTCGTCCAGCCTGGCGCGCATCTCCGGGGCGGGCGGCACAATGTGTCGCGCGAGCAGTTTTATCTTCGATGGCCCGTCGATGCCCACGCCGAGCGCCGCAGCACGTTTGATCTGCGTTTGCTCCCAAACCCCTCTTGCGTCCAGCTTCGGGAAAGCATTGTAGGTCTTCATAAAGGCCACGGCCAGCGCATCGCAGGCGACGCGGTCGCCTCCCGCTATGACCATGCCGACGTCGGCCGAGTCGCCGCGCCACGGCCCGCCCGCATACATCACCTTCGTGGCATCGACTAAATTCAAAACGGGACGATAAGCGAGGTTAAGCTCTGCGATTATTTCCTCCCAGCGCGAGCTGTCGATGTTATAGGGACGATAGCGGGCATGAGTCGCGCCGATGAAGTTTTTCAGGCAGGCCGAATAGCTGGCCCATTTGTGGGTTTTCATCACCGGGATATTGATCACCGCATCGGCCTCGAGAATGAATTTCGATACATGGACCTCGCGCAGAATGTTCGCGCCGGGCAGCTCAACCGGCAGCCACTCGTGCTCCTCAAAGCAGACCGGTATGGCTCCCGCCTCTTCGGCCGCGCGCTTGATTCCAGAGCGCCACATGCTGAACGGAGTGCCGAGCGACATCAGCGCCGACATATCTCCGACCCACACCACAGACGCGCCCTGCTCTTTCAGCCAGAGGCAGACCGCGCGCACGATTTCGGGACTGGTCGTGGTCGGAGCGGGCGAGCCGGTGACGACGTTCGGCTTGACCAGCACTCGCTTTCCCTTTAAATCGAGGCGGCGCGCGGCGCCGAGCAGTTCGAGCGACTGCCGGACCAGCTCGTCCGGGCCTGCTCCCGTGACCAGAACGACAAGGGCTTTGCCCTCCTCTACGAAAGGGTCATCGAAGGGCTGCGGCGGGCGGCTTTCACCTCCGGGCTTGAAGATGAGCTGCCTGAGCACATGTCGCCCGCGCAACATAACGGCCGCTATCAAGACCGCCAGGCCGATGATAATGGCCGAACGGCGAGTCAGCCGAAAATCATAGCGAGATTTCGAGCAGGGCATGGCACAAAACAAGGAGCTAGAAGCTAGGAGTTAGGAGCTAGAAGATTAACTCGATAAAACTGCCTGAGTGGTGGTGTAGCAATGGGTGAAATGTCAGGAGCAGAGAGGTTCTTCCCCCTCACGCCTCCCTCCTTCCGCCTTACGGCTTTTATTCTAGCTCCTAACTTCTAGCTCCTAGCTCCTGATTAAAGAACAGCTTCCGCCAGCTTCTTCCAGCTCGAATCGTCGGGCCGGTAATTAAGCCCGATTGTCAGACAGTCCGCCAGACCGGAGTACTTCAGTTCGAGCTTTCGACGGATTTCGTGAAACTTGCCGGTCACGGCAAACGCTTCGAGCATTTCGTCTGTTATCTCTTCGGGCATCTCGTTCCACCTGCCGAGCGCCGATTTCCTGTGCAGGCGGAGACAGGTCTCGCTCCAGCCGTGCGTCTCCAGCACGGCGCGATAGGTCCTGGTCGAAGCGTAAAACGCAATCCGCGAGCGAACTATCTCGCGCGCCTTTGCTATTTCAGCTTCGTTTTCGCCCGCGATGATAAAAGGGGAGACAACAAGCTGGACTCTTTCCGGCGCCCTTTGGGCCTTTGTCGCCCCATCGCGCAGCGCCGGGATGATTGCCTGCTCGATGTAGCGCGCCGAGTGCAGCGGGTGGACGTGGATGCCGTCGCACAGCTCGCCCGCCAGCCGGCACATCCCCTTGTTGACTGCCGAGATGAATATCGGGACCTCGGGGTGCTCGATTGGGCCGGGGTTGAAAAATGGCGTCATCAGGGTGAGCTTGTAGAATTTCCCCTGGAAATCGAGCCTGGTGCCGTTTTGCCAGCAGTCCCAGACGGCGCGCAGCGCAAGTATCGTCTCGCGCATTTTTTCCACGGGCGGGTCCCAGCTCATTCCGAAGCGGCGCTCGATATGGCCTTTCACCTGCGAGCCGAGCCCCAGGATAAAGCGTCCGCCCGACTGCGCCTGAAGGTCCCAGGCGATATGGGCCAGCACCGTGGGGCTGCGCGGAAAGGCCACGGCGATGGCCGTGCCCAGCGCGACCCGTTCGGTGTGCTCAGCGGCCAGCGCGAGCTGGAGGAAAGGATTATGGCGCGTCTCGGGCACCCAGAGCGCGGCGAAGCCAAGCGACTCGATTTCCCTGGCCGCCGCCGGCACGTGGCGCAGCGAATCGATTTCGAGCAGGACGTCGATCTTCATGCCGCTACGCTACTACAAAGGGGGAGGGGGTTTCAAGCGGGCCACGCTCTCGGTTGCCTTCCGGGCGGGTCTGCACGCGAATTTTGTGGTAGAACGCAACTCGTTGTATACTCCAGGTTGCGACGCATGTGCAAGCAACCAAAATGCCTGACACCTTGGAGTGGGGTGCCTGGCACCTTGGAGTGCCTGACACCTTGAAGTGAGAAGGAGCGGCTGCAAGTGCCTAAGCGAGCGGAGAAAACAGGCCCGCTTTCAAAAACGAGAGGGTGTCCCCAGCAGAAAAAAGATCGAACCTTATGAAGAAGCCGCGAAGAGGCGTAACAAGAACACACCGCCAATCGAGGAGGGGTCAAATTCGCTTCGTATGATCAGGTGTAAGCAAGCTGGGCCATTGATTTCAACCCGATCTTTCTCTGCTATCTGATAAGCAAGCTCAAGGTAGGTCTTCTTGATCTTATCGTTGGCGAAGGCATAGCTTTTGGAGTGGCACTGTTGGGTGATGTGGCAGATGCCGCCTGGGATATGGATGGGTCTTCTCCTATGGCCTATGCTGCAAGTCCAATGTCCTAAACACTTTATCCCCTCAAGTGCCAGGCACCCTACTCCACTCCAAGGTGCCAGGCACTCCAAGGTGCCAGGAACAATGCCGGCAGCTTCGGCCGCGGTCGCTATCGGGCCGTGGCCTTGCGCTACGACCTCAGAGAGACCAAGCTTTTCGGCGGGCTTTCGTATACCTGGGCCAAATGCGACGACAATACCTCGGGCATACTTACCGGCATTTTTGCCACCAGTCCCTTTAACGCCGAGATCGACCGCGGGCCCTGCGATAACGATATCCGTCACACTCTGGTGGCCCGCGCCAGCTACGATTTGCCGCTGGGGTTCGAACTCTCGAGCATCATAACCTATCGCAGCGCGCCCCCATTTTCCGCCACCAGTGCTCCGCTGCCGCTTTTCACCCGCTTCGAGCCGCGCAACCAGCGGCGCGGCGATAATTTCTCCTCGTGGGACCTGCGCTTCGGGCGGAATACCAGGATCGGCGAGCGCGTTTCAGCCAGGTTCTTTTTCGAGTTCTTTAACCTGCTGAATCACAGAAATTTTACCGGTTTCGTGGGTAACGTTCTGTCGTCCAGATTCGGACAACCGCAGTCGGCCGAGCCGCCGCGGCAGATCCAGATCGATTTTAGATTGGACTTCTGAGCGCTAATTCTAAACTCGACTTTTGTGGTAGAACGTAACTCGTTGTATACTCCAGGTTGCGACGCATGTGCAACAAAAGTCGAGTTGAAGGGGGCAGGTCGATGGTAAAGGTAAAACTCACCCTTTTAATTTCGCTTATCGTCCTGATCTCTCCCCAGGCCGCGTTAGCCGAAACGCTGCGCGCCGGCAAGCTGGGGTCGCGGCTGGCGGAAATGGCCCGCAGTTATAACGGCAGGGTGGGCATTGCGGTAATCGACATAGCTTCCGATAGCGCCTGGCAGGTCAACGGCGAACAGCTTTTTCCCATGGCCAGCGTTTACAAGGTCCCGATTCTCGTCGAACTTTACAATCAGCAGGACGAGGGAAAAATAGACCTCTCGGAAAAGATAACTATCGATGACAAGATCAATCCCCTGGGCAGCGGGCTGCTCAAGTATTTCGCGCCGGGCGCCGTCCTTTCCTGGCGCGACCTTGCGCACCTGATGATCGTGGTCAGCGACAATGCTGCGACCGACCTGATCCTCAAACTGGTGGGCGCAGAGAATGTGACCAAGAGGATGAAGCAGCTCGGCCTGGAAAAGATAAGGGTCGATCGGACAACCGAGCGCCTGATTATGGATTACCTTGCGCTCGCCAGGCCGGAGCTTTCCGGGCGGAGCGGCCGCGAATTCGTCGCCGAATCGCTGCAGTTGACAGCCGAGGAATATCAGCGGGCCGACGCTGAATTCCCGCGCGCCATGAAAGACGTTGCCTCTCCCCTCGATATCAGCAGGCTTCTGGCAAAGATTTATAAAAACGAAGCCGCCTCGAAGGAGGCCTGCCGCGAGATGCTAAATATCTTGGGGCGGCAGCAGTTTAAGCAGAGATTGCCCCGCTATCTGCCGCGCGGCGCCTTGGTTGGTAATAAGACCGGGACGATCGGTCCGACGGTAAACGATGCCGCGGTCATCGTTGCCACCAAGAAGCCGGTGGCGCTGACCGTCTTCATTACGGAAAACCGCGGCACGACCGAGCAGGCCGAAGAGTTCATGGCGCGCGTCGGAAGGCTGGTCTTCGATTACTTCGACCTCTCGAGCCAGGAATGATGTAACGCTTGTGATCCGAAAGTTGAGTTCTAAAGTTGCCTGAGAAGGAAAGATCTATGCACGAACTCGTATTTCACAATGGTCGGATCGTTCCGCTCGGCCAAGCGCGCCTCTCGCCCGGGCAGGCCGGGCTGCTGAGCGGCTGGGGCCTGTTCACGACGTTGCGCCTGTACGATGGCAAGCCGTTCGCCTTCGAACGCCACTGGCAGCGCCTCAGCCGCGACGCCGCGCGCATCGACCTGCCGTTCGAGTTTTCGGCCGAGCGGGTCCGGGCCGACCTCGTGGAGCTGGCGCGCGCGAATCGCATGAAGGAGGGGGCGGCGCGGCTCTATTTCATCTACAACAAATTCGGCTACTGGCAGGGGGATGAATCGATGCCTCAGGTGGACCTGCTGATGTACACAGCCGACCTGCCGCTGCGCCAGGGCGCGGCGCGGCTGGCCGTCGAGGAGCACGGCCGCTACACCGCTCATCCGCTTACCGGGACCAAAGTGATCTCATGGCTGCAAAACGTCTGGGCGTTGGAGCGGGCGCACCGGCGCGGCTTCGACGATGCCCTCCTGCTCAACGAGCGGGGCGAGGTGGCCGAATGCACTGCGGCGAATGTCTTTTGCGTGCGCGGCGCGCTGGTCGAAACGCCGCCGCTTTCCTCGGGCTGCCTGGCCGGCGTGAGCCGCGAAGTGTTGCTGCAAATCGGCCCCGAGGCGGGATTGCCGATTGCAGAGCGGCCGCTCACCTTGCAGGAGCTGTTGAGCGCCGATGAGGTCTTCATTACCTCGACGACGCGCGAAGTACAGCCGGTGGCTCAGATCGAAGAGCATGAGATTCGAGAAGCGCCGGGACCGACGACCGCCCGCCTGGCCCGCGCCTTCTCCCAATACGTAGCGCGGTATTTAACACAGTGTGCCTGAGGTAGCAGATATGCGTCGAAAAATACGTGTTATCCAGTACGGCGTGGGGGCAATCGGCGCCGGCATCGTGCGCCTGATGATGGAAAAGCCCGGGCTGGAGATCGTGGGCGCGGTGGACCTGGATCCGGCCAAAGCGGGGAAAGATTTGGGGGAGGTGATCGGAATCGAACGCCCTCTGGGCGTCGAGGTAGCGAGCGATGCCCGGCCTCTGCTCAGCTCGGGCGTCGATGTCGTCGTTCACTCGACCTCCTCTTATCTAACAGAGGTCGCCGATCAATTGATGGCGTGCCTGGAGGCGGGCGCGCATACCATCTCCACCTGCGAGGAGCTGGCCTATCCCTTCCGCAAGCATCCGGAACTCAGCGCCCGGCTCGACCGCGCGGCGCGCCAAAGGGGGGTGGTCCTGCTCGGCGTCGGCGTCAATCCGGGCTTTGCCATGGACAAGCTGGTCGCAACGCTGGCCACGGCCTGCATGAGAGTAGATAAGGTAGAGGTGCGCCGCGTCGTCGATGCCTCGCGCCGGCGACTGCCGCTTCTGAAAAAAATAGGGGCGGGGCTCACGGTCGAAGAGTTCGAGGCGCGGGTCGCCGCCGGCGCTACCAAACATCACGGGCTGCCCGAATCGGCAGCTATGATCTCAGATGCGCTCGGCCTGCCGGTGGAACGAATCGAAGAGACGATCGAGCCGGTGGTGGCCCGCGAGCCGGTGCACAGCGAATCGTTAGAGGTGGCGGCGGGTCGGGTGGCGGGCGTGCGCCAGGTGGCGCGCGGCCTGGCCGGAAACGAAGCGCTCCTCCGCCTGGAACTCGAAATGTACGTCGGAGCGCGCGAGCCGGTCGATTCCGTAAGCATTCGCGGCCTGCCCGATTTGAGCCTGATCGTTCCAGGGGGAATCCACGGCGACCTGGCTACAGCCGCCATCGTGGTCAACTGCATTCCCGCGCTGCTCGAAGTTAAACCGGGACTGCGCACCGCGCGCGATATCCCCATGTGCTATTTCCCCGGCAAAAGAGAGGGGCCAGGAGTCAGGAGCCAGGAACCAGAATAAATTTTTCTCTACGGCCTGGACCTGAAGCGAATGCGGGCCCGCAACCGCTTTGTCAGGAAATGCTCGGCAAACCCTCCTCTGCGCCCGGATCGTCAAGTCCAGGCAGCGGCACTGAAAGGCCGGTGAGCCGGTCGTAGAGCAGGACCGTGGCCCTTCCGCCGCGCTCCGACTCGAATGCGATAAACCGTCCATCGCTGCTGATCGTGGGATGGCCCTGCGGTGTTCCGGGTTGGCCATTTAATTCGGGAAGAGCATCGAGTTGGGCGGTCAGCCGATCATAAAGAAATACATCTTGCGGATCGCGCGGCAGCAACGCGGACAACCAAAGCTTCAGCGGTAATTTCCGCAACGCTACCTTCAACCTTTTCTCCGCTGGTCAGTTTAACCCTAATCCTGGTATTAGGCCCAAGCTCGAGAGCCCTCTTCTTGAATTTTTCCCCAGCCTTAGCTTCAGAGCTAGCCTGGGCCTGCTGAGCGAGTACCACTTTCCGTCCAGCGCATGCTAAATTCAGAACAAAGCAATTTTTGGATGATAATGTAGTAAATTTCCTTCCCATGCCCAGTGGTCTCATCCATCTCAAAGGTCGCTCGAGCGAAGCACCCTTGTTGTTCTCTCAGATTGATTTTTTAGATCTTCCCCCTACGGCGAGATGTAAATTAATTTACCTTTGCCTTTTGAAACTGCGTAACCGATTAACGCGCCTATGCCAGCATAGATCCCAACCCCCGCAGGTATTGCCGCCGCTGTTATATCTATATCCTCATTGCTGGCCAGCCCCGCTATTATGCCAGCGCCAGCCCCTGCCCCAATCAATGCTCCCAATAAAGCAGACCTGCTCGATGACATCTTCCCCCTTCTGATCTGTCGAACGTCATCCCTCTCTAGCTTAGTAAGCCGAGCTGTGGCCTCGTCTTGTATCGATATGGAATCCGGAGCGGCCTCCGTGAGCTTGCCCTTGATAATCCTCCCGTCCTTAGCAGTAGCTTCTATCCTCGTTCCTCTCTTTAAATTCAAGACTTTCTCCCATCTTGACAGCTCATTACTCGATTTGGATCTTTGTTGAGCATGCTGGACTGTGTCCAGTCTTCTGACAGCGCACCCTCCATTTAAAACAAGGCAAAATAGCACAAAGCCGACGACGATCTTCCTTATCATGATAAGAGACCTCCATCGAGGCGCATGACCTCGCTATGTAGGGATTTTAGCCAGCACTATCTGAATAGAAATCACCGCGCCCATGCTTTTGCTGATCGACACCCTTTGCCTGAAAGGCTTGAAACCTGGCTTGCTTACGATTAATTCGATTTCGCCATCGCCCAGCCTATCGATTGTAAATTTACCACCCGAGTTGGTATCAGAAACCCTAGTTATTTCGTTGAAACCTGCTACGGTAAAAGTCAAAAGCTGTGGAGTTAACCCCACATGTTCCCTTTCACCAGCGTGACTGTTTCGCCCACCACTCTTCCAGAATCATTTGCTTGGCAAGCCTTGGCTCAGGGGAGTACCAAGGCAATTTGCTGTCCGATGTGGCGAGCTAGAGCCATAATCGTCCAAGATGGTCCCACCCCGATCGGGGTGGGAAAAATGCTCCCGTCCGCAACATATAGGTTCTCGGAAAAATGAACCTTCCCTTGTACATCCACCAGGCCGCGGCGCGGGTCATGGGCCATCGAGTTGCCTCCGTTCAGCTGGTCCGAGTACAGGATGAGGTCGTTAAAGGTGACATCTAGCTCGACAATCTGCTTCAAATCTCGCTCTCGACATACCGGGATCGCTTTGCGAAACGGCAGGAACAATCTCCTTGCTCCGATAAGAAAAAGCGAGTGCCCGGCCATCAGCGATGCTTCCTTAATTCGCTCTACGTCCCGGCGGCTTTCTTGATACTCGAAATCGTTGTTCCGGTTGTCGATTATCCGAGAGCGCAAGGGTTGGTCCTTCAATGTAAAGGTAATACTGGCCATGTGGGTAAACTTTCGCATGGCCTCGCGATGGTCGTCGGGGGGGAGGTTGCTGATGAAGCTGGCGAAGTTGGCCGGCATCAAGCTGCTCGAATGCCACGAATAGCCCCGCTCCTCCAGCAGGCCCTCGAACTGATAGATTGACGGCACTCCGTAGAATGGGATTTCCTCCGGTTTCTCAGGCAGGCTCGATATCGGGTCTGGCATCTCAGCATAAATCTGAAAGTGTGGCTGCAAGTGAATGTTCGTCCCTGGTTGAAATTTCTCGTTCATCTTGCCGCTTCGCAGCAGCAATACCGACGATGCATAAGTCCCAGCTGCCACGACTACGGCTCGGGCGCGGATATCGATTCGCCCCCAGCGCCGGCCGGTCATGAAGTCGATAAGCTCGCCCTGTATGCCTCGGGCCACAATGGGTCTTTTCGAATCCTGGAGCTGTATCCGTTTGACCTCGCAGTCGGTTATAATCTGCAAGTTTCCAGTTGCCAGCGCCCGCGGCAGGAAACTCGTGGCCATCGTATGTTTTTGGTTCATACCGCATCCAAGCGTGCACAGCCCCACGCCCGAGCAGGCGGGCGTATATCGGTATGCGTTCCGCAGGTGGTCCTTCAGCCCCAGGACCTCCGCCATGCGTCGCACCACTGCATTGTTCGGGTTCTCGAGTTCCCGGCTTTGCGCCGTGACATCCATAATCGAGGCCACGGCCTGAAAGTGGGGTTCCATCATTGTTGCGTTCAGGCCCGCGATTTCGTCCCATTCTTTCCAAACATCCGAGCCGGGGCGCGCAGCCACTCCCACCCAATGGATGCTTGCTCCGCCGAGCCCGTGCCCCTGGTGGAGGATCATGCGGTAGCCGCGCGCGACGCGCAGGCCGTTGAGCTTGCCTGCCATGCGCAAATACTTATAGTTGAAATCTCGGTGGTCGAGATAAGGGCCTCGCTCGACGAGGACAACATGGCGACCGGCCACGGCAAGTTCGTGAGCCGCTACGGACCCGCCCGGGCCTGATCCCACAACGCATACTTCGCAGTCCAATCGAATGCTGTCTCCTCTCCTCAGGCCGGGATATTTGCCGCGTCCGAGGTCGGCAGCGCTATAAATATAGCGTCGTTGCTCCGGTGTGATATGCAGGATCATGGCACAGCAGATTTACGGCTCATTTTGTATTAGCTGCAACTCGCAACCATGGGAACAGGCGTTCGTCGCCGTAATAGGCCACGTAGCAAAGGGCCGCCAGAGCATTGGCGAGAAGTCGAATCGACCGAAAACCGGAAGTTCGCCCGCGCAGTACCAATTGTGGTCCTCCGTAAAAAAAGGAGATTCTTCTGCCAACCGTGATGAGCTTCAAAATCTGGCCCCTCTGATGCGTGTTTGCTTCTCTTAAGAAAACGTCCAGGTTCTCAGCTATATTTACCGACGGCGGCACGACTGCCGTTCCTGCCGTTTCAGGCATCAGAAGTTTTCCCGCCTCGGCCATGAACTTGTAGTTAGCCGAGCCGAGAAACGCTGCCGGAGATGCTTTCGCACCGACCTGCGCCTGTCGAGCCGAGCGCGCCCGCCGGGGCGCGCAAGCTGCTGTCAAGATAACTCCGACTATTGCCAGAAATTTTAGGAAAGCTCGGCGGCTCATCGGTTGTTCCCAGAATCGGCTTGCAGCCCCTTGCATTTCAACTATAGGCCACATGCTTTGTCCCGCTCGCTCTATTTATTGGACAGGTGCGCAATATATCAAATTCCAAGTGGAGATACAACTTTCCAAGCTTGTCGGCTTGACCATAAGCCGTCTGCCAGCAAATCAAGCCATATCGGTGACTCTATTTATGAACCGCTGTCAGGATGACATGAACAGTGCTTATTATTTGATCTGGTAAACTGTGACCCTTTTGCGCAGGGCCCGGTCGCCCAGCGCGCCCGAGAGCGCTCCTATCGCCAGGCCCGCTCCCCCGAAG
>FWPU01008064.1_pt1 | contig 18416 bp, 16 predicted proteins | sample 2228361 | NCBI WGS metagenome assembly FWPU01 (sample SAMEA103939777, study PRJEB20133) | metagenome
CCCAATATTTTCTCTTCAAATCTTTTTTAGAATTTTCTTATCTTATTTTTATATTAAAAGCAAATCAATTTTAACCCCAATTATTTTGATATTTTTTATATTAGCTTTCAAAGGAGGTTAAAATGAATTTAATTTTATATTACTTTTTCTTGGAATTTTTTTAAGCTCTTTAAGGAAAAAATATAAAAATTTATCCTTTTGTTTTGGTGCCCATATCTTTGCAAATATTTTTTTAGCTATTATAAAGTTAATCTTTACACCTGAAAAATTTCCAATAGAAATAAGTTGATTTTAATGAGTTTAAATTGAGCAAATTTTTATTATGTGTGGAATTTATTGATATAGCATTCCCTCTGCCAGGGGCTATCTATTTTTGAATTCCCCTTAATCCTTAAAAATCCATGAAATTTAAACCTCTTTTTAAAGAAAAAATTTAAAGTAAAGGAAATTAAGATTTAAAAATAAAAAAGACCAAGATTTTAAAGTTTTAAGGAAATCCTTTTAGGATATAAATTTTTTATAGAAGTTTTTTCTGGAAAAGTTGAAAATTGAATTTTGAAAATAAAATTGTATGTGATAAACTAAAATTTATGAAGGTTTCTTTTAAGGAAATGGTGTGGCAAAAATAATAGTTTTTTCTTTATTTGTTTTTCTTTTTGCTATCCTTTATTCCTTTGAAATAAAAATGGTGGAATTGACAGATGGGTTGGAAATATACCTTTATATTTACCCCTTTAAAGGGGAAAGTTATATAAGATTAGGTGAAAATTTGCTTAAAAATAAAGGCGATTGGAAAAAGATAAAGGATTTAAATAAACTTCCTTACCCTATGAAAGGTATTCCTTTGAAAATACCCTTTGATTTATTGAAGGGAGAGGTGAAAGCAAAAATATTAAGAGAATTTTATAAAAACGATAAATATGAACATAATGGCATATACCATCTTTGTAAAAGGGAAACCCTATGGCATTTAGCCCTATGGTTTACAGGTGATGGTAAAAATTATAAAAGATTAAAAGAAGCAAATAATTTGTTATCCTACGAAATAGAAGAAAACCAAGAGATTTTTATTCCTAAGGAGCTTTTATTTAATGAATTAAAAACCTACCTGCCAGAAAAACCAGAGGTTCTTATAGAAGAAAAGGTTAAAGAAGAGAAAAAAGATGAAGAAGTAAAGATAAGTTATAAAGAAATGGAAGGAGAAATATTAAAATTTTCAGAAGATAAAAATTTTGCAATTTACAAACTAAAAAAAGGAGAAGCACTTTATTCTTCTGTTGTAGTAAGATTTACTGGTATTGATGAAGTTCAAGAGGTTATAAATTTAGCTAAAGAAATTGCAAAGTTGTCGGGTGTAGAAGATGTTACAAAAATCCCTACAAATTATCCCATAAAGATTCCAAGGGAATATTTGCTTCCAAAATATTTGCCTTTGGATGATCCAAAGAGGCAAGAATGGGAAAATAAGGAAAAAATAATACAGGAGACATACAAACCCGTCTACGCTCCAGAATTGAAGGGGGTTTATATTATTTTGGATGCAGGGCATGGCGGTTCTGATACGGGTGCAATTGCTGGGGGTGTATGGGAATCCACTTATACTTATGATATTTACAACAGGTTATATAATCTTTTAAAAGAAAAAACAGAAGCAGAAGTTATTCCCCTTGTGCAAGATAGAAAGGCAAAATTTAAGGTAATAGAAAGGAATAAATTGCCTAACCACAGAAGCCACATTATTTTAACCGAGCCACCAGAAAAATTATCAGATGCCCAAAGGGGGGTTAACTTAAGATGGAAACTTGCTAATAGAATTTACATTAATTTGATAAATAGAGGGATAGAAAAATCCAAAATTGTCTTTATTTCAATCCATGCAGATGCCCTTCATCCAAGTATAAAGGGTGCAACTTTTTATATTCCAGGGGCAAGTTATATGAAAGCAATTACAGGAAGAGAAGCAATAGAAGGAGAAAGCCAATCAAAAAAATTGTCAAGGGAAATAGCAAAAATTTTTTTAAATAAAAATATTTCTCTCCATCCCTATGAACCCATAAGGGAAAAAATTATAAGATACAAGAATTCTTGGCTTCCTGCTGTTTTAAAGATGAATTTAATTCCTACAAAAGTTTTAATAGAAATTGTAAACTTAAATAATGCGGAAGATAGAAAGGTATTGGAAACAAAGGAATTTAGGAAAAATATAGCAGAAGGTATATTTGAAGGGATAGTTAGTTATTTCCAAAAAAATAATAATAAAAAAATGGAATAGAATTTGAAAATACTTTTGTTATAATTTTAAAATGTCTCTATTTTTATTTCTTTATTTTTTAATTTTTGGATTTTTTCATTTTTTCTTTTATTTAAAACTTAGAATCTTTTTACAATTTTCCTCCTTAGGAAAAATTCTTTATTTAATATTTACCTTATTTTTCCTCTTTTTGCCCTTATTATTTAGGTTCTTAGAAAGAAATGATTATTTTTTCCTAGCTACAATCTTTTCTTATATTTTTTACTTTTGGATGGCTTACATCTTTATTTTTAACTTCTTTGGAATATTCTTTTGGATATTTGGATTGGTTTTTAATCTTAAAAAGGTTTGGGAAATAAGTTTGTTTTCAATTCCAATTTTGATAATATTTTTTGGATTTTTTCAAGATAAGTCCTTAAGAGTAAATTATATAAATGTAGAAAGTTCCAAAATTGGGGAAGATATTAAGATTGGATTTTTTTCAGATTTGCATATAGGGCTTTCAAAACCTGAAAAAAAAATTGATAGAATTTTTAAAGTTTTTGAAAAGGAGAAAATAGACCTTTTACTTTGTGGTGGAGATCTTTTGGATTCAACCTATTTTGAAAAAGACCACTGGAAAAGGTATTTTAATGAGATAAATCCCCACCTTGGAAAATATGGTGTTTTTGGAAACCATGAATGGTATGTGGGAATTGAAAATAGCAAAAGGGTCTTTGAAGATTTGGGTTTTAAAATTTTAAGATTTGATTTTATCCCCATAAAAGGAAACATAATTTTAGCAGGTGCAGAAGAAGAAACGGCAAAGTATTTTAAAGTTAAAAATTATAACGAAGAAGATTTTTTAAAGAAACTTCCTTCAGAAAAATTTGTAATTTATTTAAGGCATAGACCCCCTAAAAATGTTTTAAAAAATGTAGATTTATGTCTTTCGGGACATACCCATAGGGGACAATTTTTCCCCTTTTCCTTGGTTACAGCCCTTATATTCAAATTCCATTATGGATTTTATAAAATTGATAATTTTTCCATATATGTCTCTTCAGGTGCAGGAAGTTGGGGCCCCCCTATTCGTTTTTTATCTAAGAGGGATATTGCAATTATAAATTTGAAGACAGAAAGGGATTAAACTTTTTTAAACTAAATTCGTATTAGAATTTGTTATGATGAAATTTAAATTTTTTATAATTTTTATATCTTTTTTTGGAACCCTATTTGCAAGGGAACTTTCTTTGCAAGAAGCAATTGAAATTGCTTTGGAGAAGAATTTGGAAATCCAAATTGAAAAGGTTCATTTAAATTCCTTTGAAAACAATGTAAAGGCATCTTTTGGTATTTTTGACCCCCTTTTAAATCTTGATTTGCAACTTTCCTCTTCAAAATCTCCTTCTGCTTGGCAACTCCAAGGAGCAGATGTCTATGAAAGCAAGAGAAGAAGCTTTAGTTTAAAACTTTCCCAATATCTGCCTACAGGTGGAACTTTTATTGTGGATTGGTCCAATTCCAGGAATGAAACAAACTCCCTTTTTTATTTCATAAATCCAAGCTACAACTCAACTTTTAATTTAACTTTAAGCCAACCAATTTTAAAAAATTTTGGAATTGAAATGGCTAAAAGGGCAGAAATTAAAGCAAAATATAATTTTAATTATAATTTGTCTACCTTTGCAGGAAAAATTGAATCAAAGATAAAAGAAGTTGAAGAGGCATACTGGGATTTATTTTTTTATTATAATGATTTAAAAGTTAAAGAAGAAGCTTTAAAGTTAGCAAAGGAATTTTTAACTATAACAGAAAAAAGGATAAATGTAGGGCTTGAAGCCCCCATAAACATTTATTCTGCCCAGGTTGGAGTTGCCACAAGGGAAGAAGCAATTATACAAGCAAAGAGTTTATACCAATTAGCTCAAGATAGATTAAAGCAGCTTTTACATTTAGAAAAGGAAAACTGGGATGAGGAGTTAATTCTTTTAGATGAACCAATCTTAGAAGAAATTAACTTAGATGAAAGTGCCTATGAAATTGCTTTAACAAAAAGGAAAGAGTTAATAAATTTAAAATGGCAAAAGGAATTAGCTTTGTTTTCCTTAAAAGAAGCAAAGAGTAATTTTCTTCCCTCTTTAGATTTTAATTTATCTTATGGTTACTCTGGCCTTGGAGGAACATATATTGTAAGGGATTCTGCAGGAAATATTGTGGAGATAATACCTGGTGGCTGGTCAGATGCCTTAGACCAAATTAAATCCTTTGATTATCCTACTTGGGCAGTGGGACTTTTCTTTAGTTATCCCATAGGGAATAGGGCTTTAAAGGAAAATTTAAATAATGCAAAACTTAACCTGGAGTCCTTAAAAATTCAGGAAGATCAATTAAAAGAATTAATTTATTTAGAAGTAAGGGAAGCTATAAGGAATTTAAAGGCAGCAAAACAATCCCTTCAAGCAGCTAAGATTTCAAAGGTTTTAGCAGAAAAAAATTTGGAAGCAGAAAGAAAAAGGTATGAAAATGGTTTATCTACAAATTATCAACTCTTACTTGTGCAAAAGGATTTGTCAGAAGCCCAATCAAGGGAAATTTTTGCAAAGGTTTCCTTAAAAAAAGCCCAAATAAATTATTATTATAAATTGGGGATTTTGCTTGAAAAAAATAACATTTCCATTGATATGCCAAAGTATTATGATATTTCTGAAAAAAGAGTTCCCTTTTTCTTAAACTATGGTTTTATATCTAAGGATTAAATTTATTTAATTTTTCCCCTTCCATGACATCTATGGCATCTGCCATTTCCTTTATGTTCACATTGATTGCAGGGACCAGAGTGGGGTATCTTTCCTGTTCCCTTACAGTGTCTACAAAAACCAGTTCCTTTACATTCAGGACAAACTTTTTCCATATAACCTCCTAAGTTAATATTTTAACCTAAAAATATGTTATAATAAAAAGATACGATAGGGGAGGTTTTTACCTGAGAACCTTGCATTAAAGCAAGGGACCCTTAGAACCTGATCTGGGTAATACCAGCGTAGGGAATCGTAGAACCTCCTATCGTAAATAAATTATAAGGAGGTTTTTTTATGTCTTTTTTTAAGGTTTCAGAAGCCCAAATTTCTAAGGCAATTTTAAAGGATTGGTCTTCTTTTCTTCAAGATTACACAAATTGTGATGTAATAATTGTAGGTGCAGGCCCCTCAGGTCTTATGGCTGGAAGGGAAGTTGCAAAAAGGGGATTAAAGGTATTAATCTTAGAAACAAACAATTTCTTAGGGGGAGGTTTTTGGATTGGAGGATTTTTAATGAATACAGTCACTTTTCGCTCCCCTTCTGAAGAGATATTAAAGGAATTAAATATTCCCTATGAAAAAGTTGAAGAAGGATTATACAAGACAAATGGCCCCTTGGCATGTTCTACATTAATAAGAGAAGCAATACTTGCTGGAGCAAAAGTATTAAACCTTGCTCGTTTTGATGACCTCATATTGAGGGATGGAAAGGTCTCTGGCGTTGTTATAAACTCTGCTTTAGTTCCTTATCTTCCAAAAACACTAACTTGCCTTGATCCCTTAGGTTTTGAATCAAAGGTGGTAATAGATGCTACAGGCCATGAGGCAGTTGTATGTAGCTCTTTAAAAAAGAGAAATTTAATGCAATTTGAAAAGGAAGCCCCAATGGATGTTTTCTCTTCAGAAGATCTCGTTGTGGAAAAGACAAGTGAGGTTTTTCCAAACCTGATTGTAACGGGTATGGCAACGGCAACGGTTTTTTCCCTTCCAAGAATGGGTCCTACCTTTGGTGCAATGTTTTTATCGGGGCAAAAGGCAGGAGAAATCGCCTTTAATTTAGCAAAAAAATAAAAAAAAAGCCAAAAGGCAAAAATATGAAAGAAGAAATTATTGTGCCAAAGGGTTATGTTTCAATTTTAAATGTAAAGGAAACGGAAATTGCCATTAAGATGATAAAGGACTTTTTTGAACAAAATCTTGCAACAGAGCTTCGTTTAAGAAGAGTAACTGCCCCAATGTTTGTGGAAAGCGGCAAGGGAATAAATGATGATTTAGATGGGAAACAAAAGCCCGTTAGTTTTCTTGCAAAAAATTTAAATGTAAAGGCAGAAGTTGTTCAATCACTGGCAAAATGGAAAAGGATTTATCTTGCAGATTATGACATTGGAAAGGGGTATGGGATTTATACAGATATGAATGCAATAAGACCCGATGAGGTTTGTGACAATTTGCATTCAATTTATGTAGACCAATGGGATTGGGAAATGGTTATTTCAAAGGATATGAGGAATTTGGCTTTTCTTAAAAAAATTGTAAAAAAAATTTATTCCGTTATAAAAAGAACTGAATATTTTGTTTACTATAATTTTCCTTCCTTAGAGCCCCATCTTCCAGAAGAGATTAAATTTATTCATTCTGAAGAACTCCTAAAAGAATATCCTGATTTAAATTCTGAAGAAAGGGAGTATGAAGCCACAAAAAAATTTGGAGCAATTTTTATAATTGGAATTGGAAGGGATTTATCCAATGGAAAACCCCACGATGAAAGGGCTCCTGACTATGATGATTGGAGCACAAAAAATGAAGATGGCTTTTATGGGTTAAATGGAGATATAGTTGTATGGCATCCAATTTTGGAAAAAAATTTTGAAATTTCTTCTATGGGGATAAGGGTAGATAAAAAAAGCTTACTTTATCAGTTAAAAATTAAGAATTGTCTTGAAAGGAAAAAGTTATACTTTCATCAAAGATTGCTAAAGGATGAGCTTCCCTTATCAATTGGTGGAGGGATTGGGCAATCCAGGATGTGTATGCTTTTTTTAAAAAAGGCACATATTGGAGAAGTTCAATCAAGTATTTGGAGTAAAGAAACAAAAAAAATATGTAGGAAAAAGAAAATATTTTTGCTATAAAAGTAAGTTCAACTTACAGAAATTTTTTAATTTAATTTTTCAAAAAATTGAAAAAAAATTTAAAGAATAGGGGAAAGATATTTTAGGAGTTTTAATTCAAAGGGAAAAAATTAAAAAATAGGGTTTCAATCTTTTAAAATTTATTTAATTTTGGGGAATAGTACATTTTGCTTGAGTTTTTTTTACTATTAAAGTATAATATATTGCTAAATTTTTTAGGAGTTTTTATGGATAAAAAGAAAATTAAAGAGTATGAAAAGATATTAAGGGTTAAGAGGGAAGAGATTCTTCAAACAATTGTGGCATCTAAAACTTCCGGAGATGAAAGTTTGTCTGAGATTGTCCAAGATATTGCAGATAAGGCAGCAATTTCTTATTCAAGAGAACTCTTATATGGGCTTTCTGACTCAGAAAGAAAGATATTTTTTCTAATTGAAGAAGCTCTTCAAAGGATAAAAGAAGGAAAATATGGAATTTGTGTCTATTGTAAAAAGAAAATTCAAATAAAGAGATTGAATGCAGTTCCTTGGGCAAGACATTGTATAGAATGTCAAGAATTACAAGAGAAAGGAATTATTAAATGAAGTTTAAATACCTTTTCTTTCTAATTTTATTTTTCTTTGTTTTTTTTGTAATAATTTATTGGATCCAAAAAAATTATGATGTATTAATAAAAGGAAAGTTTTATTTTACAGGAACTATTTCTGTTCCCCTTTGGCTTGCTATGTTTATATTTTTCTTGGCTGGTTTTTTTTTAATGCTAATAATATTTTTAATTGATGCTTGGAAAAAAACAAGGAAAATCCATAAACTACAGGAAGAAAAAAAAGAAAAAAAGGTCTTTGAAGAGGAAATTGAAATTTCTGTTTATACCCTCCTCCATGGAGAGATAGAAGAAACAAAAAGAATTTTAAAAAATCTTTCCCTGGAAAAGGCAAATACCTGGGAAAGTAAATTGTTAGACCTTTGTTTATCTTTAAGGGAAAGGGATATTGAAAGGGCAGAATTTTTAATTAAAGAGTTAGAAAGGGAAAAAAAATTTTCTCTTTTTCCCCTATTAAAGGGAAAGTTTTTTGAATTAAAAGAAGAACATGAAAAGGCAATTGAGTATTTGGAAGAAAATTTGAAAAATATTCCCCTTTCTTTAAAAGTAATTGCTTTAAAACAACTTCGTAACCTTTATATAAAAATAAATAAATTTAAAGGTGGTTTAAAAATCCAAGAGGAAATAATTAAACTAAGTAGTACAGAAGAAGATAAAAATTTAAAAATTTGCTTGAAATATGAAGTTGCAAAAAATTTAAAAAATAACAAAGAATTAAAGGGTGCTATCCAAAAAATTCAAGATATTTTAAAGGAAAATCCCAAATTTACACCTGCTTGGGTTTTGTATGGTGATATTTACAAAGAAGATAATGAAGAAGAAAGGGCTTTATCTGTTTATACAGAAGGATTTAAAAATACCTATTCATCTATACTTTTGCATAAAATAGAAGATTTATATTTAGAAAAAGAGGAAGCAACTAAGGCCTTAGAGGCAATAAACCATATTAGGTTTCAAGTGGAAAAGGATACCCTACCTCGTTTTTTCTTAGGAAGATTATACTATCGCCTTGAGATGGTTGATGAGGCATATAAACTCTTATCCTCTCTCCAGCCCTTTGCTCCAAATTCAGTAGTCTTAAATTATCTTTTAGCAACCTTAGAAGAAAGGTTTGGAAAAAAAGACAAGGCTTTGCAATCCCTCAAGAAATCCCTTGAAAATTATGATGCTTTAAAAAATGAGTATTATTGTTTTAATTGCCAAAAACCATTAAAGACCTGGCAAGATCGCTGTCCCTTTTGTGGTGCTTGGGCAAGTATAGAAATTAATTTTAAGGAAGAAATCTTAGAAGATACTTTGGGATTGAGGATTACCCCTATCTCTTACCCCTTATATTAAAATGCTTTTTTGTTTTCAAGCAAAGGAAGAAGAGCGTTTAGATTATGAAATAGAAAAGTTTTTGGAGGGGTTTTTAAAGGAAAATTTGGATTTAAAAATCCATAAAATATCAGAGGAGGAAATTGATGAAATCCCTTTAAAAATTACTACTCCAAACCTTTTTGGAGAAAAATTTTTATATTATATTCCATTAATTGATAAAAATAAGTTAAATTTAAGATTTTTAGATAGCTTAGAAAAAATTTATAGGGAAAAGGCAATGCTCCATTTTTTTGTCTTTGGAGTAGTTGAAATACCAAAACATTCAATTTGGAAAAACTTAGAAGAGGGACAAAGATTTTTTTCCTTTGAGACAATAAAATATGATAAGGAGTGGTCTCTCCTTTCAAATGAAATAATTGAAAATGTTTTAAAAAGAAATAAAAAATTAATGGATTATAATGGTAAAAATTTGATAAAGTTAATGTGTAAGGGGGATCCCCTTAGGTTAAAAAGGGAAATGGAAAAGTTGTGTATATATTCAAATAAGGAAAAAATTGATTTGGAAGCAGTAAAGAAACTTGTAGATGAAGAAGGTTCTGAAAGTTTTGGTTTGAAAAATGCCATAGAAAAGAGAGATGGAAAAATTTATTTTGATCAAATAAGAAAACTTTTAAGGGAAGGGGAACCACCAATCTTAATTTTTTCAATCCTTTCAAAGGAAATAAGATTTTTAATAATATTAAAATCAATATTAAAGAAGGAAGATACCATATTAAGTCGGGATAATTTTATTCAAAAGATTTATCCTCAACTAAAGGAAAAAATGGAAAGGATTAATAAATTAGAGGAAAATTATCTGCCAAGAATAAAAAATCCCAATGCCCTTTTTTATTCTTATGATGCTTTAACAAACTATGATTTAAAAGAACTTATAGAATTACAACAAAAGATAAATGATTATAATTTAAATATTAGAGAAGGTTATGAAGCAGAAGAACTTTTATATAGCTTTGGCTTTCAATTAGAAAAAAAAAGGAGAGGGGAAAAAGATGGGTTTTAAAGGAAAAGTAAGTAAGATTGGGGATATCTTAGGGCAAAGGTATAAGGTTTTAGAAGTTTTGGGTTTTGGAGGAATGGGAGTTGTTTATAAAGTTGAGGATTTGAAGTTAAATACAGTTATTGCTTTAAAAAAGCTGAAGGGTGAATATGATCCCCAAAGTATAGAAAGATTAAGGCAGGAAATAAATCTTGCCAGAAAAGTTACCCATGAAAATGTTTGTAGGGTATATGATTTAGAAGAAATAGATGGGGAAGAATTAATTTCAATGGAATATTTAGATGGTTCTTCCCTAAAAGACATTTTGATAAGTGAAGGAACTTATTCCATAGGTAGATGCTTAAAAATTGTAAAACAAATCCTTGCAGGACTTGATTCTGCCCATAAAATGGGGGTAATACATTGTGATTTAAAACCAGAAAATATTTTTCTTTCTCCAGAAGAGGTTGTAAAGATTATGGATTTTGGAATTTCCCGATTAAAGGATCAGCCCATTGATCCCAATGCCCCAATTATGGGAACACCTGAATTTTTAGCTCCAGAACAAATAAGAAATGAAAAATTGGATGGGAGATGTGATTTATATGCCCTTGGAATTATTATCTATGAAATGGTTACAGGAAAAGTTCCCTTTGAGCACAACGATATTTTTAAATTATTGGATATGATCCTTTACGAAGCTCCCCCTGAACCTTCTTTATACAGGGAAGACCTTCCAGAAGGTTTAAATGAAATTATCTTAAAAGCTATAGAAAAGGATTTAAAAAAAAGGTTTCAAAATGCAAAGGAATTTTTAAATGCCCTAGAACAATTTGAAGGAAAATTGGTTGATAAAATATTGCAAGAAATTTCCTTTGCCCATCAAAAAATGGTAAAGCTAATGGTTGTCTTGGAAGCCCAAAGATCCCTATCTTCTACTTTAAGTTTAGATCAACTTTTGGAAACCCTTTTATCTGTCACCACAAGGGAAGTTGGAGCTGATAGGGGGACAATTTTTTTAATAGATAAAAAGAAGGAAATTTTATGGTCTAAAACCTTAGAAGGGGATAAAGAATGTAGAATTGAGGTTCCCTTAGGAAAGGGGATTGTGGGGCATACCGCTTTGACAGGAGAAACATTAAATATTCCAGATGCTTACAAAGATTATAGGTTTAATCCAGAGGTAGATAAAATGACAGGTTATAAGACCAAATCCCTTTTATCCGTTCCAATGAAGTCCTATGGAGGAGAAATTGTAGGAGTTATACAATTGTTAAATAAAAAAAAGGATGGAAAAGAAGAATCTTTTTCCTTAGAAGATGAAGAATTTTTAAAGGAAGTTTGTTCCCATGCAGCAACAATTTTAGAACAAGCAGAGTTAAAAGAAGAACAGTTTAAAAAGAAGGAAATGGAAAGGGAAATGCAATTTGCTTTACAATTAAAAAATAAATTATTTCCCGAAAACTTTTTATCTTTTTCAAATTTATATATGGCTTACTATCAAGTTGGTGAAACTATAATTGGTGGGAATTCCTTAAGTGCAGTCCCTTTGGATGAAAATAGGATCTTTATTTTTCTTGCTGATGGAAGCATTGCATCCCTTTCTTCTGCTTTACTTGCTTCAAATTTACAAGGTGCCTTTCGCCTTTTAATAGAAGAAATAGAAGATCCTCTTCAAATAACTACAAAATTAAATACTCATATTTGCAATATTTCTTATGAAGGGCTTTATATTTCAGCTATCTTTGCCCTCTTTGATTTAAAAGAAAAAACTTTAAATTTTGTAATGGCAGGACATATCCCCCCCCTTTATTCTCCAAAGGGAAGCAAGTGTACCTTAATTGATGCAGAAGGAATACCCTTAGGACTTGAAACGGAATATCCTTATAAAAATGAAATTTTAAGTTTTGAAAAAGGAGATCTCTTTTGTTTTTATACTCCTTGGATAGTTGAAGGCGAAGATGATAAGGGAAGATGTTTTGGTTTAAATAACCTTATTAAAATAATTGAAGAAAATGAAGAAAAAGGTCCTAAGGACATTTTAAAGTCCTTTGAGAAAAAATGGAAAGAATTTATCTTAAAAGATTTAAAAGATGGGACCCTTTTACTTGTTAAGATTCAATAAAATAATATTTTTAGTTTTTTTAATTTCTTGTGCCACAAGTTATGAAGGAAAAAAAGAAAAAATTTATGAAGAAGAGGGGCAAGCAAGTTGGTATGGTAAAGAATATCATGGACAGAAAACTTCTTCTGGAGAAATATTTAATATGTATGGCTATACAGCTGCCCATAGAACCCTACCCTTTGGAACAATTGTTGAGGTCTTTTGTTTTGAAACCCAAAAAAGAGTTAAAGTTAAAATAAATGATAGGGGTCCCTTTTTGCCAAAGAGAATAATTGATTTGTCCTATGGTGCAGCAAAGGATTTGGGAATTATAAATAAGGGTTTGGCAAAGGTAAGGATTAGGGCTTATGGTTTTTTTGAGGAATTAAAAGAAGAAAAAAGGGAAATAGTTATTCAAGTTGGGGCTTTTCTAAAAGAGGAAAATGCAAGGAGTTTAAGGGAAAAATTAAAAAAGTCCTATCCCAAGGTTTTTTTGGAAAAATTTAATGAATTTATTAGAGTTTTAATAGGTCCCTTTAGTTTAGAAGAAGAAGTAGAGAATTATTATGAGAAATTAAAAGAAGAGGGGTTCAATCCCATAATTAGGCAGTTTTAGTTTGAAAAAAATAATTCTCTTTATATTTTTATTTACCTTAAGTTGCAAAACAGAAAAAAAACCCAACATCCTTTTAATTTCCTTGGATGCTTTAAGGGCATCAAATCTTTCTTCCTATGGCTATGAAAGAAATACTTCTCCTTTTATAGATTATATTTCAAAAAATGGAATAATTTATCTTAATTTTTTTGTAAATACCCACGGAACTTTTTCTTCCCATTCTACAATCCTTACAGGTTTTTATCAAGAAAGTTTATATAAGGGGAAATATGGAACTGATTTTAAAGTAAATCCAAAGGTTTTAATGGTTCAAGAATATTTAAAAAATTACAACTATTTTACAATTGGTGTAACTGATGGAGGACTTTTATCAAGAAGTTATGGTTTTGATAGGGGTTTTTTTTCTGTTGATGATGAAGGGGGTGGAATCGAAAAGGGGACAGAAAAATTAATAAAATACATAAAAAAGGTAAAAGATAAACCCCTATTTATTTTTTATCATACTTATGAAATCCATTCCCCTTATAAACCACCCCATAAATATAAAAATCTTTTTGGTAAATATGAAAGCCAATTGAACCCCACAAATGAAGTCTTATTAAAATATGTTCATACTGCTTGGAGGGACTTAAAAGGTGAAGATTTAGAATTTTTAAAATCCCAATATGATGGTTCTATAAAATATGTGGATGATACTTTGTTAGTTTTTTTTAAAAGATTAGAAAGATTAGGATTTTTTAAAAATTTTTTACTCCTCTTAACTTCAGACCACGGGGAAGAGTTTGGAGAACATGGAGGACTTTTACATAGAGATAATTTATATGAAGAACTCTTACATGTTCCAATGGTTGTTGCAGGGACAAAAGTTCCAAAGGGCAAAAGAGAATATGGACTCTTTTGCCATATAGATATAGTACCAACCATATTAAAATATGCAAAAGTTCCCCTCCCAGATTTTTTAATGGGAAAGGATTTACTTTCTTTCAGTTCCCATAAATTCATATTTTCCCAATATGAAGATAGAAAATATTCTTTAAGGACAAAGAGATGGAAGTTTATTTTAAATAAAAAGGGATTTATAGAACTTTATGATCTTTTAAGGGATAAAGGGGAAAAGATAAATCTATCAAACTCAAAACCAAAAATTTCAGAAAGGTTTAAAAAGGATTTAAAATTTTTTTTAAAAACTCTACCTTCCTTTTCTTTAAATCTTCAAAGGGTAAAATTAAAAGAAGAAGAAATAAAAAATTTGAAAAATTTGGGTTATATTAAATAATTTATGTTATAATTTTAAGTTAAATTTTTAGGAGGTAATATGATTGGAATTGTAGGTTATGGTGCTTATATTCCTCGCTACAGAATTAAGGTGGAAGAAATTTCTAAGATTTGGGGCGCTAATGCAGAAAATTACAAAAAAGGTCTGGGGCTTACACAAAAGTCTGTCCCTGCCCCTGATCAAGATGTAATTACCCAATCTGTTGAGGCAGCAAGAAATGCTTTAAAAAGAGCCAAAATTAATCCTAAAAAACTTGGCTGCCTCTATATAGGTTCAGAATCCCATCCCTATGCTGTGAAGCCCTCGGGAACAGTTGTAGCAGATGCCCTTGGGGCAGAAGGGCATATCCATATTTCTTCTTTGGAATTTGCATGTAAGGCAGGAACTGAAGGAATGTATTTGGCTTATGCTCAGGTAAAAGCAGGACTTATTGAGTATGGGATGGGAATTGGAGCAGATACTTCCCAAGGGGCCCCTTCAGATGCCTTAGAATATTCCACAGCAGCAGGAGCAGCTGCCTTCATCTTTGGTTCAGGGGATAATGTAATTGCAACAGTGGACTTTACCCATTCTTATACCACAGATACCCCAGATTTTTGGAGAAGGGAATATCAACACTACCCAAGACATGGCTCCCGTTTTACAGGAGAACCTGCTTACTTTCATCACATTTATTCTTGTGCCATTGCCTTGCTTGAAAAATCAAAGATGAAACCAGAAGATTTTACTTTTGCAGTTTTTCATCAACCCAATGGAAAGTTTCCCTTAACAATTGGCAAAAAATTGGGATTTAAAAAGGAGCAATTGGAAACGGGTCTTTTGGTTCCCACACTAGGTAATACCTATTCCGGCTCTTCTCCTATGGGTTTAACTGCAATTTTGGATGTGGCAAAACCTGGGGATAAAATCTTTATGGTTTCCTTTGGGTCAGGTGCAGGTTCTGATGGATTTATTTATACTGTTACAGAAAAAATAGAAGAAGTTCAAAACTTAGCCCCAAAAACCAGAGATTATTTGGATAAGAATCTATTTTTTATTGATTATGGAACCTATGCAAAATTTAGAGGAAAAATTTTAAAAGCAAAAGAAGATTAAGGGAGGTAAAAATGAGAGAAATTGCTGTTATAGGTTATGGGCTGACAAAGTTTGGGGAGTTATGGAATAAATCCTTAAGGGATTTATTTGTAGAGGCAGCTTTAAATTGTTTTGAAAAAGGGGGAATAGATCAAATTGATATGCTTTATGTGGGTTGTATGTCTTCTGGACTATTCAATGAACAAGAACACTTAGGACCCCTTATGGCTGATTATTTAGGCAAAACCCCAGTTCCTGCAATAAGGGTTGAATCTGCCTGTGCTTCTGGAGCTTTAGCAGTGCTTCAAGGGATTTATGCCATTGGAAGTGGATATGCAGAAACTGTTTTAGCAGGCGGGGTAGAAAAGATGACAGATATCTCTGGAGGGAAAGCCACAATTGCCTTAGGCACTGCTTCTGATTCTTCTTATGAACTCTTCTTTGGTGCCACTTTTCCTGCTCTTTATGCTTTAATGGCTACAGCCCATATGGAAAAATATGGAACAAAAAGGGAAGCCCTTTCAATGGTTGCAGTAAAAAACCACTACCATGGAAAATTTAATCCCTATGCCCAGTTTCCTCAAGAAATTACTCCAGAGCAAGTGACCTCTTCCTCTTTAATTGCAAGCCCCTTGCATCTTTTAGATTGTTCACCCATAACAGATGGAGCTGCTTGTGTCATGCTTACAACAAGGGAAAATGCAAAAAAATTGGGAAAGCCCCATATCTTGCTTAAGGGCTTTGGCCATTCAACAGATACAATTGGCTTGGCCCTAAGGAAAGATATTACCCATTTATCTGCTGTGGAAAGGGCAGGAGAGAAGGCATATAAAATGGCAAATATAAAACCTTCAGAGCTTTGTGTGGCAGAGGTCCATGATTGCTTTACAATTGCTGAGATATTAATTTATGAGGCCTTGGGGTTTGCAGAAAAAGGGAAGGGGCAAGATTTAATTTTAAAGGGGGAGACAAAATTGGGTGGCAAAATTCCTGTAAATACTTCTGGTGGATTAAAGGCAAAGGGACATCCTGTAGGAGCCACTGGGGTTGCTCAAGTTTGTGAAATATACCAACAGCTTACAGGTGAGGCAGGTGAAAGGCAAGTTGAGGGAGCAAAAATTGGTCTCTGTCAAAATATGGGAGGCACTGGTGCCTCTTCAATTGTCACTATATGGGAGGTGCAAAAATGATTACATCCCCAATTGTATGGAGAGAAAAAGCACAAAAATATAGGTTAGAAGCAGGGAAATGTAAGAAATGTGGGAAAATACTCTTTCCTCCAAGATTGGTTTGCCCTGTTTGTAGTTTTCAAGAATTTGAGGTCATAAATTTACCTTTGGAAGGGAAGATTGTAAGTTTTTCAGAATTGCATACGGGACACCCCTCTTTTTCTGATTTGCAACCCTATGCTTTGGTTATCATAGAAGTTATGGAAGATGTAAAAATATTGATGCCCTTTGCTGATTATAAAAGGGAAGATTTGGAGATAGGTAAAAAAGTAAAGATTGAGTTTAGAAAAATTCAAGAAGATGGGGATTCTGGCGTAATTGCATATGGATATAAGGCAGTTCCATGTTTAGAATAGAATCAAAGGTCAATACCTCTTCTCCTGAATATAAGGAAAATTATGGATACCAAAAAAGCAAAATTGAGGAATATTTAAAAATACTAAATGAAATTAAAAGGGGGGGGGCTGAAGAGGCAAGAGAAAAACATATAAAAAGGGGAAAAATGCTTGTAAGAGAAAGGATAGATTTGCTTTTAGATCCTGGTTCACCCTTTATTGAATTAAACCCCCTTGCCTCCTATGGAATGTATGAAAATCAAGCACCCCAAGCAGGGATTATTACGGGAATTGGGAGGGTTTGTGGACAAGAGGTAATGGTTGTGGCAAATGATGCAACTGTTAAAGGGGGGACATACTTTCCAATTACAATAAAAAAACACATAAGGGCACAGGAAATTGCTCAAGAAAATAGGTTACCCTGTATTTATCTTGTAGATTCTGGAGGAATATTTTTACCCTTACAAGAAGGAACATTTCCCGATAAGGAACATTTTGGAAGAATTTTTTACAATCAAGCAGTGATGTCTTCTTTAAACATAGTTCAAATAAGTGCAGTTATGGGAAGTTGCACAGCTGGTGGTGCCTATCAGCCAGCTATGTCTGATGAGACAATAATTGTAAAAGGGGAAGGGACAATTTTTATAGGGGGTCCTCCTTTGGTAAAAGCAGCAACGGGAATTGATGTAACCCCTGAAGAGTTGGGAGGAGCTGATGTCCATTGCAAAATTTCTGGGGTCTCCGATTATTATGCTCTCTCAGATGAGCATGCAATTGCTTTAATAAGAAATATAATGGAAGGGGTTCCAAGACCAAAGAAATTTCCCTTGGATAGAATAGAGCCAGAAGAACCCTTCTATGATCCTGAAGAAATCTTAGGTATAATACCTAAGGATTTGAGAAAACCCTTTGATATAAGGGAAGTAATTGCTCGGATTGTAGATGGTTCAAAGTTTTCTGAATTTAAAGAATATTATGGCCCCACCCTTGTTTGTGGATTTGCTCGCCTTTATGGATACCTTGTAGGAATTGTAGCAAACAATGGGGTTTTATTTTCAGAATCAAGTCAAAAAGGAGCCCATTTTGTTTCAATTTGTGCAGTAAGGAAAATTCCCTTAATATTTTTACAAAATATAACAGGTTTTATTGTGGGGAAGGAATATGAACATGGAGGAATTGCAAAGGATGGAGCAAAGATGGTGCATGCTGTTGCCACAGCTCAAGTTCCAAAATTTACTGTAATTGTGGGTGCTTCCCATGGTGCAGGAAATTATGCTATGTGTGGAAGGGCATATAATCCAAGGTTTTTATTTATGTGGCCCTCCTCTAAGATTTCTGTTATGGGAGGAGAACAAGCAGCAGATGTGTTAGTTCAAGTCAAAAGGGAACAATTAAAAGCAAAGGGAGAGGAACTCCCAAAGGAAGAAGAAGAAAAAATTAGAAAGCCCGTCTTAGAAAAGTATGAATATGAATCCAGTGCCTATTATTCCACAGCAAGGTTATGGGATGATGGAATTATTTTGCCTCAAGGGACAAGAAAAATCTTAGGACTTCTTTTAGAGGTATCTTTAAATGCTCCCGTAAGGGACCATAATTTTGGTGTTTTTAGAATGTAGGGGGGTTTATGTATAAAATATTAATTATTAGTAGGGCTTCTCC
>FWPU01008065.1_pt1 | contig 18416 bp, 13 predicted proteins | sample 2228361 | NCBI WGS metagenome assembly FWPU01 (sample SAMEA103939777, study PRJEB20133) | metagenome
AAACTCCAACGGGACAAAGATCGGGTTCTTGCCGGCCAGGACCAGTTTGAGCGGGCCGGGGTTGCGGTCCTTGTAGGCACAAAAGTACTCGATCAGCATGGGTACCCGCTTCCCCCGATCCCGCCGACCCGCGTAGAAAAGGAACGGTTCGCTGAGGCCAAAGCGACTCCGGAAACGTTCGGGATCTCCCCGGCGGTCCATATCCATCCCTACTCCCACTACCCGGCCGCGCTCCGGCGCCAGGCCGAGGACGTGGACGGCCACTTCCATCTCCGGGAGGGAATTGAACAGCACCCCCCGCACCTGATGGAAGAGATACCGGTACACACCGTACCGGGCATACGGTTCATCGTGCAAGCAAGGGATCAACAAGGCGCGGTCTCCGGCCAGCAGCCCCCCCCAGAATGTTGTCCCCCAGACATAGGGCATAAACAGGAAGAGTGTATGGTCACGCTGACACTCGATGGCCTCGTACAGCGCATCTTCGACGATCAAGTGATCGATCAGGTGACGCTCTTCCTGGAGAAAGGTCGTTTCACCGAGCAGATGGGCATGGGCGTGACGCCACACCGCACCGTCGTCGCTTCGGACCCGGAAACGGAGGACCGGCACACCCTGGATCTGCTGCGGGCCGACCGGGTAATAGGCCTTTTCCTCCGGAGAAAAAAAGTCCTTCCCCGTGGAGGTCCACACTTGCACCTCCACGCCCCTTTCCCAGAGGCTTTCGACCAGCCGGCGGGCATAGGATTCGGCTCCGCCGGCCGTATCCGGCCCATACCAGGGGGTAACGAGTACAATCTGTTTGAACTCGACGGGCTTCACGCTTCCTGCTTCTCCCCTCGCTGGAGGTGGTGCTGTAACCCCTCCACCTGCTTCCGGAGTTCCCGCACCTCCCGATGCAGGGTCTGCAATGACCGGGCCAGCGAACCTCCGTAAACCCCCCGCGCCAGCAGATTCAGAGCGCTGACAATGGCTCCATTGACCTCGCTCTGCCGGTAGATCATAGGGTCCAGGTAGGAGCGGACCTCCTCATGAAAGCGGCGACGTATCCCGGCCCATAGATCCCCCAGCAGCGGCGTGCGGCGCTTCACTTCCAGCGGCTCATAGATCCGGTCCCATCGGGTATTGAGTACCTTCAGGTTTTCTTCCAACTCCTGGGGAGCGCTATCGAAGACGTGATAACGCCCCATATCCGGCCCGACCAGTTCGCCGGCGTGCCAGCGCTCGGCCAGGGCGAGGCGAATCTCCTCCATCAGACCATCGGTGATCACCGTCTGGTAGCGTTCCCAATCCGGCGGAATCTGTCTTCCCTCCTCCATCTGTCGGAACAGTTCTCGTCGGATGGCTGCAACCAGGGCGGGAACGTCGATCCACTCTTCCATCTCATCCGCGCTCATGTCGGCACCTCCGGGGTTACCCGGGAAGGGTCTTTTCCTGGAAGCCTGGCCCAGCACCTCCAGATAGCCCTGGACGGTCCGTTCCACACTATGGTGGGTAGCGATATACTGCCTGGCCCTTTCCCCAATGCAGCGGCGCAGGTCTTTGTCGTGGGCCAACAGGGCCAGATAGGCTCCAACCATGGCGCCCTCCGTCGCCCCCAGGTCCACCTTGAGGCAACAATCGTCCGGCAATTCGGCAAACTGTCGGTAGTTGGAAACCAGCACCGGCTTCCCCTTGCTCATCACCCGGAGCAGGGCCGCCGAGGTTTCGCCCGCAGAAGGATAGCGTAGCTGGATGCATATATCTGCAACATCCACCAGCCCGTAAAATTCTTCCAAAGGGACGTGCCCAGTCACCCACACCAGCCCCTCCAGCCCTCGTTCCCTGACCAGCCGACGAAGGTCGAAGTAGGGGCTGATCTCTCCTACGACCAGGTAACGGGCATCGGGATAATCCCGCAAAAGTTCGCGGTAAGCCTCCAGAGCGATGTCCAGACGTTTGCTGGGTGTAGCCAGGCCGAAGGTGGCCAGCATCAGGGTATCGGGAGACAACCCCAGTTCCTTCTTGACCTGGGCGGGAGGTCGGCCTCGGAAGGGGGAGCGGTCCGGACCCACGCAGAGCGGAACCACGTGCACTTGGGCCTCCGGAAAGACCTGCAGGACCTCCATCCGGGCCGCCTCGGAGTGGACGATGACGGCCCGGCTCCAGGTCAGGACTGTCTGGAGGCCGGAGAAGAGAAAATGGTCTGTTTCGCTCCAATGGCCGGCCAGGCAGCGTCGGAGCAGGCTATCCCGGATTGCTTCCGGGAAAGCCGACCGATAAGCCTCGGGGCTCCATTGCCGTTCCAGGAAGACGCCTTCCAAAAAATGGTGCAGGACCAGGTCGTGCAGTACCACCACCCCGGGGTAGCGTTGCAGCATCCGGTAGATGTAGAGGTGGCCGGGATGATTCCCCATCTGGTAGAGCAAAGCGTCGTAGGGCCGCTCCTGGTGGCGTCCCTCAAACTCGGTGGCGTCGTATATTGGAAAGCACTCCCGGATGTAGGGGGTTTCCGGTTCGTAGCCGTCCACAAAGATGTCTATATCTATATGGCGGACCAGGTATGGAAGGAGTTCCTCGCTGTAATCGGAAACTCCTGAAGCCACCGGCCGCAGTGGGCTGAAGTAGGCGATGCGCAAGGCGCACCTCCTCACTTCCGGGCGATAACGGCATAGTCGGCGTAACCGTAGAGGAGGTCGTTGAGCCGGCCGAAGTTGGTGTTCAGGAGCGCTGCCATCTCTTTCCAGTTGCCCCTCCGGACCTCCGGCAGGAGCACCATCCGCACCCCCTCAGGCACCGGATGGAGGTAACGTACCTCGACCTCCCGGAAGGCGTGCATCTCCAGGAGAAAGGCCAGCGCCTGGGGGTGAACAGGCTTGATGTGGGACATGTCCAGATAAAAATAGTTCACCAGCGCCCAGAGGCAGAGGGGATTGGGTGTCTCCAGAATCCAATAGGCCCCGGGCTGGAGTTTGGCCCAGGCCGTCTGGACGAGTTCCAGGAGGGTGCGCGGCGGGAGATGCTCGACCAGGTGGGCGGCAAAGAGACCCCCCAGGGACTCGTCCGGCAGGCCGGCCAGGTGTTCCAGTGCGTCCGCCCGGAACGCCTGCAGTCCCTTTTCCTGACAGCGGCGCACCATCTCCTCATTCAAGTCCACGCCATACCCCTCGATCCCGTTCTCGCGCAAGAGTTCCAGGAACTCGCCCTTGCCACAGCCCAGGTCCAGGACGTTGGTCCGGCCCCGGAAGAAAGGCAGGTACGCTGTCTGCAGCGTCCGTACCTCCTCCTCGGGGCGGTAGAGGTCCTCGAAACGGTAATAGTCGTGGTCGCGAAGGGCTTCTCGCTCCCCTGCGACGGCCGGCCCGATGGCCGGAGGGCCAGCCGGCCCGATCCGGGCCAGGAGACCGTCGAGTTTCATCCGCAAAAAGGCCAGGCCGCGGCGGTCAACTTCTTGCCGGTGGGCGATCCCCTGGTGCCGCTGCTCCCAACGGGCCTCGGCCTGCGCCAGGGAAGCCGCCCCATGCTCCTCGGCCTGCGCCAGGGAAGCCCCCAGGCGCTCGATTTCTCCCCTCAATTTGTCCGCCTGCTCACCCAAAACGGCGCGAAGGTCTTGCAGGGCGGCATGGAGCGCGGCCTGCTCCTGATCCAGAGGATAGAACATGGCGTCCATGCGCCGAACTAGGTCGTAGGAGGAAGTCTGGATAAAATGGTACAGGTCCTGGAGCACTCGAACCACGGCGGCGTTGAAGTGAACCTGTTGCTGGAGGATAGGCAGGACATACCACTTGGTCGAGATACGGTTCCAGCGCTCGCGGAACCAGGCGATGAGGGGACCCACGATGGGAAGCCGGGAACGGAAGGGCTGCTCCTGGACCTGCCAGAGCCGGCCCACCTCCTCCAGATGGCTTCGCAGTTCGGGGAAAAGGCAGAGGTCCCGGTCGCCGTAAAGCAGTTCCGCATCTTCCCTCTCCCGAATCGAGCGGCGAAAGTCGCTTCGGGCCCGAACCTGCTCTCGAATTTGACGCAGGCGTTCGGCCAGTTCCCGATCCTGGACATACTCTTCCATAGGCACCTCCAGGGACATCCACCTCCAACGATCTCCGGCAGCCAGCAGAACAGACGGTTACCCTCTCACCTCAAACGGCCTTGCCCAGCAATCGGCGGAACAGACGCGGCACCTCCCGATTTTCCCACACCACCAGAAGCGGCACGGCGTTGAAAAGGGAGGAATAGGTGCCGCTGGCCAGCCCGATGAACATGACCAGGATGAACTGTTTGATCGAGGCTCCACCAAAGAGCAGAAGCGCTACCATCACGAACATGGCGTTCAACTGCGTGGTCAACGAGCGGTGCAACGTCTGGGTCAGGCTGTGGTCCACGACCTCATCAAAACGGAGCCCGCGCATCCGAGGAATGTTCTCGCGGATGCGGTCGTAGACGACGATGGTGTCCTGCACCGAAAAGCCGATCACCGTGAGGAGGGCCGAAAGGAAGAGGGTATCGGCCTCCCACCCCCACAGGAGGCCGGCCAGCGAGAAAAGCCCCACCGTCACCAGAATATCGTGCACCATGGCGATGATGGCGCAGAGGCCGTAGCGGAAGGGATGGGGCACCTTGCGAAAGGCAAAGGTGATGAAACCCAGGATGACCAGCGAAGCGGCGATCACCGCGTAGATAGCGTTGCGGGTAACGATCTGGCTGATCGAAGGCCCCACCACGTCGAAGCGCCGTTCGACGACTTCCTTAAAACGTGCCCGCAACGCCTCCATCAGCCGGCCTTTGGTCGCCATGTCTATGACCTGGGTGCGCACGATGGCCACCCGATCACCCTCTGCAAGTTGGACCGAGGCCACATCCAGCCCCTCTTGCTGGAAGACGGTTCGCACCTCCTCCGATTCCACCGGCCGGGGCAGGCCGATCTCCATATACGAACCGCTGGTGAAATCGATGCTCAGCCGCACCGGCGTGCCGTAGCGGATGGTGGAGATGGTCATCACCACCAGGCCGGGGACGATGACCAGGGCGGAGATCAAAAAGTACAGATAGCGATGACGGGTTAGGCGCAGCATCTTTACGAACCGCTCTCCAGGGCGATGCCCAGAAGAAATCGAGGGTGCCGGGCCATCCAGAAGCCGAATAGCCCATAGGCGGCCCGCAGAAAGGTGCGGGTGACGGTGATGGCGCTGAACATACTCACGGCTACGCCGATGGCCAGCGTGATGGCGAAACCCTTGACCATGCTGGCTCCCAGCGAACGGCCAAAGAGGTAAAGGATGGCACAAGTCAACAGGGTGGAAAGGTTCGAGTCCCAAATCGAGGTCCAGGCCCGCTCGAAGCCGGCCTCGATGGCCGGCCGGAGCGGCTTTCCGGCCCGCACTTCTTCCTTCATCCGCTCGAAGATGAGGATGTTGGCGTCCACAGCCATGCCGATGGAGAGGAGGAGGCCGGCCACGCCGGGGAGGGTCAGGGTAACCGGAATGAGTTTGTAGATGGCAAAGATGAAGACGGTATAGATGCAGAGGGCCAGGCCGGCCAGGACACCCGGCATCCGGTAGTAGAAGGTCATAAAGAGGAGCACCGTGCATAGACCGATGATGCCGGCGATGACGCTCTTGTTCACCGAGTCCTGTCCCAGCGTCGGTCCCACGGTGCGGTTCTCCACCACCGTCAGAGGCACCGGCAACGCCCCGTAGCGCAAGAGGAGGGCGATGCGCTCGGCCTCGCGCCAGTCCATGCCTCCGCCGCTGATCGAGGCCGCCCCATCGGTGATCGCCTCCCGCACGACCGGAGCGGAGATCACCTTCTTATCCAGCACGATGGCCAGCGGCTGGCCCACGTGTGTCCGGCTCCATTCGGCCAATTTGCGCGCTCCCTCGGCGTTAAAGCCCAGGACCACCATCGGCTCTCCGGTGAGTTCCCTGGCCTGGGTGCCGATGCGGTTGGACACGAGTTCGTAGCCGGTGACCACGGTGGGGTAGACCCGAGTCCAGGTGATGGCAGCGATCTCCTGGGCGGTCAAGCCATAGGTCGTGCTGATGACGGTATCCGGGGGCAGATCCTCCCCCAGGGTATCCACAAACTCCAGGAAGCCAGTACTCTGGATGGTGGCCAGGGCTTGTTCCGGGTCGGGAACGCCGGGCAGTTCGACGATGATGCGGTTAGCGCCCTGCACCTGCACCACCGCCTCCGTCACCCCCAGGCCGTTGACCCGGTCGCTGATAATGTCTCGCGCCACTTCCATCGTCTCCCCGCCGGCCGCGGCCGTGTTCTCATATACTTCGCGCACAAAGTCGGCCACGCCTTGCGGGGTGGACCAGCGGGAAAGGCTCCAGGAGATCGGCCGAACCTGGGCTTCCAGGATAACCTGTGTCCCGCCCTGCAGGTCCAGCCCCAGCCGAAGCGTCGTGGAGCGGATGAGGCGCTCCTGTTCGGCGGTCGAGCCTTCCGGAATCGCCCGCCAGAAGGCCACGGCCGGGCTGGCCAGGTCGATCCAGAGTCCCAGCCCGGCCAGGAGCACGACAAGGGCCAGCAAAATCCAGTCGCGGCGCGGCAAAGAGACCTCCAACGAATAGTGTTGATCATTATACTACGGCCCTCCGAGGGACGCAAACACAAACGGGGCTTTCGGCGTTTTCACGAGGAAGCCGTGCGCCGGTCAAGCAGGCCCGGCAGGGGCCGTATCGGAGCCAAGAGCGGCTTTCTCAACGGAAAGCCCTGGGCCGGTAACGGCTCGATTTGCGTTTTGGGACAGGAGATGGTACAATAAAATCACGCGGCTGTAGCTCAGTGGATAGAGCACCTGCCTCCGGAGTAGGTGGTCGGGCGTTCGAGTCGCCCCAGCCGCGCTTTTTATGGCTCCGCCGGCCTTCCCACCGGAATCAGGTAGAGCGGTGTCTCTTCCGGCAATAGTCCCAGAACCCGGTGCACCCCCGCGTCGTCAAAAGCGCCGATGGGGACGGCGCCGAGGCCCAGGGCGGTGGCCTGGAGGAGCAGGTTCTGCGCGGCGTGGCCGGCCTCCAGGAGAACATAGCGCTCCGCTCGATTCCCGTACTTGACTGCGGTGCGAGGGACTATGCCGGTGATGACGAAAATCGCTGGCGCTCGGAGCAGTGCCTCCTGCTTCAACCCGACCATCCAGATCTCCTGCCGGAGGTCCTTCTGCCCCCGTATCTCCAGGCGATGGTCGGCCGGCCGGTAGCGATACCATCCTTCGGGCAACACGAGGTACATCTCCAGCGGGTAAAGGGCCCCGGCCGAGGGTGCCGTGCGAAAGCCCCGCGGGTCGGTCACGCCTTGAGCCGCCCAGAGAAGTTGGGAGATTTCCTCCCGGGATAGCGTCTCTTCGGTGTAAGAGCGGATCGAGCGCCGCCGGGCAAGCGCCTCCACCAGGCTCATTCCTTCTTGGGTCCGGGGCGGCGGCAGGGCAATTTCCCCGAATATGGCCACCGGGTAGGCAACTGCTCCTGCGCAGGCCTCGGCAAGCAGCAGGAAAAAGAAGAGAAGCAGGACCAGCAAGCGTCGCATCTGAATCCTCCACAAATCCACCGTCCTTGTAACCTATCCGAAAAGGGGACGGGCGAAGGCAATGCCTACGCCTACCCGGCGGCAGTTTTCGGATAGTCTCTCAGCCAGGCCTGCACCCGAGCGGCGATTTCTTCGGGCAGGCCGACGCGGTTGGTCGGGGTCACTTCCACCAGTTCCACATCCGGCCGGCGGCGGACCTCTTCGATGAGGGCCGTCCCGCGCAGGGCCACGCTTCCGAGAAGTGGGCGCAGGTCGTCCAGGAGTTGCCACACCCGCGTCCGGAAGAGCGCCGAGAAGCACTCCATCTTGCCGATTTCATCCACGACGAAGAGTTCCACTTCCTCCAGACGGGGGTCCAGGAAGGGCAGGATGACCCGCTCGAAGGTGGCCACGTCCACCCCATAGGTGCCCACCCGCCACGGGCCAGCCTGCTCCACGTGGGCCAGGACGATCTCGGGGCCGCCGAGGACGGCGGCGCGGAAGCCAAGCCGACCGTGCGGACCCCGAATCTCGGCCGTGGTAAAGCCGCCCAGCCGGAGCGGCGGTAGCCTCTCCAGAACACGCCGGATGACAGTCGTTTTGCCGACGCCCGGCCGGCCGGTCAAAAGGAGGTTGTGCGGCATATCGGCCTCCTGCCCTATGGGCCTTTTATCAGCGTTGGCTCCCCCCGCAGCCGCCGCCAGAGGGCAAGAAGACGTGGGATGGCCCAGGAGAACACCCGGTAAAGCGCCGGCCGAACGACAAAATCATAGGCACCGATGTGGGAAGTCAGGTGACCCCCGAAACCGGCTTTGAAGCGGTATACGCCCCAGAGCGGGTCATCCGGCCGCAGTTGATGGGGTGCCCCCCAGAAATCGTAGGTCGTGCAGCCGGCATCCTTGGCCCGGCGCATTGCCTCCCATTGGAGGAGATAATTGGGCATATGTTCCCGCTTGTGGCCCGAGGAGGCGCCGTACATATACCAGGCACAGGGGCCAAAGTACAGAAGGAAGAGGCCGGCCAGCAGATCTCCCTCATGCTCGGCCAGGAGAAGGTGCCCCCACCCAACCTCCAGAAAGGTCTGCCAGATCTGTCGGTAGTAAGAATAGGGCCGGGTAAGGAAGCCGTCACGCCGGCCCGTCTCTCGATAGAGTTCGTAGAAAACTTCCAGGTCGGCCGCCGTCCCCCTCCGCACCCGTACGCCGCGCCGCTCGGCCAAACGGATGTTGTAGCGCGTCTTGGGCTTCATCCGGCTCAAGAGCGTCTCCTCATCGGCCCGGAGGTCCACCAGAATCGTGCTGCGGAACTGCACGTCCTCTCCCCGTCGCCAAGTGCGCCGTCGGAGCACCTCCAGAGCCGCAGCATCATCGGCAGCGATGTCGGGGTCCATTTTGATAAAGATGGCCTGCTCTCGGCGGGCTTCTTCCTCCAGCAGGGCCAGGGCCGTTTCCAGACAGACCGGCCCCTCCTCCGCCAGAAGAGGTCCTTTAGGTACGTAGAGGACCGGAGCCCGCAGGAAAGGGATTTGCCGCCGTAGGATCAGCGCAGCCACCCACGGATGCCCCCCTTTCTCCAGGAAAAGCTGCCTGGGTGTCCACCCCGTAGCCCGCTTGATCTCTCCCCATTCGGAGGACTGGAGGATATGGGGCCGTGGGAAGGAAAGCACCACACGGTTCCACTCGCCGCCGTCGTAAACCTCACGGACGTTCATTCGAACCACCCGCTTTCGAAGGGTGCTAGGCTCATTATAGGCTCCACCTCGCTCCTTGTCAAAGCACTGCGCGGTGCCCGCTTGGCCATCTGACCTGCGAATCGGCCCCCACCCGAAGTGCCCCGTGTGGTATAATACCGTCTGTGCCTGGTTTCCTATGGGGTGTGCAAACGGTATCCGGAGGCGGGTGATGCGTTCGGGTTGGTCTCGGGCAGTACAGATTCTGGTGACCTTGCTCCTTCCGCTGACCTTGCTGGGCCTGGCGCTGCGGCTAATGGCTACCCCCACCCTGGCGCGCTGGGAATACCGGCGGCCCGACTTCCCTCCCGATCCCTACGGTTTTTCCACAGCGGATCGTATCCGGCTGGCCGAAGCCTGCCTAGACTATCTCCTCACCGGCGCGGGGATCGAGCGCCTGGCCGAAATCTCCCTGGAAGATCGGCCGGCCTTCAACCCAAGGGAACTGGCCCATATGGAGGATGTCAAGCGGGTACTGTGGTCTCTATGGGGGGTAGGGGTCGCATCCGGCCTGCTGGTTCTGGGCGGGACCGTCGCCCTGGCCGTCTATCCCCACACCCGCCGCCGGGCTCCCCTTGCCCTCCTGGGGGGAAGTCTCCTTACGGTGGCTCTGGTAGCCGCCGCCGGCCTGCTTATGCTTCTGGGTTGGGATACCTTTTTCACCGGCTTCCATGGGATCTTCTTCTCTCCCGGCTCCTGGACCTTTGCCTACTCCGACACCTTGCTCCGTCTTTACCCGGAGCGTTTCTGGATGGATATGGGGGGGATGCTCGTCGGCCTCATCCTGGTCGGGGCGTTCCTCATCGCCGGAGGTTCCTTCTTTTGGCTCAGGCGGGCATCTCGCCCCGGCCCATCGTCCTACAATGGCCAGATCACGGGCAGGAGCAGGAGGATAAGCGCGGAGAGAAGGAGGGTCAGCGGCAGGCCCACCCGCAGGTAATCGCGGAAGCGGTAGCCGGCCGGCCCCATCACCAGGATATTGACCGGATGCCCCAAGGGAGTGAGAAAGGCCATTGAGGTGGACAGGGCCACAGCCATCGCCAGGGATCGGGGGTCGGCCCCGATCGCCAGGGCCGTTTGGATGGCCATCGGGGCCACCACGCTGGCCACCACCGCTCCGTTCATCACCTGGGTCAGGAGCGTACCCAGGAAAAAGAAGCCGGCTAGGAGCGTCCAGGGGCCGGCCGGCTCCAGCACATCCACAATATGCTCCGCCAGAAAAGAAGCCGCGCCGGTCTGGGTCATCGCCGTGCCCAGGGGAAGCATCCCGGCGATAAGAAAGACGCTTTTCCACTCGATGGAGCGATAGGCCTGATCCATGGTGAGGATGCCGCTCAGCACCATGAGGAGCGCCCCGCCCAGCATCACTTCACCGACCAGGAAGGGGAAAAAGGCCACCAACACCAGCGTGGCCGCCATAATGGCCAGAGCCGGCCGGCCTTTGCGTAGCGGCCCAACCTCTTCTTCTTCTCCCAGAAGAACCAGGTCCGGTTCCCCACGCAGAAGGGGCAGACTTCGGCGCGGCCCCTGCAGGAGCAGGGCATCGCCGAACTGGAGCAGCAGGTCGCTCAGGGAAGTGCGGATGGGCCGGCCGGCCCGCCAGATCGCCAGCACGTTCATGCCGTACTTTTCCCGAAAATGGGAAGTCCGCAGCGTCTGCCCGATCAGCGTGGAACGCGGGGCCAACACCGCCTCCACCACGGCCACCTCCGGAGACTCCAAATCCTCCTCGCACCAGAGACGTGGCGGGAGAATCTCCAGGTAGGGCGGCACATCCCGCCGGCGAAACTCCTCCTGTTTTCCCTCCAGGAGTACAACGTCCCCCTCCTGGAAGAGGGTATCCGGAGGGGGCGAGGGAAGGACCTTCCCGCCCCGTTCCAGGGCCACAACGGTGAGGTTGTAGCGCTCCCGGAACGTGCTCTGGGCCAGCGGCCGACCGACGAGGTAAGAGCCGGCCGGCACCCGCGCTCGGAAGAGCCGCTCGCCCAGTCGGTAGATCTCCACCAGGTCGCTTCGCCGGGAGACGGCGGCATCCCGGTCCGGCAGGAGTTGCACCGGAAGGCGATGGCGGCCCCAGAACACCGTATAGGCCACGCCGACGACCACGATCGGCAGACCCAGGGGAGCAAAATCCAGGAGACCGTAGCCCTGGAACCCTTGTTCCCGTAGAAGGCTGCTGACGACGATGTTGGTGGTGGTCAGGAGGGTGGCCATCCCGCCCAGGATCGTCCCCAACGCCAGCGGTAGGAGCAGGCGAGAGAGGCTCAGGCGGGCCTTTCGGGCCGCTCCGGTGACGGCCGGCAGGAGCATCGAGGCTGCGGCGATGTTGTTCATAAACAGAGAGAAAAAGGCTCCAGCCGTCATCACGATGGCGACCAGCCGGCCTTCTTCCTTTCCCCCCAGACGCAGAAGAAAACTCCCCACCTGGTCGGTCACGCCGCTGCGCCGCAGTCCCTCGGTCAGGATAAAGATGGCCAGGATCGTTACCACGGCCGAGCGACTGAAGCCGGAAAAGGCCTCCTGCGGAGTCAGGACGCCGCTGAACCCCAGGGCAACGACGACCAGAAGCGCCACCAGGTCGGAACGGAGCCGGTCACTCAGGAGAAGAGCGACAGCGAGGAAGAGAATGATCAAGGTAAGAAGCAGGTTTCGGTCCATTCGAGGTTCCGTCTCGAACCAGCTTTTCCCCTGCAATTATAGCACAGGTGGACAACTCCTCAAGGCGGCTTGACGGCTTTTTCTCTCCTGTGTTATAGTAGGGCCACAGGACGACTCGGCATTCCAGATGGGCCTTGGAGGAGTGGATGACCGTTACGGTAACTTTTTTGCCGCAAAATAAGAGGGTGGAAGTCCCCCAAGGGACGACCATCCTGGAGGCGGCGTCGAAGGTAGGGCTGGAACTGCCGGCCCCCTGTGGCGGTCAGGGACGTTGCGGCCGCTGCCGTGTCCAACTTCAGGACGGACCAGTGGACCAGCCGCCCAACGCCCATCTTCCAGAGGAGGACCGGGCCCGAGGCTATGTCCTGGCCTGTCAGGCCCGGCCTCTCGGCCCAACGACCGTTCTCCTGCCGGAAGAACTGCGCCTGGAACGGGTCATCTCCGGCGTCGGCGTTGCCGACTTCCGGGCGCTGACCCCCTATTGCGATTGGAAACACTCTCCCTCTCTGCGCGCCCTGTACGTCGAATGCGATCCCCCTTCCCTCCTGGATAACACCAACGACTTGGACCGCCTGCGGCGTTTCCTCCTCCGCCAACACGGAGTAACGGAGGTGGAAATCGGCCTCCCCCTCCTCCAGGTCCTTCCGCAGCGCCTGCGAGCCGAGGGATGGCAGGTTACTGCCGTCCTGGAGCCCCGAGACGGGGGTTACCGCCTGGTGGACGTCCTTCCGGGGCAACAGGTGGAGCGCATCTACGGAGCGGCGGTGGACATCGGCACGACCACGGTGAAACTCTTCCTGGTGGATATGAGCACCGGCGAAGTTCTGGATAGCGAATCGGCCTACAACGCCCAGATCGCTCGGGGAGAGGACATTATTTCGCGTATCATCTACTCCCAGAAGGAAGGAGGCTTATCCCACTTGCAGCGGCTGGTCCTGAAGACGATCAACGGCCTGCTGGTCGAGGTAGCCCGTCGGCAGGGGGTGGCACTGCGGGAAATCCAAGCCCTTTCGGCAGCCGGGAACACCACAATGACCCAACTCTTCCTGGGCATCAATCCCAGGTACATCCGTGAAGAACCCTACCTGCCGACGGTCACCCGCTTCCCGGTCTTTACCGCCGACGAAGTTGGCCTGGTCATCAACCCGAACGCCCCGGTCTATTGTGCTCCGAGCGTGGGAGCCTATGTGGGGGGGGACATTGTCGCCGGCGTACTCAGTTCGGGGATGTACCAGACCGACCTCCTGACCCTTTTCATTGATGTGGGTACCAACGGCGAGATCGTCTTGGGCAACAGCGACTGGCTCATCGCCTGCGCCTGCTCGGCCGGCCCGGCCTTCGAGGGAGCCGGGGTGCGCTGCGGGATGCGGGCCACCGACGGGGCCATTGACGAGGTCATCATTGACGGGCGCACCTTGGAGCCGACCTGCCGGGTCATCGGGGGAGGGCCTCCGCAGGGCATCTGCGGCTCCGGGCTGATTTCGGCCCTGGCCGAGATGCTGGTGACCGGGGTAGTGGACAAGGCCGGCCGCATCCGCCGCGACCTCCCCACCCTGCGTATCCGACAGGGGGAACACGGGGCCGAGTACGTCCTGGTCTGGGGAGAGGAGGGCCGGCCGGACATCGTCCTCACCGAAGTAGACATCAACAACCTCATCCGGGCCAAGGGGGCCATCTATGCCGGGTTCTCCGTCCTCCTCAAAAGCCTGGAACTCGATTTCTCTATGGTCGAACAGATCCTCATCGCCGGAAGTTTCGGCCAGTACATCAACCTGGAGAAGGCCATCCTGATCGGCCTCCTGCCCGACTTGCCCTGGTCGCGCTTCCGTTACCTGGGCAACACCTCCCTCCTGGGGGCCTACCAGACCCTCCTCTGTCGGGAGATGCGCGAGGTGGCCGCCCAGATTGCCTCCAAGATGACCTACCTGGAACTCTCGGCCGACAACCGCTTTATGCACGAATACACCTCGGCCCTCTTCCTGCCTCATACCAACCTGGAGGGCTTCCCTTCGGTCCAGGCGCTTCTGGAGCAAGTGAGCATATCCTGTTAGCCAAGGGGAAGCGGTGGAGGCATTGGGTTACCGCGTTCCAGATACACCGAGGCGCAGAGACCGCGGAGGCGGTAGAGGGAGACCTTTACGGCCCTGCGGTAAACAGGTACCGGTGGAGATTCGGGAGCCGCCGCGGATTCCCATCCTTGGGGTAGGCATCCACGATGTAACCGAGGAGGAAGCCGTGGCCCTGGTGGAGCGCTTCATCCAGGAAGGCGGCCCGCACCAGGTGGTCACGGTCAACCCGGAGTTTGTGATGGAGGCCCGGCGTAACACCGCCTTCCGCCGGGTGTTGAACGAGGCCGACCTGGCCGTGCCGGATGGAGTGGGCATCCTCTGGGCCGGCCGACTCCTGGGGTGCCCCTTCCGGGGGCGTGTGCCCGGCGTCGAACTTGCTCTGCACCTGGCAGGACAGGCTGCCGAACGGGGTTACCGCCTCTTCCTCCTGGGGGCGGCTCCCGGCGTGGCCGAGGCGGCGGCGGGCCGGCTGAGGGAGAAGTATCCGACCCTGACCATCGCCGGAACGTATGCCGGCTCGCCGGACCCGGCCGAGGAGGAAGAAATCGCGGCGCGCATCCGGGCTGTCTCCCCCCACATCCTGTTCGTCGCCTACGGCGCACCTCGCCAGGACCTCTGGCTGAAGAGAAACCTGCCCCGGCTCAATGTAGCCGTAGGCATCGGCGTCGGAGGAACGCTGGATTATATCTCCGGACGGGTACACCGGGCTCCGTCCTGGATGCGTCGCCATGGCCTGGAGTGGCTTTACCGCCTCTTCCGCCAGCCCTGGCGATGGCGGAGGATGCTTTCCCTGCCGGCCTTTGTCGCCCTGGTACTGGCCGAGGCGCTGGGAAAGCGCTTTTCCCGGAGGTGAACGGGCGGATGGAGACCTGCACCTTTCTGGACTATTTGCGGCATCACCCGGCCTATCGAGGGCAAATCGTGCATGTCGAACGCCTGCCGGCCCGGCCGGCGCGTTACGGCCGGCCGGACGTTCCCCTGCATCCGGCGTTGGAGAAGGCTCTGGCTGCCCTGGGCATCGCCCACCTCTATACCCACCAGGCCGAGGCCATTTCCCTGGCCCGGAGCGGCCGACACGTCGTCGTCGCCACCCCCAGTGCCAGCGGAAAGACGCTCTGCTACAACCTGCCCGTCCTGGACGTCCTCCTCTCCGAACCAGGGGCCCGTGCCCTTTACCTCTTCCCTACCAAGGCCCTGGCCCAGGACCAGATGCGCGTCCTGGAGGAACTGGGGGAGAAGTTGCCCGAGCCGATCCGGTTCGGCACTTATGATGGGGATACACCTCTGCAACTGCGGGGACGGCTGCGGCGACAGGCCCAGATTCACCTGACCAACCCGGACATGCTGCACCTGGGCATCCTGCCCAACCATACCCTTTGGCAGCGCTTCATAGCCGGGCTGCGCTACGTCGTTGTAGACGAAGCCCATGTCTACCGGGGGATTTTCGGCTCGCATGTCGCCGGCATCCTGCGCCGGCTGCGCCGGCTGTGCACTTTTTACGGGAGCGCTCCCATCTTTATCGCCGCTTCGGCCACGATGGCCAATCCGGGAGAACACCTGCAGATGCTTACGGGGCTACCCGTCCAGGTCGTGGATCGGGACGGTGCGCCGGCCGGCAGCCGCGACTTTGTCCTTTGGAACCCACCGCTCCTTTCAGAGGCCACCGGCGAGCGCCGTTCGGCGACGGTGGAGGCGGCCTTTCTTTTTGTCGAACTGGTGCGTCGGGGCACCCGTACCATCGCCTTCTCCCGGGCCCGGGCCGTGGCCGAACTCGTCCTGCGCCTGGCCCGGGAGGAACTCGCCCGCAGCGCTCCCGAACGGGCTGAACGCATCCGGGCCTACCGGGCTGGATACCTGCCGGAGGAACGTCGGGAGATCGAGCAGGCCCTCTTCCACGGGGAACTCCTGGGAGTGACGGCGACGAACGCGCTGGAACTGGGCATAGACGTGGGCGACCTGGATGCCACCGTCCTGAACGGCTATCCGGGGACGATCGCCTCCACCTGGCAGCAGGCCGGCCGGAGTGGGCGCAGCCGGGGCCATGCCCTGACCTTTCTGGTAACCGCCGACAACCCACTGGACCAGTACTTTGCCCGGCATCCGCACGATCTTTTCGGCCGGCCGCACGAACAGGCCCGCTGCGACCCGGCCAACCCCTACGTCCTGGCCGAACAATTGGCCTGTGCTGCCTTTGAACTGCCCCTCAGCCCGGAGGATGAGGAGGTCTTTGGCCCGGACCTCCATCAGACGGCCTGGGAACTGGCCGAGGAGGGAAAACTTGCCCCCCGGGGAGGGCGCTGGTACTACACCGGCCGCTCCCGCTATCCGGCCGAGGAGGTAGACATCCGGGCCACCTCCGCCGAGAGCCTCGACCTCCTGGATGAGGAGGACGGCCTTCTAGAAACAATCGAGGCTGTTACCGCGCCCTACCGTGTCCATCCCGGTGCCATCTACCTGCACCAAGGGGAAAGTTACCGCGTCGTCCGGTTGAACCGGATCGGCGGGACGGCCCACCTGCGCCGGGTGGACGTGCACTATTACACCCAGCCGCTCGACCGGACCGATCTGCACATCCTCCGCTCGGTTCAGCACCGGCAACTGGGGCGCAGCCGGGCCTACCTGGGGACGGTGCGGGTAACCCAGCAGGTCATCGCCTACCGGAAGGTCTCCCATTCCGGAGAGCGAGTTCTTGAGGAAGTTCCGCTGGATATGCCACCACAGACCTTTGACACAGTCGGGGTCTGGTTTGATATACCCGAGGAAATCTGTCGGGAGGTCGCGGAGCGGGGACTGGACCTGGCCGGCGGGCTCCATGCCGTAGAACATGCCGCCATCGGCCTTCTCCCACTCTTTGCGATGTGCGACCGGCTGGACATCGGCGGACTTTCCACGCCCCGGCATCCCGACACAGGACAGGCGCAGGTCTTTATTTACGACGCCGTGCCGGGGGGCGTGGGCATTGCCGAGCGTGGTTTCGGCCTCCTGGAGAACGTCTGGCGGGCAACGCTGGAAGTGGTGCGCGGCTGTCCCTGTGAGGACGGCTGCCCCAGTTGCATCCACAGTCCCAAGTGTGGCAGCAGGAACCAGCCACTGGACAAGGAAGCGGCAGTCTTGATCCTGGAGCGCCTGGTTCGGCGGCGAGGGACGGGGAGACCTCCATGAAGAATCTATCGGAAAGCCGGGGGCTTGTAGGCGAAGGCACTTCCTGTCCGGCAGAGGTTTTCGGGGCTCGGCCGATTTGACAAAATGGCGGATGTTCTGTATAATAGAAATATGCAGGCCGAGGTGGCGGAACTTGGCAGACGCGCTAGGTTGAGGGCCTAGTGAGGGGTGTTCCCTCGTGCGGGTTCAAATCCCGCCTTCGGCACTGCTTACCGGGCGAAGATGAGGGCCGTCCCCTCGGCGCGATGGGCGATTAGCTCAGCGGGAAGAGCGCCTCGCTTACACCGAGGAGGTTCACAGGTTCGAGCCCTGTATCGCCCACCAGAGGATGCCGCGGTAGCTCAGTTGGTAGAGCATGTGACTGAAAATCACAGGGTCGTCGGTTCGATTCCGACCTGCGGCACCTATGGGCGGAAGTAGCTCAGCCTGGTAGAGCGTCTGCTTGCCAAGCAGATGGTCGCGGGTTCGAATCCCGTCTTCCGCTCCAAATGGGGGCTGGCCGGCCCTCTTTTTTGTGGTATCCACCGGGCGAAATTTGCTCCGGTCTGCCTTGGGGGAGGGACCCGATCTTCAGGCCGAAGTGGCGGAACCGGCAGACGCCGCGGACTTAAAATCCGCTGCCCACCAGGTGGGCGTGAGGGTTCGAATCCCTCCTTCGGCACAAAGGGAAAAGGATAGAAATCTATTCCGCTTTTCGCACTGCCAACCTGCCTGCTGCTTCCGAAAATTCGATACACCTCCTCCCCGAAAACCTCAAAAGTCCAACGGACTTGCGGACTAGACCCTCGCCGGCTTGTGCAACGGACTGACAAAACTTGCCCACAGGAGGATGTCCGATGAAAAACGATGCTGCCATGGCGCGCTATCTCAACGGCTTTCGCCTGCACTGCACCGCGGAGGGGCGCAGCCCCAACACCGTGATCTGGTACGAACACAAGCTCCGTATCTTCTGCGACTGGCTCGACGAACATTTCAACATCCAAGAACCGGATGCCATCACCGCCGACCATATCCGGGATTTCTTGGCCCATATGCGCGACGAGGTTCACCCAGGAGACCTCAACCCACACCGAACGAGCGAAGACCGTCTGATTTCCCCCCACACGGTTCAGGGTTACTACCGGGCCAGAGGAGGGTTCTTCCTAACCGAGCTGTACCTGGCGGCGGAGGCCTAGCCCAGAAGCGGGCTGCGCCTGTCCGTACAGCCGAATGGGCGGTTGTCATGCGCTGCGCCCTGAACCTACCCCACGACTAAAGTCGGGGGGTTCTGGTGGCGACCCGGACGACTCTCTCGGACTCTCGGCTGTCGGCCACAC
>FWPU01008066.1_pt1 | contig 18413 bp, 21 predicted proteins | sample 2228361 | NCBI WGS metagenome assembly FWPU01 (sample SAMEA103939777, study PRJEB20133) | metagenome
GGGGGTGGGGGGTGGCAGAGGCACGCCGGGAGCCGTGCCGAGCCGGGGGGAGGGGCGGCAGCCCCTCTTCCATCTTCGGAGGACCTCGGGGTGGACGTCGTGGTGGCCCCGACCCTGTTCCCGCACCGGCCACGACGGGCGACCTGGGTCCCCTTCGGGTACCCGAACTACCTGACGCACCCGATCCGTCCGACGCCGTACCTGGGGCTGGACGGGGTGCGATGGTGGGTGGAGCGCCTGACGGAGGCCTGCCAGATGGCCGAGACGAGGACCGCGGGCACGCCGCTCGGGGGCAGCGCGGACGCGTCGAACCCGGGCAGGGAGGTGTCGTCCTGAGCGCGAGTCCCCTCAAAATCGTGCTGTACGGCAAGGGCGGCATCGGGAAGTCCACGATCGCGGCCCACCTCTCGATGGCGTTTGCGATCGAGGGCCGCCGCGTGCTCCACGTGGGGTGCGACCCCAAGATGGATTCGTCGCTGCGCCTGACCGAGCGCGAGGACATTCCCACGCTGGTGGACTTCATCGAGGACGGGACTCTGCACCGCCGGACGCCGGCCGACCTGATCGTCCACGGGAAGGCGGGCATTGACACGATCGAGACGGGCGGGCCAGAGCCGGGGCTCGGGTGCGCGGGCCGTGGCGTTGCCACCCTGTTCGATTTTCTGGACATCCATCGGGTCGAGGCGTGGCCGTACGACGTCCTGATCTTCGACGTCCTGGGCGACCTGGTGTGCGGGGGGTTCGTGGCCCCGATCCGGTACGGGATGGGGGACCGGATCGTGATCGTGGCCTCCGGCGAACTGATGGCCCTTTACGCGGCCAACAACATTGCCCGCGTGGTTCTGCACCACGTGGACGAGGGAGTCCGTCTCGCAGGTATTGTTTACAATGTGAAAATATTAGATGATAAGATACGCGCCTCGCTCGAGCGGTTTGCCGGCGAGGTCCAAGCCCGGGTCCTGGGCTTCATCGAGTGGGACCCGCGCGTGAAGCAGGCCGAGCGTGCCCGGCGCACGGTCTTCGAGACGGACCCCGACTCGGAAGCGGCCCGGGGCTTCCGGGCCCTGGCCCAGGCCCTGTCCGGGCCGCTCCCCGACGACCTGCCGCTCCCGGCGCCGCTCGACCGGCGGGCCTTCCTGAGGCTATCGCGGGAACTGGACCTGTGACGGCCCCGGGTCGCGGGCGGTCCCCGATCAGGTCGCGCCCGGTCGAAAGACGAACTCGAAGAGGTCCGCGGTCAACCCAGCCAGTTCGACACGAGCGCAAGCCCCTGCCGCACGAGGTCTCCGGACAGGACCCGGTCCAGGGCGGTGAAGAAGCGGTCCATCTCGTCCTCGGTCACGAGGAGGGCGGGGGCGATGAAGAGGTTGTCCTCGCGGCCCCCGGTGTAGATCAGGATGTCGTGGTCGCGCAGGAGGTTCACGGTGACGACCGCGGGGAGCAGGCCCTCCAGCCACTCGTCCACGGCCACGAACCGGGCCAGTTGCTTCAGGCTCAACAGGTCGGACGCGCGGCGCATCGCGAGGACTCCCAGCAGGCCCACGGCGCGGGCCTCGCGGAGGTACCGGGGGTGGCGCCGCACCAGGTCCTCCATCCGGGCGCGCAGGACCTCGCCCTTGACCCGCGCCGCCTCCACCAGCCCCTCGTCGTTCATGACGTTGATGGCCTCGATGGCGGTGGCGCACGCCTCGCCCATGCCGGCGAAGGTGCTCGTGTGGACCGTGCATCGCGACAGGGGGCCGTAGGTCTTGCGAAACACGTGCTCCCGGGCGGTGTAGCCGGCAATTGACGCCTTGCCTCCGCCCAGGGATTTCGAAAACGTCACGATATCAGGAATCACATTATAATGTTGGAAGCCAAACCACTGCCCGGTCCGCCCGAATCCGGTGAAGATCTCGTCGAAGATCACCAGGATCCCGTGGCGGCGGCACAGGTCCACGAGCCCCTCCAGGTAGCCGTCCGGGGGGAGGATCGCCAGGTCCCCCTTGATGGGCTCGAGGATCATGGCCGAGATGTCGCACCGGCCCCACCGCGAGCGCCGGGCCACGACGTCGCGCAGAGCCGCGAGGTCTCCGTACGGCACCTCGATGCAGCCGTCGAGCCGCCTGAACAACTCCTTGTACGGCTTCGAGGCGGGGCCGGACACCGACATGGTCCCGAAGGTCTTCCCGTGGTAGCCGAGGTCCGTGTAGAGGACCTTGTCGCGCGAGGGACCTCCGTACAGCATCGCCATCTTCAGGGCGCCCTCGTTCGCCTCCGCGCCGCTCGTGCAGAAGAACGAGTACCGGAGGTCCCCACCCAGGAGGGCTGCAATGTTGTGGGCGAGGACTGCCTCGTACGGCGAGATCACGGCCTTGCAGACCTCCAGGCGCCGTTCCTCGTTGAAGCGCCGGCGTGCGGCCAGGATGCGGGGATGGTTGTGGCCGTGGTTCAGGACGTTCATGCCCCCGGAGAAGTCGAGGATGCGGCGCCCGTCCGCAGTGTGGAGCCAGAGCCCCTCCGCGCGGACCACACGGAGGCGGTCGAAGCCCAGGACCTTCAGGAAGGTCGCGATCCCGGGGTTCACGTGGCGGCGGTAGTACTCGACGATTGTGCGCTGGTCCAGGTCCTCCACGCGGTCCAGGGGGATCAAGTCGAGTTTCTTCATGGAACCTCGATCTGGTCAAGATTGTTGTTGTTCCGTTGCGTACACCCCACGCACATCGCGATGCTGCCGTCGTTGGACCGGACCCGCCGGCGGAAGTCCCGGTAGGCGGGCCCGTTCCAGAGGTCCCGGAAGCCTGCACGGGTCGGGTCCGAAAACAGCCGGCCCATGACGTGGTCCTGGCCGAGGTCGCTCACGCACGGCAGCACGGCGCCGGAGTAACGGATGACCGCCTCCCGCCACGCGAGCCCGCACAGGTCGGCGTCGTCGGGGGGGAGGGGCGCGAACCGGGGGTCGTGGGGTTCCACGCCCCCGAGGGCCGCTGCGGTCCCCGGGTCCACGTCGCGCTCGTCCAGCCGGATCAGGGAGACCTTGTCCGCGCCCACGTCCCGCCCGATCCCGAGGGCGAGGCCTGTCTCGGCCTCGTTCTGGCGGTGGACCACGACCTGGAACTCGACGAAGGGCCGGCGGCTTCCGGCCTTGCGCCGCGCGGCGGACAGACCCAGGAGGTTCGAGCGCACGGCCTCGAAGGCGTCGGCCCCGTGGAGCAGGCGGTAGGTCTCCCGCGTCCCCGCGTCGAACGAGACGATCAGGTAGTCGAGGCCCGCCTCCACGAGGTCCCTCGCGACCGCCGGGGCCAGGAGCGACCCGTTCGTGCTCGCGGCCACGAAGACCCCGCGGTCCTTCGCAGCGCGCACCATTCGAGGCAGGTCGGGGTTCAAAAGGGGCTCACCGTAGTGCCAAAGACGCATCGTCAGCAGGGTGTCTCCGACCTCGTCCAGCAGGAGTCGAAAGCGATCGAACGACAGGAGCCGTGCGCTGTCGGGGCAGCCCCCGGTCGCGCCGGCCACGGGGCCATCGTCCCGGAACCGCGGGTGGTTGCGGCCGCACTTGACGCAGCGATAGTTGCAGTCCCCGCTGACCTCGACGAAGAGGTGGAGGGGCAGACCAAGGCACTTGACGAGCCGCAGGCGCGCCGAGACCTCGACGCGGGCCAGGTTGCGGACCCGCCGGGGGTCCAGGGCGACGCGGGCTGCATGACCGGCGAAGGAGGCGAGTTCGCGAATCCGGTAGCCCCGTCGCAGGACCTTCATGTCCGGATGATACCCCTCTTCACTCGAAGAACAGGAAGGCGTGGTCACCCGAGTATTCGAATCGCCTGAAGACCCACTCCCACTCGGCAGGCGTGAAGAAGCACTCGCACGTCAACTGCCAGGCCAGCAAGTTCGCCTTCTCGCGCTCGGTCCGGTAGGACTCGACCACGACCCAGGCCCGGCCGCGGCCCACCCTCCCGATCTCGGCGATCGCCTGCTCCAGGTCGTAGAGGTACAGGTTGTGGAGCGTGGCGACCGAGAGGACCAGGTCAAAGGAGTGGTCGGGAAAGGGGAGGCCCATGGCCGACGCCCGCACGAACGCATGGCGCGACGCCGTGTGACCCTCCTGGGGCCAGCCTCGATGGCCAAGGGCATACGAGGAGATGTCCACACCGACCACCACGACCCCGGGAACCTCCTGCATCAGTTCGTAGAGGAGATGGGCCTTGCCGCAGCCCACATCCAGGACCCGGTCGCCGGGCTTCAAACGGTAGTGCTCGGCGAGCGCGCGCGCCACCGGGCGCCACCGTCCGTCGTACCGGTAGCCCCCGTACCCGAAGCGACGCTCTCCATCCCAGTAGTCGAAATCGAAGCGCCTCGCCACTTCGGCGCACTCCGCCTTGTCGTGGAGGCAGACCCGCTCCAGGTAGTCGCGTTTCGTGGCGCGGTGCAGGGGGGCCAGGAAGTCGAGAAGCGCCATGGCCATCCTCACACGAAGGGGAGATGGTCGGGGTCCGCGTCCAGGTAATCCAGGAGCAGGAGGTTCTTGTCGTGCGCCACGCAGTGGTGGCGGCAGTCCCGCGACGGGACGATGGCGGCGAGGCGGACACGCGTCTCCTCCGAGAACCACGCCTCCCGGAAAGACCGCCCCGCGAGGCTCGCGAGCCTCCCGGACGCGGTGTACGCCTTGTCCTGGCAGGAATACAGGCACAAATCGGCCCCGATCACGGTGAGCCACGATGCAAACGGGCACCCCGAGTAGGGCTTGTCGTATCCGCCCGTGCCGGGAAGGTCCGGGTCGAGGAGCCGGTCTACCACGCGGAACCTTTCGTCCTCGAGTGCGACGCGGGCCTGCCGGATCGCGTCGCGCACCGCTGCGTGCCACGGGCGTACGGCATCGCGATTTGCCTCGAACGTCGTGCCGACGACGGCCTCCGAAACCTTGACGTGGGACACGCCGAGGCCCTTCACCAGGGCGAGGAAGGGTCCGGTCTCGGCGTGGTTGTCGCGCGTGACGACCCAGTTCACGCCGACCTCGCAGCGCCCCGCGGCCATCGCCGCGAAGCGCTCGATGTTCCGGCATACCCGGGTGAACTCGCGGGGGCTGACGCCCCGGATGGCGGCGTAGGTCTCGGCCGTGGCCGCGTCCATCGAGACCCGGACCCAGCTCGCATGCTCGGCGAGGACCCGGGCGATGCGCCCCTCTAGCCTGGAACCGTTCGTCAGGACGCCGATGCGCACCCCGGCTGCGGACAGCCGCTCCACCGCCCCGGCCAGCGGGCGGTAGAGCAGCGGCTCTCCGCCCCCCGAGAAGGTCACGGCCCGCACGCCCATGACGAGGATGTCCTCGACGACCTGGTGCATCACGTCCGCCGGGATCTCGTCGCGTGTCTCCATCCCGCCGGACATCGGGAGGCCCTCCACGCGGAAGCAGCAGTAACCGCACGAGTGGTTGCAGCGATTGGTCGGCTTGATGCGGACCGACACCGGGGCCGTGTGTCGGCCCTCGGCCTGGGCCTTCAGTTTCTCGGGGAAATGAAAGACCTTGGTGCGGCTGTACAGTCGGTCCATCGCGACTCCGTCACCATTGCCCCTCGAGCGCCTTCCACAGTCCGCAAAGAAAGGCCCGGTTGTCCAAGGCGCACGCCCGGAAGTCGCCTCCCAGGCGGGTGAAGGTCTTGAAGGCGCGCTGGTAGTACGCCGGGTGGTCGGACGGCGGCTCTCCGCGCGCCCAGTCCCAGGCCGCGAGGTCCACGACCACGACCGCGAAATCCCGCAAGGGGGCGGCGCGCTGGACGGCCAGATTCTGAGCCATGGCGAATGCCTTTTCCACGACCATCGGTCCGGTCACGGCGCTTCCGAGGTTGATCAGGACGCCGCCGGACAGGTTCTCCAGCGTGTGACCCAGGGTCAGGAAGTCGCGGTGCGACGCCCGCCCGAAGGCAGCGCCCGAGGCCGCCGGGTGCTCGTGCACGATGTCCTGGCCCACCGAGACGTGGACCGTCAACGGCACCCGCAGGCGGTGCAGCCCCGCCTGGAGGCTCGCGTCCTTGAAGGGGTGCGGGCATGCGGCCCGACCCGCTCCCACGGAGACACGGTCCAGGACCCACAAGAAGTCCGCCGCGGTCCCGGCCGCGTCGGGGTCGGGGCCTTGCAGGACGCGGAGGACCTCGGCGCGCGGCGGGACCTCGACGCCCTCGTCCTCGATGAAGGCCCCCATGGCGCTGCCGTACCCGAGCCCGCGCATGCACCCGGCGGCCACGGCGAGCGCGGTCCATCGCCCGGTCTCGTCCCACAGGCCGAAGGTCCCCGAGGCCTGGCCCGCGGTCACGTCCTCGCAGGTCATCCCCGCGTGCGCGAACTCCCAGTCGTGGATGGACCCCGCTCCGTTGGTCGCGAAGTGCGTGACAAGACCCCGCGCGGCCAGGCGCAGCATCAGAGGCCCGAGGCCGTTGCGGATCGCGTGGGCGCCGAACACCAGGACCACGGCCGCGCCCCGCGCTCGCGCCTGCCGGATGCGCGCCGCAGCCCACGGGACCACGGGGTCGCGCTGGCCCGCCTCCACCCATCGCGCGGGCAGGGCGTCGGGGTCCATCGCGACGTCGGACAGCCGCAGTTTCGAAGCGCGTTCCCGAAGCGGGCGCACGGCGAGCCGGTCGCAATCGAGGCGTCCCCCCGCCATCGCGTTCCTCACGAGCCGTTCTCGATGAAGTGGTACCCGAGGATGTGCGCGACGACCAGTTGCAGGTCCTCAATGCGCCCCTTGTGTCCCGAGGGCAGGGTGATGGCCACGTCGCTCGCCTCAACGAGGTCCCCACCGTCACCGCACACCGCGATCACGCGTGCCCCGCGGGTCCTCGCGTACCGCGCGGCCTCGACCACGTTGGGGCTGCGGCCGCTCGTGCTGAACACCACGCACACGTCTCCCGGCTCCAGGACCGTGCGCAGTTCCTCGACGAAGACGCGCTCGAATCCGCAGTCGTTGGCCAGGGCGGTCATCCAGGCGGCGTTCTCGCCGAGGGCGCGTGCCCGGAAGACCGCGCCGCCGATCGCGGATGCGCCCTTGCCCAGGTCGCAAGCGAAATGGGAGGCCGTGGCGGCCCCCCCGCCGTTGCCGAACAGGAAGATCGCGCGGCCCGCGCGCGATGCCTGGAGGATCGCGTCCGCGGCCCGTTCGAGCGCGTCCCACGGCAGCCGGGCGAGATCCCCCGCCAGTGCGGCGGCGTACTGCCGGGCATGGGCCCCGAACGTCGAGACCTCGCCGGGCTTGTGCGCGTTCATCCGGTCCCGCTCCTCCACCACAGGTCACCGTGAAGTGCCCGCCAGGCGCGCCACCGCTCGATCACCTGGTCCGGGGTCGCGACCCCGGTCGTGCGGACCTGCTGGACGGCGATGGAGGAGGCCAGCACCCCCAGCAACCCCGCGGTCACGGCGTTGGCGCCCGCGGCGAGGGCCGCGGCCACCGCCCCGAGCACCGCGTCCCCGGCCCCGACGATATCCAAATCCCCCTCGATTGGAAAGCCCGGGACGTGGACGAACCGGTCCGGCTCGCAGACCACGAGTCCGTGGGCGCCCAGGGTCACGATCACGACGCGGCCCTGGCCCCGCGCGAGGTCGCGTCCGCAGCGCCCGATCCGGTCCGGCGCGTCGGAAACCTCGCCGGTCAGCGCGCGAAACTCCGCCGCGTTGATCTTCAGGTGGACGTGACGGAAGCGGGCGGCCTGGAGCCTCGAGTCCACAACCACGGGGAGGCCGGGCCGGCGCCACCCCACCTCCGAGACCGCCTCGCACACCCGCGGGGTCACGATGCCGGGGCGGGCCAGTTCCGTGTAGTCCGATACGATGACGGCATCGCACCGTGACGCGGCCTCCTCGATGCCTGCGATCAGCGCCTCCTCGTCCTCCCGCGCAAGCGGCTCCCTGGGAAAGACGTCGTACCGGTCGGTTTCACGCCGGTCGGGCAGAATCACGACCCGGTTGTAGGACGGCGTGTCCCTGCCGGGCCGGTCCAGCAAGAGGCCGGTGCTCAGGCCCATCCGCGAGAACTCCGCCCGCAGGAACAGGGCGTCCGCGTCGTCGCCCAGGACCCCGACCGGGACGACCCGACCCACGCCGAGGGCGTGCGCCTGGTTCACCACGGTTCCGGCGCCCCCGGGCCGGGCCGCCACCTCCACGACGTGGCGGACGGGGAGGCCCGTCTCGCGCGAGGCATCCCGCAGCGTGGGGTCCACGGTCCAGTACCGGTCCACGGCGAGGTCCCCCACCACGCCGATCGCGAGGTCGGGCAGACGCCGGAGGACCTCCGCGATGTCCGCATCGTTCATGGTGTTCTATAATACCTCGCGGAGCGGCTCGGGACCTCGGCGGGGAAGGCGGATGTCGGACAAGGTCGTGACGCTCGATGAACTTGCTGTCCGGGCGGCCGCGGAGCGCTCGCGCGGGTTGCGCGTGGTCCTGTGCCATGGGTGTTTCGACCCGCTCCACATCGGGCACATCCGCCATTTCCGGGAGGCGCGGCGCGCCGGCGACTTCCTGGTCGTGACCGTGACACCGGACCGGTTCGTGGACAAGGGGAGCGGGCGCCCGCTCCAGGGACAGGCGATCCGGGCCGAGGCCGTGGCCGCGATCGAGGCCGTGGACCTCGTGGCGGTGAACGCGTGGCCCACCGCGGTCGAGACCCTTCGCCTGCTGCGGCCTGCCGTCTATGCCAAGGGCGCCGAGTTCCGGGACGACGCCTCGGACCCCACGGGCCGGATCGCGCTCGAACGGCACGAGGCGGAGCGGCTGGGCATCCGGATGGTGTTCACGGACACCATGGTGGAGCACTCGACGTCGCTCGTCCACAGGATGAAGGCAGCGGGAATCCGGCTGGGATAGGGACGGACCTTGCCCCGACGGCCCTCCACCGCATCATGGATCAGGCGATGGCGACCCTGACCCCGGACCGGGCGGCCCTGGAGATCCGCCGGCGCGTGCTGCGGATGCACCGCGTGGGGCCCAACGTGGGCTCGGCCCTGTCCTGCGCGGACCTCCTGGCTGTCCTGTTCTTCGACGCGATGGCGTGCGACGACCCCGCGGACCCCGGGCGGGACCGCTTCATCCTGAGCAAGGGCCACGCGGCCTCGGCCTTGTATGCGGCCCTGGTCCTGAAGGGATTCGCCCCCGAAGACCTGCTCGATCGGTACCTGCGAGACGGGAGCCCCCTGTGCGGGCACCCGGTGCGGGGGGCCGTGCCCGGCATCGAGGTCTCCACGGGCTCGCTCGGGCACGGGCTGGGCATCGGGGTCGGGATGGCCCTGGCCGCGAGGTGCCGTGGGGGGCTGTTCCGGACCTTCGTACTGCTGGGGGACGGGGAGTGCCAGGAGGGCGAGGTCTGGGAGGCGGCGATGATGGCCTCTCGACTGGGTCTGGACCGCCTGGTTGCCGTGGTGGACGCGAACGGGCTGCAAGGGTACGACCGCACGCGGGACGTGATGCCGGAGGGGTCCGTGGCCGGGATGTTTCGCGCCCTGGACTGGGGCGTCGCGGAGGTGGACGGACACGACCTCGCGGCCCTGGCCGAGGTCTTCCGGGCGATCCCCGCAAGGGCCAGGCGTCCGACCGCCGTGGTGGCCCGCACCGTGAAGGGCCGCGGCGTTCGCGAGATGGAGGACCGCCTGGAGTGGCACTATTTTTCGGTGCCGGAAGACCGGCTCGACGAGTTCTTGCGGGACCTGGAGAGGGAGCCGTGAGGTCGGCTTTCATCCGTGCGCTGACCGAGGCCGCGGAGCAGGACGACCGGATCTTCCTCGTGACGGCGGACACGGGTTTTCACGCCCTGGACGAATTCCGCGCGCGCTTCCCGGCGCGCTTCTTGAACGCGGGCATCTCCGAGGCCGCGATGATCGGGGTGGCCGCGGGTCTGGCCCTCGAGGGGTTCCAGGTGTTCGCATACGGCATCGCCCCGTTCGTGACCCTGCGGTGCCTCGAGCAGATCCGGGTGGACCTGTGCTTTCAGGGATTGCCGGTGCGGGTTGTGGGCGTGGGTGCCGGTTTGACGTACGGTCCGGAGGGCGCGACGCACCACGCAGTGGACGACGTGGGTGTCCTGTCGGCCTTGCCGGGGATGGCCGTGGTCTGCCCAGGGGACCCGGCCGAGACCGAGGCCCTGACGCGGGCGTGCCTGCAGTGGCCGGGACCCGTGTACCTGCGCCTCGGCAAGAGCGGAGAACCGCTCGTCCACACGGGACCGGCGGGGGTGGTGATCGGCCGCGGGACAAGGCTCCGGGCGGGAACGGGGGTCGCGGTCCTCGCGAGCGGCACCCTGCTGCCGGCGGCGGCCGGGGCCGTGGAACGGCTCGTGGCACGCGGCCTCGACCCCGAGTGGTGGAGCCTGCACACGATCAAGCCCTTTGACGCGGAGGCCGTGGCGGACGTGGCGTCGCGGTGCGGGCTCCTCGTGACGGTCGAAGAGCACGGCCCGCACGGGGGGCTCGCGAGCCGCGTGGCGGAGGTCATCGCGGAGCGGGGGTCGGGCGCGAGGCTCCTGCGATTCTCGACCCGCGACGAGTTCGTGCGGCGCGCCGGGGGGCGGGAGGCCCTGCGCGCCGGGCACGGCCTGACCGCGGACGCGATCGCGGCGGAGGTGTGCCGGGCGCTGGGCAGGGGGGCACCGTGACGTACGACCCGGACTTCGACGCCCAGAGGCTCGCGTATCATCCCACCGAAGTCGCGGCCTGGCTGCGGGACGGGATCACGCGGGGGCCGCTCTACACCGAGATGGAACTGACCACGGTCTGCCAGCACCGCTGCCTGTTCTGCGGGGTGGACCACCTGGTGAATCGGGACAAGGTCTTCCTGGACGGGGACCTGGCGCGACGGGTCCTCGACGAACTGGCCGCGTGCGGGAACCGGTCGGTCCTGGTCAGCGGTCACGGGGAGCCCCTCTTGCACCCCGAGGCCGCCCCGATCCTCCGATACGCCGCCTCCCGGATGAGCGCGGCCCTGACCACGAACGGGGTCCTCTACGACGAGCACGACCCTAGGCTGATGGACGGGCTGAAGTGGATCCGCTTCAGCATCAACGGCGGGGACCCCGAGACCTACGCCCGCGTCCACAAGACGTCGGAGCGGACGTTTGCCCGTGTCCTCGACAACATTGCGGCCGCGGTCCGGCGCAAGCGCGACCACGGTCTCGCGTGCGTGGTCGGGACACAACTGGTCCTCCTCGACGACAACGCGGGAGGGGTCGTGGACCTGGCGCGCGAGATGAAGCGCATCGGCGTGGACTACTTCAGCGTCAAGCCGTACTCGCAGCACCCACTTTCGAGTCCCAGGCCGCGACCGGACTACCGGGCGGCCGCGGACCTGGAACGCGACCTGCGGCCGCTCGAGGACGCGTCGTTCCGCGTGCATTTCCGGACCGCCTCGATGGCCCGCGTGGGGCGCGACAAGGACTATGGGTCCTGCCACGGCATCCACTTCCTGGCCTTTGTCGGGGCGGACGGTGGCCTGTGGGCGTGCAACGTGTTCGCCGGGGACCCCCGGTTCCACGTGGGCGACCTGGGACGGGAGTCGTTCCACGCGCTGTGGACCGGAGAGCGCCGGCAAGAAGTCCTGCGCTTCATCGCGGAGGACCTGGACCTGGGCGGGTGCCGCGACGTGTGCCGGATGGATGCCTGCAACCGCTACCTGTGGCGCCTGAAGCATCCTCTTGCGCATGATGATTTCATCTAAAATCGGCAGAGGACGTAATGTACCCGTGGACGTGGGCATGGGCGCGGACGTGGGCGTAGGCGTGGGCGAAACGTGACGCGGTATCGCAACGACACGCACCAGGAGGACCGGCTCCGGTACTGGGCCGTGGTCTTCGACCTGGACGGGCTGCTCGTGGACAGCGAGCCCGTGCAGCAGGAGTCCTTCAACGTGGTACTGGCGCGGTACGGGGTCTGGCTCGACGACGATGCCTTCCGCCCCCTGGTGGGGCGCAGCACCCGCGAGAACTTCGCGTTCCTGAAGGAGCGATACGGGATCAGGGAATCTATCGCGGACCTGCTCGCACGCAAGGCCTCGGCGTATGACGCCCTGATCGGGTCGATCCGGCCCATGCCGGGGGCGGTCCGGCTGGTCCGGGACCTGGCCGTGGCCGGGGTCCGGATGGCCGTGGCCTCGTCGTCACCCCGGCGGGTGGTGCTGCGCTCGCTCGCGGCCGCAGGCCTCGATGGGGGCCTGGAGGTCGTCGTCGGGGGCGACGAGGTGGCCCGGACCAAGCCCGCGCCGGACGTGTACCTGCGGGCCGTGGAGGTCCTGGGACTGCCGGCCGGGGCGTGCGTGGCGGTCGAGGACTCCGAGGCCGGGGTCGAGGCCGCGGTCAGGGCGGGCCTGCGCTGCGTGGCGGTCCCGAACCGCTACACGTCCGGGGACACCTTCGTGCGGGCGGACCGGGTCTGTCCCTCGCTCGAGGGCCTCACCCAGGAGATGCTGCGCGGACTCGTGGAGAGGCCCAAAGCGGGGTGACGACCGGAGAGGCGGCCGGGACCCGGCCAGTCAGGGCATCAACTCGACCACCTCGGACAACTGGGACGACAGGCGCAGTTCCACGGGGAGGGTCTCGGTCGGCCCCCAGTAGGTCCGCGCCCGTGCGAACCACCAGCGCCGGGACGGGTCCGGGATGTAGTCTGCGGGCGGGGTCCCGTCGCCCGGGGCCCAGCCAATCGTGACGTACTGGAAGAACGTCTCGGGCGCGGCGGGGTTCAGGCCCAGGGCGCAGAAACCCTGCTCGGCCATGGTCAGGCTACCGGACGAGCAGTCCCATCCCCAGGAGACCGGGAGCAGTTCCGACTTGAAGACCGCGTCCACGGGGTAGAAGTCGTTTACCGTCGTGCCGGTGTCCACATACTGCGAATACGTCGTGAAGTACGTCTCCTGCTTCATCTTGAGGTCCATCAGGAAGGCGACGCCCTCCGCCATCCGGGCTCGCCGCATGTAGCGCTTGTACGAGAAGACCGCCACCGTGGCGAGTACGCCCAGGATCACGACCACGACCATCAGTTCGAGGAGGGTGAACCCCCGAACCCTCCGGCCACCCGGGAAGGATTCCATGACGCTGCCTCCGAACCGCCCATGCCGATGATAGGCGGTGCGACGGGGCAGGTCAAATCGGGGGTCAGCGAGAGCCATCCGCCCTGTTGCCCGGAGGGCGACGCGACCGCACCGCGGTCGCCGTGGGTGGTGAATTGGCACGAGAAATCCAAGAGTTCGAGTGCCAAGAGAGGGGTGGGCGACGCCCCCCTCGAATGGTGTCCGGTCTCTTTGAAGATGCCGAGAATGAACACTTTCATGGGGTAAGTCCAGTTCCGAACCTCCTTGCAGACCGCATCAATGCGGCATCTGCCGACATCGCGGATCGATCAGGGAAGGCACTGCCAGTCCGATCCCGGAAACGTCCGCGAGACCGGGGGAGGCTGGTCCGCGAGCACGTAAAGGGTGCGGCGGTTGCGGGGCTCCGGGGTCTCGTCCGGGGTGGGGACGGCGAGGGCGTCCTCGCCGAAGCCCTGCCAGCACATCCCGATGGACAGTCCGTGCGCGCGGAACCAGCGGGTGATGGCCTCGGCCCGGCGGCGCGAGAGGTCCCGGTTGTGGTCGCGGCCCCCGGCCGTGTCCGTGTACCCCGCGACATACAGGCGGGCCGAAAACGCGCTGGACAGGCGGGCGAGCGCGGCGCGGACCTCGGCGAGCGTGCGCCTCATCTTGGGCTCCTCGGACGTGCGGACCTCCGCGCGGTCAAAGTCGAAGAGGACCTCCTCGTGCGGGACCTCGACGAAGAAGGGGGTTGCCTGGACGCCGTTGAAGAAGCCGTGGGAATCGAAGACGGTCAGGACGAGTCGGCCGACCCGGGCCGGGGGCGGGTCAAAACGCACGCGGATGGGGCTTCCGGTGGGTGCGTCCAGGATATCCTCGTGCGTGGCGAGGGAGGAGCCGTCCTCCGCGAAGACCTCGATGCGCACGCGGGCCACGGGTTCCGAGGCCGTGAACGTGACCTCCCCCCGGGCCAGGTCCACGTCGCCAGGACCGATGCGGATCTCCAGGGGACGGGCCACCGTCACGTCGAAGGTCAGAACATCGGGCTCCCTCGCACCTGCGTGACGGATCTCGGCGGTCCACGACGTGGTGCCGACCGGAGCCTCCACGGGGAACTCCCGGGTCGCGCCGGCGGGCAGGGACGCGACGCGGTGGACCGTGGGACGACGGCCACCGGTCGCGAGTCGGACCTCGAGACCCTTGATCGCGGCAAGGGCGCGCAGAACCAGTGCCGGAGAGCCTTGCCCCAGGAGGACACGGGAGCGGACCTCGACCTCGATCGGGGAGTCCCCGAGTGCCGCCAGCGGGGCCAGGACGAGGGTGGCGGCCACGAGGGATCCCGTTGTGGCGCGAGTGGCCAGTCGCCTGGGGTGCACGCTCAAACCGAGCGTCTCCATCGTCGGATGGTCGCCGCAAGCATGACCACGACGCCCAGCCCGGCCCCGCCGACGCCACTCCCCGAGGAACAGCCCGAGCGCGCGGAGATCTCGGACTTCGGCCACGTTGCCTGGAGGATGGGAAGCCCGCTCGGGGCGGCCACGCATCCGTCCTCGCAAGTCACCGGAGGGCCGTCCCAGGGCCAGGAGGGGGCCCAGCCGTCGTCGAGGGTCTCGCCGTAGATCGCGCACAGGCCCGCGGTGTCGTCGGGTTGCGGGACGCGCTGGGCCGTGGTCCCCCGGTTCAGGCTGGGGTACATGGTCGTCCCGTACGTGTCCGAATGTCCGAGGCCGAGGACGTGGCCGAATTCGTGGACCGCTACGGACGGGAGGTCCCACGTGACGAGGTCGGAAGAGGTCGTAAAATAGTAACCCTCATCATTGAAATAGACTCTGGCCTTGTAGATTTCTCCCGTGACACCGTAGTAGTCAATGCTCGCGTACCCGAGGACCGTGGGGTCGTCGAATTCGTTCGCCGGCTCGAACGAGACGACGTCCCACATGTGCTCCTGCGTCGAGCCCTGGACGACCTCGACCAGGTCGCCGGGGAGGAGATGCGGCTGGCCGCACGGGACCTCGTTCCAGACCGCCATCGCGATCTTCAGGACATCGAACTCGGCGTTCCCCGGGATGTCCTCCGTGCCCGCGGCATTGAACGACAGAACGACCGTCGGGGACCTCCAGCGAACGGGTGTCCCGTTCAGGGTGCTCAACGGGGTCCAGCCGGGTCCGATCAGGACGATCACCGCCACGAGGACCCATGGATAGGCGGGGATCCGACGCCGGCGAACGCCCAGGCCCAGGATGAACGCGGTCGAAATCATGGCAAGCCCCACCGGCAGTGGCGAGGAGGCCGGCGTCGCCCGGCAGCCTCCTCCCGACGACGGGACGCCTCTCTCCTCGACCACCAGCCCGCTCTCGACCACCGAGGGCGAGTCCGGGGCAGGTTGGGGCCAGTCGAAATAGACGGCGCACAGCCCGGTGATGTCGTCGGGAGACAGGGTCCGCTTGGTCGTGTCTCCGGGGGAGGCCGAGTAGTACATGGTCGCGTCCGGGTGCTTCGAGTGGTCGAGTCCGAGGACGTGCCCGAGTTCGTGGGTCACCGTGTTCTCAACGTCGGTGCGGGCCAGGGTGGGCACGTCCGTGACCGTGAAATCGTACGCGAAGTCCGCGAACTCCATGTCGAACTTGGCCACGATCCCGCTGCGGTCGTCGTAGTACAGGGTGGTGAGGGCGATCACGTGGTCCATCTCGGGCGTGGACCAGTCCGCAGGGTCGTCCCACCAGATCAAAAGATTTTGGCCCGTGCCGCTGCCCGGTTTCACGCCGGACACGCGGCCCCCGTCCTTGAGGAGCGGGTGCGGGCAGGACACGGCGTTCCAGGTGTCCATCGAGCGCGAGATCGCCTCGAACTCGAGGTCACCGGGGACGTCCGCCGTGCCCCCCGCATCCATCGCGATCGAGACCTCGGCCCGGTTCCAGCGGACCGGGGCCCCGGTCGAGGTGACATACTGGGTCCACGCGACCTGGGTCACGGCGAGGGCCGCGACGAGCAGGGGAGGGACCTTCATGGGGTCCCCCGCACGTCCGGGACTGGCCGCGGCTCGGTCGCATCGGGCGCGGCCGCGCGGACCGCGCGCACCAGGTCCTCGACGTCCAGGTCCATCTCGGCCTGCGGACCTTCCCCGACCCCCACGAACAGGACCCCGGAGAGGCGCTGGCGGGCGCGCGCCGGGGCCCCGGGGCGTTCGCGATGCACGACGAAGAGCCCCTGGGAGAAACCCACGATGGCCCGGCGTGGACCGACGACCGTGGCCCGCGCCGGGTGCAGGAACAGCACGACCTCCTCGCCCGGATGCAGCACCGGCGCGCCGGTGACGATCTGCCCCCGGCCGTCCACCTCGCCGCCGGGCACGGTGACCACGACCTCGCCGGCCGACTCCCCCCGGATGCTGCGGTCCACGCGGACCACCACGTCGGTCACGATCCGGTCCGCGCGCGGGGGGGCGTCGTGGCGGCTCGCGCGCGAGACCACGGTCCCGATCACGACCAGGTCAGCGCTCCGCGCCAGTTCATCGAGGGACAGTCGCTCCATCACGGCGGACGAGGCGGACCCCGCGGCGAGCACCGCCGCCGCGAGGACCGCGAAAGCCAGGTTGCGCGTCATGGTGGTCTCCGTGCCGGCCAGCCCGAGGCGATTATAGCCGTTTCCCGTCGAGCGATGCGAAGGACCCCCAGACTGGACATTTCCCACTCGCTCGTAGCCGATTCATGAAACTTTATTTCTTGTGGAAACCGTCTCGAATCATCCCTGCTCTTGAAACGCGGGATACCTTGCCGTGCAAGTCCTCGATTTCGCCCACACCCACGCCCACGGGTGGGGAAGGTCCTCACCCGCAAAGGCGTACCCCGGGGGTCAGGCCTCGTCCAGGGGGAACGCCACGACCTCCTGGATAGTCGCGGCCCCGCACAGGAGCATGACCACGCGGTCGAAGCCCAGGGCCACGCCCGCGCACGGCGGCAGGCCGTTGCGCAGCATGGTCACGTACCGCTCGTCCACGGGGTAGTCCGGCAGTCCCCGGCGGGCGCGCTCCGCCCGGTGCCAGTCGCAGCGGGCCAGGAACTCGTCCGCGTCGGACACCTCCGTGAACCCGTTCGCGACCTCCAGCCCTCCCGCGACCAACTCGAAGCGTTCCGCGACCGAGGGGTCGGACGGCTTCAGCCGTCCGAGCGACGCCATGTCCGCCGGGTACTCGATCAGAAACTCGGCCTCGCGGTACCCGATCAGGGGCTCCACGCGGTCCACGAAAACGCGGGTGCGCTCGTCGAGCGGCAAGGCCAACGCCTCGACGATTCCCGCGTCCCGGAACGCCTCGCGAAACGTCCGTCGCGGGAAGGGCCTCCCGAGCGACACCGCCTCGCGCACCCCGGGCACTCCGGGGGCCACGGCCTCGCCGCGGAGCCCCAGGGCCAGGTCGCTCAGCAGGGACTCGCAGTCTTCCAGGATCGCCTCGTACCCCGTGCCGGCCCGATACCACTCGACTATCGTGAATTCGGGGTTGTGCAGCGCGCCCCGCTCCCCGTCCCTGAAGGCCCGGGTCACCTGGAACACGCGCTCGAAGCCCACGGCCACGAGCCGCTTCATGTGGAACTCCGGGCTCGTGGTCAGGTACATTGGGCGTCCCGCGACCCGCGTCTCGAGCGCGGCGAGGTGGGTCTCGACGCCGGGGGACGAGCAGACGATCGGGGTCTCGACCTCCAGGAAACCGTGGTCCTCGAACCAGCGCCGCAGGAGGGACAGGAGACGGGCGCGGGTTTCGAGATTCCGTCGCAGGCCGGGAAGGCGGATGAGGTCGGAGGGCACGGCTACCGCTTCACCCGCTCGACGTAGGTCCCGTCGCGGGTGTCAATCTTGATCACGTCGCCCTCGTTGATGAACAGGGGCACGTCCACCTGGGCACCCGTGGCGATGTAGGCAGGCTTGGTCACCCCCGTCGCGGTGTCCCCTCGGACCCCGGGGTCCGCCCGCACGACCTGCGCCGACACGAACGTGGGCAGGTCCACGCTCATGGGCGCGCCCTCGTAAAACAGGATCGTCACGTCCATGTTTTCCATCAGGAACCGGGCGCTGTCCCCCACGACCTCCGACGGGACCATCAACTGCTCGTAGTCGTTCTTGTCCATGAAGACGTAACTGGACCCGTCCGAGTACAGGTACGTCGTGTACCGTTCCTCGAAGTTGGCCTCCTCCAGTTTCTCGCCGGTCTTGAAGGTCCGCTCCAGGACCTGGCCGGTCTTCAGGTTCTTCAGGCGGGTGCGCGTGAACGCCGTCCCCTTGCCCGGCTTCACGAACTGGAAGTCCACGACGATCCAGGGGTCGCCGTCCATCTTGATCTTCAGGCCCTTGCGGATGTCCGAGGTCTCGTACATGTTGCCTCCCAGGCAAAACGCGGGCCGCGC
>FWPU01008067.1_pt1 | contig 18406 bp, 17 predicted proteins | sample 2228361 | NCBI WGS metagenome assembly FWPU01 (sample SAMEA103939777, study PRJEB20133) | metagenome
GGTCGTGGAGCTGTTCATGTTCGCGGTGCTGGCCTTTATCGCCAGCAAGGCAAGCAGCCGGCTCCTGCGCTAGAGCCGGGCGCGCGCGTTGCGGCATCCCGGCATGGCACGGCCCACACTGGTCATCATCGGTCAAGGCGCGGCAGGGCTTGCCGCTGCGCTGGCCGCGGCCGAAGCCGCACACGAAAGCGAGCGGGACATCATCGTCACACTCATCGACAAGGCTTCCGAGCAGGAGGCGGGCGGCAACACGCGCTGGTCGCCGTCCTACATGCGCATGGCGGCGCCGGACCGCATCGAGCCGAGCTTCGTGCGCGATGTTATGCAGGCGACACGGGGTGCGGGCGACGAGCGCTATTTCACGCGGCTTGCGGAACAGGCGCCGGCAACCGTTGCCTGGATCGTCTCCCACGGGGTCAAGTTTCACCAACCGACCTACTATCTTGCAAAGGGACCGCCGCGCATCCAGCCGGTGGGCGGTGGACCGGCGTTGCTCGCGGCGCTGGTGGAGGAGGCAAAGCGGGCCGGTGTAGCGTTCCGTTATCGCTGCGCAGCGCAGTCGCTGCTGCACGAAGACGGACGTATCTGCGGCGTCGCCCTTGCGGGCGGCGAGACGATCCGCGCCGATGCGGTGGTTTTGGCGAGCGGCGGATTCCAGGGCAACGGCGCCATGATGCGCGAGCACATCGGCGCCGGCGCCGAGACCATGCGGCTGATTTCGCCGGGCACAAGTTTCGCCACCGGCGACGGCATCCGCATGGCGCACGCGCTCGGCGCCGATCTTTCCGGCGACTGGAACGGCATGCATGCGGAGCCGGTGGACGCCCGGAGCAAGAATTCGGCGCCAGTGGTGCTCGTGTATCCCTACGGTATCGTGGTCGACCGCACCGGCCGGCGGTTCTTCGACGAAGGCGCCGGCCTTGTGCACGAGACCTGGGAGCACTTTGCGCGCCACATCCATTTCAAGGCGCCGGACAGCATCGTGTTTGCGATCATCGACAGCCGGCTGTTCGCGATCGAAGGATACGAGCGCGCCATTCGCTCGGAGGTGCCGCCCGCGCGGGCGAATACGCTTGCGGAATTGGCCGCGCAACTAGGCATTGACGGAAAAACCCTCGCCCAGACGGTTGCAGATTACAATGCGGCCTGCATCGGCGACGAAAAGACTTTCGAACCGACCCGATGCGACGGGCTTGCCGCGGCGCCGACGCTGAGGCCGTCAAAGTCGAACTGGGCGCGCGCGATCGCGCGGCCGCCGTTTCTCGGCTATCCGCTCGTCGGCGCGGTGGCTTACACGTTCGGCGGGCTCGCCACCGACCTGCGGGCGCGGGTGCTGCGTAACGGCGCGCCAATTCCGGGACTCTATGCGGCTGGAGAGATCACCGGGCACTTTCACCACACCGCCCCGAATGCGGTTGCCATGCTGCGCGCGCTGGTGTTCGGCCGGATTGCGGGGCGGGAGGCGGCGGAGTTCCTGGCCGGCAATCATTGACCGCGGCGGCAACGGTGGCTAGCGTGCGCGGCGGGCGCTCTTCATTTCCTCGCAGCCATCCGCCCGGTTAAGCCGCACGGCTCTCGTTTTGCGGTGGAGCGCAGTTCAACGCCAATGGCGGGTTCTTGTTGCCCGGAAATCGATGCGATGGACGCGAGCATTTCGACAACCACGCCAAAGTATCGGCTGCGCGACATCCCGCCCGGAGTTTGGGCGCTGGGCTTCGTTTCCTTGTTGATGGACGTCTCTTCGGAGATGATCCATGCGTTGTTGCCGATTTACCTCGTGACGGTTCTCGGCACGTCAATGGTGACGGTGGGCGTTATCGAGGGTATTGCTGAGGCTACGGCGGCGATCACCAAGATATTCTCGGGGGCGCTTTCCGATTGGCTGGGGCGGCGTAAACTGCTCGCGGTTCTCGGCTATGGGCTTGCGGCGCTCAGCAAGCCGGTGTTTCCGCTGGCGTCGACCGTGGAATGGCTGATGGCGGCACGCTTTGTCGACCGCGTCGGCAAGGGCATTCGCGGCGCGCCGCGCGACGCGCTGGTGGCCGATCTTTCCCCAGCGCACCTGCGCGGCGCAAGTTTCGGATTGCGCCAGTCGCTCGACACGGTCGGCGCGTTTCTCGGACCACTGATCGCGGTCGCGATGATGGGGCTGACCGCCAACAATTTCACCGCTGTGTTCTGGATTGCGGTGATTCCCGCCTTCCTGTCGTTCGGCCTCATTGCGGTCGCCGTGAAGGAGCCGGAGCGGCCGCAGAATCTGCGGTACGTACGGGCGCCGTTGAGCCGCAAGGAGCTGGCCAATCTCGGCGCGATCTATTGGTGGATTGTTGCAATCGCGACGGTGTTCACGCTCGCCCGGTTCAGCGAGGCATTCTTGGTGCTGCGGGCGCAATCGGTCGGGTTGCCGATCTGGCTCGTGCCGGGCGTTCTGGTGGTGATGAACATCGTCTATGCGCTCTCGGCCTATCCGGCCGGGATTCTTTCCGATCGGATGGAGCGAATGCCGGTTCTGCTGATCGGTCTCGGCCTTCTGATCGCGTCGGATCTTGTGCTCGCGTTTGCGTCTGGGATCGTCATGGTGGGTGCAGGCGTGGTGCTTTGGGGTCTGCATATGGGATTCACACAGGGTCTTCTTGCGGCCCTCGTGGCGGATGCCGCACCGCCGGAGCTGCGCGGGACCGCGTTCGGAATGTACAACCTGCTCAGCGGAGTTGCGTTGCTCTTGGCGAGCATCGTTGCCGGCGCGCTGTGGGACACGACCGGCCCAGCGGGCACATTCCTCGCCGGTGCGGCGCTCACCGCGCTCGCCTTCGCCGCGCTGGTCGCGACGCGGGCGCGGCTGAATAAGCGGTAACAAGTCGCCCGGATGGGTCGTTGACCGTGCCGCCAAAGCGGGCTAGCAATGCAGTCGAAGGGGATGGAGTCCCCCGATAACCGCCTGCTAAGGCTGATGACTCCTGCCGGACACGTCTGACGGTAGGAGGGAGTCGGTTGAACGGGCGGATTTTTGTTGCCTCGCGCGTGGCCTCGCTCGGGTCCCCTGCCGGACCGTCTCTTCGAGCATGAGGAAATCAGCAAATGATTGAGAATATTTGGCTTGCCTCGGCGTTGTGGGTCGGGCTCGCGCTCGTTTCGGCGCTGATCTCGATTCGGCTCGCACTTTCAGTCGCGCTGATCGAGATCATGGTGGGCGCGATCGCTGGCAATGCGATGGGACTGCCGCTGACGCCGTGGATCGATTATCTCGCGGGGTTTGGCGCCATTCTGCTCACATTCCTGGCCGGCGCCGAGGTTGATATGAGCGTCGTCCGCCGCAACGTGGGCGCGAGCATCGGCATCGGGTTCGTCAGCTTTCTGTTGCCGTATCTCGGCTGCATGCTGGCGGCGCGCTATCTGCTCGGCTGGCCCTGGCCGCAGGCGCAGATCGCCGGAATTTCCCTCTCCACCACGTCGGTCGCTGTCGTGTACGCGGTGATGGTGGAGACCGGGCTCAACAAGACCGAGCTTGGAAAAATCATTCTGGCCGCCTGCTTTATCACCGACCTTGGAACCGTGCTGGCCCTCGGCATCGCGTTTGCCAAATATGACCTCTGGCTCCTGGGGTTCGCCGTCACGACCGTCGCGCTGGTTGCCGTGTTGCCGAAAGCAGCCCCGTGGTTTTTCGCTTTCGTGGGCCGCCGCGTGAGCGAGCCGGAGATCAAGTTTCTGCTGCTCGTGCTGTTTGCGCTCGGCGGCTTTGCGACCGCCGTGGGAAGCGAGGCGGTGCTGCCAGCCTATCTCGTCGGCATGGCGCTTGCCGCCAACTTCCAGCGCGATCACGAGCTGCCGCACCGCATGCGGGTGATCGCCTTTTCGGTGTTGACGCCGTTCTATTTTCTCAAGGCCGGCTCCCTCGTCGGCGCCAAGGCGCTGCTCGGTGGCGCCGGGCTGATTCTGTTGTTTCTTGGTCTGAAAATGGCGACGAAATTCGTCGGTATTCTGCCGATTACCTATTATTATCGCTTCGACAACCGCGAGGGGATGTACACCACGCTGCTGATGTCGACCGGGCTGACGTTCGGCTCGATTTCGGCGCTCTACGGATTGACAAACAACATCATCGATCAGGAGCAGTATACGGTCCTGCTTACGGCGGTTATCGCCAGCGCCGTGGTGCCGACCGTGATCGCGCAGAAGTGGTTCCTGCCCAAGGTCGAGCCGGCCAAGCAGGAGGTATGAGATGTTCAAACAAATTGTCGTTGCCAATGACGGGTCGGACGGCGGGTTCAAGGCGTTCGAAATGGCCTGCGCACTGGCGAAGCTGCACAAGGCGAAGCTGCACATGATCTCGGTCGAGGAACTGTCGGATTTTCCCGCCACAATTGACGAAGTCATCGAAGAGAAGGAAATGGAAAATCACCGCTTTCACAGCGTAGTGGAGCGAGCGCGCCGCGCTGCGAAAAGCAAGCGACTGAAGCTTGAGGTCGAAGTGATTGCCGGCCATCCCGTCGCCTCGATCGTCGAGCGCGTCAAAGGACTGAAGGCTGATCTCCTGGTCGTCGGATTTATGGGACATTCGGCGCTGTACGAACGGATCATCGGCGGCACCGCCGACCGCCTGGTGCGGCTTGCGCCGTGCCCGGTGCTGGTGGTGAAGTGATCAATCCGCGCCGACCGGCCCAAGGTGACAGGTCTCGTTAATCCGCCGCACCAAGATGCGGTCGCGGGCGATGTCGATTTCGTTGATGCAACACGGCTCCTGCGCGAGGCGCCAGTAGCAGGACAGCGGCACGTTCAGGAGCTGAAGCAGAAGTATCCGATTCACGCTGTCGTGTCCCACCGCGACGACGGTTGCGTCGGCATGCCGCGCGATAACAAAACGCAGGAAGTCGGCGGTGCGGGCGGCAACGTCCTGCAAGGATTCCCCGTCGGGAAACCGGACAAGCTCGGGAGTGGCAAACCAGGCGGAGAAAAGGGTGGGATCCGAGCGCTGAAGATCCTCATGGCTGGCGAACTCCCAGGAGCCGTAATGGATGTCGTTGAGCATCGCCAGCGCGGTAGCCGGGGCTCCGCAGGCGCGCGCAATCGCTGCTCCGGTGGAGACGCATCGTGCCAAGGGGCTCGTGTAGACTTGAGTCGGCCGCCAGCTTTGCGCAACGCGGCGCGCCACGGCTTCCGCTTCGGCTTGTCCTCGCGCCGTCAAGGGCAGGTTGCGCCGCCCACGCAATCGCTCCGGCTTGATCCCCTCGACATGGCCATGACGAATGAGAATCAGTTTTGTCATCACCTATCGCATGGGTGAGAGACCGAGCTTTGCCATCAGCGCCAGGTCGCGGTCGGGGTCGGGATTGGGCGTCGTCAGCAGTTTCGGCCCGAAGAAAACGGAATTGGCGCCGGCGAGGAAACACAAGGCTTGGGTTTCCTCGCTCATGTCCTCGCGACCGGCGGAGAGCCGGACCACGGATTTCGGCATTGCAATTCGCGCGGCCGCAATCGTACGGACGAATTCAAGCGGGTCGAGCGGCGGCTGATCGGCAAGCGGCGTGCCCTCCACCCGCACCAGCATGTTGATCGGCACCGATTCGGGGTGCTGCGGCAAATTCGCCAGCGTCAGCAACATGCCCACGCGGTCCTCCCGCGTCTCGCCCATTCCGATGATCCCGCCGCAGCAGACGTGGATGCCCGCGGCCCGCACCGCCTCGAGCGTGGCGAGGCGATCCTGGTAGACGCGCGTAGTGATGATCTTTCCATAATACTCGGGCGAGGTGTCGATGTTGTGGTTGTAGTAATCGAGGCCTGCGGATTTGAGCCGCCGCGCCTGCCCTTGTGTCAGCATGCCGAGGGTGGCGCAGGTTTCGAGCCCGAGCGCTTTCACGCCCGCCACCATGGCGCAGACCTTTTCGAGGTCACGCTCCTTGGGCTCGCGCCAGGCGGCACCCATGCAGAAACGGCTCGCGCCGGCGGTTTTTGCGGCGCGCGCCTCGGCCAGCACTGCATCGAGGTGCATGATCTTGGTCGCCTCCACGCCGGTCGGGTACTTTGCGCTTTGCGGGCAATAGGCGCAGTCCTCGGGGCAGCCGCCGGTCTTGATCGATAGCAGCGTTGAGATCTGCACTTCCACGGGATCGAAATGCAGCCGGTGAACGCGCTGCGCCTCGTAAATCAAATCCGGGAACGGCAGCGCGAACAGGGCGCGCAATTCCTCACGCGTCCAGTCATGACGGACGGCGCCAAGCGGCTTGCCGGCCAACGCGCGGGCGGCGAGGCGCCCGGTCTCCGAATCGATTGCGCTCATGTCGGCGCTCTGCTTGTTGATTCGCGGCGGCGTGGATATCAACGAGCTTATAGCACAATCCGGCTCCGTTCCCATGAGCTTGCGGCAGCCCGCAAGTGCGTCATCCGGCCCGGAAAATCGCGATCGTGCCGTCGGGTGCGCCTAGTCAGCGCGGGTTGCCTGCCACTTTGTCTCGCCGGTGGGAGTCTTGATGATGCCCTCGATGGTGTTCCCGCTCACCCGCCCCGTATAGCGCGCGGTGCCGGCAGAGAAGGCAATCAGGTCGCCCGTCATCTTGCCTTCGCTGATCGGAGTTGCAGTATTTCCGACTTTCACCGAGCCGTTCAGCATCTGATATTTCTGCTGCAGCACGATCTCGCCGTGCGCCATCTTCCACGTTCCTTGGACCTTGGCGGGAACTATCCAGAACAGCGCCGTGCAATGGTGCTGGCAGTCGGGCAATGTAGCGCGCTCGTCGGGTACCCAATCGCCCATATCGAACGTGTTGGATACAACACGCACGCCGGGCCTCATCTCGAGAATCTTGGGGCGCAGTCGCACGTTAAGATTGGGAAGCAGGAACAGCGTGATCACTGTCGCCTGGGAAAAATCGCTTTCGAAAATATCGCCCTGGATAAAGGTTACCTTGTCGGCGACGCCTTCCTTAGCTGCATTGCGCTTCGACAGTTCGACCATGTCGGGGTTGTACTCGATGCCGAGCGCCTTCGCGCCGCGCTTTGCGGCAGTGATGACGGTGCGTCCATCACCGGAGCCGAGATCGACGACAAAATCATTGGGCGTGACCTTGGCGAGATCGAGCATCTTGTCGACAAGTTCCTGCCGCGTCGGCACCCAGATGACGTCTTTGCCTTCCTGTCCAACTCTCGGTTTGTACTCCTCCGCCTGCTGCGCCTGAGCAAAGCTCAGTGCCGCGATAAGCGCCAAGCCCGGCATCCAGAGCAGGCGCGCCATCGGCTGCGGTAATTTCATACTTCTCTCCAGCTTGGGTTTGCGACAAATGTCTGAGTGGAAGGTCTTCCTGGGTGGGCCTAGCTTATCGGCCTGTGCACCGGTTGTCACAGCATTGTTGTCCTGAGTTCGGGCGCCATCCCGCGACGGCGCCATCCCACGGGCGACGCTTGCCGTGTTTTGTGATATGCGGCTGCGAATCCGTCGAGCCATTGCGCCCGAATCATTGTGTCGGACGCCACCTCTGTCGGGTGGCGTCATCCGCGGTTGAAATGCCTGCGCAATGCTCAATGAGCGCAGGAAACCGAGCATGTTAACTCCGCGTTAACTATTGCGAGCGTGGAATAATCGCCACCAGATCAAGCATTTCGTGTAGGGAGGCGGCGCGGCAGGGTTTTTGCTTTGCAGAGGTGGTCGGGATCGAGTGGCCGGCAACAAGGAAAGGGGATCACCATGTCAGACGCACTCGCCAACTCTGACAAGCCACCAGTTGCCTTGCTCGTTTCGACGGTCTGGACTCATTGCTCCCGGTTACCGGGCCGCCTGCGAGCTGGACGCAGCACGATCGTGGGATCGCTGGTCATTGTCTTTGTCCTCGCGCTGCTGGCGCTCGTCGGAGACGTGGTGGCGCAAGAACGGTATCACTCCAATCCATGGCTGTTGTCCTGGATTCCGGCGATCTGCTGCGTGACAAACGATTGCTGTTGGGAAATCAGCGAGCGTGAGCTGCAGCCCCTGCCGGATGACCAATGGATGGTGCTCGCGACCGGGCAGGTTCGCAAACGGACCGACTGGTCGCCGGATGGAAGATTCTACCGCTGCGCCTGCGATCGGGATCCGGCCACCAAGCAATGGATCAGGCATCAGGGTGCGAACACGCGCTGCCTGTTCGTACCTATGCGCATGACAAGCCGCTGAGATCCTAAAGCAATCCTGCGGACTGTTTGGTCCGACGCAGTAGGGGGATCACGCAGTGGTCCCGTTGAACAATTGGGTCGGCGTATCTGCGCGAGCTTTTTTGGCGTCGCCGCGCGGCTCTGATAAGATGCAAGCGGGGAATGCGAAGGAGGCGAGCGATGAGCCTGGAGCGTGCGATTCTACTGATTGTCGGCGTGGTCGTTCTCGGTAGTGTGCTGTTGGCCGTCTATCACAGCCTGTATTGGCTCTGGATTACTGGCTTGATGGGCGCGCATCTCATACAGGCGAGCTTTACCGGCATGTGTCCGGTGGTTGCGTTCCTCAAGAAGATGGGCTTCGAGCAGAAGGCGGGCTTCGCCTAAGATTTGCTCGGGGCGCGGGGACAGCCTCGAGCCTCGTTGCAAGGCTGCGGGGGTAAATCTTCAGGTGCGCAGAGTTTCGCAACCGGCGGGGCGGCCATGGCGCCATGGGCGATGACACTGCCGGCGTGAGGCGGTAAGTAATAGCCCGCCCTCGAAACTCGATCGCACATTTGTCTTCGTTCCCGCCAATTGAGCGCCGCAGGCGCAAGCCGTTCGACTGGTCGCTCGCGACCATCGCCGCCGTGGTCACGCTCGCCGCGGCCTATGTTTATCTCCGCAACGGACGGGCCCGTTTCCTCGAGATCCTTGGCACGGACTTCGTGCTGTTCCTGGAAATGCAGCCGAAGGTGCTGGCGGCCTGCCTTATCGCGGCGCTGGTGGCGGCACTCTTGCCGCGCGAGGCAATCGCGCGCTGGGTCGGCGCTGAGTCGGGCTTCGCCGGGCTTCTCATCGGCGCGGCGGCGGGCGTGGTCCTGCCCGGCGGGCCGATGACAATCTTTCCGGTCGCCGCGGCGTTCCTTGCGTTGGGTGCCGACGTGGGCGTGGCGGTCGCCTTTGTTACCAGTTGGACGCTGCTCGGCTATTCGCGGGCGCTGGTGTGGGAGTTGCCGATCTTCGGCATCGACTTTGTGATTTGGCGCAGCATTGCGGCGATGCCGCTGCCGATCCTTGCCGGCCTGCTTGCGCGGCTCGGGAACCAGGCGTTGCGCAAGGCGGGCCGATGATCTTTGTCGACGTTTTCCTCTGGACGCTCGTCGTGATCCTGGCGATGACCGCGGCAACGCGCGGCCGCGCGCTCTTGACGATGCGCCTGCGCGAAGGGGCGATGGATTTTCTGCGGCTGATCCCGCGGATTTTCATTGGCGTGGTCGGTTCTGGGTATCTCGCTGAGGCGCTGCCTCACGACGTGATTGCGCGCTGGCTCGGGCCCGAGTCGGGGACCATGGGCGTTGCGCTTGCCGTGCTCGGCGGCGCAATCACCCCGGGCGGTCCGGTGGTGGGATTCTCCATCGGCGCGGCTGCGCTCAAGGGCGGCGCCGGCGCGCCGCAGGTGATCGCCTATGTGAGCGCATGGGCGCTGTTTGCGATCCAGCGCCTCGTGATGTGGGAGCTGCCGGTGATGCCGGCGCGCTTTTCGTGGCTGCGCGCGGCGGTATCGCTGCCGCTGCCGTTCCTTGCCGCAGCGTTCGCGATGGTGCTTGGCAGGCCTTGATGCGGGTTCAGTGCACGATCGCGGTGCTGCGCGGCATGATGGCGCCGCGGTGGCGAATTTTTTCCGCAGCCAGCCTGTGTGCGGCGGCGGCGGCGAGCGTGGGGCTCTGGTCGGCGAGACGTGCGGCGAGATAGGCGGCGTTGAAACTGTCGCCGACCGCCGTGGTGTCCACTGGCTCGACCACCTGCGGCACCGGCACAAATTCTCGCACGCCGCGCGCGGCGACAAGCGCGCTGTTGGGCCCGTTCTTCACCACGATCTCGGCGATGCCGAAGGCCTGCAGCCGGTCCACGGTCGCCTCGGGGCTGGGATCGCCCCACAGCACCGCTTCGTCGTCGTAGGCGGGCAGGGCGATGTCCACGCGCTTGAGCGCTTCCATGAATACGGCACGGGTGCGCGGCAAATCGCCCTTCCAGCCGTGGGGGCGGAAATTTCCGTCAAACGCAACTTTGGCGCCGTGCTGGCGTGCGAGCTCGATCGCGGCAAGAAAGCGGCCAAGGCCGATGTTGGAATAAAGCGAGAGTGTCACGCCGGAAAAATAAATGAGCCGCGCGGCGAGCAGGTTGTCGGCAATGCGGCCCCACCCCTCGAGTTCGAACAGCTCACGCGCGGGGGCCGCGTCGCGCCACTCATGCACTCTGCGCTTGCCCGCGTCGTTGTCAACCAACACAAGTCCCGGACGGCGTCCGGGCAGGCGCAGCACGAGGTCGATCGCCACGCCCTCGGCGGCGGCAAACGCCACAATTGCGTCCGAATAGGGGTCATCGCCGAGCGCGGTGGCGAGGGCCGCGGGCAGGCCGGCGCGAGCAAGATAGATTGCGGTATTGAAGGTGTCGCCGCCGCTTGCCAGCGTGAACCGCCCGTCGCTGTCGCGCGCAAGCTCCACCGTTGCTTCGCCGACCGCAATGACGCGCGTTTTCTGTTCGTTCATGTTAACGTTTCATAGCGGGGCGGCTCGGCCCCGGCAATACGCGCGGTATCGTGAATTGCCCGGAGCGATCCCGCAGGTGTATTCTTAAACTATGGCATTTCGGACACTTCCGTGCCATCTGGCCTCCGTGCTGACTGCGATGCTGTTCGCCATCAGCGTCGTCGCCCAGGGATTCGCGGCAATCGGCGCTGCGCCAAAAATGTCGCAGCCGGTTGTGGCGCAAACGCAGGCGGCGGACGATGCCATGGACTGCTGCAGTGACAAGCAGGTGATGCCCGCCTCATGCGTCGCGGCTTGTGCCGTTGCCGGCGCGATTCTTTGTGAGCCAATATCATTGCCTATGATCGTTCTTCCCCTGAGCATTTCGATCGGAATCGAAATTGCGCCCTTGGGGCGCTGTGTTCCGCCTGAGCCGGATCCTCCCAGAGCCGTCCGCGTGAGCTGAGGGGTGCTGCCTGCGCGCAGCCCCTCGACGCGTGCGGCGTTCGCGCGTCGCTTGCGCGTCTTGCCCGCCCGAGGCAATGCGGGCCTCGTATGCGGAGTGACTTATGGCGCGAGGTGGACCATGGGTACTACGAGTCCGAACCGTCGAATGTTTCTGGCCGGCGTGGGCGCGATGGCGGCAGGCGCCGCCTTGCCGCGCCCGGCGGCGAGCGCGGCTCCGGTCAAGCAGTTTGCGCTGACAGCGAGGCCGGCCCACGTGCGCATGATCGGCGATTCCCATCCGCCGACGAGTGTCTGGTGCTACGACGGAAGGGTACCGGGGCCGGAGCTCCGGATTCGGCAAGGCGAGCCGGTGCGGATCGTGGTCACAAACAAACTCTCTCAGGAAACCACGGTCCATTGGCACGGCATCAGACTGCCGATCGAGATGGATGGCGTTCCCGGCATCAGCCAGCCGCCAATAAAGCCGGGCGACAGCTACGTGTATGAGTTCACGCCGCCGGATGCCGGCACGTTCTGGTACCACCCGCACGCCAACAGCCTGGAGCAGCTCGGACGCGGGATGGCTGGTGCGCTCATCGTCGAAGAGCAGCAACCGATCGCCGTTGATCGGGATGTCGTCTGGATGCTCGCCGACTGGCGGCTTACCTCCAAGGCGCAGATCGCGGAAGGTTTCGGCAATCGCATGGAAGCGGGCATGGCCGGCCGCATCGGCAATACAGTAACCGTGAACGGCGTGGTTTCGGACGAAGAGCAGGTGCGGGCCGGAGAGCGCGTTCGCCTGCGGCTACTCAATGCGGCGGTCGCCCGCATTATGGCGCTGCGCTTCGAGGGGCACCGCCCGGTCATCGTGGCCATCGACGGCCAGCCCTGCGATCCGCACGAGCCCGATGGCGGCCGGTTGCTGCTCGGTCCCGCGATGCGCATCGACGTCATCCTCGACATGCAGGGCGAACCGGGCCGGCGTTACCGCGTTGTCGACGATTTCTACCAAGGACTTGAATATTGGCTCACGCAACTCGCTTACGACGAGCAACCGCCGATCAGCGCCGGTGCGGCACGCGCGCCGCTCGCGTTGCCCCGCAATCCGTTGCCGGAACCGGACCTTGCCGGCGCCGAACGACACGAGATCATCCTTCAGGGGGGAATGATGGGCGGCATGCGGATGCAACAGGGGATGTGGGCGATCAACGGCATGTCCATGCACGGCGACGGGCATTCGAATACGCCGCCGCTCCTCACGCTCCGGCGCGGGCGAAGTTACGTATTGGGGATCCGCAATGAAACGGCGTGGTGGCACCCGATGCACCTGCACGGTCACAGTTTTCGCGTGCTGACCCGCGACGGCGCGCCGGTGCCGCATCGGCAATGGGCGGATACGGTGCTGCTCGCCCCCCGGCAACGCGTCGAGGTGGCATTCGTTGCGGAAAGCGTCGGGGACTGGATGCTGCACTGTCATGTGACCGATCATCAGGCCTCCGGAATGATGACGATTCTCCGGATCGTGTGACGGCGGCAGAAAGAGGGGGACGATGAAGCGACGCGATTTTTGCATCGGCGCGGTCTTGGGTCTCGGCGCCGCGCTTGCGGCTGCGCGCCCCGCGGTTGCCGAAAAGCCCGTTCAAGCCACCCTCTTCAAGAGCCCACAATGCGGCTGCTGCGAGGGCTACGCGGCCTATCTGCGCAAGAACGGCTTCCATGTGGAGGTCAGAACGACCCATGACCTCGCCAGCATCAGCCGTAACGCAGGTGTCCCCAAGACTCTGCAGGGCTGCCACACGACCTTTGTGGAGGGCTATGTGGTCGACGGCCACGTGCCGGTCAGCGTGATCCGAAAATTGCTGGCCGAACGGCCGGCGATCGCCGGCATCACGCTGCCGGGCATGCCGGACGGCTCGCCCGGCATGCCCGGCCGCAAGAACGGGCCATTCACGATCTATGCCGTGCATAGGAACGGTGCGCCGCCGACGCTCTACGCGGTCGAATGAGCCGGCGGAAGGATTTCGGACGGGGATCAAGAATGCAGGACACGACCCGAAAGCTCGAACTCGGGATTGAAGGCATGCACTGCGCGAACTGCTCGGTGCTGATCGAGCAGAAATTCAAGGAGCTGGCTGGCGTCCACAAAGTGCGCGTCGACCACGTGAGCGGCAAGGCCGAGGTCGTCCATTCCGGTCGGCTGGAAATTGGTCGGCTGCAACAGGCGATCCAGGACGATGGTTACACGGTTCTATCCTGGCAAGACTTCAAGAGCAGTCGACCAAAGAAAAACACCAGCCGCGACTATGCGGAAATCGGCGCTGCATTTCTTGTCGTCATCGGCGTGGTATTTCTCATCAAACAATTCGGATTGCTGCCGAACGTGGCAATCTCTGACAACATTGGCTTCGGCGTCGCCTTCCTTTTCGGTCTTGCGGCTTCAGTGTCAACCTGCATGGCGGTAACCGGCGGGCTGCTGGTGGCGGTGGCGGCGAAATACAACGAGGCTTACACGGAGCTGACCGCTGTTCAGCGGCTCAAACCGCACATCTATTTCAACGTCGGGCGAATTCTGTCCTACACGGTGCTCGGCGCGGCGATCGGCGCGCTCGGGTCGGCGCTGATGCTTTCGCCGCAGATGACGAGCGCCCTGACGATTGTGGCAAGCCTGTTGATGATCGTGTTGGGCCTGCAGATGCTGCGCCTTTTGCCTTCGTTCGGAAAATTGGCTCCCGGACTGTTGAAAAGTCTGGCCCACCGCCTGCATGATCTCGGCGCGCGCAATGCGCGCCGAGGCGCCTTTCTGCTCGGCGCGCTGACATTTTTTCTGCCCTGCGGTTTCACTCAGGCGCTGCAACTCTATTCGCTGAGCAAGGGCAGCGCAGCGATCGGCGCGCTCACCATGCTCGCATTCGCGCTCGGCACGCTGCCGGCGTTGTTGTCGCTGTCGGCGATCTCAAGTTTTGCCGGCGGAAGCGTACAGAAGTATTTCCTGAGGCTTGCAGGCGCAGCGGTCATCGTGCTCGGCTATTACAATATCCAATACGGCCTTGTGCTCGCTGAAAGCAGCATCGGCCCTGGCGCAAATGCCGTGCAGCGCAGTGCGCCGGCAACGGCCGTCCAACGCGGCGACCCTGCACCGCTTGTCGCGCGAAGCGAATCTGCCGAGGCGCCAGAGCGCCGTGGGACGCCGAAAATTATCGGCAAGCAGATTGTCAAGATGAGGGTTGTTGGGCTTGATTACATCCCCAACCGCTTCGTGGTGAGGCAGGGCGTTCCAGTGGAGTGGCAAATCGATGCACGGGAGGCCGTCGGTTGCGGGCGCATCCTGATCGCGCCGAGACTCGGCATTCGAAGGTTTCTGTCCGCAACCGCACCCACTGTTATTACCTTCACGCCGGAAACCATCGGTGTGTTCGCCTTCAATTGTGGCATGGGCATGATGACGCCCGGCTCGGTGTTCACCGTGATTCCCAACGCCTAGGGGATGGCGGAGACCATATTGCCGATCGGCCGAGGAGGGCTCATCTTGGCTCGCGACGCGGGAATCAGCATGGCGATAACAGTCGAATCGAACCAAGCGGTGCGACCGGCGGCACCTGCAAAGCGCATCTCGCTCGACGTCAGCGGCATGACGTGTGCGGCCTGCGCGGGTCGAGTCGAGCGGGCGCTCGCCGGCGTGCCGGGAGTTGCGCGCGCGGAGGTCAATCTCGCGCTTGAGCGCGCCGATGTGACGTTCGCGTCGGAAGCGAGCGCCGATCCGAGCGCACTGGTGGAGGCGGTGACGCGGATCGGCTACGGCGCGCAGCCACGCAGCGGCACGGCGGCCGAGCGACGGCAGGCAGAAGAGCAGCGCGAAATCGAGGCGCTGGCGGGCGAGCGGCAGGACCTCGTGCTGTTCGTACTGTCGGCGGTGCTGACGCTGCCGATCGTGCTTCCCATGCTTACGGCGCCGTTCGGCGCTGGCCTGCATCTGTCGCCGTGGCTTGCGTTGGTGCTGGCAACGCCGGTGCAGTTCGTGGTCGGTGCGCGCTTCTATCGCGGCGCGTGGAAGGCGCTCAAGGCAGGCGCCGGCAACATGGACATGCTGGTGGCGCTCGGCACCTCGGCCGCGTACCTGTTCAGCGTGTTTATGGTGCTGCGGAAGGGCAGTGAAGCAGGACCGCACCTTTATTTTGACGGATCGGCCGCGGTGATCACTCTCGTGGTCATGGGCAAGTGGCTTGAGGCACGCGCCAAGCGCGGCACCACCGCCGCAATCCGGGCGCTATTTCGCCTGCGGCCAGACGCGGCGCACGTGCTGCGCGGGGAACGCGAAATCGCAGTGCCGGTCGAGCAGGTGCGCGTCGGCGAACATGTGGTGGTGCGCCCCGGCGAACGGTTTCCGGTCGATGGCACCGTGCTCGAGGGCGAGAGCGAGGCAGATGAGTCCCTGATCACCGGCGAGAGCACCCCGGTGATCAAGCGGCCGGGCAGCCCGGTGACCGCTGGGGCGCTTAACGGCACCGGCCGCCTGATGATCATGGCGACCGCGGTGGGAGAGGATTCGACGCTCGCGCGCATCATCCGCATGGTCGAAAGTGCGCAGTCCGGCAAGGCGCCCGTGCAGCGACTGGTCGACCGGGTCTCGGCGGTGTTCGTGCCGGCGGTGATGGCGGTGGCGGTCGGGGCGTTCATCGCCTGGGTGGCCAACTACGGCTTCGAAGATGCGCTGATCGCAGCAGTATCCGTGCTGGTCATTGCCTGCCCCTGCGCGCTTGGTCTGGCGACGCCGGCGGCGCTGGTGGCCGGCACGGGCGCGGCCGCCCGCAGCGGTATCCTGATCAAGGACATCGAGACGCTCGAACGCGCGGCCGGGCTCGATACCGTGGTGTTCGACAAGACCGGCACGCTGACCGAAGGGCGGCCAGCCATCGCCACGGTAAGCGCGGTACCGGGAGTCGATGCCGCGAAGCTGTTGCGGCTCGCGGCGGCTGCGCAAGCGGGCAGTGAGCATCCGCTGGCGCGCGCATTTCTTGATGCGGTTCCTAATGCGGCGGCATTGCCGCGGGTCTCCAACTTCCGCGCCGAACCCGGGCGCGGTGTTGTCGGCACGGTCGAGAGGCATCAGATCGCGGTCGGCAATCGCGAATTGATGGAGGTGATGGGCGTCAACTTGGCGTCGGTGGAGAACGAGCTTGCCCGCATTGAGCGCGCGGCGCTCACCGGTGTCGTTGTGGCCGTCGACGGCCGTGCGTTCGGCGTGGTCGGCATCGCCGATCCCCTGCGGCCAAGCGCCGCAGAAGCGGTGAAGTTGCTCAAGACGCGCGGCGTTCAGGTGCATTTGCTCACCGGGGACACAGAGCGCGTGGCGCATCGCGTGGCGAGCGACCTCGGCATTGCGCACTACCGGGCCGGCGTGAAACCGGGGGAGAAGGCGCAGGTCGTGCACGCGCTCGAGGCGGAGGGTCGGCGCGTTGCGATGGTTGGCGACGGCATCAACGACGCGCCCGCGCTTGCGGCGGCGCCGGTCGGGATTGCGCTCGGCAGCGGCACCGACGTGGCCATGGAAGCTGCGGGTGTGACGTTGATGCGGCCGGATCCGCGGCTCGTGTCCGCCGCGATTGCAATCGCGCGCTACACGGTGCGAAAGATCCGGCAGAATTTGTTCTGGGCCTTTATCTTCAACGTGGTGGCGATCCCGCTCGCGGCCATGGGATTCCTCACGCCGGCGATTGCCGGTGCGGCGATGGCCATGTCGTCGGTGACAGTGGTGACAAACTCGCTCTGGCTGCGGCGCTGGCGGGCCAAATTCGATAGCTGAATCAATCTCCTTTGCCTTCAACACATGATTATTGTAATATTATAATGTTGTAATATTATAACGTATGCGCCTATATACTCACGAAGCTGCATTTTCCGCCCCGGGACATGACCGAACACCATCATCCGGGTCACGCGCATCCGCCGGCGACCGTCCATCCCTCGATCTTGCGGCTTTCGGCAGCCAAGCGGCTCGCCGTTGCCGCGGCGCTGATCGCGGTGGTGTGGGTCCTCGTGCATTGGGCGATCGGATGAGCCTGCTATGACGACGCAACTGCGATTTTGCGATCTCACGCTCGGCTACGACCGGCATCCGGCGGTGCACCATCTTAATGGCACGGTGCAAGCCGGCGCGCTCCTCGCTGTCGTGGGGCCAAACGGCGCTGGCAAGTCCACGCTGTTCAAAGGCGTGGTCGGCGCATTGAAGCCGCTCGCGGGCCGCATCGAGCGCAACGGCATCCATCAACAGGACATCGCGTATCTGCCGCAGGTGGCCGAAATCGATCGTTCATTCCCGATCAACGTTTTCGACATGGTGGCCATGGGGCTGTGGCGCCAAGCCGGGCTCTTCGGCGGCATCGGCGGCAAGGAGCGCGATCAGGTCGAGGCGGCGATCGCGACCGTGGGACTTACCGGATTCGAGGACCGTCCCATCGGCACGCTTTCGGGCGGCCAGATGCAGCGCATGCTGTTCGCACGGCTCCTGTTGCAGAACGCGCGGCTGATCGTGCTCGACGAGCCGTTCAGCGCGATCGATGCGAGGACCGCGGCGGATTTGTTGGCGCTCGTGCGCAAGTGGCACGACGAGCAGCGCACCGTGCTTGCGGCGATGCATGACTTCGAACTCGTGCGCGCAAATTTCCCTGAGACATTGCTGCTGGCGCGCGAGCCGGTGGCCTGGGGCCCAACCGGCGATGTGCTGACGCCGGAAAACCTTCTCAAGGCGCGACGCATGTGCGAGGCGTTCGATGAGGACGCCGAGGCCTGCGTGGCGCAAGCGGCCTAAACTCCTAAACACCCGCGCCTCCGCGGGGAAGGGAAAAGGGTGCACCTGGCGGCTCATGTACGAGATTTTCATCTCACCGTTTGCCGAGTTCGAGTTCATGCGGCGGGCGCTCGCGGGCGCGTTTGCGTTGGCGCTTGGCGCCGGGCCGATCGGTGTATTCCTGATGTTGCGGCGCATGAGTCTTGTCGGCGACGCAATGGCGCACGCCATCCTGCCGGGCGCCGCGATCGGGTTCTTGATTTCCGGACTCAATCTGTTCGCAATGGCGGCGGGCGGACTGATCGCCGGATTTGTCATCGCGCTCGCCGCCGGCCTGATCGCGCGCGCCACTGAGCTCAAGGAAGACGCCTCGCTTGCCGCGTTCTTCCTGATTTCGCTAGCGGTCGGCGTCACCATCGTGTCGATGAGGGGTAGCAATATAGATCTCCTCCGGTTTCTCTTCGGGTCGGTGCTCGCACTCGATAACCCGACTCTGTTACTCATTGCAGCCAATGCCACGATCTCATTACTCGGTCTTGCGCTGATCTAT
>FWPU01008069.1_pt1 | contig 18404 bp, 22 predicted proteins | sample 2228361 | NCBI WGS metagenome assembly FWPU01 (sample SAMEA103939777, study PRJEB20133) | metagenome
TTCTGCGGTGTATGATGGTATTTTTTTAGAAATTATTTTGGACAACAGTGTTTTTTTAATAAACCGGGACATTATGAAATTACCGTTACAATAAAAGCTTTGCAAATAAATTTGGATTGTTTAGTTTTCACCGATTAAAAAATAATTGTAGTTTTGCTACGTTTAAAATGAAAAAAATGAGAATAGTTGTTCAAAGTGTATTGGCTATCGTTATTATTGTGTTGGCATACATGCTTTACGACAGTGTGGCCAGCAGAGTGGAATTTTATGACACTCTCGACAAAAGAAAAAAAGTAGTCATTGAACGTTTGGTCAAGCTCCGTGATGTACAAAATGCTTTCAAGATTGCCAAAAAAAGATATGCCGGAAGTTGCGATGAGATTATGCAATTTATTCTTCAGGACTCTATTCCCCTGGTGAAAATAGACGGTACTGTACCGGACACCCTCACCGAATCTGAAGCCCTCAAATTGGGAATTTTGAAAAAAGACACTATTCTTATTTCCGTCAAAGACACATTGTTCGGTTCTCAACCTTTCGACTCGATTTGTTATGTACCCTTTAGCCAAAATATTAAGTTCGATTTTAAAAACGGAGAAGTAGAGAAAAGTGGTGTGAAAGTGCCTGTTTTTGAAATTTCCACTCCTTATAAATCATTTATTTGGGATTTGGACTATACTTCAAACGACTTTGACGCCAATGCCCTGATAAAAGTTGGTTCTCTTGAAGAACCCTCTACCAGTGGTAATTGGGAATAATATAGTTATGCCCGACCCTGTAGTCGTTCAAAAGGTAGTTTCCGAAAATATTTCCGATTCTTCCCTTCAAATTCTATTCACCCCCTCCCAACACGGACATCTGATCATTGCTTCGAATGACAAAGAATTGATGGGATTGTGGGAAATTCAAGACAGTTCATATCAAAATTCTGTCCTTTTTATTAAAAACATTGTATCTTCTTATCATTGCAAAATACATGAAGTCAAATACTTTTTGAAAAATGATTTGTGTATGCCTGTACCCGATGGTCTGTTTGATCTAACACTGAAAAACCTTTTCCATAAAATATATTCACATAACGATTTTCCACTTACCGAACATAAAATTTTCAGCAAAGCCCGGATGCATTTTATTTTTAAAGACCATCCATCAAGTTTTATAGATTCAACCAAAATTGTGCATCATTTTCATTTCACCGAACTTATTACCCGCCATGCATATTTTATCAAAGATCCGGACATGCTGTTATTTCACGTGGAAAACAGTTTTTTATTTTATGTCATCAAACAAAATCACGAAATAGTCATTGCCACTCAAGAAAAAATCAGCCAATGGTCCGATGTAATTTACTTTTTGCATTTTGCATTGGAAAAACTGCAATTGGATAAAAATGATATGACTTTTTATCTGTCGGCCCCATCTCAAATCAAAAATTCATTGATCAACGATTCGAAAGATTTGTTGCCTTTTCTCAACGACCCCCCATTAATTTTGCCAATAGATGTATCTTTGCTTAACAATGAACAAAAAAGCGATATTGCGTTGATCATTACAGGTATGTTATGCGAATAATAAGCGGTAAATATAAAGGTCGTCGTTTTGACCCGCCAAGGAATCTCGATGCAAGACCTACCACCGATTTTGCCAAAACCGGACTTTTTAATTATTTGATGTCAAGAATCGAACCGGAAGAAATAACCGTTTTAGACCTTTTTTCCGGAAGTGGCAACATTGCCTATGAGTTTGCCTCCCGCGGATTTAAACATATCACGGCTGTTGATGTCGACCCTAAAGCTATTAAATACATACAAGACAACATACTCCGCTGGAATATTGATAATATCCATGTAATAAAAGATGATGTCATTCGTTTTTTATCCATGAGTCATCAACAGTTTGACATTATTTTTGCAGACCCTCCTTTTGCTTGGGAACAAAAAAATGAATTGATTGACATTATTTTTTCTCGCAATATTCTAAGAGAAAACGGATTATTTATTCTTGAACATGGCAAAAATGATGCTTTTAACTCCCATCCTCAATGGATTGAAACAAGAAAATACGGGCATGTTTTTTTTAGTTATTTCCAACATATAAACAATAAAAAATGAAAAGAGCAGTTTTTCCCGGTTCGTTTGACCCTATCACCATTGGCCATTATCACATCGTCAAAAAAGCTCTCGGCATTTTCGACGAAATTATAATTGCAATTGGCAATAACTCTACTAAAAATTACCTGTTTGGCAAAGAGCAACGTTTACGGATGATTCAACAGGCATTTGAAAACGAAAAAAAAGTAAAAATTGAATTTTACGATGAATTGACAGTCAATTTCTGTAAAAGGCTTCAGGTTCGTTATATCATCAGAGGATTAAGAAACAGCGGTGATTTTGAATTTGAAAAATCTATTGCCCAAATGAATCAAAAACTTCAACCGGATATTGAAACCGTCTTCTTTTTGACCGACGAACAATACGCCTCTATACAATCATCTATTGTCCGTGAAATTTATAAAAATAATGGTGACATACGACAATTTCTTCCACCAAATGTAACTTTACCTTAACACATGCGACAAGTTTTGTTTGGCATATTGGCAATTTGGTTTTCCTCCCTTTCTGCCGGAATTGTTTTCAAAGGCAAGGCCACCGGGCTTGAAGGTAAAACTATTAAAATTTATCATTACACCGATTACATCACTTTCCAAAAAAAAATTATCGGCAATGCGATTGTCAACCAAAAAGGACAATTTGAATTTTCCTGGAAACATCCGTTTGACGATTATCTTGAATATGTCATCGAAATAGACAATATCAAAGTTTCTTGTTATTTCAACGACAACAAGGTTTATTACGCTGAAATATCTCCTGTTAAGGATGAAAAATCAAACTCAATGGTATCCCTCGCCATTACCTTTCCTTTTTTACCTCAGAATGACCCTAACCACATTATTGCCACATTTGAAGATGACTATCAAAATTTCTTAATTGATATTCAGGCCTTTATCAAAAAACAAGACCGCAGAAATATTTATGGTCAATATATCGTCTTCAAAAAAAACATAAATGAGAAATTTCAATCTGTAAACAATCCCTTTGCAAAAAATTATATTCTTTTCTCACTGCTTGACCTTGAAGCTATTTTTGAATTTTTCCCCAAGAAAAAAGACAATGAAAAACACTTGAGCGAAGAAGTGATTTGCTATGACCGTTATCTCAAATCATCACCGGTCTTGCCATATCATCCTGCATATATGAATTATATCTACAACCTTTGGAAAGGCAAGTTTGCCACGCTTAGATTGGAAAAAGGATTAATTTTTATGGGCGCTATCAATCAAAAACTTCCGTATAAGGAATTTAAAAACAAACTGATGCAGTCGCCCCCTTTTAAACGCGATACATTGGGCGGTTTGCTTTGGATTAAAGGACTCAAAGAAGTTTATTTTAACGAATTGGTTGATTCTGCATATACTTCACAACTTTTATGGGATATTTCCAAAGACCCACAAATGCCATACATTGTAAAAAACCACGCTTTGCTGACCATTCAATGGATAGTGAACCAAAAACATTCTCCAAGCATACAACTCCCCGATTGGAATTTTCAAGATACCGCGTTACAAAACATTCGCCTTTCGTCATTCAAAAACAAACCCATTTACTTCCATTTTTGGAATTTCGATTCCCGTTCTTCCGTCAAAGCATTTCTTTTAATGCAAGACCTGGTGAATAAATACCGCAACAAAATACATTTTGTTTCTGTTTATTGTGGCAACGATAAAACACGCTGGAAAAAATTTTTGTCTGTCTATTCATTTGATTGGAATCAGCTGACCGTTGAATCTACCGACCATCTGGCACCTTTGACAATTATTCAGTTTCCGGCATATTTGCTTGTCTCAGACCAACTTGAGATAATTGCCTGGCCTGCGCCTCCCCCGGCAATATCTTCACTCGAAAAGTCCGACTCCCCTACAAGTATTGAATGGATTTTTCAGACATTGATATCAAACAAATAAGGCATCAATATATCTGCAATTGTTTTGTAACTATTTTCCAATTTATAGGGCAGTTGATTTTGGTCAACCCATGCTACCTCCTTTATCCCTTCCTCTATTTGTGGCACAGGTAATTTTTTTTCATTTTCCGTCTTCATTTCATACCAATACACCCTTTTTAACACATAAGAATCATTCTCCTCGTAAATATGATAGGTTTCTCCAAGTTTTTTTTTGATTGCCAAATCTCCTATCCCGGTTTCTTCCATCACCTCCCGTATAGCAGCATTTTCTACGCTTTCTCCATCCTCTACCTTTCCCTTTGGCAAATCCCAATGATTATTTCTCATTATCATTAAAATTCTACCTTCATTTGAAACTACAATTCCTCCTGCTGCATCAACCGTTTTAAACATTTCTGAAAATTCCGAAAAATTTTCCAAATATCTGTCTCCAAATATCAGCACAGAAATTTGTTTAGTTTTCAAAAACAAATTTTTAATTTCCTCCATCTCGGCTTTCAATGGATTTTTCACTTTCAATAAGACCTCCACTCCTTTTGGATAATAGTCCAAAGAATCCGAAAATATCATTTCATTTTCTTTGTAATAAACTTTCTTTTTTTTACTTTTCAACCAATTCACCTTTGTGTTTTTGCGAATATAGAAATTTTCCATAAATTTATCACACAATTCAAAATTTCTTTGTTTATCTACTTTCTTTTGAAAAAACAAATTTCTATTGAATTCAGGAATTCGGTATGCAATTGCATACAAAATTTTCACAAGAGATATACAAGAACATTAAAACACACATCAACTATTCTATTTTATTCACTGAATTTCAGACATATTTATTTTCTATTCAATTTTGCTCCACAATAGAATGTAATTTTATGCTCCGGATAATCATATTTTTTGTTTTTTTGCAGTCCTATGAATTCGCAAGAATATTCCAAAATTTTAGCCCGGCATCTTTTGCAAATTAAAGCCGTTCGATTATCCTTAAAACAACCTTTTCAGTGGGCAAGTGGTTTGCTTTCGCCCATTTATTGCGACAATAGAGTCACCCTTTCTTATCCTGCCATCCGGACTTTTATACGCCAACAATTTGTTGAAACCATCGAAAATCATTTCAGCAAACCCGAATACATCGCCGGTGTTGCCACAGGGGGCATAGCTCAAGGTGTGCTTGTTGCTCAAGAAATGAATCTTCCCTATATTTACGTCAGACCTGAACCTAAAAGCCACGGCTTGCAAAATCAAATAGAAGGTTTTCTCAAACCCAACAGCAAAGTGGTTGTTATCGAAGACCTTGTTTCAACCGGCAAAAGCAGCCTTCTTGCCATTCAAGCTATTTTAGATGCCGGCTGCAGCGTGGCAGGCCTTGTTTCTATATTTACTTACAACTTCCCATCGGCACAGCAAGCTTTCAACAATTTGAATATTCCTTACAGAGCCCTCACCGACTTCGACACCCTTATCAACGTAGCAGCAGAAGAAAATTACATCGAAAACAAAGATATTGACCTTCTCAAAGAATGGAAAAAAGACCCCAAAGAATTTATGAAAACTTTTTTTAAAAAAAATAACTAAATATGAATACCATCATCAACAGCCGTAAAGTAACAGTGCCTTTATCGCAACAACAAGCCTTCGAATACCTCTCCGACCTGAACAATTTCAAAGAACTTTTACCCGACGACAAAGTCGACAATATTGACTGCTCTTCAGACCATTGTCATTTCCGCGTAAAGGGCCTCACCGGCATTTACCTCAAAAAGGGCAACACCCAACCTTATCACCTTATTGAAATAGAATCAGACCAAAAATCTCAAGTCAAGTTCAATCTTCATATCCAAATCGAAAACCAAAACGGGCAATCCTCCTGTCAATTAATTTTCGGGTCAGACCTAAATCCATTTATGAAAATGATGGTCGAAAAACCACTAAAAAATTTCTTCGACCTGATTGCCACCAATCTTGAAAAAAAATTCCCCACCAATTGACCATTTTCTCTCAATAACTTACCAAATCAAGATTATTCAACCATTGTTTTTCAACAAATTGCCAACAACTTTTATCATTAATTTTTTGGGCGGCTATTCGGCGTTTCGCTCATAGTCCGCGCGGGGCGGCCAAACGGCGGGCATAGTTGTCCGGCGATCCTCCTGCCGTCGGCTGCCGGCCACCTTGCCCTCCGAGCCGCCCCGCTTGCGGGCTATCCGCTCACCGCCGGCCGCAACTACATTTTCACCCGCTCCGGTATCCACTTGGCTTCATCCATATCAAATCGCTTCATCTCTCCTTCCATCTTCACACACAAATAACCATTCCTGTCCACCCTGTCAAATACACCTCTTTGCACCTTCCCTCCTATATTCAACAAAATCTCTTCTCCATTCTTTGCAGGCAAATAATTGTGATACGATTCATCCACCTCTACCCAATTTTTTTGTATCATCTTCTGAAAACACAAGCCCCAATTCTCCAATAAACTATAAAACACTTCATCGGTATCCGACGTCATACCGGTTTCCAATTTTATGGATGTTGCATCAAAACCGCCGAAATCACACTGATTCACATTCAATCCAATCCCGACAATACAGCAGATGGTCTTATGTTGCGTAAAAATATTTTCAATCAAGATACCCGCAATCTTTCTATTTTTCACCCACACGTCATTGGGCCATTTCACAAAAGCATCAACATTTTTTTTCCTTAATGTTTCAACCACAGCCACAGAAGTAAGCTTCGACATATAAAACAAATCCTTTCCCATCGACGCATCTAATACTACACCCAAGCTAAACATCACATTTGCATAGGGCTCGCTAACCCACACATTGCCATTGCGCCCTTTTCCTGCCGTTTGATGATGGGCTCTGACCACTGTCAACCTTTTGTCAGGCAAGTTTCTTTTCAAATATTCATTCGTAGAATCAACTTCGTCTAAACAAACAATTTTTATATCTTTTAAAAAATTTAACATAACCCAAGCACAGAATTATGCAGTGTAAACGAATATAATTATCTTTGTTGGCTTTAAAAAATTATGCCCAAAAAAACGAAAAAAATACCGGAATTGATTCAAGAAGTTGTATTTGCCGCTGACGACAAAAAAGCACAAAACATCGTCTGCCTTGACTTACGCCCGCTTTCGAATGCTGTCACGGATTTTTTTGTTATTGCCGAAGGCACGTCCAATGTTCAAGTAGAATCCATTGCCAATCATATCATCGATAAGGTGAAAGAAAACTTGCACATCCGGCCTCATCATAGCGAAGGATTCCGCAATGCAGAATGGATTCTGATAGATTATATCGATGTGGTGGTGCATATCTTTCAAAAGCATGTTCGTGAATTTTATAATCTCGAACAACTATGGGGCGATGCTGAATCAATCCCGACTGAAGAAATTTTATCGTTAATAGAAAAAAAGAAAATTTAATTTATGAACCAAAAACCAAAAAACAATAGAAGTTTTAACTATTATTGGATTTACGCTCTCATCGGTGTGGTTTTATTAGGCCTGAATCTCTTTAATTTCAATGGTGGTGCTAAAAAAACCGGTTGGAAAGAATTTGCCGAAATGGTTCGAAACGGCGATGTAGCCCGAATTGTGGTAGTAAGCAATGAAATGATTGCCGAAATATATCTCAAACCCGAAGCCATAAAAGAAAACCCTAAATACGAAGAATGGCAAAACAGGGGATTTGGTTCATCAGGTGTAGCCAAAGGCCCACATTATTACATTCAAATAGGTTCTGTAGAACAGTTTTCACACGACCTTGACGAACTTCAATCGGACCTGCCTCTGCAACAAAGAGTGAAAGAAGAATACGAGATACGTAAAAACTGGGGGCTTGAAATTTTGTACTGGTTATTGCCAATTATCATTATGATAGCCATTTGGCTGTTTATTATGCGTCGAATGGCAGGCGGTGGTGGCCCCGGGGGACAAATTTTCAACATTGGCAAATCAAAAGCCCAACTTTTTGATAAAGAAAAAAAGATTAATGTAACATTCAAAGATGTGGCCGGCCTCGATGAAGCCAAAATCGAGATTCAGGAGATAGTGGACTTTCTGAAAAATCCAAAAAAATATACTGAATTAGGCGCCAAGATTCCTAAAGGAGCTCTATTGGTCGGTCCTCCCGGAACAGGAAAAACATTGCTGGCCAAAGCCGTTGCCGGTGAAGCGCAAGTGCCATTCTTTTCTCTTTCCGGTTCTGACTTTGTAGAAATGTTTGTAGGTGTTGGGGCGGCACGCGTGCGTGACCTTTTCAATCAAGCCAAAGAAAAAGCCCCCTCAATCATCTTTATTGACGAAATCGATGCCATTGGCCGGGCCCGTGGACGTGGAATCACTCAAGGCGCAAACGACGAAAGGGAAAATACTCTCAACGCACTGCTGACCGAGATGGATGGTTTTGCATCCAATAGTGGCGTAATTGTGCTTGCGGCCACAAACCGGCCGGACATTCTCGACAGGGCCTTGATTCGTCCCGGTCGTTTCGACCGTCAGATTGTTATCGACCTACCCGACTTAAACGGCAGAAAAGAAATCTTCAAAGTTCACTTACGACCATTGAAAACTGCCGGCAACATTGATATCGACTTTTTGGCAAGACAAACTCCCGGATTTTCAGGTGCCGATATTGCCAACATATGTAATGAAGCCGCTCTAATTGCTGCACGCAAAAACAAAAAACAAATCGAGATGCAAGATTTTCTTGATGCAATCGACAGAGTGGTGGCAGGACTCGAAAGAAAAAACAAGGTCATTACTCCCGAAGAAAAAAAACGTATTGCTTATCACGAATCAGGGCACGCTATCGTAAGCTGGCTATTAGAACACGCTTCTCCTTTGGTAAAAGTCACCATCGTTCCACGCGGCCGTTCTCTTGGTGCTGCCTGGTATCTACCCGAAGAACGGCAGTTAAACACTAAATCGCAAATATTAGACGAAATTTGTGCTGCTTTGGGCGGCCGGGCTGCTGAAGAAGTAGTTTTTGGCGAAGTTTCCACCGGTGCTCTTAGCGACCTCGAAAAAATTACCAAACAGGCCTATGCAATGGTTGTTTATTATGGCTTAAACGAAAAAATCGGTAATTTAAGTTATTATGATTCCACGGGACAGAATGAATATATGGTTACCAAACCATACAGCGAAAAAATGGCCGAGATGATTGATGAAGAAGTTAAAAAATTAATCGACACGGCTTATAAAAAAACGCTTGAAATTCTCTCTCACAATAGGGACAAACTTGATTTGCTGGCAAAAAAATTGTTGGAAAAAGAAGTTATTTACAAAGAAGATTTAGAAGAAATTTTGGGCAAAAGACCCTGGGACAAAGATGAGCACAACACTTCGACAAATACCGGAATCAACATTGAAGCCGGCAATCAATCGCCTTCGCATTCTTCTGTCGACAGTCATACAGAGAATGATAACAGCGAAAATAATTCCGACATTAATCGGAATACAAACACCTAACCGTTTAAATGAACAATTTAACCAAAAGAATCATCAGCGCCATCGTATATGGTGTTCTTTTTATTGGTTGTAGTATTTATTCCGGCTACACATTGATGATATTTTTGACTTTTATTCTAACTCTTGCTCTAACCGAAACTTATCATTTAAGCAATTTTACTTCCTCAATTGTCTTAAAGTTATTTCATCATTTTTTTGGTGTTTTATTTTTTTTCTTTGTTTCGCTGTGATTTTTGTCCCGGACCTGCGAAATTTTAGCGTTTTCAATTGTTCCTATAATTCTTAGCCCTATTGTGTGCTTATTTCTGTCGAAAAATGATTTTGTCAATCAATTGTCCCGGTTTCTTTTCAGCTTTCTATATCCCTCTTTGGGCATCTCTGCCCTTTTTGCACTTGGTTTTGCCTTTAACCCTTCTCAATATAATCCTGCATTGATTCTGTCTGTATTGGTTTTGATTTGGGCAAACGATACCTTTGCATATTTCACAGGAATGTTATTTGGTAAACATAAATTAGCCGAAACTATTTCACCCAAAAAAACTTGGGAAGGTTTTTTTGGTGGATTGATTTTTACAGTCATCATTTCTTTGGTTATTCATCATTTTTATCATTCCTTGATTGAACCGGTGTCTCTGGGCATCGTCATAGTCATTTCAGGCACTTTGGGCGATTTAATAGAATCTAAATGGAAAAGGGAAGCCGGAGTGAAAGATTCCGGAACCATTATGCCCGGACATGGGGGAATTTTTGACCGGATAGACAGCATTGTTTTGGTCGCTCCTGTAGTTTTTGTTTATTTGTATTTTTTTAAAATACTAAATTTATGACAATACACAAAGAAGGCATAGTTACCATTGTAATCGTATTTATTTTTTGCGTTATTTTATCTGCCTCTGTTTTTTATTTCACCGATAACTCAATCATTCGCAATCTTACGATAATACTTTGCTTGGTTTTGCTGTTATTGGTGTTGCAATTTTTTCGAAACCCACGCAGGCATTTAGTCATAAATGACAATTTTATTGTATCGCCTGCAGATGGCAAAATAGTGGTGATAGAAGAAACCGTAGAAAATGAATATTTGAAAGAAAAACGCAAACAAGTTTCGGTGTTTATGTCTCCTTTTAATGTACATATCAACCGTTATCCCATATCCGGGAAAATAGAATATTTTAAATATCATCCCGGTCTTTATCTCGTGGCCTGGCATCCTAAATCATCCACCGACAACGAACGAACCACCATCGTTGTTCACCATCCGGAAAAAGGGAAAATTCTTTTTCGTCAAATAGCCGGGGCATTGGCAAGGCGAATAAAATTTTATGGCAAAGTAGGTCAAGAGGTAAAACAATCTGATGAATGCGGATTTATTAAGTTTGGTTCGAGAGTCGATATTTTTCTGCCTATTGATGCGAAAATTTGTGTAAAATTGGGACAAAATGTTATCGGTGGACAAACAATCATTGCCGAATGGTAAACCGTATTACATACGATACTGAACCGATTCGAAAAAAAATTGAAGAATTTAAATCCCTCGGCAAAAAAATTTTTGCCACTTCTTCTTTTCAAACACACAGCATACCATTGCTTCATATTATCTCAGAGATAGACAGAAGCATCCCCATATATTTCACCAACACAGGATTTTTATTTCCCGAAACTCTTGCTTTTAAAGACCAATTGGCAGAGATGTTTGGACTACAAATTATTGCCTTACCTTCACCAATTCCAAAAATTCAGCAATTGAACGAGAAAGGTCATTTTTATTATACCTCTGACCCGGATTTTTGCTGTTTTCTCAACAAAGTTTTACCCCTGGAAAATATTTTGGCCGAATATGATGTTTGGATTAATGGCATTCGTTCCGACCAAAGCGCAGTCAGAAGAAATATGCAAGAGATTATGCCTGCACCTCATGGCTGCCTTCGTTACCACCCTCTCTTGCATTGGGACAAAAAAATGATTTTTCAATATATCAAAGATCACCGACTTCCTTCACATCCATTGGAAAAGCAAGGTTATCTGAGTATAGGTTGTATACCTTGCACAGAAAAAGTTATCGACCCTGATGATGAAAGGTCGGGACGTTGGTCCGGCTTGCAAAAAAAAGAATGTGGATTGCATACCGAACTTGTCAAAAATGTAAATAACAGATGAAAGTTCTCATAACCGGCGGCTGTGGATACATCGGGACCGAACTGGTGCAAAAATTAAATACAATGCCCGGTATTGATAAAATTATCATTTTGGATAACCTCAGCCGCGGCAATTACAATTTTTTTATTGGGCAACAAACCTTCGATAAAAATAAATTACAATTTGTTTTCGGCGATTTACTCGACTCGCGCAAAATCCGAAATATATTAAAGGAAAAACCTGATATAGTTTTTCACCTTGCAGCTAAGGTTAGCACTCCTTTTCACGATTCCCAGGCGCAAATGTATGACCAAATCAACCATTGGGGGAGCGCAGAATTGGTATACGCTTTGGAAGACGTCCATCCTTGCAAAGTAATATATTTAAGTTCTGCTTCTGTTTATGGCAATCAAGACGCTCCGGTCAACAAAAACCAATCTCCGAATCCCAAATCCTTTTATGCGATATCCAAACTCAAAGCTGAAGAACATTTTTTGAGAATATCTTCGAAAATGCCGGTTATTATATTTCGCTGTGGCAATGTATATGGCTACAGCAAAAGCATGCGGTTCGACGCAGTTATCAATAAATTTATGTTCGAATCGCATTATTTGTCCAGAATTACCATTCACGGCAATGGTAGCCAATACAGACCGTTTATCCATATCCAATACCTGACTAACTTACTTTCCGCTTGCATCGATAAATTTCAATCAACCGGCATTTTTGACGCCGTTGAGAAAAATCTCAGCATTGCCGACATTGCAGACACACTAAAAAAACTTTACCCTGATCTGGAAACAATCTTTGTAAACCGTTCGATGCCTTTACGCTCGCTGCAAGTTGAGAAAGACCCCGAAACATTGGAATTCTTTGGTGAGACCAAAGAATTGTTGAACGAATTGTCATCTTTCCGCAACAATTTTTCTTGGATCTGATCCTTGAATCAATTTACATCTATTACTTCCACATCAAAGATTAAGTTGGCTTTTGGTGGTATGGCTCCGGGATATCCATACTCGCCGTATCCCAATTGATAAGGGATGATCAAACGAGCTTTTTCTCCTGTTCGTAAATGTTCAAAAGCTATATCCCAACCCTTGATAACATTGCCGATACCCAGTGTAAAGGTAAAAGGTTGATCACGCTCCACAGACGAATCAAACAATTTACCATCTTCAAAATATCCCGAATAATGGACCGTAATGCGGCTACCTTTCTTTGGTAAAAGACCGGATGTGTTTTCTTTTGATTTAATCATTTTAAGCCCCTGCTCCAATTCAATTGTATCTCGGCCCTTAACGTCAAATGGTACCGGTTTGGGCATAATCTCTAACACCTCTATATCAAACACCAATGTGGCATTTGGCGGAATAGGACCGGCTCCTTTTTCTCCATATCCCAATTGTGGCGGAATTATCAATGTGGCTTTATCGCCCCGGTAAAGATGCATCAATGCCTCGTCCCACCCTTTTATCACATGTCCCACACCGACTCTGAACATAATTGGCTGTCCTCTTTTATGGGAACTATCAAACACCGTATCGTTTGTAAATTTTCCGGTATAATGCACCTTGACAACCCTTCCGGAATCTACTTTTGGACCTTCACCCACTTCTTTTAATATAATCTTCAAACCCGAAGGCAATGTTTGTTCTTTTCCTATGAGTTTCCTACGTTTTTTGACCGTTTTTTTATTTGTTTGAGAATATGTATCTATAGAACAAAACACAAATAAACAAGCTAAAAATAATATGGAAGAAAAATATTTATTCATTTTACTTCACCTCAATTAATTCAACTTCAAAAACCAAGGTAGAATATGGTTTAATCACATTGCCACGTTGATTTGGACCATATGCCAACTTTGAAGGAATAATCAATTTAGCTTTACCTCCTTCGTTCATCATAGCAATGCCTTCTTCCCATCCCGGTATAACCATCCCTTGACCCAACACAAATTCAATGGGCTCTCCACGGTCATAAGACGAATCGAATGGTGTTCCATCCAACAATGTGCCTTTATAATGCACTTTGACGGTTTTTCCGGGCTCGGCCTTTTTACCTTTTCCTTTTTTTACCTCAATATAATATAGCCCCGATTCGGTAGGTTGAACATTTAGATTGTTTTGTGCAAGATATTCTTTAATTCTCTCTTCTTCCTCCTTGGCTTTCATTTCGGCTTCTTGCTGCATTTGTTGCATCAACTCCTCTTGTGATTGTATTTTCAACACTTTGATATAAAATGTCAAATCACTTCCTTTTGCCACAAAATCAGGTAATGGTTGATTGTTCATTATATTAAAAAATGAATCGGCTGAAGTTTTGTAAATCAAACTGTCGCCTTCGTGCGTCATTGACAATACATCAAAAATATCGCCTTCATATTTTGGTTGAGACAATTGTATTTGAATAATTCCTTCATTGAAATCTTTCGTATCAAACAATACAGAATCTTTGTCATTGGTAAAGTAAAGTTTTACGGTCAATATATCGTTTGGCTGTGCTTTTCGTGCACTTTCATCGGTGGAAATGAATTTATATTTCATCCCTCCCTTACCTTTTTGAAAATCATCTTTATCACGGCCTCCACATGCACTTAAGACCACCATACATGATAAAACCAAAGATTTGAATGTCAATTTTTTCATAATTATTTAATTTTAATTTTCACTCTATAAATTACATTTTCATAAGGCCTAACCAAACCGGGAACTATTTCCCTATCATGAAAAGCCAGTTGCGAAGGTAGGATAATTTTAACAATTTGTTCATTTTTTTCATGTAAAATATATTCTTCAAGCCCTTTGATCAGTTGCCCCCTAGTCCCTACAATATATTCAAAGGGCTTTTTTTTAAACAAGGAATCGAAACAAGTTCCATCCAATAAATACCCCTCCAAAAAAATGTCCAATGTATCGCCATGCCGGTAAGTTTTCTTTCCTTTTGATTCGGGCAAAACATACATTCCTTTCCAGTAATATTCATGTCCTATATTGTTTTCCTTTAAAAATTCTTCCAATTCTTTTTGCCTCTGCCATTCTTCATCCGTAAAATTTTCCAGTTTTATCCTTGCTTGTAAAGCTTCACCTGAAATCCGGTCTAAAACTTTTATGTGCGCAAGCCATAAATCTGACAAATCCGGACTGACTTGCCGGACATTCAAACTTGTATTTAACCATATTTCTTGGGAAGCAAGGATATGAATACTGTCATTTTTATGCAAAAAGTTAAACATTGCCATATTCCACTTATTTGATTTACAATCAATGGTGTCAACCCCTTCAAATATTTTACTTTTATCTTTTTGATAAATTTTATATTGTACAATCAAAATGTTTTTGGCATGTCCCTCATCTTCCCAATTTCCAATCTCCCAAATTTTATATTTAAACCCCGCAGGATGAAGAATAAAATCTTTATAAGGGTCTTCTTTTACACAACCCAAAATAGAAAGAATAATAAATAAAATGAGTACTTTATGGCGATTCATTGGTTTAAAACTCTGATGCGATAGACCACCGTGGCATTTGGCGGAATTTTGTTGTAATCTCCCGTAAGTCCAAAGGCCAAATGTCTTGGCAGTATGATTAATGCAGAATCTCCCTTGTTTAACATCATCATAACCTGCTGTATGCCCGATTCGATGTAGTCCTTGCCTACCTGAAACGTTTTGGGACCTTTTTCTTTTGATGTATATAAAACTTCTCCATTTAACAATCCGATTTCATAAGAAACTGTTACTTTATCACCTTCATTGATGGCCGGACCATTGCCTTTTTCCAAAATTTGATAATAGATGCCATTAGGCGTGTTTTTCATATTCAGACGGTGACGTTCGATGTATTTCTCAATTTGCGTTTTTTCTGCAGCAACCCATACCTTATTTTTTTTCTCCAACTCTTTTTTTAATATCTCCATAGGTATTTCTTTTTGCCGGTCTTCCGGTTGTTCTCCACATCCACTCAATAATAATAAGCATAAAACATAAATTACCGGTCTTACCTTCATAATTCTGCCATTATTATTTTTTTTATTTCATCCACCGTTTTCTCCAATGTGTAAGGACTATTGGCCCCGGCAGCATTGATATGACCTCCGCCATTGAAATATTTTGCGGCTATTTTTTGTACATCAATTTTCCCTTTAGAACGAAATGAAATTTTTACTTCTCCATTTTCTTTTTCGGTTACCAAAACAGAAACCATCACCGATTCAATAGATAAGGGATAGTTGACAAAACCCTCAGTATCTCCTTTTTTGTAATTGTATCTTTTGAGCTCCTCATTGGATAATGCTATGATGGCTGCATTTTTTGAAGCAATTACTTCCATTTTCTCTTTCAATACATATCCCAATAATCTCAAACGGCTTTCGGAATAGGTATCATATACCTTTTGATGTATTTTGGCATGATCGGCTCCTTGTTTGACAAGAAACGATGCGATATTGAAGGTTTCCCATGTGGCCGATGGAAAACGGAATGAACCTGTATCAGTCATTATTCCACAAAACAACGCGGTTGCACAATCGGCATCGATTTGACTTTTCAATCCGTTTTTTTCAATAAACCGAAACACCAACTCACATGTAGAAGACGCTTCAGTGTCGATATACTTTATATCAGGTGTAATTTGTGGATTTTGATGGTGGTCGATTAGTATGGTTTTTCTAAAATTAGGCTGTTTCAAGAATTCTTCCAATCCTTTCAATCTGCTCCATTGGTTAAAATCAAGCAAAAATAAAACATCCGACTTTTGAATAACTCCCTGGCAAAGATCCCGGCTTGTTTCATAAATTATGATGTCTTCTGACGCAGGAAGCCATTTTAAAAAATCAGGAAATTCATCAGGCACTATGATGTGAGAAGAAATGTTGTTTTTTTTTAGAATCAAATGCAAACCAATAGCCGATCCCAATGCATCGCCATCGGGCGATTGATGTACCGTTATTATAACTTTTGATTGGTTTTTGTGCAATTGTTCTATTATGGTTGCTGCTTCCTTGGAATATTCTTGCATGACAATAAAGTAAATAAGTGCGAAATTACAAATTACACAAATTTTAAATTGTGATTGGCTATAAAATAACGCAGATAAAATTAAAAACCTTTTTTGGGTGTTGGCATGTGTTCTATTAAGACACCCACACAACCGAGTTCTCCTGTTCCGCCTTCGGCAGTTATTTCTATGATAAGTTTTTGTGAAGTTTCAACACTAAATGTTACTTCTGTGGCATAACTATCTTGAGAATTGTCGTAAATCACCTCCCGCTCTCTCTTATATGTAGTTTCTGTGACAGCTTTTTCTTCAACTTCTCCGTATTCGTTTTTTACTTGTTCATATACTTCTTGTTTAACCGGAACTCTCTTTACAGCAATTATGCGCATACGCAACTGCCCTAAATTATTGTCATTGCATAAAGCGATTCTGTAATCATTTCCTTTATAGACAACAATCTGAAACTCAGATGTCTGCCCTCCCTCAAAGAGAGCACTTCTCGATTGACCATTATATCTGAAACCATCGCGTTTACCGGATGCTTTACAGGCCGCACGGTGATAATTACTACAATATTGGGCTGTGGATGCAGGATCAATATCTACACTTTGGGCTACAATAAATTGCAGCATGAAAAAATAAATGTGCGCTATGATAAAAATTTTTCTTTTCATAACTATTGCATTTTTATTGAATCATAAAAACTTCCGAACGAACTTGCCGGATGATTTCAATTGCTTCTTTGATCTTAACCGGATCTATTTTCGAAGAGTTATTTTTTGAACCAATAACCAATTTCCCATCACGTTTTTCTACTTTAACTTCTCCGGAAATGTCGTCTTTCAATTGGGCAAATTTTCCTTTGATACGTTGTGTCCATTGTAACACTTTAGCCACTTTCGGATCGTCGGAATATCTTTCCAAAAAGAGTATGATGTTGTCAAGTGTTTCATTTTGATCAACAAATCGTTCAACAATGGGATTATTTTGCATTTGGTCGTCATTTAAATTTTTAATTTCCTCAGAAACTATGTAAACACTCTCCAACCAACCACCAAAAGCAATTATTCCCAACACATTTCCTCTTTGATTTTTTTCCAAGTAGTCGACTATCTGAAAATATGAATCATTTGTAATGGCGATAAGTGAATCTGCACTATTTAAATTATTTTGGATACGATTGACAAGTGTTTCATCAAATGCTGAAGAAATTTCAATTTTATCTGCTAATTTTCGCACAACTGCAAAATATTTTATCGTAGTTTGATATTCCTCAAAAGCTGCTGTATAGGCAAGATCAGCCGTGTATGCCCCGAAAATCACGGGCAATGCCACCGGATCGACTATTTTTTCGGAATAGGATGGATCTATTAATAGATTGGAATTATATTTCATTCCGGATTGTTTGATAAAAGCAAACATTTCATCCGGCGACGGTATCTGATAATAACGTTTTTTTAACTCTTCCTGAGACGGCTGTGCCGATTGTATTTCTATTTCTTCTTCAATGGTTTTATTCTGAGGATCCTCACAGGACCAGTTTAAAACGATCAATAAAGATATAAATAATAATTTTTGGTTCATTTCATGTTAATTTTTAGCAAATATATAACATTAAATGAATTAAAAAAACGAATCATAAATACATTGATATAAAACACATGAATACTTTTAAGAAGCATTTAACCCCAAACTATTACGATTTTAAGCCATACAACCTATGCAAGTATTGTTCTGCCTGATTTCTATCTACTTTACCCTTCATT
>FWPU01008070.1_pt1 | contig 18403 bp, 16 predicted proteins | sample 2228361 | NCBI WGS metagenome assembly FWPU01 (sample SAMEA103939777, study PRJEB20133) | metagenome
TTGGATTTCTCGTGCCAATTCACCCCCCACGGCGACCGCGTTGCGGTCGCGTCGCCATCCGCGCAACAGCGCGGATGGCTCCCCTTGATCCTCGGTTGTCCACGAACGGATCCTCGTAGGCGTGGGCGATCTCAATCCCTCGGCCAGGACGATCACCTGGCAGGTGATCCGACACCCCGGTCTCGCCCACGCGAACGCCCACGCTCACGGCCACGAATCCAGGACAGCGGTCCGCGTGGACCCGACGTTTGCGCGCTCCCCGGCGCAGGCGGGCGCCCAGGTCCCAAGGGGTCTCGTCAGCCCTCGCTGGCCGGCGCGGCCACCGCCCTGGCTTCCCGCTGCTCCCCGACCGTGTAGAAGGTCATCCAGCGGTCGTAGGCGCGGTTGCGGCCCGTGACCACCTCGAAGAAAGCCTTCTGGAGCGCCCGGGTCACGGGTCCCGGCTTCCCCGCCCCGACCTTGCGGCGGTCTATCTCGCGGATCGGGGTGATCTCGGCCGCGGTCCCCGTGAAGAAGACCTCGCTCGCCGTATAGAGGTCGTTGCGCGTCAGACGGCGCTCCACGACCTCCATCCCCAGGTCCCTCGCCAGGGTGATGACGGAATCCCGCGTGATCCCACCGAGAACGGATGCGTCCTCCCCCGGGGTGTGGAGGACGCCATCCCGGACGATGAACAGGTTCTCGCCGCTCCCCTCGGCCACATACCCCTCGTGGTCCAGGAGGATGCCCTCCGAGTACCCCTCGCGCCTGGCCTCCATCTTCGCCAGGACCGAGTTCACGTAATGGCCCACAACCTTGCCCTTCAACAGAACCGAGTTTATGTGATATTTTGTGTATGTTGAAACCTTGACCCGAATCCCTTTCTGGAGCGCCTCCGCTCCGAGATACGCACCCCACTTCCACGTGATGATGGCCAGGTGCACGTCGGGCGAGTCCCCCGGATACACCCCGACCTCGGCCGGCCCCAGGTACAGGAGCGGGCGGACGTAGCCCTCGGCGAGGCCGTTGGCCCGCAGCGTCTCGATTCCGGCCCGTGCGACCTCGTCCCGCGTGAACGGGACCGGCAGTTCCAGGAGCGTGGCCGAATCAAAGAGCCGGTCCACGTGCTCCCGCAGGCGGAAGACCGCGGACCTCCCGTCGTGGTGCTGGTACGCCCGGATCCCCTCGAAGGCCCCGTACCCGTAGTGCAGCGTGTGCGACAGCACGTGGACGGTCGCCCTGTCCCACTCGACCAGGCGGCCGTCCATCCAGATCCACTTCTCTTTCTGGACCACGTCTCACTCCTTCCTCACCGGGCCGTATCCCAGCGCGAACAACAACCGCCCGCACACCCTTGTTCCCTCAGCCAGGGCGGCCCTCACCGCCTCCCACAAACCGGCCGCAGCCGTGCCAGTGTGGCGGGAGGTCTCAAACCCCATGGCCCGCGCGAGCCTCTCGGCCCCGGGACCCTCCGCGAAGACGTCCTGGATCGGCCGATCCAGCACGAGGTGAGCCCGATTGGACAGCCGCCACAGGAACCGGTAGGCCCGCTCGAGCGCCGCGAAGTCCGCGACGAACCGACCCCCGCCCTCGCGCAGGACCCGCAGGACCGCCAGGGTCCCCGTGGGGACCGGTGCGCCGCCGCCGATGGCGTGAAGACGCGCCGTCGTCTCGATGTCGAGCATCCCTCCGGCCTCCATCTTCGGATCGTAGGCGGTCCTGGACCGCACCGCAACCCCCGAATGCTGCAAGCCCCTGACCCTCAACAGGTCCTCGACCAGGGCCGACTCGCGCAACCGGGTCGCCGCGGTCGCGCGCAACCGGTCCACCACGTCGCTCCCCAACCTCCGATCCCCGGCTACGACCCGAAAGTTCAAGGCGCCCAGGCACTCGGCCCCGCCCGCCTCCTCCGCGTAGTACCGGACCGTCTCGGACGACTCGACAAGGAGCGGCCCCTGGGACCCGCTGGGCCGCAAGCGCAGGTCCAGGGCGTAGAGGGCCCCGGCGGTCGAGCGCGTCGTGAGCAGGTGGAGGGTCCTGTGCAGCGCGGGCAGGAGCCGCTCGGCAGGACCTTCGCGAACGAAGACGAGGTCCAGGTCCGAGCGATAGCCCATCTCGCAACCCCCGAGCCTCCCGAGCCCCAGGACCGCCACCCCGCCTGGCTCGCCCCCAAAGGACGCCCGCAGGGCCGCCTCGACGCAGGCGTCGGCCACCATCGCCAGGGACGCGCCGACCTCGCCCTCTGCGTCGGGCCGGGCGAGGTCGCGCAACGCCACGGACAGGACGTGGCGCCTTCGGAACAGGGCCAGGGCCTCGCCGACTTCCTCGGGGTCCGTCCGTTCTGCGATCTCCAGGGCCTCCTTCCGGACATCGCCCCTGTCCGGCCACGCCCCCTCGAACCCAGTCAGGGCGTGCTCCAGGGCAGCCTGCGGGTCGCGCGCCAGGATGTCGGCCACGACCACACTGCGCGCCCCGACCTCCGCTAGCCGCTCCAGGACCGACGGGTCCCCCCGGGACATCTCGAACAGGGGTCGGTGCGCGGGCGAGCGCGCGAGACGCGCCAGGAAAGTCACGGCCCCGTCCGGCCACGGAGACCGCGCCGCGATCTCGACGATCCGCCGGTCCAGACCGGGGAATCGTCCCTCGTTCCGGGGATGCAGGGGGCTGACCGGGGCCGCCTTCATGCGGTCCACCAGCGCGAGGACCGCGTCCACGTCCCCGAATCCGAGCGACCGCGCCGCGGCCTCGCGCTCGGGCTCGTCCCGGCCCCCGTCGAGAACGGCCGTGACCGCCGAGGGGTCGTCGCCATCCTCTCCCTCGCGGAGCCCGAAGAGGCGGTCCGCGGGGAGGATCACCGCCTCGCGATGGCGGTCGAGGAGTTCACGAAACCCCGGCATGTCCAGCCCAGGTTCCAGCAGGTCCGCGAGGGCCTCCGCCTGCGGGCCTTGGAGGGGCACGTCGTGCGCGCGGCGGTCCTCGCGGTACTGGACGGCGTGTTCGAGCCTCCTGAGGAACCGGTAGGCCCGCGCCAGGGAATCGGCCTCGCGCCCCGACATCGCCCCGACGCTGGCCAGGCGCGCCAGGGCATCGAGTGTGCGCGTGGTCCGGAGGGTGGGCTTTCGGCCGCCGTGGATCAACTGGTGCGCCGCGACCACGAGTTCCACGTCCCGGATCCCTCCCTGTCCCAGTTTCACGTTGAACCCGCCCGGACCCGCCCTCGCGGACCCACGCAGGCGCCCGAGGACACGGGCCAGGGCGGGCAAGGCCCCCGACACGCCGCTGCGGGGATAGACAAAGGCTTCCAGGGCCTTGATCACCGCCGGTCCGAGACCCTCGTCCCCGGCCACGGGCCTCGCTCGGGTCCAGGCCATGCGCTCCAGGGGGCTCCCGTACTGTTCGTAGTAAGCCACGAGGGCGTCCAGGGAGTTTGTCAGGGTCCCGGCTCGGCCCTCGGGCCTCAGGTCGTAGTCCACGCGAAGACAGAACCCCTCAGCCGTGTGTTCGGACAGGAGGACCGCCGCTTCGCGGGCCATCGTGTCGTGCAGGTCGTGCAGGGTGCGGTCCCGCGCTCCCGGGGGCGTGCCATCCACCGCATAGACCACGAGGAGGTCCACGTCCGACGAGGGGTTCATCTCGCACGCCCCGAGTTTCCCGAGCGCGATCACGGCCCAGGGACAGGCGAGACGGACCTCGTCCGGGTCCACGCCGTGGCGCCGGCACGCGCCCCAAAAGGCGTGCTCGAAGGCGGCCCGGACCCACGTCTCCGCACAGGCGGTCAGCCAGGAGAACGAGACCGTGACGTCGCCCGCGACCTGCTCGGCCACGGCCGCGGTCAGCAGAACCTCCCTGCGCAGGGCCCGCAGCGAGGACGACAGTGCGAGCCGGTCCGGGCAAGGCTCCGGGACCTCGGGCACCAGGGGTTCCCCCCTCGCGAGGGCCCAGGCCCGATCGCGCCAGCGCAGGTCGAGGCCGTTCGCCCAACGCTCGAGCGTCGGGGACCAGGCAAAGACCCGTGCGGCCGCGGCCTCAATGTCCCCCACGGCCTTCCTCCGGGCCTCGGACCCCGGCGGTCGCCTCCCCGAGGCGGAACTCGTCCAGTACCGTATGCTCCGCGCCCCGCGGAGTCAGAACGCTCCTGAACAGGGTCACCCGATCCACGGGGAACCGGGCCACCTCGTGGCCGGGCTCCCGTCGCAACTCGTCCCCGATTCCCCCGGGCAAGGGTTCACGGAACCGGGCCAGCGTCAGGTGCGGCCGGAACGGGCGTTCCTCGATAGGCAGCCCCCGGGAGCGTAGCGCCACCGCGAGCCGCTCGTGAAGGGTCGCGCACTCCTGGACTCCCTCCTCGACCCCGAGCCACAGGACCCTCGGGCGCCGCGGGTCCGGGAAGGCCCCGAGCCCCCGCAACGTCAGGGTGAAGGGGGCCTGCCCGGCAGTCGCGCCCCGGGCCGCCTGCCGGACCCCCTCCGCGTTGTGCGGCGACAGGGCCGCGAAGAAGTGCAGGGTCAGGTGCCACTGGTCCGCCGCGACGAACCGGGCCCCGGGCAGCCGGGGTTTGAGCCGGTTCACGAGGGTCCGGACCGCGCGAGAGGACTCCCGGGGGACCGGAATCGCGAGGAAGGCGCGAATCGTGTCCATGACGTCAATACGGTGTCCTCTTCAGGTCCCCCAGGCGCGACGGGCCTTCCTCTTTCGGGGGTGTCGGGGTCGTGTCCGGGGGTTTCCGGGGCGCCGCGGCCTTCTTGGGCTTCGCTGCGCCCGTCGAGACGGGCTTCAGCGTCACCGCCACCTCCCCTCCCCGGTCCAGGGCCAGGGCCGCGCCGGCCGGCTGGAACCCGTCCCGCTCGAAGCGGAAGTGCCGCACCTCCGCGGCCGCCTCGAACTCTCGCGAGAACGGGGTCTCGCCGAGCACCTGTTCGCCGTCCAGGACCCGCGCCCCGGCCGGCTCCGAGACGAACCGCACGAGGACCTTCCGGGGCACGATCGGCGCCGGTGTCGCCGGACCGGGGTCCGGGACCACCGGCGCCGGTGCCGCCAGGGGGACGTCCGGGGTCGTCTCCACCCGGGCCGGCTGAAACCACCCGGCGTTCCAGACTCCGAGTCCGACCCCAGCTCCCACCACGCCGGCCGCGACCCACCAGGGCCAGGCCCCCCGCCCCTTCCTGCGGCCTGCTTCGAGGTCATCCACGGAGACGGCGTTGATCGCGGTCCTGGCCGAATCGGACACCGGGACCTGGCGCGGTCCCTCGACAAACACCACCCGCTCGAACCGCCCCGCGAGCCCGGCCTCGATCCGCGCGGCCTCCGCCTGGAGTTGCGCCGCGTCGTGGAATCGCCGCTCGGGGGACTTCTCCAGGCAGCGCATCACGAGCCGTTCGACCTCCTCCGGGACCTCCACGTCGGGCCGGACCGCGGCCAGGGGCCTGGGGGACTCCTGCACGTGCTGGATGAGGATCGCGAGCGGACTCTCGGCATCGAACGGGGGGACACCTGTCAGGGCCTCGTACGCGATGACCCCGAGGGCGTAGAGGTCCGCGCGGTGGTCCACGCTCAGCGAGCGGCACTGTTCGGGGGCCATGTAGCGGGGCGTCCCGAAGATCACCCCGGCCTGGGTGAGCGTGCCCTGGCGCCGGTCCGCCTCGCGCAGTTTGGCCACCCCGAAGTCGAGGACCTTCACGAAGTCCGGGTCGCCATCCACCGTGGTCAAAAAGATGTTGTCGGGCTTGAGGTCGCGATGGACGATCCCCTTCGAGTGCGCCTCCGAGAGCGACGCCGCGATCTGCTTGAGGATGTGCAGGACGCGCCGCGCCGGCATCGGCCCCTCCCGCCGCAGGGCCTGATGGAGGCTTTGTCCCTCGAGGAACTCCATGGCGATGTAAAGGTTCGCGTCCTCGGTCTGGCCGAAGTCGTAGATGCGGATGGTGTTCGGGTGGGTCAGGCGGGACGCGGCCAGGGCCTCGATCTTGAAGCGCTTGACCACCTTGTTGTCGTGGGCCAGTTCCTTCAAGAGCACCTTGACCGCGACCCACCGGTCCATGCCGAGTTGCCGGGCTTTGTACACCACGCCCATGCCGCCAGCGCCGATACGGGACACGATCTCGAAGCGGTGCCCGACCACGGTCCCCAGGAGGGAGTCCTCGCGGGGGGGGGCCTCGTCCGCTTCCGTGGCCCGGACCGCGGCCTCGACACGTGCCTGCACGTCGAGCGGGTCCGCGGCGGTCGTGCGCTGGTCCGGCGGGACCTCTGTGGTCGGGTCGGGTCGGGTGAGCCGGTCATCCGCGGCCGGCTTCGAGACGGGATCGTCCAAAGGTTGCCTCGATCCAGGGCCAAGGAATGAGGTCCGAAAACAATCTACCACAAACGAGACGTGAGGGACGGTGACTCGGACCGTCACAGTCTCGAAAAGGCGTCCAGGACCTGGGAACGGGCCGGGTGGTCCGCCAGGAACTGCACGGTCAGGAGCCGGGTCGCCCGGCCCAGGACCACGAAAGACGCGCCTCCCCGCACCCACAGGCGGACCTCGCGCGACCTCGCCCGCTCGGGCGCCTCGAAGAGAGGCGACGGTGGACGGTCCTCCGGTCCCAGGGACATGAGCATCACGACGACCCGCCCGTCTGGCGATGCCCGGTAGTCCGCGATGCCCTGCGCCCGGAAATCGCCGGACTCGGTCTGGAGCACGCCGTCTTCCATGCGCACCGGCGAGGGACGGGGGGAGGGACCCCGGAGGTCCGGCGGCGCGATCCGGACCAGGCGGATCTTCCCCCGGCAGACCTCGAACTCGTGGGCGAGCATCGCGACGAAGACCGGCTCTCCCCCGCTCCCCTCCACCTCGGCCAGCCCGGCAAACCGGCGCACGCACTCGTCGGGTTTCACGCCCTGGAGGGCCTCGGCCTCGACGTTCCGTCCGCCGAAGAGTGGGCGGAGGTCGGCGGGCTGACCCGACTCGGCGTCTACGGTCAGGAGGCGGGCGTCGCTGTACGGATGGGCGCCTCCCAGGAAGCCGTCGGTCCTGACGATCCACGAAAACGACGGCCCCGAAGCGCCGAGGGGCCGGATCGCCTCGCGATGGTAGTACAGCGAGGCCAGCTCCGGGTCCGCGGCGGCGAGGCGCTTCAGGTCCGGCCTCTTCTGGTCGCCGGGGGGGAACAGGACCCTCGTGTCGCCCCCCGCCCGCCACGAAAGCGTCGCGAACACGGATTCCGGCGTGTCGCCGGCGGGCTTCCCCTGGGGCCGGGAGTCCACCTCAAACCGGGCGAGCGAGCCGTCTCGCCGCACATGGACGAGCCCCGGAACCCTTCTGACGTCGAGGTCCGACCCGTCGGGACGGGCGGTCGCGAGGAAGGAGCCTTCCGGGGTGACCACGGCGGCCAGCGGCAGAGGCTCCGCAGGCACTTCCTGCGCCGCGGTGTCCTGGTTTAAACCGGCAGGGGCGGAAGGATAGGGTTCCCGTTCCTTGCAGGCGAGGTCCTGGATCGCGAGGAGCAGGACCACAAGGCCGACCCGTGACCCGTTCAATCCCCACCTCCGACCGGCGCTGGAGCGCCTGTGCTCCCGCCGGTGACGGCACGCACGATCGCGCGGGACAGGGCGATGCGGCCCGCGACCCCCATCGCGTGGGGGTCGGCCCCGCCACGCTCCCCGCAGGACACGAAGAACACGATGTCCCCGTCCACCACGGTCTCGGACGGCCGGACGCACCACGGGATGGCCCGGGCGCTCATCACCGCGGCCCGTGCGCACTCCTCGGGTGACAGCGCCGCGTCCGTGGCCACCACCCCGACGGTCGTGTTCGCCAGGGCGCTGATCCGTTCCCCGAGCGCGCCCGCCAGGACCAGGGACTCGGCGTCCGCGAAGGTTCCGTCGTCGTTGCGGGCCCCGGCCACGCACCGTCCCGTGCCCGGGTCGTGTACGTTCCCGAAGGCGTTGACCACCGCAACAGACGTGACGGTGAAACCCCCGGGGGCCTCGACCCCGGCGAGGCCCACCCCGCCCCAGCACGCCCGCGCAAGTCCCAGGGTCTTCCCCACCGTGGCGCCGGTCCCGGCCCCCACCCTCCCCTCGAGGATGCCATCCTCCCGCGCGGCCTCGCACGCGGCGCGGCCCATGCGCCCGTCAGGTCGCACGCGCCCGTCTCCGACGAAGAGGTCGAAGACCGCTGCGGCCGGGACGCTCGGGACCCTCATCGTCCCGACCGGCGTCCCCCGACCCCGCTCCTCGAGCCAGGTCAGGACGCCGCCCGCCGCGTCGAGTCCGTATGCACTCCCGCCGCAGACGACGACCGCATCGGCCCACGGCACCGAGTGGTGCGGCACGAGCGCGGACACCTGACGGGTCGAGACGCCTCCCCCGGAGGCGTGCACGGAATACGGACTCGGGCGTGGAAGCACGACCACGGTGCATCCGGTGAGGGCCGAGCGGTCCTCGGCGTGTCCGACCCGTACCCCGGGGATCCCGGTGTATCCGGGTGGAAGCGGTTTCAGCAGGCCTGCGAGGTCGTCCGTCATGGCCGCATTATCCGGCGACCCGAAGCCGGCAGGCAAGAAGGCGAGAAGCAACTTGGTCGGGGGGATCGTTCCCGATCCCCGTTACAGGCCCTCGGCGCGCAGTTCCTCGGCCAGGCGGCGCACACGGTCCGAGGGGCGTTCCGGGATCACCGGGAGCAACCGGGCGAGCAGGTGCCCGCGACGACCGTCCGCTCCCGGAACACCCTCGCCCTTGAGCCTCAAGTGGGTCCCCGCCTGTGTCCCGGCCCGGACCTTCACCTTCCTCGGCCCCGCGAGGGTCGGGATCTCCACGGTCCCCCCCAGGATGAGCGTGGTCAGCGGGACCCGCACGTCGCACCGGATGTCCGCCCCGTCCCGCGAGAACCTGGGATCCGGCTCGACCGTCACTCGCAGGTACAGGTCCCCGCGCGGGCCCCCGGCGTAAGCCGGATGCCCCTTCCCCTGGACGCGCAACTTCTGGCCGGTCGCGATGCCCGGGGGGATCTTGACGTGGACCTTCTCGAATCCCCCGCCCGCGGTGGGGATCGAGATGACCCTCTCTCCGCCTTGAACCGACTCGTAGAAACTGATGGGCAGGTCCATGGTCGCGTCCTGCCCGCGCGCCGCGCGGGGTCCGGTGCCCCCGCCTCCGAACGGAGACCCCCACCGGACATGGACGCGTGACCGCCCCCGCCCACCGCCTCCGAACAGGGACTCGAACAGGTCCCCACCCAGGTCGAGACCGAAGTCCCGGAGGACCGACTGAAAATCGAATCCCTGGAAGATGTCCTCCCGCGTGTATCTCCGGTGGAAGCCTTCTGCACCGAACTGGTCGTACTGCTTGCGTTTCTCCGGATCGGACAGGACGGCGTATGCCTCGTTGATCGCCTTGAAGCGCTCCTCCGCCGCCTTGTCACCAGGGTTCCGGTCCGGGTGGAACTGCATGGCCAGCCGGCGATAGGCCTTCTTGATGTCTTCCGCGCCGGCGTCCCGCGTCACCCCGAGGATCTGGTAGTAGTCCTTGACCGACATGGTTCGTCACCCCGGGTCGCCCACGATTGCGCGACCCGATCCGGGCGCAATTATGGGCATTCCACCGCGGATTGGAAGGGTCGTCGCTGGTCCTCTTGCCGTGACGACCGTGCCGTGGTACGCCTTCGCCCGATGCCCGGGACCCGGGTCCACGAGGCGGTCCGGCAGGAGCGTGGAGCATGGACTGGACGCGGTTGCTCGCCTCGCAAGGATCTTACCTGGTCTGCCTGCTCGCGCTCGTAATCGTCGCCGCTTTCGTGCTCGACGTCCCGCAGGGATGGAGCGACCAGGAGGTCCGGTCCTCGTACCCGCTCTCCGTGGGACCGTTCCTCGTCCTGTTCGGCCTGCACAGGGCCGGGCACTCCCTCGCCCTGTGGGCGGTCGTCATTGCGCTGGCCCTCCACGTGGGCGCCCTGGCCGTCACGCGCCGTTCTGGATCGAAGGCGGCGGTTCAGGATGGTTTGGCCGCCGTTCCTCGGTCCTGGTGGGCCTTTGGCCTCTCGGTGGCCCTCGTCCTCGCGTCCGTCGCGGGGCTTGTCTGGACGGGAGGGACGCAGCGGCTTGCGCGGACCAGCGACCCTTCCAGGCTGCGTGTCCACGTGACCGACGCACCCGGGGGTCCGACGACCCAGGTGGTCGAGGAGGGCGCGACGTACGAGGTCCCTCACGCGGACGGCGTGCGGACCCTCCTGTTCGGGGTCGCGTCCCGAGGGCCATACGCCCTGGAGCGGACCCGCGAGGGGCGCCTCCGCGTGCACCTGCCGGGTCTCGCGGACGAATCGCGCCCGTCCGTCGTCGGCGTGGAGGCGCGCCGACCCGCGGCGGGTCCGCCCGCCAGGGGGCCATTCGGCCCGATCGTGGCTCCCCGCTGGTTCGGCCTTGCGTGTGCGGCCCTGGCGGCGTTCGCCGTCGGGGTCCTGGCGCGACGCGGGCCGTCCCTGGCCTCGGGGGAATGGCGGACGCTCTCGTGGATGACCGCGGCCTTCCTGGCCCTGTTGGTCCTCAACCCGCTGATCGGCTGGGGCCGTTCCAGGACCCCGCTCGCCGCCGCGCTCGGCGGCGAGGACGTCACCTGGTCCGCCGTGGTGGCGGGCCCGGGTGACGTGGCCGCGTGGCTGGCCTTGATCCCCGCCGAGGTCGTGCTGGACGGGCCGTGGTGGTTGAACCTGCTGGCCGGTGCAACCATGCTGGTGCTGGTGGCTGCCGTCCTCGTGGGCCGCGCGGGACGGACGTTCCCGTCCGGCACGTTGAGGGCCATCGCCGGCGCCGGCGCGGGACTCGCGGCCCTGGCGGGAGCCGCGTGGCTCGCCCACTCCCTGGGTCGCATCCCGGCGGTCACGTCCGGGGCAGACCTCCTGCGCGTCTTCGAGGGAGACGTCCTTCCCCGCATCCCCATGGACATCGAGGTCCTCCGCGCAGAGGTCTCGTCCCCAGGGCCCTACTTCGCCCCGGCGATCGTGGGTCTCCACGCGGCGGTGGTCGCGTTCGCCTCGGCCTACCTGCTCTCCCGGACGGCCCGCGGGCGCACGGGCAGGACCGGCCCCGGGATGACGGCGGTGCGAGCGGCCACCTGGACGATCCTGGCCGTGGCCGTGGTCCGTTCGCTCGCGGCGGCGCTGTTCGAGCCCCAGGGAGGCGTCCTCCCCTTCGCGCTGCTCACGGTGCTCGTGGCCGCGCTCGCGCCCATCGTGGCGCGGCTGCATCCCGACTGGCCTGCCTCGGGCCTCGCGACCACCCTCGCAGCGGGGGTGATGCTTCTGGCCATGCCTTGAATCGAGGGAGTTCCATGAAGGCACTTCAAATCCGTGAGCACGGTCCCCCTGAGACGCTGAGGGTGGTGGACATCCCGGACCCGGTTCCCGTGGCGGGCGAAGTCCTGGTGCGAGTGAAGGCCTGCGCGTTGAACCACCTGGACACCTGGGTTCGACGCGGGGTCCCCGGCCACCACTTCCCGCTTCCCCTCGTCCCGGGGTCGGACGTGGCCGGCGTGATCGAGTCAGGCGAGGCGCCGGGTTTCCGGCCCGGGGACGAGGTCGTCGTGGCCCCGTTCACGACCTGCGGACGGTGCGGTGCGTGCCTCCACGGAAACGAGGTGGCCTGCCCCGAATATCGCATCCTGGGCGAATCGCGCGACGGAGGTTGCGCCGAGTTGGTGGCGGTACCCCACGCGTCCCTGTTCCGCAAGCCACCCTCGCTGTCATTCCCCGAGGCCGCGAGCGTCCTGCTCGCCCCCCTGACCGCCTACCACATGGTCGCGACCCGGGCCGCGACCCGGGCCGGAGAGCGGGTCCTGGTCACCGCCGCTGCGGGCGGGGTCGGGACCGCGGCGGTGCAGATCGCGCGTTCCCTGGGGGCCCGGGTGGTCGGGATGGTGGGGTCCGAGTCCAAGCGGGAAGCGGTCGTCGCGCTCGGGGCGTCCGAGGTGGTGGTCTGCCCCTCCGGCGAGGACCCGGTCCAGGCGGTCAAGGCCACGCTCGGGAAGACCGTTTTCGATGTCGTGGTGGATTCCGTCGGAGGCCCCTTCTTCGAGGCCGGGGTCCGGCTGCTCAAACCGTTCGGGCGTCTCGTGACGTGTGGCGCCACCGCCTCCGGGACAGCCACCCTCGACCTGCGGCGCGTGTTCTTCCTGTCGCTGTCGGTCCTGGGTTCCACCATGGGGTCGCGTCACGAGTTGTTCGAGGTTCTGCGCATGGTCGAGTCGGGCACCTTCCGGCCGGTGGTGCACGCGGTCCTCCCTCTCGAGGAGGCCGCCGAGGCGCACCGCATCCTCGAGGACCGGCGCGTGGTGGGCAAGGTCGTCCTCGAGCCCTGACCAGGGGGTCCTCGCGGTCTCGAGACCCCTGGCCAAAGGATTCTGCCCGACGGTTCGGGGAACAAGAATTCGGCATTCCGCACCGGTTTTCCGTATCATGGGCCTCGGGAATGGTCCCGAGGCCCCAGGGGATGGCCATGCGCGCAATCCGGACCCTGGTCATCGCTGCGGTCTTCGTCGCGTGCTCCGGTCCGGGTGGAGGAGGCGGCGCCCCAGACGCCGTACCGGCGCGGGACGCTTCCGCGGGCAGTGACGTCCGCCTCCTCCAGGACGCCCTCGTCCTGGAATCCGGCGCTCCCGACTTCTCTCCGGGTGGACCGGCCCATGACCCTGGCGAGCCGTCCTCGCCGGACGCCCCGGCGATGGACCCGGACGACGGCAGCGCGCCGTCCGACCTGCTGCCGGCCCAGGACCCGGGGACTCCTTCCGATGTCGAGGTCGTTCCCGACGCCGCGGTCCCTGCCGACCCAGGAGCCATGCCCGACGCAGACGCGCTCATCGCTGGCCACTGCGGGTCCCCTGGCTCCACCTGCGGGCCCGGGATGGCATGCCTCCCCGACGACGAGACCGGCATCCCGAGGTGTCGTTTCGTGGCGGAGTGCTCGGAAACGGGCATGATCGAGGCGGAGGACCTCCCGGACTTCTTCCTGTCGTCCACGAGCCTCTACGTCAAGGTCAAGGCCTGGGTCTGGGTGGGGCCGGCCGCGTGTTCCGTGATCCCGTGCCCGGCGGACCACCCTTGCTGCAATGCGTGCTTCGCCCCGCTCGTCATCGGGGACAAGAAGTTCCCGATCATCCTGCTCGGCCAGGGCGTCACGTTCGGCTGCCAGGGGTCCGAGTGCGATTACTCGCGCGCCTGCTCCCCACTGAAGCCGGATGCCTGGTATTTGATCTGGGGAACGATCAGCCTAATCGGGGGCGAGGCGCAGTTTTTCGTGGACTCGTTCTGTCTCGCCCCGGAGGATTGACGGCCCTCGCGCGCCCCCCTAGACTTCGAGTGATGTCGGACCCCGAACGAGGCCCCCCCGTCAAGGATTCGCGCCCCGTGGCGCTCGTGACCGGCGCGGCGCGCCGGGTGGGGCGCGCCATCGCTCTCGACCTGGCGCGCCACGGCCATGATCTCGCTGTCCACTTCCGGTCCTCCGCGGAGGCAGCCGCCGAGGTCGCCGCGCACTGCGCGTCCCACGGGGTCCGCGCGGTCCCGATTCCGGCCGACCTGACGCGATTCGAAGACGTTGCGGCCCTGTTCCGACGGCTCGACGCCGAGTTCGCACGCCTCGACGTCCTGGTCAACAACGCCGCGGTGTTCCGGCGCACCCCCGCGTGGGACCTCACAGTGGAGGACCTCGACTTCCATCTGGCGACCAATCTGAAAGCCCCCTACCTGTGCTCGGTCCTCGCGGCGCGCCGGATGCGGGATCGCCGCGGCGGGTGCATCGTCAACATCGCGGACGTGGCCGCGGACCGCCCGTTTCGCGAGCACGTCCCTTACTGTATCTCGAAAGCGGCCCTCGTCATGATGACCCGCGCGATGGCCAAGGCCTACGCACCGCTTGTGCGGGTCAACGCGGTCTCGCCCGGGACCGTGCTGTTCCGGGACGACGAGGACGAGGGCCTGCGCCGCCGCATCACGGCCCGCATCCCCCGGGGCCGGATCGGGACCCCGGAGGACGTCGCTGGGGCGGTGCGGTTCCTGGTGGAATCCCCCCACATCACGGGCGCGGTGATCCCGGTGGATGGGGGCCGATCGCTGGCCTGATTCAGGTGACGCAGCCCGGTCGGACGCTCACAGCAAGGGTCCCCTCCGGTCATCGGGACGCTCGAGCCCCAGGTGGGTCCACGCGCGTTCGGTCAGGACGCGGCCTCGGGGCGTGCGCTGGACGAACCCCTCCTGGAGCAGGTACGGCTCATAGACCTCTTCCAGTGTGTCCCGCTCCTCGGACAGGGCCGCGGACAGGGTCTCGACCCCCACCGGCCCCCCACCGAACTTCTCGGCGATGCAGCGCAGGTAGCGGCGGTCCGCCGCGTCCAGCCCGCACCGGTCCACATCCAGGCGGTCCAGGGCCGCGCGCGCGACCTCGTCCGTGATCACGCCGTCGCCCTCGACCTGCGCGAAGTCCCGCACGCGGCGCAGCAGCCGGTTCGCCACGCGGGGTGTCCCGCGCGCCCGCCGCCCGATCTCGGCCATGGCCTGCGGGGTCGCCCGTACCTTCAGGATCGCGGCCGACCGCTCAGCGATGCGCGCCAGGTCCTCGACCGGGTAGTGGTCCAGCCGTTCCACGATCCCGAAGCGGTCGCGCAACGGCGACGTCAGCAGACCCGTCCGCGTCGTGGCCCCCACGAGCGTGAACCGTTTTAGTTGCAGTTTGATCGAGCGCGCGTGCGCGCCTTCCCCAATCATCACGTCGAAGGTGAAGTCCTCCATCGCCGGGTAGAGGTTCTCCTCGACCGCCGGGGTCAGGCGGTGGATCTCGTCAATGAAAAGCACGTCCCGGTCCTGGAGGTTGGTCAGCAGGCCCGCGAGGTCCCCCTTCTTCTCGATGGCCGGGCCCGACGACGACTTGAGTCCCACGCCCAGTTCGTTCGCGATGATGTGGGCCAGCGTGGTCTTCCCCAGCCCCGGAGGGCCGCAGAACAGGACGTGGTCGAGGGCCTCGCCGCGCTGGGCCGCCGCGGTCACGAACACCCTCAGTTTGTCCTTCAACGATCCCTGGCCGATGAACTCCTCGAAGGTCCGGGGGCGCAAGGCCGCCTCGGACGCCTCGTCCGCGGTCTTCGTCGGCGCGGTGATGCGGTTCTTCGGATCCGCGCTCGTCTTCAAGGTCAGGTCCTCGTGTTGAGAAACGCGATCGCCTGCCGGATCAGGCCCTCGATGCTTTCCTTGTCGCCCGGTTCCAGCGAGCGGACCGCGGCTTCGACCTCCCGCGCGCCGAACCCGAGGTTCAACAGCGCGGACCTCACGTCGTCGAGCACTCCTCCCGCCCGGGTGGCCCCACGCCCCTCCCCCTCGGCCTCCACGCCCAGGGCCACGAACTTCTCGGACAGTTCAAGGGCCAGGCGTTCCGCGAGTTTGCGCCCCACGCCTGGCAACGTCGCTAGCGCCCGCACATCCTTGTCCCGCACGGCACGGACCAGGTCCGGCAACGGCATCCCCCCGAGGATCTGGGACGCAAGCCGCGGCCCGATCCCCGTCACGGTCACGAGGAGGTCAAAGACCTCCCGGCCCAGGACCTGCGGGAAGCCGTACAGCGTGATCGCGTCGTCCCGGACCACCGTGCGGATGAACAGGCCGACCGCAGCGCCGTCGCCCTCGATCGCGCTCAGGGCCAACCGGTCGAGGAGGACCTCGTACCCGACCCCGCCCACGTCCACCACGACGCCATCGTGACCCACGTGGATCACGGTTCCACGCAGGTAGGCGATCATCCCGTGCTCTCGCGCGCGCTCTCCAGGAGCGCCCTCTCGCCGGCGAGCAGGAGGTGACACATCCCCACGGCCAGCGCGTCCGCCGCGTCCTCCGCCGGTTCCTCGGAAAGACCCAGGAGCAGGCGGACCAGGGCGGTCATCTGGTGCTTGTCCGCCCGCCCCCGGCCCGTCACCGACTTCTTCACCATGGCCGGCGTGTACTCGTACAGCGGCAGCCCAGCCTGGTGAACCGCCAGGAGGATCACGCCCCGCGCATGTCCCAGTTTCAGGGCCGAGTCCGCGTTTCTCGACACAAAGACCCGTTCGACCGCGACCTCCGTGGGGCCGGCCTCCCTGATGATCCCCGCCAGGCCCCGGTGCAGCGCGGCCAGGCGCTCCGACATCGAGCCCGACTCGTCCAGCCGGAGGGTCCCGGCCGCCACGAACCGCACCTCCCCGTCCCTGCCATCAAGCACCCCGTACCCGGTCACGCGGCTTCCCGGGTCAATCCCGAGCACGCGCCTGGTCGTGTTCCCTCGCACGAGGTGCCTTGTCGGATGATGGCCTGATCCGGCAGGCCAGAGCGTCACACCTGACCCATCAGGGTTTCCATCTCGGATTCGTCCATGTCGAAGTTCGCCCAGACGTTCTGCACGTCGTCGTTGTCCTCGAGGGCCTCCATGAGCCGCAGCATCTGCTCCGCCTCCTTGCCGGTGAGGCGGACGTAGGACTTGGGGACCTTCGCGTTCTTGTACGACCGGATCGTGAATCCCGCGGCCTTGAGTTTCTCGACCACCGGCTCGATGTCGCTCGGTGAGGTCGTCACCTCGAACGTCCCGTCCCCGGCGGACACGTCGTCGGCCCCCGCGTCGAGCGCGGCCTCCAGGACCGCGTCCTCGGTCGTACCCGTCGCATCTACCTCGATGACGCCTTTCATCTCGAACAGCCAGGACACCGACCCGGCCGAGGCCATGTTCCCGCCTGCCTTCGAGAAGATGCGCCGGATCTCCGACACGCACCGGTTCTTGTTGTCCGTGGTCACGTCCACCAGGATCGCGACTCCGCCGGGCCCGTAGCCCTCGTACGTCGCCTCCTCGTAGAACACGCCCTCGAGTTCCCCCGTCCCCTTCTTGATCGCCCGCTCGATGTTGTCCGAGGGCATGTTCTGGCCCTTGGCGGCCAGGATCGCGGCCCTCAACCGGGGATTGCCGTCGGGGTTGCCCCCGCCCAGGCGCGCGGCGATGGTAATCTCCTTGATGAGTTTCGTGAAGATCTGCCCGCGCCTCGCGTCGGCCTTGCCCTTCTTGTGCTTGATGGAGGCCCATTTGCTGTGTCCGGACATGTCCTGACCTCGATGAGGAGTCCTGATCGAAAGCCCGTCCGATATCTACCATGTTCGGCACAACGAGGCAATGCCGGTTCGGGCGGAGCAAACCGCGCTGTGACCTTCCTTCCACGTGCACGTGATCGTGGACGTGGACGGACCCTTCCAGCCAGGCAACTCGTCGACGTCGACGGAAACGTCCACGTCCACGTGCACGTCCACGGGGCTCCAGGAAGATGCGACAGCCCTGGGGCAAGGGGGGGTCAGTACGCGCAATCTGCGGGGGTCGGGTTGGTCTCTGTGGTGACCGCCATGTCCACGCTCGTCATCCCGCCCGCGAAGGACAGGGCTTGCCTTGTGGCCACGGTCACGCCCGCGACCTTGGCCGTCAACCCCACTGGACCCGGCGGGACGTTGGCGACCAGGAAGTTGGCGTTTTCCTTGCTAGTCATCGGGGCCTTGTCCAGGGCCGTGGGCATGTCCTCGTCCGGGTCCCAGTACCGGACCTCCCCGCCCTTGTCGCTCTCGACGACCGCGCATCCGACATCCTCCTCGCCCTGTTCGGACTGGAACACGATGCGTCCCGTCACGATCCCCTTGGACGGGTCCCACGACACGCCGATCATCTGCGAGACCGCTTCAACCATCGCCAAGGGCAGCATCCCGACGTCCAGGGAACCCCATTCCTCCCGGATGTCGAAAAAGTAGCGGTCAAAGTAGGTCTCCTTCTTGACGCTCACCGCGAACACGAGCCCCTCCTCCAGGTCGAACGCGACCTCTCCGTTCGCGTCCGTCTGGCCGCTCTGCCCCGTGGGTTGTCCCGTCGTGTTGTCGAGGATCGCGACCTCGGCCCCGTCCAGGGGGACCGGCTGGCCGGTTCCCCCGCCCTCCACCCGGACCCGGACGACGAACTGGGTCGGAGGCTGCCCGTCGCTCCCCGGGTCCTGATCCGCGTTCGCGAAATCAGGTAGCACGATGTCCGTAGCGCCCTTGTCGTCACCGGGGACGTCCTGGGGCGGGACCTCCAGCGTCCCCTGGTCCGGCTCAACGGGGTCCGCGCCCGGGTCCAACGGACCTGGCTCCACCTCGACGCCCGGGTCGGTCACGGTCCCGTCCTGGGTCCCGCTGTCCGTCACCCTCGGGTCCGGCGCCCCCGGGTCATTGGAACCACCCCCTCCCCCGCCGCACCCCACGGCGAGAGCCATCGCGACCATCACGACCGCCGCCATTCCCACTCGCCTCATGAGTCACCTCCTCCACAAGTCAAGAACAGATGATACGCCTTTCGTGCTTCTTGCTTCAAGCGAACGGAGGACGAGCGAGGGGTGACGCAGTCGGAGGCCGCAGGATCGCCGAACGGGTGGCCCC
>FWPU01008071.1_pt1 | contig 18395 bp, 15 predicted proteins | sample 2228361 | NCBI WGS metagenome assembly FWPU01 (sample SAMEA103939777, study PRJEB20133) | metagenome
CCTTCTTTTGTCCTCTATCCCCGCTTCCCTCCGCGCCCGGTCAGCGAATTTCCACCACCTTGCCCGTCCGGCTGGACTCCTCGATGGCCGCCACCACCTGGGTCTGTTTGAGGCCATCCACGTGGTTGGGCAGGGGCCCGTTGCCCTGCCAGGCCAGGGGCTCCTCCTGGCCTGTGAGAATGGCATCGACGACATGACCGACCAGGGCCATGGTGCCGCCGTGGCTGGGCCCCAGGCATTCTAACGAGAGCATGTCCACATCCCCGCCGGCTGCGAGCTGGCCGGTGCTGGGGCGAGGCCGATGGATCCTGGCCGCCACCCGGATTCCCCTGGCCAGTAGGGCATCCCGGTGGCGTAACAGCGCGGGGGCGTCCAGGTGGCGGGTCAGGTTGGCCCGCCACCCTTCCTGGCAGGCGAAGCCGGGGCGTTTGTTGTAGAAGAGGGTGCCCTCACTGCCGGAAAACGCCATGTAGAATTCCACCAGCTCGTCCATATGCTTGATCCATTCGGCCTTGACGCGAACTTTCAAGCCGGAATCGAAGGTGAGAAAGGCGTCGTAGAGGTCGGGCGTGTAGCCCAGCACAGCCTGCTGGCTGATGGCGTAGACTTCGGTTACCTCAGCCGGCGCGAAATACCAGCGCAGCAGGTCGACCACGTGGCTGAGCAGAAAATGGGCCGTGGATGAGCCTGCCGCCCATTCCTGGCTGCGAGTCCCCCACATCTGGGTTGGTACGCTGATGTGGTCGTCCAGCCGGGATTCGCCATAGACCACCTTGCCCAGCAGCCCTTCCCGCAGTACATAGCGGGTCGCCTGATCCAGGGGGGAGGCGCGGTTGGCGAAATTGACGAAGAGCCGGGCGCCGCTGCGTTCCACCGCTTCGTAGATGGCCTCGGCATCGGCCAGGGTGGTGGCCAGGGGCTTTTCCTGTAAGATGTGGGGCACGCCGGCTTGGATGGCGGCCAGGGTCGGCTCCCGATGGAGAGGATCGGGGGTGGCCACCACCACCAGGTCCAGAGTATGCTGTTGCAGCATTTCCCGGTAGTCGACAAAGGATTCTACGCCCAGGCTTGCAGCGACCTGGTGCGCTGCTTCTGCCCGGATATCCGCGATCGCGACCAGGTCCACCCTTGCATGGGCGTGTAGATATTCGGCGTGTTGCCGACCTAGGATGCCCAGGCCGATCACGCCGGCGCGCAGCCGTTTGTCCATGATTCCTCCGTTTGGGCAGAAAAAAGGGCCCACAGGCGACACAGATAACATCGATTGCTTTTCGCCACCTGGGCTACCTCTGGGCTCAACCTGCGTGGTGGCGCAAATGCCGTAACAACCTTGTCACCCAATCCTCTAATCACCCAATCCCCTTGTCACCGCCCCCCTCCAGCGCTCGGCACGAACGGCGGACGATGAGCTCGGTGGGCAGGACGATCTTCTGCCAGTCGCACGAGTCCGGCTCGGCAATGCGCCGCAACAGCAGCTCTGTGGCCTGGCGTCCCAGCTCGTAGGGGGACTGGGCCGCCACGGTGAGGAACGGATCCACCACCAGGGTGGGCGGCAGGTCATCGAAGCTGACCACCGAGATATCCTGGGGGACCTGGAGCCCGGCCTCGCGGATGGCTTTGAGCGCGCCGATGGCGATGAAGTTGTTGCCGGCGAAGAGGGCGGTGGGGCGGGGGGGGCGCTGGAGCACCCTCCGGGCCAGCTCGTAGCCGCTCTCCACCGTGTAGCTGCCGAACAGGATCCGATCCGGATTCACCGGCAGGCCCTGCTCCGTCAGCGCCCGTCGGTAGCCGGCCACCCGCTCCTGGGCGGTGGAGACGGTCTCCGGGCCGGAGATCACGGCGATGTCCCGGTGTCCCAGGCCGATGAGGTAGCTGATCAGCTCATGGGCGCCCTGTTCCGACGCGCAGCGAACCACGTCTGCCTCCAGGCCCGGCATATCCCGATCCAGCACCACCACCGGCACGCCCTGTTGCCGGATCATGGTGATGGGTTCCACGTTGTGGCTCACCGGCACCAGCAGAAAGCCGTCCACCCGCTTGCGGAGCAGCACCGAGACATACTGGAGCTGCTTTTCCTCCTGTTCGTCGGTGTTGCAGAGGACAACGTTGAAGCCCTGGGTGGCCGCGGTGTCCTCCACCGCCCGGGCCACCGTGGTCCAGAAGGGATTGGTGATGTCGGTCAAGACCAGGGCCAGGGTGTCCGTGCGGTTGGAACGCAGGCTGCGGGCCAACTGGTTGGGCACGTATTGGAGCTCGGCCGCGGCCTTCTCGACCCGGCGTCGAGTCTCCTCGCTGAAATAGCCCGAGTTGTTGAGTACCCGGGAAACGGTGATGGGTGCCACACCGGCACGTTCGGCAACATCGCGAATGGTGGCCATCTTCGATTCTCCAGCGCCGTTGGGTGGATCTGGGGGAACCCCCCTGGAATGCCACTTGACATTCATTTGGACACGACGTATAATAGCATATGGTAAGCATACCATCCCTGGACTAAACAATCAAGCTGAACCTCATCAACCGAAAGCCCGATATCAGCCAGCCTGTTCCGGCAGAGATTCGTCTCCAGGCCTCCGCCAGCGCTTTCGCTGCCGAATTTCTGCCCCGATTGAACGCCGGTCTCTTGGCCCCCGTATCCAGTCAATCCTGGCAGAAGTTCGCCCATGATCTCCCCCAGAGGTAACACGCCGAATCTCTGCCGTGGCATTTACGCCAGACTGTATCAGGTCGGCTCATCTACCACAAAGGTGCGCTACCTATCCCGGTTTCGCAGGGGACCGAACAGGTTCGCACCCATTTGGGAGATGAACCATCAGGTCAATTCGCCAACATCGGACGTGGCGTGTTGATTGTTCTCTTCATCTGAGCGCACCAACAAAAGGAGGAATCCATGCAGCACAAGCATCTTTCCAGGCGGCGATTCCTGCAGATCACGGCTGCCACCGCAGGCCTGGCGACCCTGGCCGCCTGTGCCCCGGCTGGCACCACTGCGCCCGCCGGTGGTGGAGAATCCGCTGCCCAGCCCGCGGCCGAACAGATCACCCTGACCTTCGGCCACCACTGGGAAGCCGCCTTCCGCCCCCGACAGGAGGAGTTTGATCGGCAGTACCAGGAGCGCCACCCCAACGTGCGCATCGAGTCCACCTACAACACGTGGGCGGACCACAACCAGATCGTGCCCACGTGGGCGGCGGCGGGGACCCTGCCCGACATCATCTACGTCCACGGGCGCTATGCCTTCCCCTGGAACTTCGAGGGGATCCTGATCAGCATCCAGGCCTATGTGGACAACGACGAGGAGTTCAACGTGGAGGGCATCTGGGAGGAGGCCCTGCGCCTCTACCAGTTCCGGGGTGAGCAGTACGAGATCCCCTACGACCACGGCCCTTTGATTTTGGGCTACAACAAGGACCTCTTCGACGAGGCCGGCCTGGACTACCCCAGCCCCGACTGGACCATGGACGACTTCCTGGAGGCGGCCATCGCCCTCACCGACCCGGACAAGCAGCAGCGGGGCTTCTCCGGTGACCTGCCGGACTTTGGCAACGGCGGCAACGGCTCCATGCTCTATCCCTGGGGCGCCCGGCTGATGGACGACACCGAGACCCAGATCCTGCTGGACACGGACGAGGCCCGGGAAGCCCTCCAGTTCTGGGTGGACCTGATCCACGTCCACAAGGCTTCCCCCAGCCCGGCCGAGTCCCAGGCCTTTGAGCAGGGGCCGTGGATCTCGGGGCGGGTGGCCATGGACAACACCGCCTCGTGGAACACCCCCACCCTGGCCAGCTTTGCCCCCTTTGCCTGGGATGTGGCGCCCTGGCCCCAGGGGCCGGGCGGCCGGGGCACCGGTTCCTTCGGCAGCGGCTTTGGCATCACCCGGGACAGCAAGCACCCCGACGCCGGCTGGGAGTACCTGCGGGAGTACCTCTCGGTGGACGGCATGCGCTTCATGTGGGGCGAGACGGGCCGAGGTAGCCCGGCCCGCAAGGAGGCCTACGACGCCTGGATGCAGTCCGAGGCGGCGCCGGAGCACGCCCAATACTTCCTGGAGGCCCTGGACAACTACGCCATCACCGACCGCCCCTACCAGACCCTGGCCGGCGGCGAGATCCTGGACGTGATGAACCGCCAGCGGGACCTGCTGCGCAACGGCGAAACCACGGTGGACGCCGCCATCGAGGCCATCATCGCCGAAGGCACTCCCATCCTGGAGGAAGCCGCCCAACGGCTGCAGGGTTCCTAGGGGTCAGAAGCTTCCTTTGATCAGGGAGGCGTCGTGGGAAATGGGTGGTGCGTGGTACGTAGTGCGTGCACCATTTGGCGCCGCCATTCGTGGCCGCCAACAAGGTTGTCTGACGCACCGCGCACCACGCACCACGTATCCCGTACCAACCGAGTGACATGATGCAGACCCTATCCGCCCTTCTTCAACGCAAGCCCTTGACCCTACAGCAGCGGGAGCAGGTGGATTTCTACATTGCCATCGCGCCCTGGCTGATCGGCCTGATCTTCTTCACCGGCGGGCCCATTCTGGCCTCCATCGCCTTCAGCTTCACCAACTGGACGGGGTTGACCACCCTGGAGTGGGTGGGGCTGGAGAACTTCCGCAAGCTGCTGTTCGAGGATGAGCTCTTCTGGACGGCCACCTACAACACCTTCTACTACTCCTTTGGGGCCGTGACCCTGGGTACCCTGGGCGCCCTGGTGGTGGCCCTGCTCTTGCACCAGAAGCTGCCCGGCACCACGGTGTTGCGGGTGATCTACTACATGCCCTCCATCGCCAGCGGCGTGGCGGTGGCCATCCTTTGGATCTGGCTCTTCAACCCCCAGGTGGGGCTGGTCAACTACCTGCTCTCCCTGGTGGGGATCCAGGGGCCCTTGTGGCTGGCCAGCCAGCAGTGGGCCCTGCCGGCCCTGATCCTCAAGAGCACCTGGGGCATCGGCGCCAACATGATCATCATCCTGGCCGGCCTGCAGGGCATCCCCGTTTCCCTCTACGAGGCGGCCCGTATTGACGGCGCCAACCCCTGGCACGAGTTCCGGCATGTGACCATCCCCATGCTGTCGCCGGTGCTCTTCTTCGTGATCGTCATTTCCACTATCAACTCCTTCCAGATCCTGACCGATGTGCTGGTGATGACCCAGGGAGGCCCTGGCACGGCCACCTTTGTCTACGTCTACTACATCTACCAGGCCGCCTTCCAGTACCTGAAGATGGGCTATGCCTCGGCCCTGGCCTGGATCCTGTTTTTGATCATCCTGGCCCTGACCCTGCTCCAGCTTTGGGGCAGCAAGCGCTGGGTCTACTACGAAGGCGGCGAACGATAAAACGATAAAGAGTGGAAGCCGCCGGTCGACGACGATTGCGGGAGAAGACGTCACAGAAGCGAGCGGAGTTGGATGTCATGAGTCAACTGTTAGCCACGGAGCAGGGGCAGGCCCGGCGGCCTGTGGTCACCACCCCCTGGTATCAACGGAAGCGGACCCGGCGCCTGGTGGGGGCGGCCTTGAGCTATGCCCTCTTGTTGCCGGGGGCCTTTCTCTTCATGTTGCCCCTGTTGTGGATGCTCTCCACGGCCCTAAAGCCGCCCAACCAGATCTTCGTCTACCCACCCCAGTGGATTCCCAATCCGCCCCAGTGGAGTAACTTTTGGGAGGGCTGGACGGCGTATCTGCCGTTCAACCTGTTCTTGCGCAACTCCCTGATCATCACCACCAACAACATCATCGGCAACCTGGTCTCCTGCTGCCTGGCGGCCTACGGCTTTGCCCGGCTGCGGGCCCGGGGCAAGAATGTGCTCTTTGTGCTGGTGCTCTCCACCATGCTCCTGCCCTATGAGGTGACGGTGATCCCCCAGTATGTGCTCTTCACCAAGTTGGGCTGGAACAACACCTGGCTGCCGTTGATGGTGCCGCCCTGGTTCGGCTGGCCCTTTTTCATCTTCCTGTTGCGCCAGTTCTTCATGAGCATCCCCCACGAGCTGGACGAGGCTGCCCGGCTGGATGGGGCCTCTTCCTGGCGCATTTTGTGGAACATCATCCTGCCCCTCTCCAAGCCGGCCCTGGCCACGGTGGTGATCTTCGCCTTCATCGGCAACTGGAACAATTTCCTCTTCCCCCTGATCTACATCCGGGACACCAACAAGCAGGTGTTGGCGGTGGGGTTGAACATGTTCCGGGGCGCCTACGGCCAGATCGACTTCCATTACATGATGGCCGTCTCCCTCATCGTGCTCCTGCCCGTGCTCGTCGTCTTCTTCTTCGGCCAGCGCCTCTTCGTCCAGGGCATCGCCCTCACCGGCATGAAAGGGTAGTGTGACCATGTCCCAGCCCCGCTCCCCCTCGGTGGAGATCGTCTTCGACGCGCCGGGCCCCCAGCCCAACGGCATGCAGGCCACAGAGGGCGGCCTCTGGATCCTGGACCAGGCCACCGGCCAGGTGGACCTGGTTTCCTACACCGGCCAGGTGCTGCTCACCCTGTCTACGGCTTCGGACCGGGGCAGCGGCATCACCGACAGCGGCGACGCCCTCTGGATCGCGTCCACCTACAGCCGGGAAATTCTGAAAGTGGACCGCCAGAGCGGCGCCACCCTGGCCAGCTTCGCCTCGCCGGGCGCCTCCCGCACCGGGGCCCATGGGCTGGAGTGGCGGGAAGGACGCCTCTGGATCGCCAACCCGCCCACGGCCACCATCTACCAGGTGGATGTGGACGGCTTTCAGGTCGTCCATCAGATCCCTGCGCCGGGTAACCGCCCCCATGGCCTGGCCTGGGACGGCGACCATCTCTGGTGCGTGGAGACCAACCACCGGGCCATCTATCGCCTGGATCTCCGTACCGGCGAATGTCTGGCCCGGGTGGAAATCCCAGAGGCGTACCCCGAGCCCCACGGCATGACCCTGTGGGATGGCCGCTTCTGGTACTGCGACGCCCATACCCGCCAGGTCTGTACCCTGCCGGTGCCGTGAATCCGGTTACCGGCGTCAATGACCCGTCCACCGAACCCGAAACGAGCCCTCCATGGCCCGCATTGCCCGGGAAGACCCGGTACAGTCCAACCTGCGCTGGAATTTTTTCGTCAACCTGTGGGACATCTCCTTCATCACCCTGGGGCTGAGCCTGGTCTCCCGGGAGACGGTCATGCCTGCCCTGGTGAGTCAGCTCACCGACTCCAAGATCGCGGTGGGCCTGATCCCGGCGATCTTCACCCTGGGCTTCTACCTGCCCCAGCTCCTCATCGCCAACTATTCCGAGCGCCTCCGCTACAAGAAGCCCTTCGTGGCCTTTGTGGGCGGATTGGGCGAGCGGGTGCCCTACCTCCTCATCGCCCTGACCCTGTACTGGCTGGCGGAGAGCCGACCGACGGCGACCCTGCTGCTCTTCTACCTCTTCCTGGTCACCGCGGCGGCTTCGGCCGGCTTTGCCACGCCCGCCTGGTTCGACATGATCGCCAAGGTCATCCCCGTCCAGCGTCGCGGCATCTGGTCTGGCCTGGGGCACGGCCTGGGCGCCCTGTTGGGTGTGATCGGCGCCTACTTTGTGGGGCGTATCCTGGCCAGTTTCCCCTTTCCCCACAACTTCAGCCTGCTCTTCGGCCTGGCTTTCGTGGTGGTGATGATCTCCTGGTGTGGCCTGATCCTGACCCGGGAACCCCCCAGCACGGCGGTCAAGGAGCGGGTGCCCTTGCGCCACTACCTGCGCCAGTTGCCGGCCATCCTGCGCCGGGACGGCAACTACCGCCGTTTTTTGCTGAGTCGCTCCATTGTCCAGCTGGGCACCATGGCCGGTGGCTTTTTCATGGTCTACGGCATCGAGCGCTTTGGGGTCGATGGTCGGGGTGTGGGCTTGCTGACCGGCGTCCTGGTGGCCGGCCAGGCCATCATGAACCTGCTCTGGGGCGTGGTGGGGGATCGGCGGGGCCATAAGACCGTGCTGGCCGGCGCCTCCCTGGCTATGGCCGTGGCGGTGCTGTCCGTCTGGCTGGCCCCTTCGGCTTCATGGCTGGTGCTGCCCTTCTTTCTGTTGGGCGCGTACATCGCCGCCGACGCCGTGTCCGGCCTCAACATCATCCTGGAGTTTTGTCCCCCGGAAGATCGGCCCACCTACATTGGGCTCACCAACACCCTGCTGGCGCCCCTGGTGACCGCAGCCCCTATCGTGGGTGGGTGGCTGGCCACCGTGGTGGGGTACCATGGGCTCTTCGCCGTGGCCCTGGCCGTCTCCCTGGTGGGCTCCTCCTTGCTGGCCCTGTGGGTGCGGGAGCCCCGGCGGCGGCTGGCGGTGACCCAGGCATAGGTGGATGTCCCCAAGGAGGCATACGAAATGGACGAACTGGCTGCATACAACAAAGCCCGCTGGGAAGAGCTGGCCCTGGCCCGCGTGGTCTACACCCAGCCCTGGCTGGATCTGGATGCCAGGGCGGCGCGGCAACGGGTCGACCCCCACGGCGTGATGGGCGAGGTCCAGGGACTGGACATCCTCTGTCTGGCCGCCAGCGGTGGCCAACAGTCGGCTGCCTTCGGCCTGTTGGGCGCCCGGGTGACCGTCTTCGACCTCTCCGAGACCCAACTGGCCCGGGACCAGGAAGCCGCTACCCACTACGGCCTGGAGATCCGCACGGTGCAGGGGGACATGCGGGACCTCTCGGCCTTTCCCGATGCTTCCTTCGACCTGGTCTGGCACGCGTATTCCATCAACTTCGTGCCCCAAGTGGCGCCCGTGTTCCAGGAAGTGCGCCGCGTCCTGCGACCCGGCGGCCTCTACCGGCTGGAGTGGGCCAACCCGTTCACCCAGACCATCGACGAAGCATCCTGGAATGGGGAAGGCTATCTCCTGGGCCATCCGTACCGGGACGGGGCCTGCCTGCAGGATTTGCACCCCACCTGGAATGTCTGGGATGTCTACGACGAGGACGGCACCCATCGCCGCATCGCCAGCCCCCGGGAGTACGTCCACACCCTCAGCACCGTGGTCAACGGCCTGGTCCGCCAGGGTTTTGTCATCATCCACGCCAGCGAAGCCCGGGAGGAGGAACCGGACCCGGCGCCGGGCAGTTGGGCCCACTTCACCCAGATCGCTCCACCCTGGCTGACCTTCTGGTGCCGCCTTCGGCCCGAGGTTCTGTGCTCTGACCTGGCCCGTCCATGACGGCGTAAAAAGACCGGTGATTTTGTCTTGTGGTGTGTGGTACGTGGGACGTCAAGCAACATGGACCGCGTATCACGCACCACCTAAAGGAACCAACCCATGTCCACCTCCAAACGCTTCCTTGGCATCACCGTCATGAGCCCCTACTTCCAGTACGAGGGGATCGAGCCGGTGTTGGAAAACGTGATCGGGCGGGCCGGCGCCACCGCGGTGGCCTGCAACACCTCCGTCACCGCGCCCGGCGCGGAAGGCTCCTACCAGCCGCCCATCGATGCCGGCGCCAGCGTGCGCCTCTTCGATCGTCCCCTGTGGGGGAAGCAGGCCCTCTGGCTGCGCAGCGGACCGGGGCATCGGGCCAACCTGGGCTACTTCGCCGATTCCCCCTACCAGCCCCGGGAGCCCAACGACCTGACCGAAAGCGAGGGCCCTGTCATCGGCCGGTTCATCGCCGCGGCCAAACAGGCTGGCCTCCGGGTCTACATCCAGACTGGAGCGACCCAGCCGCCCGGCCTGCGGGAGGAGGATCTACCCAAGTTGCCCGACGGCCGGCTGCCCGAGGCCCGCATGGCCCACACGGGCAGCCTGGCCAGCCCGGCCATCCGGGCCTACAACCGGGCCTGGGTGCGGGACATCTTCGCCCAATACCCCCAGATCGACGGCATCCGGCCCGACTGGCCCGAGTACCCCTGCTACAAGCTGGATGAGGCTTTCCAGGATTTCAGCGACCATGTGGCGGTTTGGGCCGCGGCCCACGGCTTCGACTTCCCCCGCATGCGGGAAGATGTGGCCCGTTTCTACCGCTACCTCCACGGCGGCGGGCTGAACAACGCCGACCTGGCCCAGTTCGCCAGCCCGGACCGGGGCAAATTCACCCTACTCCAGCTCTTCAACCGCTTCCCCGGCGTGGCCGAATGGCTCCGCTGCAAGGCGGCCCTCTCCACGGATCTGCTGCGAGACTGGCACCAGGCCATCCGCCACTTCGGCGGGCCGGAGAAGGAGCTTGCGGCCAACGCCTTCATGCCCCCCTTCTCCCACCTCACCGGCCTGGACTTCCACGCCGCCGGCGCCTTCTGCGCCTCCATCGCGCCCAAGCTCTACACCATGCACTGGTCCTTGATGGTCCAGTTCTGGGGCGAGGTCTTGCTGGCCCGCAACCCGGGCCTGGACGAGGCGCTGCTGGTGCGGGCCCTGGTGAACCTGCTGGACCTGGCCGACGGCGACGGGGGTGGCACCCGGCTGGACGACTACGGCTACCCGGCGCCCGACGAGCCCCACCCCATCCCCAATGGGCCCCAGGTACGCAAGATCCACCAGGTGCTCCACGCCGCGGGCGGGCGCACCCGCATCTACGCCCTGGTCCACGGCTACGGCCCCCTGGAAGACTTCCGCCGCCGGCTGCAACTGGTCGCGGACAGCCCGGTGGACGGCGTCTGGATCAACCGCTACGGCTACCTGAGCGACGAGAAGCTGGACGCCATCGGCGAAATCTGGTCCTGATGCCGGGGTCGGCATCGGCCCAGGGCTTCATGCCTTGCGCCAGGCCGACATCCCGGCGCGGGAAGGTGGACGGCCAGCTGTCTTTCCCATCATGGCCAGGCGGCGGGTCAGATGGCGGACAAAGCGGCGCCACAGACCTGGGCGCTCCCCGCGGCCCAGGCGGATCAGGGCATCCTGTTGGGCTTCCCGCAGCAGATCCGCATGGCGGCTCAGGGCGACGGCCGCGGCGACATGGGGATGGGTGAACATGGCGAACTCCTTCCTTCTGCTTGGGGCGCGGCCATGCCGGCCCTGGCTGACACCGACCTGCTCGAAGATTGCGCCATCGATTTGGTCGGCGTATCCTCACAGGGCCAAGCATAGCGAATCCGGCCGCGGCGGCCATCGCCCGGCGGATCAGGGGTGGACCTGAACCATGGTACAGAGGGAGGATGGAAACGAGCCATGAAACCGCCCACCGCCCACCGGCGCCTTACCATCGCCCTTTACGGCAGCGCCGTCTTCCTCTACTGGATCGGCCTTTACCTTTACGTGCCCACCCTGCCCGTCTACGTCCAGAGCAAAAGCGACAACCTGGCGCTGGTGGGCGTGGTCCTCTCCATGTACGGTCTCTGGCAGGCGCTCATCCGGCTGCCCTTGGGTATCGCCGCGGACTGGCTGGGGCGGAGAAAGCCCTTCATCCTCTTCGGCTTTCTGTTGACGGCGTTGGGCGCGTGGCTCATGGGGAGCAGCGACCAGGTGACCGGCGTGTTGGTGGGCCGCGCGGTGACGGGCCTGGCCGCGGGGACGTGGGTGCCCCTGGTGGTGGCCTTCAGCAGCCTCTTCCCGCCGGAGGAGGCGGTGCGGGCCAGCGCGCTCCTGACCCTGATCGGCTCGGTGGGGCGCATGTTGGCCACCGGTGTGACCGGCAACTTGAACGCCTGGGGCGGCTATGGCCTGGCCTTCAACCTGGCCGCGGCCGCGGCGCTCCTGGCCGTGGTGATCCTGTTGCCGGCCGAAGACCGGCGCACGCCACCCAGGCGGCCCTCGGTCCCGGGCTTGGTGGCCCTGGTGACCCGCCGGGACGTGCTGTTGCCTTCCATCCTCAGCGCCATCGGCCAGTACACCAACTGGGCGGTCACCTTCGGCTTTCTGCCCATTCTGGCCAAGGAGCTGGGCGCCACCGACGTCACCATGAGCCTGTTGGTGACCTTGAGCATCGCCACCCTGGTGTTGGGCAACCTGGCCGCCACCACCCTGGCCCGGTGCCTGGGGGCGCGCCGCCTGGTCTTGCTGAGCTTCCTTCTGCTCTTTGCGGCCACCGGTCTGACCGCGGTGGCGCCCTCTCTCCTGCTCCTCTACGCGGCCCAGGCCCTCATTGGCCTGGCCCAAGGCATCGGCTACCCCGTGCTCATGGGCATGAGCATCGAGAGGGTGGCGGATGGGGAGCGCACCACGGCTATGGGGCTGCACCAGGCGGTGTACGCCGTCGGCATGTTTTCCGGCCCCTGGCTCAGCGGCCTTCTGGCCGACCTCCTGGGCATTCGCCCCATGTTTGCCGTCACCGCAGCCAGCTGTCTGGCCTTGGGGTGGCTGGGCACCCGCTGGCTGGCCCGCAAAGATGCGCCCGCGGTCGGCCCCGCCTGATCACCCGCCGTCCAGCAGATAGTGGAACACGTACTCCTGCAGCACCGCACGGCACTGGAGGCAGCTCAACTGGGCCAGCAGTTGGGCCACAGCCTGGCGCCGGCAGGGGACGGCCCGGTCCAGCTGCTCGGGCGGGATGGTCGCGTCGGGCGCCAGGTTGGCGATGACGCCGAAGAGACGCTGGTTGGAGAAGGAGCTGTTGATCATCCAGCCCTCTTGGTTGATGGGCTGCAGCGCGGCGATGGCCCCGGGGGTCACGCCCAGCTCCCGCTGGAGGATGGCGGGCGCGGCTTCCAGGGGCGCCATGTTGGCCGGCAGGCGACCGCCGGGGAAGTCCAGGGTGAGCCCGTCCACGCCGGGCCGGAATTGGGGGCGCGGCAGCAGCAGGCGCTCCTGGTGAATGGGCAGGACGATGACCGAATGGGCCCGCTCCACCCGCCAGTAGTCCAGATGGGCGCCGCGCTCGTCCTGCCAGCGTTCCAGCAGGATGGTCACCCAGGGGGAGGCAAGGGTGGCCAGGGTTTCCAGGCGTTGCCAGGGAACCGTCATTTATACCTTCTTTCTACCGTCGTTGTTCCGTGCGATCGCTGGGGATCCACGGGGCGCGGGTTTGTGCGGGGCGCCGAAGTCGCGGACGGCCCGCGTGCCGGCATCACATCAGCCCCACCAGCAGTTCCGCGCAGGCCATGGCCGGTTCCCAGCCGTGGCCGTGGTCCTCGTAGCTCCACCAGGCCGAGAGCACGGCCTGGGCCATGCCCCAGCCGAGCAGCCGTTCCCGCTCCAGTTCCAAGATTTCCGCAAAGATGTCGATGCGCCGGGCCAGCGCGCGGGCCGGCCGGGACCACGTGAGCAGCTCGGGCAGGGGGTTGCGCAGGAAAGCGCCGGGTTCGTAGGCCGGTTCCCCCACGATCCCTTTCGGGTCCAGGGCCAGCCACGGCCGGCGGGTGGACGCCAGGATGTTGTACTGGTGGAGGTCGCCGTGGAGCAGCACCGGCTCGGCCATGGACGCCAGGTACTCGGCGAAGATGCCTTCGGCGCGCGCCACCAGCTCGGGGGAAAAGGGGCCGGTGCCGCCCTGGAAGCGCTCCCGCAGCCGGGTGAAGCCCTGGCCCCAGCACGCCACCGTGGGGAAAGGGTGGTTCGGCGGCAGGGGACGCCACAGCTCCCGTATCACCTGGGCGGCGATGGCCGCGGCCTGGCCGTCGTCTTCCAGGGTGATCAGCTCGGTGCCGGGCCTGAGCCGTTCCAGCAGCATAGCACCCTGGGCTTCGTCCGCGTCCAGCAGGCGCACGCACCCCTGGCCGTCGTAGAAGCGCAGCGCGGCCAACTCCGTGTTCAGCTCGGGGTTGGGCACGCCCAGCTTGAGCACCACCTCGGTGCCGTCCTGGCGCACGGCGGGGGCCACATAATGGTACGAGAGCCCGGGGAAGGGGGGCTGCACCTGGAGGGACCAGCGCCGTGCGCACGCGTCCACCAGTTGGGGTAGCCGTTCTACCCACTCTTCGCCCCGGGAACCGTACAGCTCCACCATCCGCCGGGCGAAGTCAGAGGGGATCGGTTGCATGGCTGGTCCTTTCGTCGTTGGCTCTGCCACGTATCCACGAATCTGCCCCTGATGATACCCCATCTGCCCGGGATAGGAAATATGCCGGCCTGGGCTTGTCCGCTGGGGAGGGGGCTGATATCGTTTGGCGATCGTTCCAGTTTTGGCTATACTGAAGGCATTGTAATGTAAATAATCTTTTTGCCCTCCCTGCCTTTCTGTTCCATAACCTGGAAGCAATTTTGCCATGGACCCCCGACCTGGCACTCAACCAAGATCGACTGAAGGTATTTCACCTCCTGCATCCGCCTGGGATCTCTTCGCTGCAATCCTCCAGGAGTTCAGGTCTGCCCAATCCAACTGGGTAAGTTATGAAGCCTTGGAAACGGCTATGGCCGCTCGCGGGCTGGATCCTTATGGCTATGCAGAAGAGTATGCCTGGCTGGTGGAACAGCTCGACAAGGCAGGCATCCTCGTCGGCATCGCACCGACAACGGACGAGGACGACGCCACGATTTCCGAGGACCTGACCGCGCTCACACAAGAGGTGGAAGCGCTACTGCGTGAGATCCGCTGGGCCGTTGCACAGCGGGAGAGCCAATTACTGACAGCCGACGAAGAACGGCGCCTTCTGGAAACCTTCGCCCTGGGCAGAGACGCCGCTGAGCAGCTCCGGCAAAACCCGGAAATGCCCTCCGAAGAACGTGAAGAGTGGGCGCAATTGGCTCGCCGGGGTCAAGAGGCCCAGGAACTGCTCCTCTACCACAATCAGCGGCTGGTGGCCGCCATAGCGCTCAAATATCTATCGCTGGCTCACCATCTGGAGTTCGAGGATCTATTCCAGGAAGGGATGACCGGCCTCATGCGCGCGATCGAACGTTTCGATCTGGACGGCCACTATCGTCTGTCCACCTACGCCACCTGGTGGATTCGACAGGCCATCACTCGGGCATTGGCCGATCAGGATCGTACCGTGCGCTTTCCGGTTCATGTCCACGAACGGCTGCAAAAACTGAATGCGGTGACCCAGGAACTGACGCGCGAGCTGAAACGCTCGCCTACAGAGTTGGAGCTGGCGGTCGCCATGGGCCTGCTGTCGCTCGAACGGGCCCAAGCACCCACCGACGATCCCGAAGTCCAGCAGTCGATCCGGAAAATCCAATATTGGCAAAGACTAGCCCGCACCCGGTTTGTGAGCCTGGAGACACCCATCGGTGACCAGGAGACCGGTTTCCTGGGAGATTTCATCCCGGCAGAAGAGCCCTCCCCAGAAGAATTGGCCCTCGCTGCCTCGTTGGCCGAGATCCTGCAGGAGCTTCTCGCTCAGCTATCTCCGCGGCATCAACTGATCTTGATCAAACGATTTGGCCTGGATGGCGGCCATGAACGTACCCTGGAAGAGATCGGCCAGGAACTGGGTGTTACCCGAGAACGGATCAGGCAGATTCAGGATAAGGCTTTGGAGCGACTGAAAGCGTCCCAATTTAACCATAAACTGCGCCGATTTTTGAAGGAGTAAGCCCCCATGAGCAGTCTCTTGCTGCGATGCCGCAAACATAACAAGGGAGATTTTCCAAAGCCGCTGAAAGTGCTTCAGTTTGCTCCTGCCGATGGCCGGCTTGCCCAGCGTGTCCTTACTGAAAAAACGCAGGCCCGCGAAATCATCAAGGGGCCTTGGCAATATACGCCCCGCCCCTTTGCCTCGGGCCTGTTTTGCTATTACTGTCTGGCAGAGGGGATACGTGAACCCCTTTCCCTGGAGGATGATGATCTGCACGAGCTGGGACTGGACGATCCCCCCATTGTCTTTCAACTCCCAGAGAAATTTCAGGCCGAGCTGGTTATTCAGAAAATGCAGGAGGCCTTCTCCAAGGCCCAGCTCTACGTGCGAACGTTCGAAGCCGTCCCGGCGCAATACCGCAGCGATGGCCAGACCGTGTTGGATCGCTTGTTTCCGCCCCTGGCCCAGGCTACCCAGAAAGCCATCGGCCCAGGAAATCGTCTCTATCTTTTCCAGGAACAGGCTATCGAAGCCGCTCTGGATGGTCACAATGTAGTAGTCGCTACGCCGACGGCCAGTGGCAAAACCTTTACCTACCTGTTGCCTATCTTCGATACTTTACTCCAGGAGCCTGATACCACTGCCCTGTATCTCTCACCGTTGGTGGCCCTGACCGAGGATCAGATACACGCCGTGACTCGATTTGACAGCTCGGGCGTGGATTGGCAGAGCAAGGGCACACGCTTTTCCCAATATCAGGTCTACCGGGAACTGCGCATTGGAGATCATCCAAGGTCGATCCGGGTAGCCCGCTACGACGGTTCCGTTTCCACTGGCGATCGCCAACACATCCGGCGCAACCGTCCCCAGTACATCCTGACCACGCCGGACATGCTTCACATGACCTTCCTCAGGCACGCGTTTGAGGAAAAACAGTGGGCCTACTTTTTCCAGGGTTTGCGTTACGTGGTGCTGGACGAGATCCATACCTATCGGGGCGTGTTCGGCGCATCCTTTGCCAACTTGATCCGCCGCCTACAGCGGATCTGTCGCGCCCACGGCAGCAACCCCCAGTTCCTGTGCGCTTCGGCCACACTTCAGGATCCGGAACAGACCGTGGCCAAGCTGATCGGTCGTCAATCGGTGGTGGTGGGCAATCGGGGAGACGAGGCTCCCCGAAACCGCCGGGTCTTTGGCCTTTGGTCCCAGCGCACGGATGACGACACCCTCCGCGCCCTGTCCACCCAGGCCAAGGATGTACTCCTCTTCCTGCTGCGAGAACGGGTCTATACCCTGGCCTTTGCCCGCTCCATCCGGGAGATCATGGACATCTACCGTTTTGTGTCGGCAGAGTTGCGGGAGTCTGGATGGGGTCAAATCCAAGTGATGCCCTTCATGCGGGAGTTGAAGCCCGGGGAGAAGCGCGAGATCATCCGTCAGTTCCAGGAGGGGACCCTCCACGCGGTCATTTCAACCACTGCCCTCTCCATGGGGATCGACATTGGCAACATCTCGGCTGCGGGGATCATCGGGTTCCCTGGCTCTATCGCCCAACTCTGGCAGCAGGCTGGCCGCGCCGGCCGATCCGGGGAAGGGGTGGTGATCCTCATCGCGGATCGCAGCCCGCTGGACCAGTTCTTCGTAAATCACCCGGACATTCTATTCGACCTGGCAGCAGAACCGGTTTATTCCAACCCGGACAATCCTTACATTGTACGTGGACATCTGCTGTGCGCGGCCGGGGAAATGCCCCTTACCCCGGAGGAATTGGGGGGCTATGGCGCCACAGCCCAGGAGGTAGCCGAAGTGCTCAGCCAGGAAGGGTGGCTGGAGAAAAACGAGGATGGCAAACTTCACTGGAGCGACCGCGCCCATCGTGAATACAAGTGGATTCCGCTGCGGAACATCGGGTTCCAGATCGATGTCATGACCGAAAATCGGGAGGAGATCATTGTCCAGGTGGACGCCTCCCGGGCCCAACGGGCGTTCCACAAGTATGCCCGCTACCAGTACATCGACCGCTACTTTGAGGTCACCCGTTTTGACGTGGACTTCAAAGCGCAACGGGGCATCATCCTGGTCCGGGAGCTGGAACATACGGACTATATCACCCATGCCCAAGTAGAGCATCGGGTGGACAACCTGAAGCCCCATCGACGAACCTTGTTCCAAAGCTACGAAGCCGTCTTTGGTCAGATCCACTCGGAAACCAACGTAGTGGGCTACTACAAAGTACCCCTGTTTGCACGCAACGAACCCCAACAGTACCAGCCCTTAGGCGTGGCAGCTCCCCCGCCCTTCCAATATACCGGCCACGCGCTCTGGTTCGCGCTTGATGAGGAGTGTCTCCCCCAAGTCATGACGCTTGAACAACAGGCCGGCCTTTACTCCGCCGCGGAGGCACTGCGCCTGGCGATAGCCGTAGAGGAACTCTGCGATCCTGCCGATCTGATTGCCATTTCCGAATACCGCCACGAAGAACTGGGACGTCCGCTGCTCATGGTCATGGATGGCACTCCGGGTGGCATCGGCATTACCGCCTCTGCCTATACCAAACTGGAGAGGGTGCTGGAACGCGCTTTGCAGATCCTTCGGGATTGTCCCTACTGCACCAATCATCCAGAGAGCCAGGGTTGCCCCCAGTGTGTGACCGCACGCTACGGGGATGAGAGCACCATCAACCGGCAGGTGGGCATTGAGATATTAGCGAGCATGTCCGGCGGTCCGGGCCCAGGCACAGGTTGAAACCTGCGCCTGGCTAAGACCAAACCGGCTGGAAGCCGGTTCATCCTGCGCGCGCCATATTCCCGGCTACCCATGCGGTTGGGGCCCTCGACCAGATCGTGTACAATGATCCCCAAAACCTCCCACCCACATTCCCAACCGCAAGGAGTCTGTCCGTGCAAGACCCAAACCTTCGCCTCTGGTATCGCCAGCCGGCCGCCCGGTGGGTCGAGGCGCTGCCCATCGGCAACGGACGGCTGGCCGCGATGGTCTTCGGCGGTGTGCCCTCGGAACGCCTCCAGTTGAACGAAGATACCCTTTGGTCCGGCGGTCCCAGGGACTGGAACAACCCGGCCGCCCGA
>FWPU01008072.1_pt1 | contig 18394 bp, 19 predicted proteins | sample 2228361 | NCBI WGS metagenome assembly FWPU01 (sample SAMEA103939777, study PRJEB20133) | metagenome
CCTTGGCCTGGGCGGCCTCCAGCTCGGCGACCGCCGACTCGTACGCGGCCTGAGCGGTGTCGCGCTCGCTGCGGGCGATCAGCTCCCGGCGGAACAGCTCGTCCTTGCGATCGCGGTCCCGGCGCGCGTCGGCGACCGCCACGCGGGCCCGGGCGGTCTGGGCCCGGGCCTCGGCGTGGGCGGCCCGCGCCTGCTCGACGTCGGCCCGTGCCCGCTCCAGCTGGGCCTGCTGGGTGAGCACGGCGGCCCGGGCCGCCTCCAGCTCGGCCCGGGCCTGCTGCACCCGGGCCTCGAAGCTCGCCGGGTCGATGCGGGCGATGACCTGCCCGCGGCGGACCACGGAGTTGAAGTCCACCAGGAGCTCCTTGATCTGCCCGGAGACCTGGCTGCCGACCTGCACGGTGACGACCGCGTTCAGGTTGCCGGTGGCCGAGACGGCGGAGGCCAGGGGGCCGCGCTCGACCCTGGCCAGCCGGTAGGTCTGGGCCTGGCCGCGTCCCTGGACGTGCAGGTAGCCCCAGACGGCCACCGCGGCCAGGAGCAGGAGCGCGAGCCACCTCACACGTCTCATCGAACCTTCGACGGCCAGGACGCGCCGTTTGTTTATCGTGACGTCCTGCTCACCGCCGGCCCACCGCCCGGGCCAGCCGGAACAGCGCGATGCGATAGTCCGTCAGGGCCAGGGCCTCCTGGTTCTGGGCCTGGGTCAGGGCCAGCTGGGCGTCGGTCAGCTCCAGGATCGTTCCCACGCCGGCGTCGAAGCGGCCCTGGGCCAGCCGGAAGTTCTCCAGGGCGGAGGCCACCGCCACCTGGGCCGCCTGGATCCGCTCGTCGGCCTCCGCCACGGTGTCCACGGCCTGCACGACCTCCCGCTCGACGTCCAGCTCGGTGGCCCGCGCCCGGGCCTGGGCCGCCTGCGTCGCGGCCTGGGCCTCGCGCCACCGGGCCAGCCGGCCGCCGCCGTCGAACAGCGACCAGGTCAGCGCGATGTTGACCTCCCAGACCTCGCTGAAGTCCGACCGGGTGCCTCCGTAGAAGCCGCCCGCGGTGACGTCGGGGAAGAAGTTCCGGAACGCCTGCCGCTCCTGGGCGGCGGCCGCCTCCACCCGCAGGCGGGCCTGCCGCAGCTCGGGCCGCCGCCCGAGCGCCTCGGCCCGCAGCTGCGCCCGGTCCACCGGCACCGGCTCGTAGAAGAGGATGTCCTGCACGGTGGTCGGCGTGTCCACGTCGATCCCCATGGCCGTGTTCAGGGCCGTCCGGGCCAGGCGCTCGGCGTTGCGGGCGCGGATGACGTCCACCCGCGCGTTGGCCACGTCCACCTCGGCCCGCGCCACGTCGGAGCGCGGGCGGGTCCCCACCTCGAAGAAGCCGCGCGCCGAGCGCAGGTTGAGCTCGGCCCGCTCCAGGGCCTGCTGGTTGACGGCGATCAGGCGCCGGGCGAAGAGGAGGTTGGCGTAGGCCTCCTTCACCGCCAGCGCGATCAGCTGCCGCTGCAGCTCGACGTCCTCCAGCGCGACCTGCTGGAGCTTGCGGGCGGCCTCCGTGGCGGCGAAGGTCTTGCCGAAGTCGAAGAGCAGCTGGGAGAGCGACACCCGGGCCACGCTCGTCTCGTCGAAGTCCCGGCTGACGATGACCGCGGCGCCGGTGGCGGTGGAGATGACGCTGCTCCGCGACCGGGCGGCCGTCCAGCTCGCCGTGACCTGCGGCAGCAGCGGCGCCAGCGCCTGGTCCACGCGGTAGCGCGCCGCGGCATAATCGAACAGGCGCGCCTGGATCTGCGGCTGCTGCTCGATGGCGATCTCGACCGCCTCCTCCAGCGTCAGCACGCGCCCGGCGACCGGCGGGCGGGGCTGCCCGGGAGCGGCCGGCGGCGTCTGGGCGCGGAGGGGGGGCGCGCCGGGGAGCCACAGCCACAGCAGGACCATCGCGCCGATCCGCGCGCTTCGTCGCATCAACAGCTCCTCGTGAGCGGCATCGCCGGCAAGGTGCGACCGAGAATACCACGCGCCTGCGCGCCGGACCGGGAGCCCCCCGGTGGACGGATTGGGGATGTTTTGGGGACGGCTGGTGGACATCATTTTCCTTGACACCCCCGACAGACTGAGTGGTAGAGTCCGCCCACCACAAGATATAGTTGTTTCCAGGACGCCGCCGTCGAGCGGGACGGTCACGCACCCGGCCCGCGCCCCGGGCGTTGGAAAGGAGGAGTCGCATGTTGCGTGAGACCCGCCCCGCCAGAGTGGGCCAGTGGACCGAGGCGGCCCTGCGCGTCCTCCGCGAGCGCTACCTGACCCGCAAGGACGGGCAGGTGGTGGAGACTCCGGAGGAGATGTGCTGGCGCGTGGCCCAGTCCATCGCGGCGGGCGAGGCGCGGTACGGCAGGAGTCCGGCGGCGGTCCGGGAGATCGCCGAGGCCTTCTACGACGTGATGGTGGGCGGCTACTTCCTGCCGAACTCGCCCACCCTCATGAACGCCGGCAAGGGCAACGGGCTGCAGTACTCGGCCTGCTACGTGCTCCCGGTCGGGGACTCCATGGAGGAGATCTTCGACTCGGTGAAGGCGGCGGCGATCATCCACAAGAGCGGGGGCGGCACCGGGTTCGCCTTCTCCCGTCTCCGGCCCAAGGACGATCTCGTCGCCTCCACCGGAGGCCGGGCCTCGGGGCCGGTGTCGTTCCTGCGCGTGTTCAACAGCGCCACCGAGGCCGTGAAGCAGGGCGGGACCCGCCGCGGCGCCAACATGGGGATCCTGCGGGTGGACCACCCGGACATCCTCGAGTTCATCGAGTGCAAGCTCGACGGCGGGATCACCAACTTCAACATCTCGGTGGCCGCCACCGACGCCTTCATGGAGGCGCTGGAGAAGGGCGAGGACTACGACCTGATCAACCCGCACACCGGGCAGGTGACGAGCCGCCTGTCGGCCCGCGAGGTCTTCAGCCGCATCGTGGCCGCCGCCTGGCGCACGGGCGACCCGGGCATGGTCTTCATCGACCGCATCAACGCCAGCCCGGCCAACCCCACGCCGGAGATCGGCCAGATCGAGGCCACGAACCCGTGCGGCGAGCAGCCGCTGCTGCCCAACGAGGCCTGCAACCTGGGCTCCCTCAACGTCTCCCGGTTCTTCCGCCGGGGCGAGCACGGCGAGGGGAGCATCGACTGGGACGAGATGGAGCGGGTGGTGCGGCTGGCCGTCCGCTTCCTGGACGACGTCATCGAGATGAACCCGTACCCGCTGCCCGAGATCGACGCCACGGTGAAGGCCAACCGCCGCATCGGGCTCGGCATCATGGGGTGGGCGGACCTGCTGTTCCTGCTCGGCATCCCCTACGACAGCGTGGAGGCCACCGAGCTGGGCGACCGGCTGATGGCCTTCGTGAAGGAGAAGTCCCACGATCAGTCGGCGCGGCTGGCCGAGGAGCGCGGCCCCTTCCCGAACTGGTCACGGTCCATCTACAAGCACGGGCGCCCCATGCGCAACTCCACCGTGACCACCATCGCGCCCACCGGGACCATCTCGATGATCGCCGGCTGCTCCTCCGGGATCGAGCCGATCTTCGCCCTGGCCTTCGAGCACCGGGTCAAGCAGCCCGACGGCACCGAGCGCGTGCTGCCCTTCGTCAACGAGACCTTCGAGCGGATCGCCCGCGAGCAGGGATGGTACTCGGACGCGCTGATGCGGGAGATCGCCCGGCGGGGGACGCTGCACGGCATCCCCGGCGTGCCCGAGGAGGCGCTCCGCGTCTTCCGGACGTCGCACGAGATCACGTACGACTGGCACGTGCGGCACCAGGCGGCCTTCCAGCGCCACACCGACAACGGCGTGTCCAAGACCATCAACCTGCCCAACAGCGCCACCCAGGAGGACGTGGCCAGCGCCTACCGGCTGGCCTGGGAGCTGGGCTGCCTGGGCATCACCGTGTTCCGCGACGGCTGCAAGGGCGAGCAGGTGCTCAACGTGGGCGTGGGCGGCAAGAAGGAGCGGGCGGTCGCGGCGCCGGCGGAGCCGCGGGTCGTCAAGCCGCGGCCCCACAGCCTGACCGGCACCACGTACCGCACCGAGACCCCCATCGGGACCGCCTACATCACGGTGAACGAGACCGCCGAGCGCGAGGCCTTCGAGGTCTTCGTCCAGGTCGGCAAGGGGGGCTCGGACACCATGGCCGTGGCCGAGGCGCTGGGCCGGCTGATCTCGCTCGTGCTGCGGCTGCCGTCGCCCCTGTCGGCCGAGCGCCGGCTGGAGGAGATCATCAGCCAGCTCCGCCACATCGGCGGCGGGCAGCCCACCGGCTTCGGCTCGCGCAAGATCCTGTCCCTGCCGGATGCCATCGCCCGCACGCTGGCCGAGCACATCGGTCAGATCAAGACGCCGCCCGGGGAGGCCCCGGCGGCCGGGAGCAACGGGCGGACGCGGGTGGGCGACCTGTGCAAGGAGTGCGGTCAGGCCACGTTCGTGTACGAGGAAGGCTGCAAGAAGTGCCTCTCCTGCGGCTTCAACGAGTGCTGAGGGCGGGGGCGGGGGCCGCGGCGGCCCCCGCCCGGCCCCGGCCGGCGCGCTAGAATGACCGCGCCATGGCCTTCTCGGGAGGCTCCTACGAGGACGTCGCGCGCTGGCTCTGGAACTTTCTCGCCTCCCACGCCAAGCGCGAGCAGGCGCGGATCGAGGTGGAGCTGGACGCCGGGGGGGAGCGGCAGGGACGCTCGTACGTCGCGCGCCTGCGGTGGGGCGAGCGGCGCTCGGCCCCGCTCGAGTTCGACTACAAGGACGTCGCCGAGCACCGCGGCAGCCTCGCCTGGTGCCAGGCGCTGGCCGCCCGCGTCCGGGCCGAGGCGCGGGAGCTGACGAGGGCCGGCGGCCTCGGCCGGGCCGGCGCGGGGTAGCCGCCCGCCATCGCTCCGCGGCCCGCGGCGACCGCTCGAGTCCCGCGCTGGATCAGCCCCGGCGATCTCAACGGGTTTCTCGGGCTCGCCCTCGACAACGTCACCCAGCTCGTCATCCTCGCCACCGTCCTCGTCGGCGCCTTCCAGTTCCCCCCCGAGCTGGTCCTGTACCGGATGGTGCCCGGCACCGCGCTGGGCGTGCTCGTGGGCGACCTGACCTACACCTGGCTGGCGGTGCGCCTGATGCGGCGCGAAGGGCGGGACGACGTGACCGCCATGCCGTTCGGGATCGACACCCCGACGCTCTTCGCGATGGTCTTCGGCGTCCTGGGCCCGGTGAAGCTCGCCACCGGCAGCGCCGAGACGGCCTGGCGGGTGGCGATGGGGGTGACGATCGCCATCGGCGTGGCCAAGACGCTCCTGGCGCTGCCGGGCGACCTGGTCAGGCGGGCGGTGCCGCGAGCGGCCCTGCTCGGCTCGATCGCCGGGGTGGCCATTCTCCTGATCGCCTTCCTGCCCACGCTCAAGATCATGCGCGACCCGCTGGTCGGGCTGTCGGCGGCCACGGTGCTGCTGCTGGCGCTGGCCGGCCGCGTCCGGATGCCCTGGGGCCTGCCCGGCGCCTTCGTGGCGGTGCTGGCGGGAGCGGCCGTCTTCTGGGCGCGGGGCCTGATCCTCGGCGCCGGGCCCGGCCACGCGCCGTGGCCGGCCGGGCTGCGGCTGGCGGTGCCCTGGCCGACGCTGGCCTGGCTCGAGGTCTGGCCGGAAACTCTCGCGTACCTGTCGGTGGCCTTGCCCTTCGCGCTGGTCACCACCATCGGCGGCATCGACAACACGGAGTCCGCGGCCGCGGCCGGCGACGAGTACCGCGCCCGGGACGTCCTGATGACGGAGGCGCTGGCCACCGTGGCCGCCGGTGTCTGCGGCGGGGTGGTGCAGAACACGCCGTACATCGGCCACCCCGCCTACAAGGCGATGGGCGCCCGCGCCGGCTACACGCTGGCCACGGGGTGCGTGATCGGGCTGGGCGCGGCCCTCGGCGTCCTCTCGCCGCTGGTCGCGGCGCTCCCGGAGGCCGCCGTGGCGCCCATCCTGCTCTTCATCGGGCTGGAGATCACGGCCCAGGCCTTCCTGGCCTCGCCGCCCCGTCACGGCGCCGCGGTGGCGCTCGCCTTCGTGCCCGTCGCCGCCGCCGTCGTGCTGATCCAGGGCGGCGGCCTCCTGTCGGCGCTGGGCCGGGGCGCCGCCGACCTCGCCGGCGAGGCCGCGGCAGCCTGGCAGGCCGTCCTGGTCCTGGGCAACGGGTTCATCCTCACCGCCGTCGTGTGGGGCTGGGTCCTGGTCGCGATCATCGAGGGACGCCTGCGGGTCGCCGCGGCGCTCCTGGCCGCCGCCAGCCTCGCCACCCTGACCGGCGTCATGCACTCGCCCAGACCGGACGGTGCCCTCTTCCCGCCCTGGTCACCGCCGGCCCCGATCACGAGCCAGCTGGCGGGGGCCTACGGCGTCGCCGCGGCCATCTGCGGGCTGGCGGCGGCGCGCCGGCGTGGTTAAGATCGGCATGGAGGTACGCCATGAACATCGCCAGCGTGCTCGCCAGCAAGGGGCCGAGCGTCGTCACCGTCGGGCCGGAGCAGACCGTGCGCGAGGCCCTGGCCCTCCTGGCCGCCCACAACATCGGCGCCCTCGTGGTCACCGACGACGGCCGGCGAGCGCTGGGCATCCTCTCGGAGCGGGACATCGTGCGGCACCTGGCGCGGGATGCCGGCGTGCTGGACCGCGCCGTGGGCGGCATCATGACCCGCGAGGTCGTCGTCGGCTCGCCCCAGGACGACCTGGGCAGCGTCGCCCAGACCATGACGGAGCGGCGCATCCGCCACCTGCCCGTCATGGACCGGGGCCGGCTCGTGGGGATCGTGTCCATCGGTGACGTCGTCAAGGCTCAGCGGGACCAGTTCCTCGGGGAGCGGGACACCCTGCAGACGCAGCTGCTGGAGCGCAGCGCGTGAGCCCGCTCCGGGTGGCCATCGTGGGGGCCGGACCCGCCGGCTTCTACGCCGCCGACGCCCTGCTGCGGCAGGACCAGGTGGAGGTCGAGGTGGACATGTTCGACCGGCTGCCCAGCCCCTACGGGCTGGTCCGCTTCGGCGTGGCGCCGGACCACCAGAAGATCAAGGCGGTGACGGCCGCCTTCGACAAGGTGGCCGCCCACCCTCGCTTCCGGTTCTTCGGCGGGGTCGAGCTGGGCCGCCACCTCACGGTGGACGATCTCCGCCGCCACTACCACCAGGTCGTCTACGCGACCGGAGCCCAGACCGACCGCCGCCTGGGGATCCCGGGCGAGGACCTGGCGGGGAGCCACCCGGCCACCGAGTTCGTGGCCTGGTACAACGGCCACCCCGACTTCCGCGACTGCGTCTTCGATCTCTCGGCGGAGCGGGTGGCGGTGATCGGCGTCGGCAACGTGGCCGTGGACGTCGTCCGCATCCTCTGCCGGACGCCCGAGGAGCTGGAGAGGACCGACATCGCCGACCACGCGCTGGAGGCGCTGCGCGGGAGCCGGGTCCGGGAGGTGTACCTGATCGGCCGGCGCGGCCCGGCCCAGGCGGCCTTCACCAACCCCGAGCTGAAGGAGCTGGGCGAGCTGGCCGGCGCCGACGTGGTGGTGGATCCCGACGAGGTGACGCTGGACCCGGTGACCCGGGTGGCGCTCGAGAAGATGCAGGACCGCGCCACCGCCAAGAAGCTCGAGATCCTGCGCGACCTCGCGCGGCGAGCGGCGGCCGGCAAGCCCCGCCGGCTCGTCCTGCGCTTCCGGCTGTCACCGGTCGAGATCCTGGACGACGGCCGGGGCCGCGTCGGGGGGCTGCGGCTCGTCCGCAACGAGCTGTACGCGACCGAGAGCGGATCCATCCAGGCCCGGCCGACCGGCCGGATGGAGGCGCTGCCCGTGCAGCTCGTCTTCCGCTCCGTCGGCTACCGCGGCGTGCCGCTGCCCGGCGTGCCCTTCCACGACGCCTGGGGCGTCATCCTGAACGAGCAGGGGCGGGTGCTCGACCCGGCCACCCGGCGGCCGCGGGTGGGCGAGTACGCGGCCGGGTGGATCAAGCGGGGACCGACGGGCGTGATCGGGACCAACAAGCCGGACGCCGCCGAGACCGTCGCCCACATGCTCGAGGACGCGCTCACCGGCCGGACGCTGGCCCCGGCCGAGCCGGAGCGCACGGCCGTCGAGCGGCTGGTCGGCGAGCGCCAGCCGCATCGCGTGTCCTACGAGGACTGGCTGGCGCTCGACCGGCTGGAGGTGGAGCGCGGGCAGGCCGCCGGCCGCCCCCGGGTGAAGCTGTGCCGGATGGAGGACGTCCTGCAGGCCCTCGGGCGCGGGGTCCGGCGCGAATAGCACCTTGACCCCCGGCGTCTGACAGGGTAAATGCGTTCGTGAACGTGAGCACGATCTCCAAGGAGGCCGCATGAGGACCGTCGGGCAGTGTCTGGTCGCGCTGGCTGTGGCCCTGGCCGTGACCGCCGGGGGCGCCGTGTCCGTGTGGGCCCAGGGCGAGTGGAACGCGCCTGCCGACGCCAAGAACCTCAAGAATCCCGTCAAGGGCGTCGGCAGCGCGAAGAAGAACGTCGAGATCAACTGCGCGTCGTGCCACGGCGCCACCGGCAAGGGCGACGGCCCGGCCGCGGCGGCCCTGCCCCCGCCGAAGCCCGCGGACTGGACCTCGGCCCGGGTGCAGAAGCAGACGGACGGTGAGCTGTTCTGGAAGATCACCAACGGCCGGGGCGCCATGCCGCCCTGGAAGCACCTGCCCGAGAAGGACCGCTGGGAGATCGTCAACTACATCCGCACGCTGGGCAAGAAGTAGCCGGGGCGCCGGCCCCCCGCACGCCCCCGGGCGAGCGCGCGCCCGCTCGTCCCGCGGGGCGTCGCCGTCTCCGCGCGCCGCGTCCGCGATGACCGACACCGTCCGCGTGGCGACGATCGACCTGGGCTCCAACACCGTCCGGCTCCTGATCGCCGAGGTGGCGCCCGGGACCGGAGCCTGGCTGACCGTGGAGGAGGACCAGCGCATCACCCGGCTCGGCGAGGGGCTGGCCGCCTCCGGGCACCTGGGCCCGGCGCCCATGCAACGGACGGCCGCGGCGGTGGCCGACTTCGTGGCGCGCGCCCGGTCGGCCGGCGCCGGGCCGGTGCGGATCGTGGCGACGAGCGCCGTGCGGGAGGCGGCCAACGGGCCCGAGTTCACGGCATGCCTCGAGCGCCGCACGGGCGTGCCGGTCGAGGTGGTGACGGGCGAGGACGAGGCCCGGCTCACCGTGCGGGGAATCCGCGCGGGGCTCCAGCGGCCTCCCGAGCCGCTGCTGGCGTTCGACATCGGGGGCGGCAGTACCGAGTTCATCCTGGCGCGCCGGGGAACGGTCGAGCACGTGGTGAGCCTGCGCCTGGGCGTCGTCCCGCTGGCCGAGCGCTACGCGTTCCCGGAACAGGTGGACCCCGACCGCTACCGGGCGCTGGAGGAGGAGATCCGGGCCGGCCTGGCCCGCGGGCTTCCGTCCGCCATCCGCCGCTCGGGCGCCGCCGAGCTGGTCGGGACGGCCGGCACCGTGACCAGCCTGGCGGCGCTCCACCTGGGGCTCACGGTGTACGACGCCACGCGCGTGCAGGGGTGCCGGATGGACCGGGCGGCGGTCGAGCGCCTCCGGGATCGCCTGAGCCGCGTGAGCGTGGCTAGCCGGGCGGCGCTGCCCTGCCTGGAGCCCGGCCGGGCGGATCTGATCGTGCCCGGCGTCGCCATCGTGCTGGCCAGCCTGGAGGCGACGGGCACGGCGACGCTCAGGGTCAGCGACTGGGGACTCCGGGAGGGTATAGTGGCGGAGACCGTCGAGCGCCTGTCACGAGGGGACCCGCGGAGATGAACCTGCTGCGCAGCGTGCTGCTGGCGCTCTCGACCCGGCCCCGCATCGGGGCCTGGATGGACCGGGCGGCGGTGACCCGGCCCCTGGTCCGGCGGTTCGTGGCCGGCACCGGCCCCGACGACGCGCTGGCCGTGGTCGAGCGGCTGAACGGCGCCGGGCTCATGGGCGCGATGACCTACCTCGGCGAGAACGTGCGCACTCCGGCCGAGGCCGAGCACGCCGCCCGGATGTACCTGCACCTGCTGGACGAGATCAAGCGGCGGAACCTCACCGCGCTGCCGTCGCTCAAGCTCACGCACCTGGGCCTCGACCTGGGCGAGGAGCTCTGCCTGCGCCACCTCGAGAGCATCCTCGAGCGCGGCCGCGCCACCGGCACCCGGATCTGGGTGGACATGGAGTCGTCGGCCTACACCCAGCGGACGCTCGATCTCTATGCGCGGCTGCGGCCGGCCAACCCGCACCTGGCCTGCGTCGTCCAGGCCTACCTCCGCCGCACGCCGGCGGACGTGGAGCGGCTGATCGATCTGGGCGCGACCGTCCGGCTCTGCAAGGGGGCCTACCGCGAGCCGGCGCAGATCGCGTATCCCGACAAGCGCGACGTGGACGCGGCCTACGCCCGGCTGATCGACCGCCTCCTGGCCCCCGACGCCCTGGCCCGCGGAGTCTACACCGGCTTCGCCACCCACGACGAGCGGCTCATCGGCCGCGTCCGGGAGCGGGCGGCGGAGCGGCGGCTGGCCGCCGGCCGCTTCGAGATCCAGATGCTCTACGGCATCCGCCCCGAGCTGCACGGCGCCCTGACCGGGCAGGGGCTGCCCGTCCGGGTCCTGGTGCCCTTCGGCGAGGACTGGTACGGCTACTTCATGCGGCGGCTGGCGGAGCGCCCCGCCAACCTCGTCTTCCTGCTGCGGAATCTGGCTCGGCGATGAGGCCGCTGATTTGACAGCCCCCGCCGCCCCATCTATTCTAGGCAGCCAGGCGACGATGAACGACATTGCCGTGCTGGTGCTCAATTACAGCTTTGAGCCGCTCCATTTCACCAACGCGCGTCGCGCCGTCACGCTCCTGCTGGCGGGCAAGGCCGAGGCCGTGGAGGGCTCGCCGCGGGTGATCCGCTCGCCCTCCCGGGCCTTCCCGCTCCCGGCGGTGATCCGGCTGGCCGTCTACATACGCAAGCCGTTCCTCGACAGGGTGGCCTTCAACAAGAAGAACATCCTGCGACGGGACGGCTACACCTGCCAGTACTGCAGCCGCCGGGGCGAGCGCCTGACGGTGGACCACGTCATCCCCCGGTCCCGCGGCGGCCAGACCACGTGGACCAACGTGGTGGCCGCCTGTCTCCGGTGCAACCTGAAGAAGGGCAACCGCCTGCCGGCCGAGGCGGACATGCGCCTGCTGCGCGAGCCGGTGCACCCGAAGTTCGTGTTCTCCACGCACCTGCTCAAGCACTCCCACGCTCACTCGCTGCTCGACTCCTGGCGGAAGTACCTGCTGCCGGACGCGGTCCCCGCCTCGCTCTAATGACTCTTGCGAAATAAGTTAACGGGACTCATAGGGTACTCTGCGATGCTGTCGCATGCCAACTGCTCGTCGGGATTTTGCTGCGCTGGAAGCGCGGCGGTTCCAGGCCGCGCGGTTGTTCGCCCGGGGCCAGTCCCAGGCGACCGTGGCGCGCACCCTCGGCGTGAGCCGGGTCGCGACGCATCGGTGGTTTCACACCTGGCAGGCGGAGGGGCGAGCGGCATTGAAGAGTGCCGGGCGGGCGGGGCGCAAGCCTCGCCTGGACCGCCGGCAGTTGGCGCGAGTCGACACCGCGCTGCGCCAAGGCCCCGCCGCGCATGGCTTTGCCACCGAACTGTGGACGCTGCCGCGGATCGCCGCGGTGATCGAGCGGCTGACCGGCGTGCGCTACCACCCAGCTCATGTCTGGCGCCTCTTGCAGGCGTTGGGCTGGTCCCTCCAGCGTCCCGGGCGACAGGCGCGAGAGCGCGACGAGGCGGCGATCCAGCAGTGGAAAGCGCGCCGGTGGCCGCAGCTAAAAAAAACGCCGCGCGCCGCCGCGCCTGGATCCTCTTCGAGGACGAAAGCGGCATCTCGGAGCAGCCGGTCGTCCGACGCACGTGGGCCCCGCGCGGGGAGACCCCGATCTTGATTCACACCGGGGCGAACTGGCAGCGACTGTCGATCGCGGCGGCGCTGGCGTTCCGGTGGGATGGTCGTCGCACGCGCTTTTACTTCCAGACCCGGCCCGGCACGTACACGGACGCGGCCCTCATCGGGTTTCTCCGCACCCTCAAGCGACACTTCCGCGGCCAGCAGGTGCTGCTGATCTGGGATGGCCTGGGCGCGCACAAGAGCCGCCGCATGCGGGCCTACCTGGCGCGCCAGCGGGTGTGGCTCACGGTCGAACGCCTGCCGGCCTACGCCCCGGATCTCAATCCCGTCGAACCCATCTGGGGCAATCTCAAAGGCCGCGAACTCGCCAACCGGTGCCCGGCAAATCTCCTCGCTCTGCGTCGCCCGCTCCACAGCGGCTGTGCGCGGGTGCGACGCCAGCCGGCGCTCGCCCGTGCCTTCCTCGCTCATGCTGGCTTGGCGTTCTGACATGACTGTTACTCTAATTCGCAAGAGTCATTAGACGCGCCGCACCGCCCGTCCGACGGCCGCCCTCAGGTTCCACCAGGCCTGGAGGTGGGGGTAGAGCCTCCTCAGGTATCCCCCGTGGTGCAGCAGCGGCATCAGCGCCTTGCAGGAACCCTGGCAATGCACGCACCAGAACCGGATCTGCCGGCCGAGCTTCCGGTTCCAGCCGTACGGCTGACCGTCCCGGAAGACGAGCCTCTTGAGGCCCCACCGCGTCGCGTACTCGTCGGCGCGGCAGTTCGCCGCGGTCGCGATGGCCAGATCCGCGGCAGCGCCGCCGGTCGCCCGGGCCAGATTGCAGACGCTGCCCTCGTGGCGCGTGCGCCAGAGCTCCAGGAGGGTCATCTCGCAGACGCCGCCGGGGCGACGCCGCTCGAGGTGCCAGCGGTACTTGGCCTCGAGCCGCCCGCGCGTCTGCTGGTCGGTATAGGCGGCGAGGCAGAACGAGGTGAAATCTTCCAGGGCGGCGAGCGTCCAGTACGAGCAGTGCATCGACGTCGCCAGCTCGAGCTCCTCCTGGTCCTCGAGCCTCATCAGCCCGGCGGCGCAGCCGCCCGACAGCCGCGGCATGACTTCGCCCGCGTAGTTCGCGAACGTCACGACATCGCCGTCGAGCAGGAACACCCGGTCGATCCCCTCGCGCCGCATCCACTCCTCGAGGACGAAGGGCCGCCGCCAGAACGCCCGCTCGTAGCGCTCGGGATACTCGGACATCTTCACGTAGACGCGCCCGAACGCCTCGAACTTGGGCGCCGGGACCCGGTCGCAGTCCCAGTGGTTTTTCCAGAGACTCCGGTTCGACTCGTCGCCGAGGAGGACGACCTCGTTACGGAAGGCGGCCGCCGCGTTCAGGGAGATCTGGAGGTAGCTCGGCCGGCCGAAGAACACGATGACCGTCGGCACCGTGCCTCGCGCCTCCGGACCGGTCGACCCACGCTCCATGGCTCCGGAACGGGGGCGATGCGATCAGGCCGCCCGCTTCGCCTTCCGGCCGTGGGTGGCCGACAGGTGCCGCCCGAGGTTCATCGGCAACGCGAACTTCCGGTCACATCTCGGACACGCCAGCCGCCGGCGGCGCGACGCCGCGATGGCTCCCGGGCGCCGGCCGGGGCGACCGTCCGATCGAACGCTCGCGGCCTGGCCCTCCACCTCCTGCAGCACGCGGTTCAGCTCGGTCAGCAGGCGTGTGGTCCGAGCAGCGAGCGTCTTGGCTTTGCGGAGCATTCGACGGGACATTGATTGGCCTCCGAACGAGGATGTGAATGAGTATATACCTGCATTCGCCTCAACGGCGATTGTCTGGCGTGGTCCTCGCCGTCGCTGGCGGCACCGGCGCTCAGCAGCCCGGACCGACCGGCAGCAGTCGCTGGCCGCGACGCGGGAGCTAGTCAACCTGCTCGACGGCCTGCCGCCCGGCCGGAGGAGGACCTGGCCTGACGCCTCCAGCGTTCGTGGCGGCGGTGCCTGATTTGCCGAGAGGCCGGTCGCCGTGAAGAAGACGAGGTGCAGCAGTCGCTCGAGCAGCCGGTGGCTAGTCGTCAGCGGGCCACCGCCGTTCTCAGACACGGTTGGCAATCAGCGGCAGCCCGTGCGGGTAGAGGGAATCCGAGCAGGCCCGCCACCGGCGGTCGGGTTAGTAGGCCGGTTGATCTGTACCAGCCCGCCTGGCCCCTTCGTAAGGTTGGGCGATGTTGCGGCGTGCTGCCCTGACGACCGCCACACGACTGCTGGGCGCGACGCCCACCATACGCCGCATCCCGTTTGGTCCCGCCCGCGGCCGACGCCTCTGCATCGCGCCGCAAATCTCGATGCGCATGCTGCTCGGTCTCGACGAGCCGTGGGCGATGGCGCGGCGCTATCTCCACCCCGGCGGCGTGGCCTACGACCTCGGAGCCCATGTCGGTTACACGGCGCTCGTGGTGGCGCAGGCCGTAGCGCCCGACGGCGTAGTCCATGCCTTCGAGATCCACCCCGGGCGGCCGTCGCCGGCGAGCTGCACGATCGGTCGTGTCGCCCGCACTCGAGCCCCACGGCCACGCCCCCCGAGCTCGTGCCCGGCCGTACGGATCGTCGACGGCCCGGACCGCCGCGCTGCCGCGCTGGCTGCACGACTACAACTGGCATCGACCACACACGAGTCTCGACGGTCGTCCGCCGATCACCCGCCTTGCGGTCGGGGACAATCTCATGAGACTTCACAGCTAGGCCGGGAAGCGCTCGACCGCGACGGCGCGGCCGAGCCGCGCCGACCGGGCGGCGGCTTCCACGACCGCGAGGGCGCGCACGCCGTCCTCGGCGCTCACCACCACGGGCGCCTGCCCGGCGCAGGCGTCGAGGAACGCCTGCAGCTCGAGGCGCAGGGGCTCCGCCGCGGCCGTGGCCAGCACCTCCTTGCCGGCGTCCACGGCCTCCCAGCCGGACGCCTGCCGCCGGTGCTCGCCGCGGTGCAGGGTGACGGTGCCGGCCAGGTAATCGCCGACCAGGGCTCCCCGCTCGCCCACCAGCGCGCACTCGCGCGCGGCGCCGGGCGCGAAGTAGCTCGCCTCCACCACCACCGGCACCGCGCCGTACTCGACGACGCTCACCGCCACGTCGTCGTGCCCGCGGCCCAGGTAGTCGCGCTGCAGGGCGGTCACCCGCGTGGCCGGGCCTCCCAGCAGGTGGGCGAAGAGGTCGAAGAAGTGGATGGCGTCGTTCAGCGTCACGCCGCCGTCGGCCCGCGGCCGCTTGAACGCCGAGAAGCGGGCCGTCGCATATCGCAGCCGGCCCAGCGCGCCCTCGGCCAGCGCCTGGCGGAGCGCCGCGGTGACGGGATGGAAGCGGAAGACGTGCCCGACCTGGAGCACGCGACCAGCCTGGCGGGCGGCAATGGTCAGCGCCCTCCCGTCGGCGACGGTCAGGGCCAGCGGCTTCTCCACGAAGGTGTGGCGGCCGGCGGCCAGGGCCTCGGCCGCGAGCGCCGCGTGGCTCTCGGCGGGCGTGACGACGTCCACGGCGTCCACCGCCTCGAGCGCGGGCCCGGGGTCGGCCACCACGCGCCCGGCCGCCACGCCCTGGCGCACGGCCCAGGCCCGCCGGGCGGGCGCGCGGTCGCACACCCAGACCTCGACGCCCAGGCCCTGGAGCACGCGCAGGTGCCGCTCGCCCCAGCGCCCGGCGCCCACCAGCAGGACCTTCACCTGCCCAGGTCCTCGGCGATCTCGTACCGCAAGGCGCGCGATTGCATCCAGCGGACCGCGAGCAGATCCACCAGGGCGGCCGGGGCCCGGTTCCAGAGGCCGTACTTCGACCGCCCGAAGCGCCGCGGGCGGTGGCGCACCGGCACCTCCAGGACCCGGAAGCCGCGCATCCGGAGCAGGGTCGGGATGAAGCGGTGGAGGCCGCGATACAGCGTGAGGTCGCGCACGCACTCCCGGCGAAAGGCCCGGAAGGTGCAGCCGCTGTCGCGCACGGTGTCGGCGGTCACCGCGTTGCGCACGGCGTTGGCGACGCGCGACGACACCCGCCGCAGCCAGCCGTCGCCGGCGCCCCGGTTCACCCGCCAGCCGCTCACGGCGTCCCACCGGTCCAGCGGGGCCAGCAGCGCGGGGATGTCGGCCGGATCGTTCTGCAGGTCGGCGTCCATGGTGACGATCCAGCGCCCGCCGGCCGCCCGCAGGCCGGCATCGGTGGCCGCCGTCTCGCCGGCCCGGCTCTCGAGGCGGAGGAGACGCACGCGCCGGTCGTGCTCGCGCAGCGCGCGGACGATCTCGGCGCTGCGGTCCCGGCTGCCGTCGTCCACGAAGATCACCTCGGCGCTGAGTCCCAGCCGGTCGAGCACGCCCCGCAGCTCCTCCCACAGCGGGACCAGGCTCTCCTCCTCGTCGTGGACGGGGATGACGACCGAGAGGTCAGGCACCGACGGCGCGGCCGGGCAGCCGGGGACTCCTCCCCTTCCACTCCGCCACCAGCGTCTGGGGCAGGTTGAGCCGGTCGAGCACCCGGCCGATGGTGTGGTTGACGATGTCGTCCAGGTCCGCGGGGCGGTTGTAGAAGGCCGGCATGGGCGGCAGCACCACCGCGCCCATCTCGGCCAGGGCCAGCATCATCTTCAGGTGGCCCACGTGCAGGGGCGTCTCGCGCACCAGCATGACGAGGGGCCGCCCCTCCTTGAGCGTCACGTCGGCCGCGCGCGCGATCAGGTTCTCGGAATGGCAGGAGGCCACGGCGGCCGCCGTCTTGATCGAGCAGGGCGCGATGACCATGCCGGCCGTGCGGAAGGAGCCGGAGGCGATGGCGGCGCCGATGTCGTTGTTGTCGTAGCGGTGGGTGGCCAGGGCCTCCACCTCGGCCACGCCCAGGTCGGTCTCCTCGGCGATGGTGCGCTTGCCCGGGCGGGAGATGACCAGGTGCGTCTCGACCTCGGGATACCCCTGCAGGACCTGCAGGAGCCGGATGCCGTAGATGGAGCCGGTGGCGCCGGTGATGCCGACGACCAGGCGCGTCACAGCCGGAACCGGCGGCGCCGGACCTCCTCGCGCGTCTTCTGGTACAGCACCTCCCACTGGGGACTGCCCTCGGGCGCCGGCCGGGCGTAGGAGGCGAGGATCTTGCGCACCTCGCCGTCGATGGACTCCTCGAGCTTGGACTCCTCGCTGAGCGCCCGCACGATCTCCGTGCGCAGGTCCTCGGGCGCGCGCACCGTCACGCCCGGCACCGCCCCCAGCTCCTTGATGATGAGATCGGCCAGGTGGAAGATGCGCTCGCGGCTCATCCGCATCACAGGATGAACCCCCGCTCGCGCGCCAGCTTCTCCTTGACCTTCCCCAGCAGCTGCCGGTAGTCGACCGCCGATTCCTTGATCGCCTTGGCGTGCTCCAGCAGGATCTGGCGGGCGTCGGCCTCGATGCGCTCCTCGGCCTGGATGTTGTCGAGGATGACGTGGCGGATGGCCGCGCGCGCCGCCGACTCGTCCTTGGCCTCGACGATCTTGCGGCCCGTCAGCCGCCTGAGCACCGCCTCGGCCATCCGGTCGGCGATCTCATCGCGCTTCGGCATAGCCAAGCAAGGTTACACGTGCGTCCGGGGCAGGTCAAGGAAGGCGGGCAGCCGGAACGTCACGCGCGTGCCGCGGCCGCGCTCGCTCTCGACGCCGATCGTCCCGCCCTGCGCCTCCACCAGCGCCTTCACCACCGCCAGGCCGAGACCGAGGCCGGCCGTGGCCCTGGCGGTGGCCGGCGCCCGGTAGTACGGATCGAAGATGCGCGGCAGGACCTCGGGCGGGATGCCGGGGCCCTGGTCCTCGACCACGAAGACGACCGCGGCCCCGGCCGCGGCCGCCCGCACGGCGACCGGGCGCCCGGCCGGCGAGTACTTCGTGGCGTTCGCGATCAGGTTGGCCAGGATGCGCTCGAGCGCGTGGGCGTCCGCCCGCACCGGCGGCACCCCCTCCGGGCACTCCACGACCAGCGGATGCGTGGCGCCGGCGTGGCGGAACAGCTCGGCCACCTCCTGGAGCGCCGCCGCCACCGGCACCGCGGTCATCCGCAGCGGCGGCGGCGCGCCGCGCTCGAGGCGGGCCAGGTCGAGGAAGTCGTCGATCAGGCGGGCGAGCCGCCGGGCCTCCCGCCGGATGACGCCGGCCTGGCGGCGCACCTCGTCCGGCGGCAGCGGGCGGGAGGCCAGCAGCTCGCTGAAGCCGAGCAGCGCCGTGAGCGGCGTCCGCAGCTCGTGCGAGGCGAGCGCCACGAAGGCGGTCTTCATGGCCGCCGCCTCCCGGACCTTCTCGGCCAGCTCCTCGGCGAAGCGCCGCTGGCGGGCCGTGAGCCGGCACGCCTCGAGCGCCAGGGCCACATGCACGGCCAGGGCCGCCACCGTCTCGCGCGTGCCCGCCGGCAGCTCGCCCTCGCGCTCCACGGCCAGTGCGCCGATCGTCCGGCCGCGGACCCCGAGCGGCGCGGCGAGCAGCCGG
>FWPU01008075.1_pt1 | contig 18388 bp, 16 predicted proteins | sample 2228361 | NCBI WGS metagenome assembly FWPU01 (sample SAMEA103939777, study PRJEB20133) | metagenome
CCACTGTATCTATAAACTCAAACTGCACATTCTCTCCATGCGCTCCTGAAGGAGGAAGAGTTGAAGTGGGAGCTCCGTGGCAGTAGTAGCAGAGGTCTACATTCTCTCTTCTAGCTAAATTGTCACCTTGTGAGTTGTGAGCAGTATGACAGACATCACAGAGGTTTGAAGCATCACTATACCTTCCGTGAGGCATCACTGTATAACCACCTGCATATGAACTGAAGTGAGAAATCTGCGAAGAGATATAGTTTTTTTCTATGTCCACAGAGAGGTTGTCTGAAACATCAAGCCACACCCCTATCTCATTATCGAGGTAGTAAAGCTTGGCAGTTTTACTCAGCCAATCTTTTTCAAATTGCTCTTCATTTACAGGAGGAATGTAAGAAAGAGAAAGATAAGGTTTGTTAAGAAAAGTTAATCCTTCAGGCTGAAATTCGTAGGAGGAGGTGAGAAAACTATCTGTGTAGTTTGGATTATCATGGGGTATACCAGTTTCTTCTATCGTTACTTTAACTTTTTTTGTTACTGCTTGAGAGGGTAAGAGAAGGAGAAGTTCTCCATTTGAAGAGATGATAAGACCTCCTTCTGGAGTAACATTTTCTTCCACAAAAACCTTTTCATTCAACCTTGCTTCTGTGGGTGTGCTTTCTAAACCATTTTTTACTGCTGTGACCATATAGTATCTATATCCCACTTCACTTTCAGATATCTCTTCTACATGCTGGTTTTCTTGGGTTTCTGTGGTGAGCTCAAAAGGACCCTCCAAAGATCTAGCCTTATACACCCTATAGGTAGCTCCTCCGATCTCTTCCCAGGAAAGGGTGTCTTTTAAGTTTCCCGAATAAACTGTAAAATTAGAGGGAGTAGGGGGAGGGGAAGGACTTTCTACACCTCCATTGTTATCTTTTTCTTTATTATCAATATCTCCTCCCCCTTCTTTGTTTTCGACTTCCTCTTCTACTTCAGATGAACTTTCCTCTATCTTTGAGGCAGTTTCAGTTGAGCTTTCCCCTTCTTCGCTTAAACTTTCTTCATCTTCTTTTTCTTGAGTTCCCACCTTAACGACTTGAGCTTCCTTTTCTAACTCAGGGATAGGACTTAAAGTAAAGGGCTTTTCTAAAACCCTTTCTTTTTGAGGGGTTTCCCTTCTTATAAAGGCAAAATGTTTATTCCCCACCTTTTCTTGAGTAGTAAGGAGAAAAGAAAGGGCAGGGAGAAGAAGAAGGAAAATGAGAGCAGTGGATAAAAGAACCTTTCTACGGAAAAGAGATTTTTCAAGACAAAGAGAGGAAAAAACTTTCTCTTTTATTCTTTCCTTATCTTGATGAGAAAAGAGAACTCCTATTCCCTTTATTGCCTGGATAAGGTTAGGATATCTTTTTTCTTCTTCTATTTTTCTATCTTCGGGAAAGCCCTTTACCTTCATCTTGTTAGAGTCCTCCTCCCTTCATTTGTTAGGTATAACGAAAAAGAAGCGATTTTGTGACGGGTAAATTTAGAAAATTTAGTGTCCCAACGGAGATTTAAAATACTTTTGCGGGCAAGGAAAGGGAGAGAGATGAAAAAGGCAGGTTTGAAAGGGAAAAAGAAGAGGAAGAGAGTCTTGCTCGGAAAAGGCAGAAGCCTCACGTTAGAAAGAGACTGCAAGAAGTGAGTGATTAAAGCTAGAGCGAGACGGCGTCTTCGACATGTTTTATAGTTAAATATCTATTTTACCGCTAAGAGAAAGCCTTAATTCAAAAAAGCTTATTTAATTTTTACTTCTTTACTTTGAATTTTTTATGATGATAAGTTGATTCACAGGGTTTTGCTACCTGCTCAACTATTTATGAAAAAAACTTTTCAGAAGGCAATTTTGAAGTTATTAAGAGAGCGGAGTTCAGAGAGGAAAGTTCTTTAGCGGCGCTGAGATGTCGGCGCCATGTTCTTTGAGAATAATTTCTACTTTCGAGACGATATTTCCCGGGCTGCTTTTCTTCCCTCTCTGATACAGTCTCCGATTCCTACACCGTGGAAAGCTCCTCCGGTGATGATTAAAGAAGGGTGAAATTCTTGAAGGCGGGACTCGATAAATCTTATTTTTTGTTTATGCCCCAAAGTATATTGAGGCATTGATTTTTCAAAGCGAAAAATTTCATAGTCGAAAGGTTCAGCAGAAGTTCCCAGAATTATCTTTATTTCTTCAAGAGCTATCTTTAAAATCTCTTCTTTTGAAAAGGTAATAACTTTTTCTCCTTCGCTTCCCCCCATGAAAACTCGAAGCATCACATATCCTTCTGGAACCCGATAAGGCCACTTTGAAGAAATCCAGCTTATAGCCATAGCTCTTCTTCTTTCACTTTTGGGAACAACTACCCCGAATCCTTTAAGAGGGTGAGCGAACCCATTTTTTTTAAAAGCTACTGGTATAGTTATGGAAGGGGAGTAGGGAATTTCGTTAAGCTTTTGGGAAACTTCTTTATCTATTCTTCTCACTATTTTTGCGGACAAATAGGCGGGTGTGGTGAGGATGATGTTCTTCGCTTTAAGGCTTTCTTCACTTTTTAAATCGATTAAATAAAAATCGCCTTCTTTCTTTAAACCCACCACCTCCTTCCTTAAAATTATTTTGTGAGCAGGGATTTTCTTTTGCAGCGCTTCAACTATTTCCTGCATCCCTTTTTTAAATGACATGAAGAATGTTCTTTTTTTAGGGGGTTGAACGGGAGAAGGTTTTTCTCTTTGTGCTCTTTTCATTTCGCGCCTTTTTCTGAGCATCCCCCAGGTGACACTACCGAATTCTCTTTCCATCTCTAGAAAATTAGGAAAAGTGCTTTCAAGACTCATCGTTTCAGGGTCACATCCATGTATACCTGCAATTAGTGGCTCAGCAATTTTATCTAAGAGTTCTTTGCCAAATCTCCTTTTCACAAAGCTTGCTAATGTTTCATCCTCTTTATTTTTTTGAGGAGGAATAAATGCTTCTAAAGCTATCCTCAACTTCCCAGGAACTGAAATAAGAGGAGTGAAAAGAAATTGTTTTATCTCCTTTGGAACAAGCTCAGTTAAACCATCAGGCAAAAGGTGCAGTTTGCCTCTGGAATAAACAAAAGTTCCCTTATTTTCTTCTTGGGTGCAGATGAGTTCATCCTCTATCTCCAGCTCTCGAGCTAGTTCTTCCACCCAGGGCTTAAAGGAAACGAAGCAGTCTGGTCCGCCTTCAAAGATAAAATCTCCTCTCCTCTCAGTTTTTATTACTCCACCTAATCGATTTTCTTTTTCTATGAGGAGATAGTTGATATTTCTTTTTTCCAGTTCATAAGCGGCGGCAAGGCCTGTTATTCCCCCACCTATGATAATTACCTCGTTCAATCTAGCCTCCCATTTAGGGAATATTTTCACATTGGAATATTTTCACATTGAATTGATGATTTCAAGTCCAAATCGTGAGAAAATTGAGATGTGAAAGTAGGAATTTTAAGTGATATCCACGGAAATTATCCCGCTTTACAGAGGGTGTTGGAGTTTTTAAATAAAAAAGTTGATGAGTTATGGTGCCTTGGGGATGTAGTTGGATACGGCCCCTTTCCAAAGGAATGTGTGGAATCGAGCAGCTCTTTTTCTCTTCTCATTGGCGGCAATCATGATTTTGGGGTAGCAGGTAAAGTGGACCTTTCCGATTTCAGTTATGAGGCTGCTATCGCTTGTGCTTGGACAAGGAAAGTCATTTCCTTAAAGGAAAGAGATTTTTTATCTTCTCTTGAAAGCAGCGCTAATCCTAGAGAGGATATACTTTTAGTTCACGGTAGCCCCAGGGATCCCATATGGGAGTATATTTTTGCAGATTTCATTGCTCAGGAAAACTTTCTTTTCTTGAAAGAGAATAGACCTTATGCGAAGGTGGTTTTTTGTGGTCATACTCATGTTCCTTTCGTCTTCGAGCTGGATGAGAAAAAAGGTTCAATAAATTTTATTAAATTTTTAGAAGGTGAAAAAGTTTTATTGAGAGAAAACTCCCTGTATTTGATAAATTCTGGAAGTGTGGGTCAACCTAGAGACAGAGATAAAAGAGCCAGTTTTTTGATTTTTGATTTAGATGAATTAACTCTTTCTCTTCATCGTCTTTCTTATCCTATTGAGGTAACTCAGAGAAAGATGGAAGAGGAAGGTCTTCCTCCTTCTTTAATCTATCGACTTTCTTACGGCATTTAATTTATTTTTAACACCGTATTACAGGAAGGGCAACACTTGTTTTGGAGATTAAATTTAAATAAAATGCGGGAAAACTAAAGGGGGTATGAGAGATGGCAATACCTGTTATAGATGAAGATTTATGTACGGGTTGTGGGACTTGTGAAGACATTTGTCCAGAAGTTTTTGAAATAGGCTCGGATGGTTTAGCTCACGTGGTGAAAGATGCAGATTGTGAAGTAGCAGAGTGTTGTGAAGAAGCTATTGAAGAGTGCCCCGTGGAAGCAATTTCTTGGGAGGAATAGTTTTTCGCAAGCTTCTAAGCAATATTCTTCAATCTTGATGAAACTCTTTGCACTTGGAAAGATTCTCCGAAGAAAATGTTGCTTTGAGAAAGCAATTCAGATAAAAACAGTAAGTATGAAGAGATTTCTATTTCCAAGACGTCTTTTTTTTATTTTCTTTTTTATTCTTCTACTATTTCTCTTCGGCTGCCGTGAAAGTAAGCTCAGTTCTAAGAAGAACTCTTCCCAAAAGGTTAAAACTTATGTAGAGATACCATCCTTTGACAGCCTTATTCTTTCTGATGCTAAGGATTTAGCTCAGGAGAAAGGTCTTAATCTTAAAGTTGCTTTAGGTAGAGAGGGCGGAAGGGTGACCAAGCAGCTTCCTCCTCCGGGCTCGAAAGCAAAGAAAGGTTCGACTGTTTGGGTCTGGCTAGAGGAAGTGAAGATGGAAAACTCATCTCGCCAGAGTAAAGAAAAAGAGAGGAAAGAGAATTCAGAAGGCAGTGGATTCACTGTATGCATAGACCCTGGGCATCAGAAGAATGCAGATTTATCGCTTGAGCCAATTGCTCCAGGTTCATCGCGAAAAAAAGAAAAGTGCAGGGGAGGAACGAAAGGATTGAATAGTGGAATTCCAGAGTACGAAATAAATCTTAAAATAGGGTTTAAGTTGAAGAAAGAGCTGGAGCAAAGAGGCGTGAAGGTTGTTATGACTCGTGAAAGTAATGATGTTCAGATTAGCAATCGGGAAAGAGCGGAGGTGGCGAATAAAGCTGAAGCTGATATCTTTATAAGGCTCCATTTCAATGGAAGTGCTTCAACTAGGGAAAGGGGGTTTCTCATTCTCATTCCTTCAAAAAGTGGAGTGACAAAGGCGATTTATCCAAAGAGTCGGGAGGCAGCAATCTCAATTGAAGATTCTTACAGAAAGTTTACTGCTCTTCCCTTTCAGGGCATTTATGAAAGGGGCGACATAACAGGTTTTAATTGGAGCAAAGTGCCTTCTGTTCTTGTTGAACTTGCCTATCTCACTTCTCCAGTCGATGAAGAACTCGTTTTGAAGGAAGAGTTTCAGGAAAAGATGGCAAAAGGACTAGCAGAAGGAATTTTAGATTTTCTAAAGAAAAAGAGTTAAATTTATTGGTATTGGAGTATGAGGAGAGAACGTATTTACTTGGACAAACTGGAAAGGAAAGTTGAAGAGAACTTGAGAAAGTATCAGATGGTGAAGAAGGGAGATTCTGTGCTGGTATGTGTATCTGGGGGACCTGACTCAGTGGCCTTGTTTTACATTCTCAAAGCTTTATCACCTCTACATCAGTTAACTTTAGGCATTTTCCATTTAAACCATTTACTCCGGGAGGAAGAAGGGAAAAAGGACGCCGAATTTGTGGAGGAAATAGCTAAGGAAAATCAAATTCCTGTCTTTATGCATTCATATGATGTCTCTACTTTCGCTCGTGAGAAAAAACTTTCTCTTGAAGAAGCAGGTCGGATAGTGAGGTATAAGCTGGCTAAAGAAGTGGCAGAAAGAGAAGGGTTTACCAGGATTGCCTTGGGACATCAAGCAGATGACCAGTTAGAAACTTTTCTACTCAGACTTATGAGAGGAACTTCACTTTCGGGGCTAAAGGGTATCCCACCTGTGAGAGGAGAGATAATTCGACCACTTATTAATATTTATAGAGAGGAAATTGAAGCCTACCTCAAAAGGAAAGAAATTCCTTTTCGAGAAGATTCAACAAATATCAACGGAAGCAATTTAAGAAGTAAAGTTCGCCATTACCTCCTCCCCTATTTTAAGACTTACAACCCTCAATTTAGAGAAGCGACTTTGAAGCTCATGAGCCAGATTAAAAGCGAGGAGGAGTACATAGAAAAGAAAGCAAAAGAAGAAGTGAGCAAGAAGATAAAAAAGATAAAAGGAGGAGTGAGAGTAAAAGGTCCTTTTAATTTCCCTTCTCCGCTACTGAAAAGAATGGCAGCAGTGATTTTGAGATTTGACGAAGAAGTTTCTCGAAAAGTGGGCAGGAAACATATCGAAGAGCTTTCAGAAGGTATGAGGGGCACAAGAGAGGGTTTTATTCTAACACTGCCTAAAGGATATTTCGCTTTAAAAGATGGAAATGATTTACTCATCGTCCTTCCTGAAAGTTTGAAAGAGAAAAAGAGAGAAGCTCTTCTTCTTAACTTGCCGGGGGAGGTTTCCTTCTGGGATTTGAGTTGGAAAATTAAAGCCTCTCAAGTAGGAAGAGGTGAGGTGAAGCTTCCTCCTCCGGATAACACAGCTTATTTAGACGCTGCTAAGCTAAAGTTTCCATTAACGGTAAGAACTTGGAAACCTGGAGACCGATTTGTTCCTCTAGGAATGAGCAATAGTAAAAAACTGCAAGATTTTTTCGTTGATGAGAAAGTTCCTCGTTCGGTGAGAAAGAAAGTTCCCATAGTTGAAAGTGGGGGTGAGATTGTGTGGGTGGTGGGCTACCGAATCAGTGAGAAGTTTAAGATTGATGAAGAAACGGAAAATGTTGTAATTTTAGAGGTGGGGAAATAAATTGGGGTATGAAGTTGACAGAGTAATAATTCCTTCAGATGAGATAAAGAAGCGGGTTAAAAAACTGGGCCAAGAGATAAGCCGCGACTACGAAGAAAAGAATCCTTTGCTGGTATGTATTTTGAGGGGAGCGGTTGTCTTTCTCTCTGACCTTATAAGGGAAATCAAAATCCCAGTTGAAATTGATTTCATGGCAGTTTCCAGTTATGGGTCTTCCACTCGCAGTTCTGGTGTAGTGAGAATTCTTAAAGATTTAAACGAAAATATCCGAGGAAAACATGTAGTTTTAGTTGAGGATATCGTGGACACGGGTTTAACTTTAAATTATCTTTTAAAAAATCTTAAGAATAGAGAGCCAGCGAGCCTTGAAATATGCAGTTTTTTATTGAAAGAAGGAAAGCAAAGAGTTCCATTAGAAATAAGATATCTAGGTTTTGTAATTCCAAATGAGTTTGTAGTTGGTTACGGGTTGGATTACGCCCAGAAGTTCAGAAATCTTCCTTATGTGGCTTCCATTCGCAAAACTAAATAAGGTAAGGATGGATTAAGAAATATTCCTTGTTGCTCATACTGTGCTGAGATTAAAAGCTTTGAAATTTTCTGCAGTTCTATAGGCTTCGTCTTTCAGTTCTTGTGAGATTGAGCTCACTCCTTTACCTGTGGTATTATAAATTTAGTAATAAAAGAGAGGAGGAAAACATAAATTGCAAAAAATATTGAGAAATGGAGTTTTTTATTTCTTAATATTAATTCTCGCTCTTTGGCTTATACAGGGAACTTTTCTGTCCAATAAGCCTCCCAAGAAAATAAACTTCAATGAGTTCATTAAGGACGTTGAAGCAGGAAAAGTAGCACACGTCAAGATTCTTGACACTGATAAAGTTATAGAGGCTACTTACAAAAATGGGAGTAAAGTTAAGTCTTCTTACCCCGAGAACTACGATATTGCCAAAAAGCTGCTTTCCTCAGATGTTGAAGTAGAGGTAGAACACAAGAATATGCTCTGGCTTTCTGTTCTTTTAAATGTGGCTCCGTGGATTCTCCTTATTTTTCTGTGGATTTTTATGCTGCAGCAGATGCAAGGGAGTGGAAATAAGGTTCTTTCCTTTGGAAAGAGCCGAGCCAAAAAATTTATCCGTGACTACCCCGCAGTTACCTTTAAAGATGTAGCCGGATTAGATGAGGCTATAGAGGAAATGCAGGAGATAAAGGAGTATCTTACAAATCCCAGCAAGTTTCAGGCGATGGGCGCTCGGGTTCCTAAAGGACTTTTGCTTTATGGCCCTCCTGGTTGTGGAAAAACTCTTCTCGCTAGAGCTGTAGCTGGAGAGGCAAGGGTTCCTTTCTTTTCCATTTCGGGCTCTGAATTTGTAGAAATGTTTGTAGGTGTGGGAGCTTCCAGGGTGAGAGACCTATTCGAGCAGGCAAAAGCGCACGCTCCGGCAATTGTCTTTATAGATGAGATAGACGCTGTAGGAAGACATCGTGGTGCTGGTCTAGGTGGAGGTCACGACGAGAGAGAGCAGACGCTTAATGAGCTCTTGGTTCAAATGGACGGGTTTGATGTAAACGATAACATTATTGTCATTGCTGCTACTAACAGACCCGATATATTGGACCCTGCTCTTTTAAGACCAGGTCGCTTTGACCGCCACATAGCCGTAGATGCCCCCGACCTTAAGGGGAGAGTGGAAATACTCAAAGTTCATACCAAGAACAAACCTTTAGCTAAGAATGTAAAACTTGATGTTCTGGCTAGAAGAACACCAGGGTTCACAGGTGCAGACCTAGCTAATTTAGTGAATGAGGCTGCTATTCTTTCTGCTCGCCATGGAAAGAAGAGAATTGATATGAAAGAGTTGGAAGAGGCTATTGACAGGGTAATCGCTGGTCCTGAAAAGAAAACTAAGGTCATTAGTGAAAGAGAGAAAACCATTATCGCCTATCATGAAGCGGGCCACGCTTTAGTAGCTCATTTTTTGCCTGAAGCAAACCCTGTTCATAAGATATCCATAATACCGCGTGGAAGAGCTTTGGGATACACTTTAACTCTTCCTGATGAAGATAGATATCTGGTGACAAAGAATGAGCTTATGGACCAGTTGGCTGTTCTCTTAGGGGGAAGGGTGACAGAAACGCTCGTTTTTGGAGACGTGACTACAGGAGCCCAGGATGACCTTAATAAAGCTACGAAAATTGCCCGAAAAATGGTCTGCGAATATGGAATGAGCGACAAACTCGGTCCGTTAACTTTGGGTCATCGTGAGGAGGTATTCTTGGGCAGAGATATAGTGGCTGAGCCAAATTACAGTCCGGAGATTGCATACGAGATTGATAAGGAAATTAGGAGAATTATAGAAGACGCTTTTGAGAGAGCAAAGCAGGTTCTTACTGAGCACAGTAAAGAGTTGGAGTTAGTGGCAGTTCACTTGAAGGAGAAGGAGACATTAGATAAGGAGCAGTTGGAGCAGCTTTTGGAGAAAGGATTTATTGAAGAGACTTTACCTTCAGAGGAAGAGAAGGAAGAAGCCAAGAAGAAAGAGAAGGTGAAGTCTAAGGTTCCTCCTATACCTGGGAAACTCAGACCGGTTGAAGGGTAGAATGGATTTAAAAAAAATTGAACAGGGTGTTCGCTTAATCCTCGAGGGAATGGGGGAGGATGTTTCTCGGGAGGGGCTAAAAGATACACCTAAAAGAGTAGCTAAGATGTATAAGGAGGTATTCTCGGGTCTTCATGAGGATGCTCGCGAAGTTATAACTACTACCTTTGCTGAAAACCACGATGAAATGATATTAGTAAAAGACATACCTCTTTACTCTATTTGCGAGCATCACTTAATTCCCTTTGTAGGGAAAACTCATGTTGCCTATGTTCCTGGAAAGGACGGTAGGGTGGTAGGAATTTCAAAACTTGCCCGGGTGGTGGAAATCTTTTCTCGGCGACCTCAGGTTCAAGAGAGACTTACCACCAGCATTGCCGATACACTGGTTGAGGCGTTGAGCCCTCGAGGGGTAATAGTAGTTGTGGAAGCGGAGCATTTGTGTATGAGTATGAGAGGAGTGAAAAAACCGGGGCATCTTACTGTTACCTCTGCTGTGAGGGGGATTTTCCGCACGAATCCAGCAACTCGAGCTGAAGCAATGAGCCTTATAAGGGAGGGCTAAAAAAAAGAGTATTTAAAGTACTTATCTTTACCTCCCTTTCTTTATTTCTTGGAAGTGATTTTTGGTTTGTGTTGTAAGAAGTAAAAGGCAAAAGAAAGGTTTTGATTTGTTGAGAGAATAATTTCAGTATAATAAGCAAAAATCAAAATTTATAAAGGGGGATTATGAAAAGGCAAAATTCGAAAAATCTTTTTAAAAGAGCGAAGAAATATATTCCTGGAGGCGTGAATAGTCCGGTAAGAGCGTTTAAAAGTGTCGGCGGAGAACCTTTTTTTATTGAGAGAGGCAAAGGTTCTCGCATTTTTGATGTTGATGGAAATGAATTTATTGACTATGTCTGTTCCTGGGGTCCCTTGATTTTAGGTCATGCTCATCCTGAAGTTGTGAGAGCGGTGAGGCATCAAGCGGAGCATGGAACAAGCTTCGGAACACCCACAGAGATGGAAGTGGAAATGGCTCAACTTATTGTGGAGAGTGTTCCTTCCATTGAGAAAGTGAGAATGGTGAATTCAGGGACAGAAGCTGTAATGAGTGCCATTAGATTAGCAAGGGGATTCACTGGTAGGGAGAAAATAATAAAATTTGAAGGTTGTTACCACGGACATTCAGACAGCCTTTTAGTAAAGGCAGGCTCCGGAATTTTAACTTTAGGAATACCAGGTACTCCGGGGGTAACAGAAGGAACTGCCAGGGATACAATCCTCCTTCCCTACAATAATCTTGAAGCAGTGAAGGAAGTAGTGGAAGAAAAATACGAGGAGATAGCAGCCATCATTCTTGAACCAGTGGCAGGAAATATGGGAGTCATTCCTCCCAGGGAAGGTTTTTTAGAAGGACTTCGTAGGCTCTGTAATGATTACGGTATTGTCCTCATTTTTGATGAAGTTATTACTGGTTTTCGTGTTTCTTTGGGGGGTGCACAGGAAAGATATGGGATTCTTCCTGACCTCACAACGTTAGGTAAGATTATAGGGGGAGGACTACCTGTAGGTGCTTTCGGAGGGAAATCAGAAATAATGGACTATGTAGCTCCTGATGGACGTGTTTATCAAGCAGGGACTCTCTCCGGGAATCCTTTGGCGATGGTAGCGGGATTAGCCACTTTGAAACTCCTTCAACGCTCCTCTCTTTACGAGACTTTAGAGGAAAGAGCTAAAAGGTTGGAAGAAGGGTTGAAAGAGGCAGCTCAAAAAGAAGGAATTAGTCTCACTTTAAATAGAGTTGGTTCTATGATGTGTGCTTTCTTTAATGAAGGTGAAGTAGTCGATTATGAAACAGCTTTAAACTCCGATACCGAGGTTTATGCCAAGTTTTTCTGGTTGATGATTGAAGAAGGAGTCTATTTTGCACCTTCTCAGTTTGAAGCAGCCTTCATTTCAGTAGCTCACACGGATGAGGATATTGCTTACACGATTGAAGCCACTTCAAAAGTTTTTAGGGAAATAAAAAAGAGGGGCAGATGATTGATTTAGAGGGAGTTTCAGGATTACCTGTTTTATTAAATCGAGAAAAAGCAAGTTTAGAGTTTAACGAAGATATCGAGCCGGTTGAACCTTCAGTAAGAACACTTGAGGAGATGAAAGATGTTTTGCTTGACCATACTTTTGAAGGAGAGAACGAGCTTTACTACATGTATCGGGGCGTATCTAAAGAGAAAGACAGGGAGATTTTAAAAGAGCATAACTTAAGATATGACCTTACACTTTTAAAACCAGTTTCTTTGGGTGATGAGTTTAACAAGACTTACGGTCACTATCATCCTGAGGTTTCTGGTACAAACTTTACATATCCTGAGATATATGAAGTTTTATATGGTGAAGCATATTACATCTTACAGAGAGTCAATTTTGAAGATGACAGACAGGTCTTAAAAGAGTTTTTAGTAGTGGTAGCGGATGTGGGTGATAAAGTGGTCATTCCTCCTGGTTATGGTCATGTGACTATAAATCCCAGCCTTGAGAGACCTTTGCTTATGGCAAACATTACTGCTGATGGATTCAAAAGTATTTACCAACCTTTTAAAAAAGCACGGGGTGCAGGTTTTTACTTAACCACTACTGGAGAGTGGCTGGAAAATCAAAACTATAATTTAGGAAGTGTTAAATTTAATATGACTTCAGCTAAAGGAGGGAAGCTTCTGAAATTGGAAGGAGAGCCTATGTATTTATCCTGTATTAAAAATCCGAAAAAGTTTCGCTTTTTAACACATCCTCAAGATTTTATCGGTTTCTGGTCGGAGCTTAGTTTAAGGAGGTTGGGTCGAAAATGAAAGGACTTGTTCTCTCTGGAGGAACAGGAACTCGGTTGCGTCCCATTACTCACACCAGTGCTAAGCAGCTTATACCCATTGCCAATAAGCCTATCCTCTTTTATGTGATTGAAACTTTAAAAGATGCTGGGATAAAAGATATAGGGATAGTAGTTGGGGAAACAAAGGAAGAGGTGAAAGAGGCAGTAGGAGACGGCAGCCAGTTTGGGGTAAAGGTCACATATATTGAGCAGGAAGCTCCACTAGGACTTGCTCACGCTGTGAAAATTAGCCGAGATTTTTTAGGGGATGAGGATTTTGTGATGTTTTTAGGCGATAATTTAATTAAAGATGGTATTTGTGAATTCGTTGATGAGTTTAAAGAGAGGAAGCCTAATTCTCTTATTCTTCTAGCTCAGGTTGACAACCCAAGGCAGTTTGGAGTGGCAGAATTGAGGGATGGGATAGTAGTCAAGTTGATTGAGAAACCCAAGGAACCTCCAAGCAATCTTGCTCTTGTTGGCGTATACCTTTTTGATAGAAGCGTCTTTGAAGCTGTGGAAAATATCAAGCCTTCGTGGAGAGGAGAGCTTGAAATAACCGATGCCATTCAATATCTGATTGACCATGGATATATGGTAAAACCTCATATAATTAAAGGTTGGTGGAAGGATACCGGAAAGCTTGAAGATATTCTTGAGGCGAATCGCACAATGCTGGAAGAAGTTGAGCGGGAGGTAAAAGGCGAGGTTGATGGGAAGAGTTCAATTGTGGGCAGAGTGGTGGTGGAAGAAGGTGTGGAGGTTAAGGAGAGCATGATAAGAGGTCCGGCGATAATTGGAAGGAACAGCAAGATAGAGAGATCTTACATCGGGCCATTTACCTCGATTTACTATGACGTCACTGTGAAATGCAGTGAAATTGAGCACTCGGTTATCTTAGAAGGAGTGAAAATAGAAAACATTCCTCGAATAGAAGATAGTTTAGTGGGAAAGTATGTGGAAATTAAGAAGGTAGAGAAAAGGCCTTGGGCTTACCGATTAATGCTGGGAGACCAAAGTAGGGTAGAAATTCCTTAGGAGGTAGAGGTGATTGAGGGAGTAAAAACAAAGAAGCTGAGAGTCATACCTGACGAAAGAGGAAGACTTATGGAAATACTTCGCTCTGACGATGAAATGTTTAAAAAATTCGGTCAGGTGTACATAACGACTGCTTATCCAGGTGTAGTTAAAGCTTGGCACTACCATAAGAAGCAGGAAGATAACATCGCCTGTTTAAAAGGCATGGTGAAATTGGTTCTCTATGACAAGAGAGAAGACTCATCTACAAAAGGGGAGATAAACGAGTTTTTTATCGGAGAGCATAATCCACTTCTGGTGCATATTCCCCCTTTTGTTTATCACGGGTTTAAATGTATAAGTGAAGAGGAAGCAATTATAATTAACGTTCCCACCGAAGTTTATAACTACGAAAGTCCGGATGAGTTCAGGGAAGACCCTCATAAAGGTTCAGTCCCGTATGATTGGGCGCGAAAGGATAGATAGTTCATTGGAGGAAATTTGAAACTGCTGGTTACAGGTGGTGCAGGTTTTATTGGAAGTAACTTCATCAGATACATTTTAAAGAACTGCCCCGACTATGAAGTAGTAAATCTAGATAAGCTTACTTACGCTGGTAATTTAGAGAACTTAAAAGATGTGGATAAAAATCCAAATTACGAGTTTGTGAAGGGCGATATAAACGAGGCTTCCTTGGTGTTTGAATTGTGCCAGGGAGTAGATGCGGTTTTAAACTTTGCAGCTGAGTCTCACGTCGACCGTTCCATAAAGGAACCTCAGGAGTTTGTAAAAACTAATGTTTTGGGAACAAACACTCTTCTTTTGGCGGCGAGGGAAGCAAAAGTTTCCCGCTTTATTCAGGTCTCGACGGATGAAGTTTATGGCTCTATAAAAGAAGGCTCTTTTAAAGAGGAAGACCCCTTGCAGCCAAGCAGTCCTTATTCTGCTTCAAAAGCAGGTGCTGATTTGCTTGCTCTTTCGTATTTTAAAACCTATCGCTTTCCTGTTTTGGTCACTCGAAGCTCGAATAATTTTGGCCCATATCAGTATCCAGAAAAACTTATTCCACTAATGATTACAAACGCACTCCAAGATAAACCGCTCCCCGTCTACGGAGATGGAATGAATGTTAGGGACTGGCTTTACGTGGAAGATAACTGTGCAGCCATTAATTTGGTTCTTCACAAGGGAAAGGAAGGGGAGATTTACAATATCGGTGCGGGAAACGAATACCCCAACATTCAAATTGTGAAAGAGATACTGAAAATCCTGGGAAAACCGGAGAGTTTAATAAGATTTGTTGAAGATAGACCGGGTCATGACTTCCGATATTCTGTAGATTGGTCAAAAGTTAAGTCGCTTGGTTTTAAGCCTAAAAAGAGTTTCAAGGAGGCTCTTGAAGAGACAGTTGCCTGGTATAGGGAAAACGAATGGTGGTGGAGAATACTAAAGAAGAAGCATAGGGATGAAGAGATGATGAGCTGAATTTTACTTCAAACTTCCGGCTTGAACACTTCAGCTGTTGGGATTTGGAATTATGAAAGTATTAATTACTGGTGCTAAAGGACAATTGGGAAGCGATCTTTTGAAAATTCTTTCTCCTTCTCATGAAGTTTTTGGTTTTTCACACCAGGAACTTTCGGTGGAGGACATGAATGCAGTATGGGATAAAGTTCGCACCAGAAAGCCTGAGGTAGTTATTCATGCTGCTGCCTATACTCACGTCGATGATTGTGAAAAAAACTTAGAAAAGGCTTATTTAGTTAATGCTTTAGGAACAAGAAATGTGGCTGTGGCTTCTCAAAAGGTAGGAGCACGGCTTGTTTATATCAGCACTGATTATATTTTTGATGGCAGGAAGGGGGAGCCGTATCTTGAGTTCGATCCTCCAAATCCTTTGAGTGTTTACGGAAAATCAAAACTTGCAGGAGAATGGTATGTGAAAAATTTTTTGGATAAGTTTTATATTGTGCGCACATCCTGGCTTTACGGTTTAAACGGAAGAAACTTTGTGAAAACAATTCTTGAATTAGCAGAAAATAAGCCTTTCCTGAAGGTTGTTAATGACCAGGTTGGTTCACCTACCTACACTCTTGACCTTGCTCAGAAAATAGCTGAGCTTATCGAAAGCGATTATTTTGGGATTTATCACATTACCAATCAAGGTTACTGTTCCTGGTTCGATTTCGCCCGCAAGATTTTAGAGTTAAGCGGGGTTGATAAAAAAGTAGAACCTGTAAAGACAGAAGGTTTCCCTCGTCCTGCTCCAAGACCTAAATTTTCTGTATTAGAAAATTTCGTCCTTAAAAACTCGGGCTTTTCTCTTCTTCGTTCTTGGGAAGAAGCCCTCACCGATTTCATAAAAGAGCTTCAAGAAAAGATGGATTAGCCAAAGCAAAAAGTTGACAAGCCACTCTTAGGGGTAGGCACTTCTTTAGCTAACAATTTTGTCGTTAAGACGGTTGGCAGTGTTGTCCACTTGAGAAGAAAAAGTTATGAACTTAACCACGTGAAGTGGTTAGTTTTTGGAGCAATTCCTTCAGCTATCCTTTTTCCTTGGCTGGTAGGTTCTTTTCCTTTTTTAAGAAAAGAGTTTGACCTTTTTTTACAGCAGTTAATTGGTGTCTTAATTATCGTTGCTGTTTTCACTTCTTTCTTTCAAGAGGTGACTTTTCGTTGGCTCAAAAAATTAATGAAAGGACTAAAGATTTCAACAAACGGAGCTCTTTTTATAATTGGATTAGTGGTGGGAGGGGTTGTGGGTTTGACTTCTGTGGGTAGCGGGCCGCTTGTTCTTTTGGGATTGCTTTTTATTCCCTCTCTTTCTCCTGAAAAAGCAGTGGGAACTACAATTATGTTCGGCATTTTTATTTCTCTAATTGCTTCAATTTCTTATGCTGTTAACTCATTGATTTCTTGGGATTTGCTTTTGAAAATTTTAATAGGTTCGGTTCCTGGAATTGTTGTTGGCAGTTCGCTTGTTGGAAAAATCAATCCCAATCTTTTAAAGAAAGGCCTTTTAATTGGCCTTTTCTTCATCGGCCTCAAGCTTTTATTTAATTAGAACTAGGTTATAATACTTCCAGTTTTTCGTAGAATGTTATGGTAAAAGGTTTATTTTGGTGGAGAAGTAGAGCTATGTAAAGCATATTTGTGCTTTGAAAAGCCCAAAAGATAATTTGATGTGAGTTGTAGAGAAAATATTTTTTGGGGGTCGTTGGATTGAAAAAGAAGCGCAAGCAAAAAAAGAAGAAAAATTCAAAGCCTGACTTTCCAATCCTTCCATATATTAAATCAATCATTTTAGGAATTTTATTCATTGGAGCGCTTGGAAAGACAGCTTTTTATCCTCAAGTTACCTTTTTTTTCCTAGGCTTTTTTATCTCTCTTTTCCTTTCTGAATTAGTAGCTTCGGGTCCTATTTCTATAGGGATTTCACTTTTGGGAGGGTTGCTCATTACGAAAGAAGGATCTAGTACACCCGCAATTGTTGCTTTTTTTCTCTTTCCTCTCTTTTCTCTATTTGGAGCATGTGTAGGAGAAATTTTAAAAAGTAGTTTTAACCGTCGAAACATTGCCCTTTTCTTACTCATTTTGATTTCTATTAACTTTTTAGCTCAAGGTTTTATAGTGTCAAGGGAAGTTGTTGTCAAAGCTTCTTCAGAGCCCCCTGCGGAAGGATACAGTTTTGACCCTATTTTTTTTCTTAAAGTCTATTACTTAATGAAGGGGGGAGGAGGGTTCTATGAATCATTTGACCGAGGGTTTAGGGAAGATGCACGTTTTGACAAACCATATACGACTTTGACTGGCTGGAGGTCTCCCACCCTTTTTTGGATTTGGTCAAGAGTTTTTCCATCAGGAAGCGGAATTGTTTATGCTTTTATCTTTCTCTCTCTTCTTGCTTTAATAGCGTCTTACTATATCAGTAGAGGAATATCGGATGAAGTTAGTGCTTTAATAGCGCCTTCTCTATTGAGTACTTACTGTCTTTTCGCTATTCCTACTTGGTGGTTTTTAGAACTTGAGTTTTGGGCTTCACCGCTAGCAATCTTTTCGGCTTTTCTTTTTTATCAGAAAAAGGAAGAGATGAGCCTTGCTTTAGCACTTTTGGCAGGCAGTATAAGAGAGTGGCTTGTGTCATCAGTTGTAGCAGGTCTTTCGCAGAAGCTGGGCGAAGCAAAATGGAAAAAGGCTTTGTTGTGGCTCATTTCACTCCTTTTTCTTGTAGGGTTTTATGTCGTTAACTCGATTATTGTCGCAAGTTATTTAAAAGGCGCTGGTTTTGAGCCTTCTATCGGCGCTGCTGGAAGATTTGGCTGTGGTGGAGTAAGTTTTATTCTTTATACTATGCAGTTTTGTTCTTATTTTTTTCTAAGTCCTGGCTTTATTCCATATTTAACGCTTTTCCTGGCTCTCGTTGGCACTCTTTCTCTTCTTAAAGAAAAAGATTACTATCTTTCCTCTTTGCTTCTACTTCCTCTTGTTGCTTTTCTCTTTATCGGTTCTGGTCGGGGATTGGGTGACCCCCCCGGCTGGAATGATTATTACAATGCTAGCTTTATGCCTTTCGCTTTTATTATCGCACCTTCATTTTGGAAAGTGTTTTCACTTTCCAAAAGAAAAAAATGAAGTGGAAAAGCTCTTTTTGGAGAAAGATTATTTCTTCTCTTGTTTTTGCAGGATTTGTCGTATTCCTTCTTGGAATATACGCAGATTTTAATAAGTTGTTTGAAGCTTTTAGAAATTTCCGATTTGAATTTGTCATTATTGTTTTGGCTTTTGCACTTCTCAACTATGTAATCAGATTTTTAAGATGGCATTATTATTTGAGAGCTCTCGATTTTAAGGTGGAAATAAAAACCAGCGCTACAATTTTCTTTACCGGGTTAGCTATGTCTAT
>FWPU01008076.1_pt1 | contig 18382 bp, 13 predicted proteins | sample 2228361 | NCBI WGS metagenome assembly FWPU01 (sample SAMEA103939777, study PRJEB20133) | metagenome
TTGTGAGTTTTGTTCAACGAACAAAACTCACAATGCTTCGCCCCTACATTTTCTACCCCGAAAACCGCACAATCGCCTGCGCCCAGCGCACGAAGTTGAGTTTCGCCAGTTTGCCGATGGTGTCGACGTTGAGGGCTTGGGCAATGGCTTTTGCGTCTGCCTGCGTCACTCCACGAAACGCGGAGAGCGGCGCGTTCACTAATTCCGAAAACGGCTTCTTCGCATAAGCGGCGTCGAGGATTCCGCTCATGTCAAACGGCTTGCCGCTGCGGTGACGGTAGCCTGCGGAAAAGGCGTCTTCCTCATCGAAGAAAAAGACGCGGTTCTCCACCGCCACTTGTTTGTAGCGGTCGGCTTCGTAGTATCTTCGCGTGACGGAGTTGCCCACAATTTTGTCCTGCGACTGATTTCTGATTCTGTCGCGGAATTCAAACGGCAACTCCCCGAGCCGATTCGCGGGATTCCAGATACCCCGCTCCTTGTTGATGGCTTCCAGCATCGCCTCGCGAAACTCCTCCAGATGACTCAGGTTGGGATAAATCTGGTAAGTCACCGCATGTCCCTGTCGGAGGATTTCCATGTTCGCGTTCTGCTCGCCTTTGTAAACGTAAGCGAGCAGCCGCCCATAGCGGTCGCGCACTTCCATGTCCGTCTCAACCTGCACCGTCGTTCCCACGGGCAACAGACTGGCGAGAAACTGCTTCGCCTGCAGTCCGTGCGGCTCTTGCGCCTTGCCGTTGAAGTTTGACTCCGGCGCGTCCACGCCCAACATGCGGACGGAATTCGACCCTTCCACCTGTTTATCCAACCGAATGGTGTCGCCGTCCACGACTTGCTTGACTTTGGCTTCGATGTGCATTGCACCAACCTCCTGTGTTGACGTTGCCCGGAGAATTCGCCTCCACCGCCCGCAATCCTTCCTGACCAACGATTATTTGCAGTCGTGCAAGGAACGTTTCCGTGTGCATCGAATATGTCTCAGAAAGTTGCTCTCATCCTAAAGCATGAGGCTAACGGCAAGCGTGCTAAAGCAGGTTGAAACATCATGGAGGTTTACTATGAAATGGGCACTTAACACTTACCAAACAGCGCAGGATTGGGACTTGGAAAAGACTCTCACCATCGCCAAAGCCACCGGCTATCACGGCGTCGAGTTTCTGATGGACTTCAAACAGTTGCACGGTTTCGAGTGGGACACGCCGGAGGAGCAGTGGCAAGGTTTGAAGGACAAAGTGGCAGCGAGCGGGCTGGCGATTTCATCGCTGACAAGTTGCCAGAACTTTCATGCACCTGAAGCGGAAGTCCGCGCCGAAAGCGTACGCCGCGTCAAGCGCGTGATTGACATGGCGGCGTTCATGGGTTGCGACCACGTGCGCGTGTTGGGCGACCGCTTCACCGAGGCGACGAAGCACAGCGTCATTGCCAACGTGACTGCTTGCCTGCGCGAGTTGGGCGCGTATGCGCAGCCGAAAGGCATCACGGTCTCCATCGAAATGCACAGCAGTTTCACCGACCCCGACGCGGCGATGCAGGTGATTGAGGGCGTCAACCTGCCCAACGTCGGCTTTGTGTTCAACTGCCAGTTCGTCGATTGCGAAGGCGACAGCATCGAGCCGCTGTTCCGCCGCATCGCGCCGCACATTACGGCGGTTCACACCCATCAAGCCGAAAAACCTGAAACGTTTGAACTGTATCGTCAGATGTTCCAGTGGCTCAAGCGCATCGGCTTCAGTGGCTACGTCTCCAATGAGTGCGCTTATCGTGGACCCGACCCGGAGAAAGTCCTCGCGCTCTACGTCGCGCTCTTCCGGGCGTTTACAGGCGATTAAGCCACTGAACCACACGGAAACGCACGGAATTTGTATTCATTTTTCTGTGTTCTTCCGTGTGTTTCGGTGGCTGATTTGAAGCATGAAAACCGTCGCAGGTGCTTTGCTTTTCGGTCTGCTTCTTACCAACGTCCTCATTACGCCGAGGACGTTAGCGAAGAAAATCAGAGGCTTTCTGATTCAGCGCGTGCCGGGCGTGCAGGATTTGAAAGTGGAAGTGCGCGGACCGCGCGGGTTGCGAGCGTTGAAGGGAAAATTCGATTCGCTCGTGATTCAGGGACGCGGTTCTGATGTCACGCCGTTGGCAGATGAATTGCTGGTGGCGATGAAACAGGTGCGCTACAAGAACGGCATCGGGCGCATCAAGGAAGTCACCGCCCGGGCAAGCCAGTTTGCCTATCAGAACATTGACGTCGAGCAGGCGAGCGTCGTCTTGCACAACGTCACTTTCAACACGGAGCAGATGGTCAAGCGCCGCAAAGTCGGCAACCTCGCGTTTGAACGCGCCACCGCGACCGTGAGCCTCGCGCCGCCCGCCGCTGAGAAACTGGGGTTGGCAGTTCTTCAGAAAAAAGGCGTGAGAGACGCCACGCTGCGTCTGTGCGCGGGCTACATTGAAGCCACAGGCAAGCGGCGCCTGCCTTTCGGAGTCGACGCCACGGTCACAGCCACCGGCAAAATCATCGGCAAAGACAACGCATTGCACATCACGGACGTGCAGATTACAACCGGAGGCAAGCCGTTACCCGCATCGCTGGTCGAGCCGCTGATGAAAGACATGAACCCGCTGGTCGTCTTCGACGAAGACCAAAGTCTTCCATTCAGCATCCACTTCCGCAGCGTGACCGTCACACCCGAACGCATCACGGCGGAGGGAGAGTTCATCTACAAAAGCGCTGTCAGCGGATTGCGGTAACGGACTAAACGGATTATGCGTCAGGCAGACGTAACTGAATCCGCTTAATCCGTTACCGCAATCCGCTGACAATCTCATTCACCTATGCGTTACACCGCCTTGAACGAAAAGCATAAAGAACGCGGCGCGAAGATGGTGGAGTTCGCGGGCTGGGAAATGCCCGTGCAGTACACCAGCGTCATTGAAGAAATCAAGGCTGTCCGCGCCAGGGCAGGGCTGTTTGACGTGAGCCACATGGGGCAAGTCGAGATTCGCGGGCGAGACGCGCTCTCGAACGTGCAGCACTTGTTCACCAACGACTTCGCTTCGCTGGAAGCGCATCGCACACGCTACACGATGATGTGCAACGAGCGCGGCGGAACGATGGACGACCTCATCGTGGGCAAACTCAGCGACGAGCATTTCTTCATCGTCGTCAATGCCTCGCGGCGGGAAGCAGATTTTGGGTGGATACAGAGCCATCTCACTGGCGACGCCACGATTGAGAACTTCAGCGACGCGCGCGGCATCCTCGCCCTGCAAGGACCCCAAGCCGAAGCGATTTTGCAGCCGCTGTGCGAAGCCGATTTGTCACAACTCCCGCATCATGGCGCGGTGGAAACGAAGGTCGCAGGGGCGGCGTGTCGCCTCACGCGCACAGGCTACACGGGCGAAGATGGGTTTGAGATTTTTCCACTCGTCGAAGACCTCCCCCGCCTCTGGGACGTGCTGCTGGCGCACGATGCCGTTCTCCCCTGCGGACTTGGCGCGCGCGACGTGTGCCGATTAGAAGCCGGCTTGCGACTTTACGGACACGAGTTGTCCGAAGACATCACCCCCCTCGAAGCCGCGTTGAGTTGGACGGTCAAATTCGACAAACCCGACTTCATCGGCAAAGCCGCTCTCGAAGCGCAAAAAGCGCAGGGACTCACCCGCCGCCTCGTCGGACTCACTATGCAAGACCGCGCCATCGCCCGCGAAAAATACCCCGTCCTGCACGACGGTCAGGAAGTCGGACTCATCACCAGCGGCACGTTCTCCCCGCACCTCAACAAAGGCATCGCCTTCGCCTTCGTCCCGCCGCCACTTGCTGCTGAGGGAACGCAACTTGCCGTGAGAGTAAGAAATGAGGAGCATCCAGCCCTGGTGACAAAGTTGCCGTTTGTGCCGTTCGGGACGAAGAAGTGAGAGGGGTTATATTCGCAGCAGTTTGACCCATTGTTCGACGACGCCGTTCGGATGAGTGCGCTCCAGTGCCTGTTCAGCAGCATCGAAGTTGATGCTGACTCGCCACTGTCTCCTCACTGTGGGGTCATCCCACGTAAACTTGAGCAAATTGAGCGTTGCCATACTGCGGAAGTCCTTACGAACTGACCTGACGCCGCGCTTATATGTGCGATAGGTGGCTTGAACCACCGGGTGGGCTGTGTACTCCGTAGGGGCAAATGTCTCACGTTCATCCTGCATAAGTCCTTCGAGAATAAGGCGCTGGCGTTCGTTAATGCGTCTTTCACGCTCTAAGACATTGATATAATCGCGGAATAACAATCGCTTAAACAGCCGAACGATACGCTCCTGCACGCGCTCTAACTCCTGAGCGAATCCTCCTAGTGCGAAACTCAGTAATGCCGTCTGGTCGCTTTGATACTCCAATCTCGTCTCGCTCAACAAACGGAAATATCGCTCACGGTGCTGGTAGTAATAGTTCGCCAAAGAGTAAAAACCCCGCACGTTGCAGCCGTTCTGATAGAGTATTAGCGCCTCAATTGCGCGCGCCGTGCGTCCATTGCCGTCACCAAACGGATGGATCAGAACGAGAAAGTAATGTGCTAACACCGCGCGGATAGCGGGGTTCTGAGCCGTGAAACGACGGCTGTTCAGGAAATCTACGTACTCCCTCATGAGCGCTTTGATTTCTTCATTAGTAGGAGGCGGATAATACACGGGCATGCCCACAGTTGCACGATGGTGGCGATATTCACCTGGCACATTATTGGGATAATCAATACCTTCAGTAATAAGACCATGAATACGTTGAATCAACGTCTCGGTGATAGGTGAGTTCGGTGGCAACTGCTTCAGATGGGACTGAACCTCATGCAAGTTCAGTATTTCTTTCTCAGCCTTCGTTGGCGTCCGCTCAGGGACGCCGGATTTCACTAATTCTTCTACTTCATGTTCAGACAATGGATTGCCTTCAATCGCCGCTGTGCCACGAATGTTCCGTGCAACCTCCACACTCTCGAACTCTTGGGCAAAGTGGTATGGTAGAAGCAGTTTCAGAACGGAACGCTTGAATGCTTCTACCTCTACGACTTTCTGTAATATCACTTGCGGGTTGTATCGAACATCGAAATCAATGCTCGTCATAGCAAATCACCCAAGAAGCGCAGTCCCAGCAATCTATAATTGGCCACCCTCAACGTGGATTATACAGTGACCTAAAACGAAAGTAAAGAAATCGGATTTTCTACGCTTCATGTCCGTAACGTCACTCTCGCCATCTCTCCAAATCAACTTACCGCATCAGCCCGGCGACCCACCGCCGCAACTCCAGTTCCATCGCGTCCGCAACGTCCCGATGCTGCTCAATCACGTTGCGTTGATCGTATGCATCATCAGGACGATGATACAACTCCGATGGTTTGCTGCCGTCCACAAAGAGTTGAAATCGCCACTCCTCGTTTTGAATGGACCACGTTTGCCGATAGTGCCCGCTGTAAGCGAAGTCGCGCACCTTGTCCGTTTCACCGCGCAGCAGCGGCAGAAGGCTGCGACCGTGCAGACGAATCTCCTTCTGACTGACCGCCATGTCCTGCGGGAACGTGCCCGTCGTTTGCGGAGCGCGGTAAATCAGCGGCAGCGGCGTGGGAATGTTGAGCGCATCCAAAATTGTTGGCATCACATCGGTCGGCTGCACGAGCGCGTTGACTTGCTTGAGCGACTGCACGTTGAGCGATGCAGGCAGTTTCATCACCCACGGAATCCGCACCAGTTCCTCGTAGTTCCACGGGCGCGCTTTGCGGATGATGCCGTGCTCGCCGAACGGTTCGCCATGATCGCTCAACCACAGGATGAGCGCATCATCATAGATGTCCAACTCGCGCAGCATGTCCAGCAGCACGCCCGCCCATTTGTCCACGAACGTCACCTCGCCCGCGTAGAGCGACTTGACGCGCTGCACTTCGTCAGGGGTGAGATAACCTTCTGTCGTTTCCGCCACCGGGTCAATTAAATCCTGCCCGCGATACTGCGGGTCACGATACATTGACCAGAACGGCTCCGGCGGGTCCCACGGTTCATGCGGGTCGAAGTAGTCCACCCACAAAAACAGTTTGTCCTTGATGCCCTTCTGTTTGACGACATAATCCAACCATCGCATCGCTTCATGGGTCACGCGCGGCGCAAACCAGTCTTCTTCGCGTTTGAACGTCGAACGGTTGCGGAGATACTGCTCAAATCGCGGACGCCACAGCGCGTCGGTTTCATCGCCTTTCAGCCGATGCCATTGCGTCAGGTCAACGCAAGCGTCACTCATAATCCACGGGTCATACTCCTGTCCGCGCACCCACACCACCGTGTCGAACCCGCGCCCGCAGTTAAACACAGGTTTGTGCATGTGATAGGTGTCGGTGATGAGCGCGGACGTGAAACCTTTGTCCCACAGAACTTCCGCGAGCAAGTAATCGCTGTGCTCAAACGTCTGCCAGCCGCGAAACGGAAACCCCACTCTCCCCGTCCACCACGTTGTCCGAGTTGGCAGCGTTGGCAGACTCTCGGAGTAAGCATGAAGAAACACTGTGCCCTCCGCCGCCAGCCTGTCCATGTTCGGCGTGGCGACTTTCTGACCGTTGTAACTCAGGCACATCGGATAACAACTGCAATGATCAGCCCGCAGGCTGTCGGTGACGATGACGATGACGTTCATGGTGACGATAAAGGGAAGAAGGGGGAAGGAAGGGGAAGGAAGGGGGAGGAAGGGGAAGGAAGAGGAAGGAAGAGGAATTTGAGGCGATTCATCGCTGTCAACGCAGAATGAACCGTGCTGCTACAAACCGATTAGAACTTACGCAATTCCCCTTCCTTCCCCTTCTTTCCCCTTCTTTCCCCCTTCCCTCCTCTTCCTTCCTCTTCCTTCCCCTTCTTTCCCCTTCTTTCCCCCTTCTTCCCCTTCCTTCCTCTTCCTTCCCCTTCTTTCCCCTCCTTACAACCCCGCCATGAAATTGAAAATCCTGTCCGCTGCGCCCGGCAGAGTTTCGTGTCCGTAGTCGGGATAGAGAACCATGTTCTTCAGCGACCTGATTTTGTTGTAAGCCGCGAACTGCGTGGAGGGGGGGCAGATGGTGTCCATCAAACTGGTGAACATCAGCACCTCAGCGCGGATGCGGTGTGCGAGGTGCTGGTTGTCAATGTAGCCCAGCCGCGTGAAGATTTCCTGTTCGCGTTCGTGCGTGGGGTCGAACAAGCGGAAGAACGTGCGCAGTTCCTCATAAGCCGCAACGTCTAAATCCATCTCCCATACGCGCTGATAGTCGCACAAAAATGGAAACACCGGCGCGGCGCGTTTGATGCGCGGCTCCAGAGCAGCGCAGGCGAGCGTCAGCCCGCCGCCTTGCGACGCGCCCGTCGCGCCCACGCGGTCGGCGTCCACTTCGGGCATGTTCATCACGATGCTGGCGAGTTGCGCGGTGTCGAGGAAAATCTGCCGAAACAGCAGTTTCTCCGGCGCGTCATCCAAACCGCGAATGATGTGCCCGCGCAAGGTGTTGCCCTTCACGCCGCCGACGTCTTCCGAAAGTCCGCCCTGCCCGCGACAGTCCAGCGCGGCGACGGAGAACCCTTGCGCGACGTAGTTGAGTTTGTCGCACCACTCGCCGCTATTGCCCGAATAGCCGTGAAACATCAGCACGGCGGGGTGCGGCTGGGGCGCGTTCTTCGGGCGCAGATATTTCGCATGAATGCGCGCCCCGCCCACGCCCGTAAAATACAGATGAAAGCACTCCGCAAACGGCGCGGCGAGGTCGTGCGGAATCAACTCCACCTGCGGGTCAACCGCGCGCATTTCCGCCATTGCTTTATCCCAATACTCCTCCACGTCCGCTGGTCGCGGATTGCGTCCCTCATACTCCCGCAACTGTGATAAGGGCATTTCAAAGATGGGCATGTGGGTATGCTCCTCCGAAAATTATCGTCATCGTAATCTTACTCGTCATCGCCCGCCCTATCGGGCGCGTAATCGAAAAACGACGCGAGTAAGATTACGATTGCGAGGACGACGATGATATTCTACGCTCAACACTCGTATCATGTTTTTTCGCCCATAAAAAGGATTCCTGCCTCTCATCACAAAACATGAAGACAAAGCAACGGCAAGGAGGACGACGTTGAAACGTCTCGGTTTTTGCGCGATGTTGTTGGCGTTCATCTTTGCAACTCTGGGGGCTGCGCCGATGCCAAAGGAATCAAGCCCATTGTTGGAAAAGGCAAAATATCTTCAGCAGGACTTGATTGACAAGCACCTGCTCGAGGGTCTTTATGTTTCCATCGTGCCCGCCGCGCCGCCGGGGACGAAGTTGCAGCACACCACCGACGGTCCGGGCAACGTCATCCACGCGGGGGTGTGGACGGGGCGATACCTCGCGGGCGTTGGGTATCAGTATGCCGTCACGAAAGACCCGTGGGTGCGCAAGCACGGTGGGGAAATTCTGAGCGGACTGCGTAAGTTGCAGGAGGTCACGGGCAAGCCCGGCTTGCTGGCGCGGGGCTTTGTGAAAGGACACGGTCCCGTCGCGGGTTGGGAAACGAACGGCAGCGATTCGAAGGAGTGGCATCAGGGGCAGGGAAAATACAAGGACTACCGCTGGTATGGCGACGTGAGCGTGGACAACTTCAACGCCGTGCTTTACGGCTACGCGGTTTACTACGACCTTGCCGCCGACGCCGCGCAGAAGAAGTTCATCGCCTACGACGTTGACCGTCTGATGACGCACCTGCTGGACAACCACTGCCGCATCGTAGACGTGGATGGTGAGGTGACGAGGTGGGGTCACGTCGGCATTGACCCCGACCCATCGCGGGACGAGTATTACAAGAAAGTCTACGCGAACATTTTAGCCCGCGCCAATTTACAGGACGCGCCGTGGCGTCCGCCGCTGCGCTCCTCGTTGATGCTGCTGCCCGATTTGCTCATCGCTCATCACATCACCGGCAAGCAACCTTACATGGACTTCTACAAGCGCGTCGTCGCAAGGTTCAAGGACAATCCCGACCGCCTGCGTGACCCCCGCCCGTTTTCGCTGGAACGTCTCGCCCGCGTCAACCATAGCAGCGAAGGGCAGGCATACGAGGCGCTTTACAACCTCATCCGCTACGAACGCGACCCCGAACTGCTTAAACTGTATCGTCAATGGGTGCTTGACCTGTGGGAGATGAACTGGATGGAGGGCAACGCACTGTTCGCGTTTATGACGCTTGCGTTGCTTCGCCCCTACAAATCCATATCGCACGGCGAGGAAGGCTTGCAGCGGGCGAATCAGACCTTGCGATTGTATCCCTTTGACCGCGTGCTGCGCCCGGTGATGAACTCGCTGCGCAAGGACATTGAACTGAACCCCTACGCCGACCGCTTTGGCAGCAAGCAAAGCGCGAAGCCCATACCCATCAACCAGCGACCACACGACAACGAGTACGAGTGGAAGGGTAATCCCTATCAACTGGACGGCTGGCTCAAACCGACGGTGACGCAGGTTCAGTTTTCGTGCGACGACCCGCAGGTGTGGTGGTTCTGCGACAGCGCGGGGCGTATCTCCATGACGCTGGACGACGGCAAAACGTGGCGTGACATGAGCGCGGGGTTGATGGGCGCGCGCGTGCAAAACATCGCCGCCTCAAAGACGCGCACGTTCGTGCTCTACGCTCAAACCGATAAGGGTGTTTTCATCACTCGCGACGGCGGCATGAGTTGGCGCCCCGCACCGACGGAGGAAGTCCCGAAGTTTGAGACGCCCAATTTCAAAGAGTGGCAGGCAGCGCAAACTGCGAGTTTGTATTTCCGCATCAACGACGCCAACGAACTGGTGCGCTCCACCGACGGCGGCAAAACCAGCGATCCCTGCATGAAAGGGTGGCACATTCCGCTTGCGCACTCCGTCTTTTGCACCCCGCGCGGCGTCATCGTCAGTGGTCCCGGTGGCTGTTATCTCAGCAAGGATGGTGAAAAATGGACGGAACTCAAACTCTGGCAGGAACACGAAACAGGGGCGGCGGATTTTCTTCATGCCTATTGGATGGGACGGTATTACGCTCTACTACAACGATAGAAAGGAGAGATTGTACATGAGAAGGACAACATTGATTATAGCGTTAGTATGGACGGGGGCTTTAGGAGTCAAACGCGAAGTGGCAGCACAAGCGGATCGTGTGCCGCAAATCGTAGCAGCGAACAAGGCAGCGGTGGTGTTGGTCATCACCTACGACGCCAATAACAAGCCACTCGCACAGGGCAGCGGCTGCATTGTGCGCTCTGATGGGGTCATCATCACCAATCATCACGTCGTCCGCAACGCACAGTCCATTACCGTCAAACTCAGCAACGGAGCGTCTTTCAACGCTGTGGGGCTACTCGGACAGGATGAGCAAGTCGACCTTGCATTAGTGAAGGTGGAAGGTAGCGAACTTCCGACCGTCAAGCTGGGCGATTCCAGCGCAGTGAAAGCAGGGCAAGCAGTTGTTGCCATCGGTAGCCCGTTTGGATTGGAGAACTCAGTCTCAACGGGCGTCATCGGCGGAATCCGCAGACTGGAAACGGGCGATGTGCTTCTGCAAATCACCACGCCCATATCGCAGGGGAGTAGTGGCGCACCGTTGTTCAACATGGCGGGTCAAGTCGTCGGCATCGTGCGAGGAACGATTCCCGATGGACAGAACCTTAACTTTGCAGTGCCTGTCAACAATATCAGGTTGCTTCTGAGCCGCCCTCAAACCCTCCAACCATTTACTCCGCCAAAACCATCTGAATTGTCAAAAGAACAAACACAAGCGCATCTTTTGGAACTTTACAAGAGCAAAGACCCTGCTCTGCAAACAGCCGCCATAGCAGGTCTGGCAACTTACAGCGATCCTAAGTTCACGCCGCTGTTTATTGACGCCTTGAAGTCTGAACCACCTTTCAACAACTCACCTTTGCGTTTACCGGCTATACGGGCATTAGAGCAAGTGGCTGATGAAAAGGCTGTATCGGCACTTCTGGAAACCCATTTTATTGGGGAAGATTATGAGGCTGCACTTGCACTGAAAGATGTCATTTATCGGTTGACAATAGAGGACACTGAACGTGGCTTACGAGCCTTAGATGTCATTGCAGCGGCCTTAAGAGAGAGAAAAGGGGAGCATTATGTTGTGTCAAATACGAAAATCGTAGATATAACTTTCGCGCATATTGCGCAACGTAGCGAAGGATATGAATTCTATAATAGGAGCATGAGGCGCAACAAGGCTCTCCGGGACGACGAAATCAAGATGTTTGATGAGAAGGTGCAAGCGATTTCAGACCGCGCATACAGGATATTGGTTGACCTATTCCACGAGCAAAGAGGAGGCGGTATATCCGATTTCTGGGATATGTTTCGAAAAAGACCTGCCGCTCAGTATTTGGCAGGTCTTACTGCATTCGTTACTCCCCTTGATTATCTGTCCCCTTACACCCTCAATCCTGAAGTCGAAGAAGCGCGGGCTTATTTGGGCATGAAGAGGATTTCGGGTTCGCTCAAAGGAATCAAGGCAATAGATATATGGGTCGTGATTTCCAAGCAGGCTGAAGACCTCGGCGTTACTCATGATGGCGTGCAAGAGCAGGTTTTTGTTTCTCTCAAATCCAAGTTGCCCGGTGTGACTATACAGAACCTTACATTTTCAGATTACCTTAAGAAGATAAGGAAAGACTCCAGACCGACGCTTTCTGTTGAGTTGCTTATTGCTGGAGATGCTGGCTATTTGGATGTGCAAGTGACACAATCCTGCTTATCCGGGGCGAGTATTGAACTCTGGTCTGGCGGTGTTCTCTTTGCAGGGTTGACCCCAAGCCAGTTCACGCAAAAGGTTAAGGAGGTCATAGACGACCAGATGACCAAATTCGCTGCCGACTACCACAGGCAAAACCAATAGCCCGATAGAGCACCTGGCTTTCACAGATTCGAACGCCACAGAATGAACGGGGCTAATTTATAGAACCCATTCTGTGAATGACAAAAGGCTTAGGAAGATTATGGAGCGTGTTTTATGGCAAACAACGAACATCTCGCTATTCTCAGGCAAGGGGTAAAGGTTTGGAATGAGTGGGTAGAACAACAAAACCCTAAAATAATGCCCGACCTCTGCGATGCAGACCTTCACGATACAGACTTCAGCAAAGCCAGCCTTGGGTGGGTAGATCTCAGCAGGTCAGACCTTCGTGGTGCGTGTCTTCGCGGCGCAGACCTTCACAGAGCAAAACTTAACGAGGTAGTTCTCCGCGATGCAGACCTCAGTTGGGCAATTCTCTACAACGCGGATCTCCGCAATGCAAATCTCTGCTTTGCAGTCCTCCACAATGCAGACCTCAGCAGGGCTGACCTGCGCTGGGCAGACCTCAGCCACGCACGCCTAAGAGAGGCAGTCCTTAATGGCGCAAAACTTAGTGAGGCAGATCTGAGCGAGGCTTGGACTGAACTGACTACATTTGGATACAACGACCTGAGCACAGTGAAAGGGCTTGACACAGTGCGGCATACTGCGCCTTCATACATCAGCATTGACACCATCTACCGCTCCAAGGGCAATATCCCAGAGGTTTTCCTGCGAGGTGCGGGCGTTCCTGACAACTTCATAAAATACATGCGCTCATTAACAGGTCACGCCTTCGACTTATACTCCTGCTTCATCAGTTACTCCAGCAAAGACCATGCATTCGCCGAACGGCTTCATGCCGACTTACAAAGTCAAGGGGTGCGCTGCTGGTTCGCACCTGAAGACTTGAAGATTGGGGATAGAATACGTCCTCGTATTGACGAAACTATTCGGACATACGACAAGTTGCTGTTAGTCCTCTCAAAACACTCCGTTCGGAGCCAATGGGTTGAGCAAGAAGTTGAGACCGCACTGGCTAAGGAACGGGAGACTGAGCGAACAGTGCTGTTCCCCATTCGGTTGGATGAAGAGGTCATGAAGACACAAACTGGCTGGCCCGCGCTGATTCGCAACACGCGGAACATCGGCGACTTTCGACGCTGGAAGAACCACGATGAGTATCAGAAGGCATTCAGCCGATTACTCCGCGACCTCAAGGCAGAATGAGACGGGGAAGCGGTAGGAGGAATACTCAAGGGGGTGCATCATGCGCAACGTTCGATGGTTTGCATTGGTCGTCACTTGCGGTTTGGCATACGCCGTCATTATCGGCGGACGCAGCACATCCGCGCCCGCAGTGGCTCAAGGGCAAACGGAGGTCAAGCCCTTCACCGTCAAAATCGTCTGCGGTCTGAAAGACCGACAGCCGACCGTGTGGGAGGGGTCGGTGCGGGCGACGAACGCGAACGTCCGTAGCGTCGAAGGCTGGCGGTTTCTGCCGAACGAAGACCAAATCACCGCGCCCAACTCGTGGCGGCTGCGCACCGACTTGAACCCCCAACCCGCTAACCCGCCAACCCCAGCCAACCCGACGACCCCGAACGGCGTGCTCGTTTTCGGTTCTGCGTCAGGCGGCGCGTCGTTCGACGTGACCACGAATCGCGGCGCGTTCTCGTTCCGATTGAGTGAGTTGAAGTTGGGTCAGCCGTCGGAGCAATTGAACGGCGAAGTCTCCGTTGAACTGTTGCCCGCGACGACGAAACTGACCGACGATTTGCGCGAGGATGATTTCCCTTCCATCGCCGTTGACTCGGATGGCACAGCGTGGGCGGTGTGGCAGTCTTACAGCGGTTTGCGCGACGAGGTGCGTTTGCGCCGCTATGCGAACGGGCGCTGGCACACCTTCACGCGCCTGCCCGATGTGTCGGGCGACGTCTATCGTCCGCAGGTGGCGATTGACGCCAACCATAACATCTGGATTGTCTGGGCGCAGCAGGTCAAGGGCAACTGGGACCTCTACGCCCGCGCCTTTGATGGGCAGCAGTGGCTCAATGAGATTCGACTGACGGACGCCCCGCTGCCGGACATCAACCATAACGTCGTCACGGACGCTTCGGGTAACCTCGTCGTCGTGTGGCAGGAGTTCCGCGAGATTCCCGATGGGCGTCCCCAGAGTTTCATCTTCATGAGGCATTACGACCACTTTGCGAATCGCTGGTCACGGCAGGTGCGCGTGTCCACAGGTAAGTGCAACGACTGGGATCCCGCAGTGGCAGTGGACAGCAAAGGTAATGCGTGGATTGTGTGGGACACTTACGAGAATGGCAACTACGACGTTCGCTTGCGCCAGGTTGCGCTGCCGCCGAAAGGGGTTGTGGCGGACTCGGACGAAATCAAAATCGCAACGACGCCCCAAGCCGAAATGCGCGCAACCGTCGCGTGCGATAAAGCAAATCGCGTGTGGGTGGCTTACGAAGTCGCGCGTCCGAACTGGGGCAAGGACCAGGGCTACACGATTCGGCAGAATCCATTCGGCGTGCCGCTGGGCGGACCGCGCAACGTGGAGGTGCGCGTCGTCGTTGACGGTCAGTTAAAAGAACCCGCCGCGCAGACTTCAACGGCAATGCCGCCGGGCGAGCGGCAGTTCTTCTTCACGCCACATTTGCAGGTGGACGACGCCGGGCGCGTGTGGCTCAACGTGCGGCACAAGTCTACGCGCGGCGTGCGCAACCCGAACAATCCACAGCAGGTGCAGCAGCGCAACTTCTGGGAGGAATGGCTGACGCGCTACGACGGCGACCAGTGGACGCCCGCCATCGTCATGCCCAACAGCATGGGACGGCAAAGCATCCTCAGCGACGTTGCGTCCGGACAGGATGGAACGCTGTGGCTGACGTGGACAACGGACAACCGCCGCTACGAAAATCTGCACCGCCCGATTCATCACGAAGTTTATGCCGCCTCAATCGAAGTCGAAGGCGAAGTGAAGGAGCCTGTTCTGCGTGACGTGCCCCCCTCAGCCCCCCTCAGCCCACCCCAACCAACCCAAAGCCAACCTGAGAAGAGATTAGGCGAACACGCGAACGAAACCGCCGATGTCAACGCGATTCGGCATTATCGCGTGAAAGTCGGAGGCGTCGTGCACCAAATCGTGCGCGGTGATTTGCACCGTCATACCGAACTGTCGTGGGACGGCGGCGGCGGCAACGATGGTTCGGCGATTGATTTCTACCGCTACATGATAGACGCGGCGGCGATGGACTACGGCGCAATTACCGACCACAACGCAGGCGGTGATTACGAATACTGGTGGTGGTTCACGGAAAAACTGGCGGACCTGTATCACGTGCCCGGCGCTTACGTGCCGCTGTTTGCTTACGAGCGCAGCGCGGTGTTTCCGAACGGGCATCGCAACATCGTCCACTCCTATCGCGGTGTGCCTGTAGTTTCGTTCTTCACGACACCGACGCTGACGGGTGAACGCCCCGGCATCGGCACGGGCGCGCTGTTGGAGAACGACACCAAGTTGCTTTACAGCGAGTTGCGCAAGTCAAAAGGCATCGCCATCTCGCACACCTCCGCCACGCGCATGGGCACGGATTGGCGCGACAACGATAAGCAACTGGAACCCGTCGTCGAGATATTTCAGGGCGCGCGCACCAACTACGAATACGCGGGCGCGCCGAAGTCCGCCGACCCGCAGCGCGACGCGCAGCACATTCGGCAGGCGGGCTACCAACCCGAAGGCTTTGTGTGGAACGCCTGGAAGCGCGGCTATCGTCTGGGCGTTATCACTGCCTCTGACCACGGTTCGACGCACATGAGTTACGCGATGGTCTATACGCAAACGCCCACACGCGAGGGCATCCTCAACGCCATTCGCAAACGCCATACCTACGGGGCGACGGATAACATTATTTTGGAGTTCCGCATCGGCAATGGATTCATGGGGGACGAAATCACTGTGACCGAACCGCCGACGCTGTGGGTTAAAGTGAAGGGCACAAACGAACTCAGTCGCGTTGACATCGTGAGGAACAACGAGTTCATCTACAATACCGACCCCAAGGGACGCAACACGACATTCACGTTCAGAGATAATAAAGCCGTGAAGAGTGTCAGTTACTACTATGTCCGCGTCCAGCAGGAGGACGGACAGATGGCGTGGAGCAGCCCGATTTGGGTGACGGTCAAATAAGCAAGTCGCCCTGAATTCTGTCACCACAGAGGCACGGAGGACACGGAGAAAAAAGCCCTCTCTGTGTCCTCTGTGTCTCCGTGGTTGACATAACTCTGACAAGAGATCATGCAAGAGATCATGCCCAAACCCAAACGCAGCGTCAACCTTTACGACACGATTCAGATGTGGTGTAAGGAATGGAAGCCCGATTGTTCCTTCGATGGCGAGACGGAACACGACTTTCTCCAGTGGCGGGGGAAGTTCAGGCGTCACTATCGCCGCTGTCTTGGAGAGTTTCCGAAGAGAGTGCCGCTCAACATCGAAGTCGTTGAAACGGTGGACAAGGGCGATTACGTTCGCGAGAAGGTGTTGTTTGATTCCGCGTGGGGTGTCACCGTGCCCGCTTACGTTCTGACGCCGAAGGACATCGCGCCCGGTGAGAAGCGTCCGGGCATCCTTGCGGCGCACGGGCACGGCAACGGCAAGGACGACATCTGTGGCGTGACACGAGAGCGAGGCGATGCGGACGCGATTCGCCGCATCGAGGCACTCAACTATGAATACGCCGTCGAAGCGGCGCGGCGCGGCTACGTCGTCATCGCGCCCGACTGGTGTCCGTTCGGCGAGCGACGCCCGCCCGCGTGGTGGTGTCGTGCGGGGCGCGACCCGTGCAACATCACTGACCTTGCGTTTCAATACTTCGGGCGACCGCTGCTGACGCAGAGCATCTGGGACGGTATGAGGGCGGTGGACGTTCTCTGCGAGCGTCCTAACGTGGACAAGCGGCGGCTCGGCGTCATTGGTTTGAGTCAGGGCGGAACAATGACGACGCACCTGCTCATCAACGACTCGCGCCTTAAAGTCGGCGTGGTCAGTGGCTATCTCAGCACCGTGCGCGGCGACGCGCTGAACGAGCGCGGTAAAGGCAACACCTGCGGCGCACAGCACGTCCCCGGGCTCCTGCGGCACGGCGACATTCCCGACATGCTGGGGCTGGCGTGCCCGAAGCCCGTGCTGTTTGAAATCGGCAAGAAAGAAACCTGTTTTCACTACCCCGACATGATGAAAGCCTATCGCCACCTGCGGCGCATTTACAGAGCGGCAGGCGCACTTGACCGCCTCGCCGCCGACGTGCATCCGAATGACCATCGCTGGAGCGGCAAGAAGGCGTGGAAGTGGTTGGAGAGGTGGTTGTAAGTCACCTTCGTCATCGTCATCTTCCTCGTCATCTTACTCGGCTGTTAAAGGACGATTACGATTACGAGTAAGATTACGAAAAAAGGCAAGAAGTGGGAACATGGAACTTCTCCCCGGTCTTCACCAGATTCGCGGAACTTTGGGTCCCCGACATTTCTTTCAGTATTTGCTGGTGGGCGAGTGGCTGATGCTTGTGGACACCGGCATCAACACCACGCCACAGGAGACGATTTTTCCTTACATGCAAAGCGTCGGACTCGCCCCGGATGACCTTGACTTCTGCCTCATCACGCACGCCGACGTTGACCACTTCGGCGGCAATGCCGCCATTCGGCAAGTCGCGGATGGCTGCGTGTTCTGCGCGCACGAACTGGACGCGGCATGGATTCAAAGCCGCGATGCTATTCTGAAGGAACGCTATGGCTGGTATGCCGAACACGGTCTGGACTACGCGCCCGAAGTCAAGCAGTTCATCAACGACGCGCTCGGTCCCGACATGCGGCTCGACCTGCTGCTGCAGGGCAACGAAATCCTCCACCTTGCCGACGACCGTCCGTTGCGAATTCTTCACCTGCCGGGACACTCGCCCGGACATCTGGGATTTTACGATGTAGCCAACAAAGCCGTCATCATCACCGACGCCGTGTTAGGGCGTGGACTTGTGAACCTGCAAGGCGAACTCATCAGTCCACCGCCTTACTTTGAGGTCGAGCCTTATCTATGGACGATTGAGACGTTAGAATCTCTGGAGGTTGAGCATCTCTTGACGGCGCACTACGCCCCGATGCAGGGCGAAGCCGTCGCGCAGTTCCTCCACGACAGTCGCGCCTTCGTGCAGGAGTTGGGCGACGCGGTTGCCCATTTCGTTCAACACAGTGAAGAACCGCTCACTCTCAAAGACATCACGCAGGAAGCCGACGCCCGCGTCGGTCCGTTCTCCGAGTTCACCAACGAACTCGCCGGACCCGTGCGCGCGCATTTGCGGCAGTTGGCGGAGCAGGGGCAAGTAGTTGAAGAATCGAAGGATGGTGTGGTGAGTTGGCGATGGCGGTAGCCGCGCCGAAGCGTCAACAACTCTCGGGTGCATTACGTAGAATTTGCCGCCCTGTTGCCACCGAATCGAATTCGGTGTCTAAGAGCCTATCCGAGAAGTAGCGCCGACATCCCCCGTCCCCCGCT